>Ga0137403_10002288_pt1 | contig 23514 bp, 22 predicted proteins | sample CZOMad2_1_16fung_FD_122057 | JGI IMG/M metagenome (GOLD analysis project Ga0137403, IMG submission 122057) | Vadose zone soil fungal communities from Angelo Coast Range Reserve, California, USA - CZOMad2_1_16fungal (Hybrid Assembly) | ecosystem: Environmental > Terrestrial > Soil > Vadose zone...
AAAGTTCAAGGGTAAAACGGCAAGTATAAACCACCGCCGAGAGCCCCCAATCAGTGTCCAAACGCTTCACACGATCATCTTCTTGAAATTCCTTGCCGCCAGTAGCAGCACCGCGAGGCCGATTCCCAGCAGCATCGCGGCATTACCCCACAACTCGAACAATCCGGCGCCACGCAGGATGATGCCGCGCGCGATATTCATCATGTACGTGGCCGGAACGAAGTAACTCATCGCGTAAAAGATCAACGGCATGGTGTCGCGCGGAAAGATATAGCCGGAGAGAAAGATGCTCGGCAGCATGATCCCCATCGAGCGCTGCATGGCGTCGTTCTGCGAATTCGCCTTCGACGAGATCAACATGCCCAGCGACAGATGCGTGAACATGTAGCACATCGATAGCCCCACCAGCAGCAGCACGCTGCCATGGATGGGCACGCCAAAGGCATAGCGCATGAAGGCCAGGATCATCAGCAATTCCACGATGGCCAGGCCGAAGTAGGGCATGATCTTGCCCATCATTAGGCCGAGCGGACGCACCGGCGTCACAAAAAGCTGCTCCAGCGTGCCGCGTTCTTTCTCGCGAACGATGGAAAACGCCGTCAACATGGTGGTCACGAACAGCAACAGTACCGCCATCAATCCTGGCAAAAAGAAATTCGGCGAACGTGAATCCGGATTGAACATGACTTTCGGACGGATCTCGATCGCAGGCTTCTCTCCCGGTGGCAGCATGCGGCGCAAAGATTCATCCAGACCGATGGCGCTCGCCACGTTCATCGTTTGCCCCGCCACCGAAGAATCCGATCCATCGAGCAGCACCATGACTTGCGCCGAATCGCCGCGCAAAATCTCGCGATCGAAGTCGTACGGGATTTTGACCGCGACTTTGGCGCGGCCGGCGATCATCTCTTCGGTCAGGTCCTTATCGGAATGGACGTATTTGTAGACCTTGAAGGTGTCAGAATTGCGAAAACGGTCGAGCAGCGCGCGGCTTTGCTGGCTGCCGTGCGATTCCCCGGTCTGCTCCATGATGCCGCTCTGGTCATACACTACGGTCTTCACCTGCCGCACGTTGGTATCGATCGCCGCGCCCAGGATCACCATCTCCACCAGGGGGATGAGCAGCGCGAACATGATTGCCATAGAGTCGCGACGCAGGTGTAAAGATTCTTTATAAAAAATTGCGCGGAAACCCCTAAACGGACTGTCCATTGGCTGCCTCTCTTTCCGCCTGGTGCTTGTAGGTCAACTCAACGAATACATCTTCAAGATCAGGCATCAGCGGGCGTATCTCGTCAGGATGCACGCCGATCTTGTCGAGCTCAGAGGTCAATTCTTGTTCCGTTATTTTTTCGTCCATCAATGCGTGGATGGAGCGCCCGAAGATGGTCGCCGACCGCATGAACGGAAGCTTGCGTGCCTTGCGCAGAGCGGAGGTCACGTCCTTCGTTGCGATTTCGAAGCGTTGCGTTCCCGGCGGAGAGACATCGGGAATCTCGCGCAGACTATCCGGAGTGCCGTCGGCGATCAATTTTCCGTAGTAGATGTAGGCGAGATGCGAGCAGCGCTCGGCTTCGTCCATGTAGTGAGTGGTGACGAAGAAAGTGATGCCCTGACCGGAAAGATCGAATAAGAGGTCCCAAAGCTTGCGGCGCGCCACCGGATCGATTCCTGCCGTTGGCTCGTCGAGATAAAGGATCTTGGGATTGTGCAGCATGGCGCAGCCCAGCGCCAGGCGCTGCTTCCAGCCTCCGGAAAGTTTCGCGGCCAGCCGGTCTTTGTACGGCACGATGGCGTTGCGCTCCATGGTCTCTTCGATCTTGTTCTTCATCTCCGCGCCGCGCAGCCCGTAGACCTGCGCGTAGAAACGAAGGTTCTCCAGCACCGTCAGATCGTCGTACAAAGAAAACTTCTGGCTCATGTAGCCGATGCGGCGTTTTACTTCATCGGGGTTCTCGGTGACGTCGATCCCGTCCACGAAACCCTTGCCTTCGGTCACGGGAAGAATGCCGGTCAGCATCTTGATGACGGTGGTCTTGCCCGATCCGTTGGGTCCGAGGAACCCGAAGACTTCGCCTTTCTGCACTTCGAAGCTCACCTTGTCGACCACAGTGAGGTCACCGAATTTTCGTGTTAAACCCTGTGCGACGATTGCGGGGCTCATTTCGCCTCCGTAAACTTCACTTCCGCGCTGATGCCCGCCCGCAATTTGTTCTCGGTGTTATCCACTCGCAGTTTCACGCCCACGACCTGATGCTCGCGTTCTTCTTTGGTCTGCACATTGCGGGGCAGGAATTCCGCCTGCTGGCGGATCTGTTCCACCCTGGCGTGAAAAGGTTGTTTTGGGAAACTGTCGACGTACACTTCTGCCTGCTGTCCCACTTGAATGCGCCCGATCTGGTCCTGCGGAACGTACACGACAAGGAAGAACTGATCAGCTTCGAGCAGCCTGACGATCGCCGCATTGGCGGGCAGGAGGTCGCCAGGCCGGATGTCGAGCACTTCGACGACGGCCGGAGCGGGAGACTTGATCTCGCGTTCCGTCCAGAGTGTTTCAGCCTCTTTCAACGCGCCTTCGGCGGTCAGCAAGTCAGCTTTCGCAGAAGCGATGTCCTCAGCGCGATTGCCTCGCACGGTACGCTGCTCGGCCGCCTTGGCCGCTGAAGAGCGCGACTCCGCCGATCCGGCGGCGTCCTGCGCATTTTTCAACTCGGCGGCGGCGGATTTGTATTTCATCTCCGCATCGTCAGCGAGCTGTTGCGACACTACGCCTTCGGCCGCAAGTTTCGTGTAGCGCTCGTAATTCTGTTTCGCATTCACCAAATCGGATTCCGCACGGTTCACGGTCGCGCGTGCGGCAAAGATCTCACTCTCGCTCGCCTTGCCCGTGGCTTTGGCTTCTGCGATGTCCTCGGGGCGCGAACCGTTCAACAGCTTGGCATAGACCGCTTTGGCTTGCGCGTAACGCCCTTGCGCCTGCAACAAGCGCGCACTCAGCTCTGAGTCCTCGAAGGTGACAAGGACCTGGCCCGTTTGAACATGGTCGCCCTCTGCTACAAGTACTTTAGAAATGCGCCCGCCGACTTTCGACCCGACGCTGATATTCCGTGCCTCCAGAGTCCCGGATGCGGCCAGGGAATCCTTGCCGCGGCTCCACCAGGTACGCGCGCCAATACTCACAAGCACGACTGCGATCAGAATAGGTATGAAGACTTTTTTCTTCATAAGACTCTCTCCTTGCGTCTCTTTCACAGATCATTCTCCTTGCTTGACGGGCCCGGACTGTGTGCAGCAATGCCGCACCATAAAACGTCGAACGTCTTGTTGATCCACGGCTTCAGGTCCGATGGTTGTGAGATCGACCACACGGCATGGGTGCCAAACATGGCATGTTGAAATATCCGTGCTAACTCTGGTGGGGACATGTCGGTGCGAATCTCTCCCAGTTGCTGACCTCGTTCCATGATCGAAGCGATGCGCTCGCGGCTGAGCTGTAGAGCATTTTGAAAGGTTTCGCTGAGCGATTTGTTGCTAAGGAAGACTGACAACAGACTGCGCAGCATCATGGCGCTGCGTGCCGGGCCGGCGGAGAGTTCATGCGCCATATCCACCAACACCGGGCGCATGCTCGGCGCCGTGCGCGCGCGTTCCGCGGCTTGCTTGATGACCCCGACCTGGCGATCGGCCAGCTTGGTCAGGATGGCTTCCTTGGAAGGGAAGTAGTTGAAGAACGTCCCCTTGGCGACGTCGGCAGATTCCGTGATCTCTTCGACCGTTGTATCGAAGACGCCCTTGCGCTCGAACAGACGCATCGCCGCTTGGAAGATCTGGCTGCGCATTTCTTCTTTGCGCCGCTCGCGCCTACCGTCTGGTTGCACTGCGATATTTTCTGATTTGACCATAAGTCAAAAATGACTATAGGTCATTTAGTGACTGTTAGTCAAGTAAGGTTCAGAAAAATACAAGCTGCTGAGGGAGTGCCCAAAAATCGGGTGTGCTCAAATAAAGAGCTGCTCACGATGGGTCGAAACATCAAACTCGTCCTCGCCTACGACGGCACCGCCTACCACGGCTGGCAGATGCAGCCGAAGCACCCGACCATTCAGAAGACGCTGCACCAGACGCTGTGGCGTGTGTTGGGCGGGCCTACGCAGCCGCCGCACGCCTCCGGCAGGACCGATGCCGGTGTGCACGCCCTCGGACAGGTGGTGACCTTTCTGACCGACAAGCCGATACCCGCGGCAAATCTGGTGATGGCGTTGAATGATGTCTTGCCGGCGGACATGCGCGTTCTATCGGCGGAAGAGACGAGTGCGGATTTTCATCCCCGCGACTCCGCCAAAGCCAAGACCTATCGCTACCGGCTCCTGCGATCCGAAATCTGCTCGCCCTTCCTGGCGCGGTTTGTGAATCACTATCCCTATCCGCTTGACGAAGCTGCCATGATCGCCGCCGCAGGACTCATCGAAGGCGAGCACGATTTCACTTCGTTTGCAGCCGCCGACCCGGAAAAGGGACTCGACGACGAAGACCGCAGCAAAGTCCGCACGATTTTTTCCTCCACTTGGCGTCGCGAAGGCGATGAGCTGATCTACGAAGTACGCGGCAGCGGATTTCTGCACCACATGGTCCGCAATCTGGTGGGAACGTTTCTTTTGCTCGGCCGCGGCACTATCACAGCTAAAGACGTGAAGCGTATCCTCGATCTCAAAGACCGCTCGGCGGCAGGACCAACGGTTGGACCGGAAGGTTTGTACCTGGTGAACGTGGAATATTGAACGTGAGTATTAAAAGACGGAACGGCTGGAGAAAAGAGGCGGCATCGGGTGAGCTGCCGCGCTTTGCAGACAAAAGATCTAGCTGACTGGTGTTGCTCGTCCCAAGGACTTCAGCAACAACGCAGCCACGAATGCGATCAGCGAGCCCAACATCCACTCGATGCGCCAGACTTGCACTGCTTGCCAGTCCACCAAGGTTTGCGCCGAGTAGATGAAGCCCACAGCGACCGCGGCGATGGCGCAAAAAGCACCGAGCGCAAACAATATCGTTGACGCGATCGAAAGTTTCAACAACTCAGGAAGCTGCGCAATCATCGCCAATTTTTCAGCAACTGCGGTCGATCCGCCGTGCGCACGCTCATCGCGTCCTGCTCCGCAAACGTGACAAAAGCGCGAGCCGATCACGTAATCGGCGCCGCATTTCGCGCACACCGGCGCCGAGACAGGAGCCGAGTGCAGCTGCTCTTGCGCCGGACGCCAGAATTCCTGCCGCGTTTCCATCTCGCGAATAGTCTCTTGCATGGGGAGTCTCCAACCTTATTGATGCAAGTGACGAGCCAATCTCAAACAGCACTAGGCTATTGAAAACAAGCAATTTAACGGCGGTGCAACAGGGGAGAACGGAAGTCTAGGGGGAAGTTTTTACTTCAACGGCGGGGCATTCTAACTACCTTAGGGTTGGGTTCTGACCGCAGCCAGAATTCCAGCAGCACCAGATCAGACGAACGGAAAGTGCACCCTTGCGGTCGCGGATGCGCAACAGTGAATACATGTTCGTCGAGCAGACTATGCAATCGCGGGAGAGAAATACCCAGGGCCTGTGATGCTTCTATCTCATCCCACACGTCCTTCTTCACGGATAACATTCCTCCACCTCTCTTACAGCAAAGTGATATTTATCCTTAGCAGTCTGAGTGCGGACATCGGGTAAACTGCTGGTGACCTTATCCCCATGAGACCTTACCAAAATCTGTCACCGTGGCTGATTTGTGTCATTTTCGCCGCGATGACCGTGTTGGGGTCGGTCTTGGGGATCGCGCAGAGCGCGAATCCTGCGCCTTCGACATCGGTCACCATCAAAAACGATGCGCTCACGCGCAGCGGCTTTGAGCATTACTACGACGCCGACTATGACCGCGCCGCCAAGGACTTCGAAAAAGCCCTGGCTGCCCATCCCGACGATCCCGCGGCCGTTAACCATCTGCTGTCGGCGGTAATGTTCGGTGAGCTGAACCGCATCGGGGCATTGGACACCAGCCTTTATTCCAACAACAGCTTTCTCGATCAAAAACGTGAGTACGTTCTCGACTCGCAAGTGAAACAGCGCATTCAGGAGCTGGAAACCAGAGCGCTGCAGTTAGTGGAAGGGCGATTGAAAAGGGATCCGGCTGACATCCAGGCGCTTTACGCTCGCGGAGTCACGCGCAGCATGCAGTCCACCTATACCGGAATGGTGCAGAAAGCATGGCTCTCAGCTTTGGGGAACGCAAAGGGATCGCGCGAGGACCATGAACGCGTGTTGAAGTTGGATCCCAGTTATAGCGATGCCAAGACGGTGGTCGGCATGCATGAGTACATTGCGGGCAGCCTGCCCTGGGCAATGCGGATGCTGGCGCACATTGCCGGATTCGGCGGTAATAAGCAGCACGGTCTGAGGCTGCTGAAGGAAGCCGGCGAAGCCGATGGCGAAACCAATGTCGATGCGAAGATCATTCTGACGCTCTTCTTGCGGCGCGAAGAGCGATATGCTGAAGCTCTCGAAGTGGTGCGCACCCTGACTGCAACCCATCTACGAAATTTTCTTTTTGCCTTGGAAGAAGCCAACATCTTGAAGGATTCCGGCCAAGGTCCGGAATCCATTGCTACCTATCGCAAGGTGCTCGATGCGGCCAAGGCGGGTGCCTTCCACGACCCGCATCTCGAATTTGCGTCTTGGGGACTGGGAGAAGCTCTGCGTGGGCAGCGGGAATTCCTCAGTGCCGCCGAGGCATACGATGCCGTCGGCAATTATTTGCGGGCGGACGTGGGCCTGCTGCGCCGTGCCAACCTGGCCGCGGGTGAGATGTACGACCTGGTCTTAAAACGTGAGTTGGCCACGCAAAAATACGAAGCTGTGATCACCGCCAGCTTCGATTCCAAGGAGGCCGACCGGGCACGTCGCCACCTTCGCAACCCCTACAAGGAGCGCTAGGGAACTTTCGGAACCGAAGACCCGTATCCAGAATCAGGAGGCCCGAATGTATTGCAATTACTGCGGCAAAGTCATTCAAGATGACGCTAATCTTTGCGCCTATTGCGGCAAGCGCGTCGCCTGCGCCCCCGCCGCTCGAAGGCGGCTGATGCGTCCGCGCGAGGGGCGCGTGATCGCGGGCGTCTGCCTGGGCTTTGCCGAATATTTCGATCTGGATGTCACGCTGATCCGCCTGATTTGGATCATCGTTGCTATCTTCGGCGGAACTGGCTTCCTGGCCTACGTCGTGGCATGGATCGTTATGCCGAGCGAGCCCGAGCGGACTCAAATTCCGGCCGACGCGCACCAGGTGCCCAATCCCTAACTTATACTCGCCGGATGGCTTTGGAATCTATCCAACGAGCCGGCGCGAAGATCGTCTATGAAGTTCGCGGAAGCGGTGCTCCGCTGGTTCTGTTGCATCCGTTTCCCACGAATCGCCACTTTTGGGATTTCCTCAGCCCTTCGCTCGAATCGCGCTACCGCCTGATCGCCCCCGATTTGCGCGGACATGGTGAATCAGGCGTCGGCGAGGGCGCCTCCATGGCGAACCACGCGGAAGATGTATTTCAGATCTGCCGGGACTCCGCGATCACGAGGGCTGCATTCGTAGGCGTCTCTATCGGCGGCTACTTATTATTTGAATTCTGGCGAAGACATCGCGATGTTGTGGCCGCGCTGGTGCTATCCAACACGCGCGCGCAGGCCGACTCCGACGATGCACGCGCCAATCGCCTCAAAGCAGCCGACGACGTGGAGAAGAACGGCACGGCGGCATTCCTCGATGGCATGGTCCCGAAACTACTTGGCGAGACCACAAGACGCAATCGTCCTGACATTGTGAGCCGCGCCCGCGCCATGATGGACGCCATGAGCCGCGAGGGCTTGGCGGCGGTTCAGCGCGGTATGGCGGCCCGTCCTGATTCGGTAGCAACTCTGCCGACCATCACCGTCTCCACCCTTATCGTTCGGGGACAGGAAGACACCCTTATCCCGGCGCAGGATGCCGAGCTGATGCACAACAAGATTTCAGGAAGCCAGCTTTTCGCGATACCTCAGTCGGGTCACTACGCGCCCATGGAAAAGTCGGAAGAGTTTCTGAAAGTGCTGCGACCGTTCTTAGACGGTCGCACGTGGTGATGACATTTATTTTGAACTGGCGACAAAGGCACGTACTTGCTCAAGAGATTCGCGCACTGCCGGAGCGTTGGGGCTCTTCGGGTCTTGTTCCAGGTAAGCTTCCAACTCGCTGCTGGCCTCGCTGAAGTTTTTCATTCCCAACAGCGCATGGGCTTTAGCAAGATGCAACGGAGGGTATTGCACCGTGGCTAGGTCTGAAGCTTTGTTCAAGCGTCGGATGGCCGCCTCGTAATCTCCTTTTCCTATCTCTGCTTTGCCCAGTTCGAACATTCCTTGCCAGGATTGGGGCATCAGCATGAGGCCGCGATCAAGCACGCGGATGGCGTCATCAAAACGTGACTGCATGTTGTACACAGCCCCCAGCACGATGAACCCCATCGCATACGAACGGTCGGCTTGTATGGATTTTTCAAGGTTGGCGGCGGCATCATCTAAGCGCTTGGCGTCCAAGTCCATCAAGCCACGCATAGTCAGCGCTTCGGCGAAGTCGGGGTAGACTTCGAGCGCCTCGGTCACATAGCGATCCGCTACTTCCAATTTCCTTTTATCTAGCGCGGTTTGTGCTTTCTCGAGCAGCTTCCGGGCTTTTTCAGGCACCTTCATCTGCGCTACCGAAACGGTGGCGCGGTTCCCGGCGCGAGAAGCTGCAACCTCCGACCCTCGAAGGACCAGGTTCAGCATCGATAGATCGCCGCGTACCTGGATCCGTTCCCGGGTTTCGTTAAGTCCCGCTACCGCAACCACCTCGTACATACCGTCCGGAATCGTCATCAACGTGAATGACCCGTTCGGATTCGTATAGGTGGAGTCTTTGACTTGTCCCGTGCCCCCGTCCAGGAGTTCGATCCTCGCATTCGCGACCGGTTTACCCTGCGGTGTGCGCAGACTGCCGCTGATAGATCCGCCCATATGCAAACCGGAAGAGGCACGCTGGCCGATTTGCGCGTGGCTTGCGATACTGAGGAGAGAGACTGAGACCAAAAGGATTGAAAGCTTGACTGCGCCCCGCGCCATACAGCACCAACTAAGATGATGTGAGATGACTCTGGGGACCGAGGGCAGGCTCTGAAACCCTAATCAAGCTCGGCACGACTGGTTCGACATTCGTGCTGATAATGGGAGTAGTAGTGGAAGGGATTTAGTTGTATCCCTTAACCGTTCACGGCAGCATTAAATTTCGGATTGCAAGGCAACTCTGCTTGTTGACGGTTCCGCCAGTTGCCCAGGACCCTATTGCATGATTGTCAAACCTGCCAAGAACATCCTCGGCGCGGCGCGGTTGCCGGGGGACAAATCGATCTCCCACCGTTATGCCATGCTGGCATCCATCGCGAACGGCGTCTCAAGATTCCAAAACTTTTCTACCGGCGATGATTGCGCCAGCACTCTGGCGTGCGTCGAAGCCCTTGGCGTAAAAGTTCGTCGCAGTGGCGACGGCGGAGTCGAGATCGAAGGTGCAGGCCCACGCCTTCACCCTCCCATCGCCGCGCTTACTTGCGGAAACTCCGGCTCGACCATGAGGATGTTGGCCGGCATTCTCGCCGGCCAGGATTTTCCAAGTGAATTGGTCGGAGACGCATCCTTGAGCCGGCGTCCGATGGCGCGGGTAGTTGAGCCGCTGTTGCGGATGGGCGCCAAAGTATCCGCAGCCGATGGCGGCAGGCCCCCGCTGCGGATTTCCGGCGGCAGGCTTACCGCGATCGATTACGCAATGCCGGTGGCCAGTGCGCAGGTAAAAACCGCGATCCTGTTCGCCGGTCTCTTTGCAAAAGAGACCACCACGGTGGAGGAGCCGATGCGCACCCGCGATCACGGCGAGCTCGCTTTGCGTGCCTTCGGTGCTGAAGTGCAGCGCAGCAAGAATCGCATATCGATTGCAGGCGGCCAGTCGCTGCAATCGATTTCCGCCACCATCCCCGGCGACATTTCTTCGGCTGCATTTTTCATGTGCGCCGCTGCCATGTTTCCCGGCTCAAACCTGGTTTTCGACGATCTGCTGCTGAATCCCACGCGCGCCATTCTGCTCGACGTGCTGGCGGGCATGGGTGCCCGCATTTCGGTGATCAATCTGCAAGATCATCATGGCGAGTTGGTTGGTACCGTGAAAGTCGAACACGGTAGGTTGAAGGGAACCAAAATTTCGGGGGCGCAGTCAGCCGCTCTCATCGACGAGCTGCCCGTGTTGGCTGCGATCGCACCCTTCACGGAAGAAGGCATCGAAGTGCGAGACGCGCGCGAACTGCGGGTGAAAGAATCTGACCGCATCGCCGCTATGGCCAAAGGACTGCGGGCTATGGGTGCAACCGTGGAAGAATTCGAAGATGGATTCCGGATTCCAGGCGGCCGGCAGCTCCACGGTGCGGAGGTGGATTCCGCCGGAGATCACCGTATCGCCATGGCATTGGCTGTAGCGGCGCTCAGAGCATACGGCGAAAGCCGCATCGCGGAAGCGGAGGCGGTCTCGATCTCCTTCCCTGAATTTTTCCAGATCTTAGACCTGCTCGCGGATCGCTAACCATCCTTTATTAAGTGTTGTATCCGACACATCGAACTCGCGTCAGACTTCCACAGTTCTGGCCACCCCCTCTGCCATAGTTACATCCTAGTTACTAATCCTCAGGCTGTTCCCACCTGGCGAGGGTTTGGAGCCCTGCCCGGAGGTGCCTGTTTGGAGAACGGGAGACTCAGCGACATGAAAAAGCTCGCATTTCTACTTGTACTGACATTGGCGTTTTCAACGGCGGTGTTGGCGCAAGACACCACTCAGTCGACTGGAAGCCAGACGACCACAACCGGAAGCCAAACCACCACAACCAGCGGGGATCAGTCGCAGCAGACGACCACCACCACGACTACGACTCCGCAGACCACTGCACCCTCCGCTTCAACCACGACCACGCAGGACACGTCTGCCAGCACCATTCCACAGCGCAATGATGAAGGCAGCCCGTATCGTCACGGCGAGATCGGCGTGTTTGCCAACTACCTGCGGCTGGCGTCGGCGGATGACCTGAACACGGTCGGAATCGGCGCGAACCTCGATTTCAACCTGAACCGCCACGTGCAGTTGGAAGCACAGATGGCTTACAACTTCGAGCGCAACACCACCACAGCTTCGAGCACCGGCGGATTCACTAGCTTCAACCGCACCGGTCTTCGCAGCTTGACTGGTTTGTTCGGACCGAAGTTCATCTCCGGCACCGGAGCATGGCGCGTTTTCGGTACCTTGCAGGGCGGATTCATCAACTTCAACACCTCGAACAAGGGACCGGCCAGCGGTTTCGTTGGCTCAGTGAATACCGTAGTTGACGGCAACACCCACGGCGTCTTCTATCCGGGCGTCGGCGTGGAAGCGTTTGCTGGCCCTGTCGGCCTGCGGCTTGATGTAGGCGACGAGATGTATTTCCTCGACGGCGCCCACAACAACTTGCGGATCGCTGCAGGACCGCAGTTCCGCTTCTAACGTTTAGTCAGCTTGAACAAGCAGCCGGATTTCCGGCTGCTTTTCTTTTTTACGTTCTGCGGCGACAATCGTTGCCATGAGAGTGGTGATCCTCACTATCTTGATGTCTGCGATTTGGCTGCGCGCCGATATCATCGAACAAAAGAGCAATACAGAAGAATCACTGCGTGGCATCAGCGCGGTCTCGCCATCCATCGTTTGGGCGAGCGGAACCCACGGAACTTATTTGCGCACTGCCGATGGGGGTGCCACTTGGGAAGTGGGACATGTGCCCGACGCTGGGTCGCTCGACTTCCGCGATGTACAGGCGTTCAGCGCCGATATGGCTTTTCTTCTTGCTGCGGGCCCCGGCGAGCAGTCCCGCATTTACAAGACCATAGATGGCGGCAAGACCTGGACGGTCCAATTCATCAACAAAGACCCGAAGGGTTTCTTCGATTGCATGGCTTTTTGGGACAGTGATAGTGGTATCGCCGTCGGAGATCCAGTCAATGGAAAATTCCAACTGATCAAGACCGAGAACGGCAAGGATTGGAAGCCGGTTCCGGCTGCCAATCTCCCACTCGCCATCGAAGGTGAAGGAGCATTTGCGGCCAGCGGCACCTGTATTGCCGTGCAAGGCAAGAAAAATGTCTGGTTTGTCAGTGGTGGCAGGGCTGCGCGGGTCTTTCGCTCGCGGGACGCTGGCGAAACCTGGAGCGTGGCGGAGACCCCGATCGTCCACGGCCCCGCCTCGGCAGGAAGTTTTTCGATCGCATTTCGCGATGCCAAGCACGGCGTGATCGCCGGAGGAGATTACAAAGAACCAATCAAAGAGGCACCATCCATTGCTTTCACCAACGACGGCGGCAAGAGCTGGCAACTATCCCGGCTCTCACCTCAAAAATATTTTTCCGCGGTAGTTTTCGACCCTTCACGTCCAAAGCGGGTGGTAGCCGCTGGCACCGCACAGTACGCATCCACCAAGGGAATTACTGAAAAGAAGTGGGAAGTCTTCCTTCCACTCGTCCAAACGTCATCTTCGCAACCAGAGTCGGCGCAGTTGAACGCCATTGGCATTTCGCCCACCGGCTCGAAAGTTTGGGTGGTGGGTGCAAAGGGCGCAATATTCCTGATCGACGACATCTGCCGTGCCTGCACCAAAAAGTGAGGATGTTAGAATGAAAATCGTGTGGGCGCGTAGCTCAGTTGGTAGAGCAACGCCCTTTTAAGGCGTGGGTCGCTGGTTCGAATCCAGCCGCGCTCACCACCTTCAGTTCCCGGTTCCCCGGCGGTCACGTCTCAACCCTGAACTTCAGCCCTTTCTTGCGTCCGCTACGGACGCCATGCCACTAGAAAAGAGATAAGAAGGATGGGCGTCCCGTCAGGGACGCGGTGCCACTACTGGCGAACTGGATCCTACCGACCCACTCCTTCGACCGACAAATTTCGCCGCGATCCTGAATCCCAGTAGCACTCCTAGAATCACCGCGTAAATCAATGGGTCGGTGATGTCCTTTTTTACCAGCCACCAATAGTGCACCACCGCTGCGATAGCGCTGAAGTACACCAGCCGGTGCAGCCTCTGCCAGTTCTTTCCACCCAGTTTGCGGATCGACCACGTCGTCGAAGTCAGCGCCAGCGGCACCATCAGCAACCAGGCTGTGAATCCAGCGGTGACGAAGGGTCGCTTATAAACGTCGGGCAATACTTCAGCCCAGGCAAAATGATGATCGAGTCCAACGAACGTCAGCAGGTGAAGGCTGGCGTAAAAGAATCCATAAAGTCCCAGCATGCGCCGGAAGCGGATAAGTTCGGAGAATTTTGCGATCTTACGAAGCGGAGTGATGGCCAGCGAAGAGAGCAGAAAGGTCAGCGCCCAGTCGCCGGTGGCGTGGGTGATGAACTCGACTGGATTTGCGCCGAGATCCTCGTGTAGGGCCTTCCACACAAGCCATACCAGTGGCAGCAGCGCGGCAATGAAGACAACCACTTTGACTATGGGGATCAGCCGCGAGCGAGACATCAATAATTTTTCCGCAGGTCCATGCCGCTGTACAGATTTGCTACAAGCTTGCCATATCCATTGAAGAGCTGCGTCGGCTTGCGGGCGGAGAACAATCCCGCGCCGATCACACGCTCGCTCGCCTGACTCCAGCGCGGATGATCGACTTCGGGATTCACGTTGGAGTAAAAACCGTATTCATTGGGAGCCATGATGTTCCAGGTGGTCTCCGGCTGCTGCTCGACGAAGCGGATCTTCACAATCGACTTCGCGCTCTTGAATCCATACTTCCACGGCACGTGGACGCGGACGGGAGCACCGTTCTGGTTCGGCAAGACTTCGCCGTAGAGTCCGAATACCAGGATGGTCAGCGGATGCATGGCTTCGTCCATGCGGAGACCCTCGCTGTAGGGCCAATCCAAGACGTTGCCGGCGTGCGGCATCTGCTGTCGATCAAACAGCGTGATGAACTGGACATACCTTGCCTTCGACGTCGGCTGCGCCCGATCGATCAACGCGCTGAGCGGGAAGCCGATCCAGGGGATCACCATCGACCACCCTTCAACGCAGCGATGGCGATAGATGCGCTCCTCGAGCGGGGCCAGTTTCATCAGCGAATCGATGTCCATGGTCTGCGGCTTCTTGACCTCGCCTTCGATGGCGACGGTCCACGGACGCGTTTTGAGCGTACCGGCGTATCGTGCGGGCTCATCTTTATCGGTGCCAAATTCGTAATAATTGTTGTAGCTTGTGATGTCTTTGAGGAGTGTTGGCTTTTCTGTATCGCTATAAGCGCTTTTGCCGAAGCTCAATTTGGTATTGGCGTGAGCCACCTCCTCCGGCTGCGCCATCTTGAATGCTTCGAATCCGGCGAAAGCGGCGGCGCCCGTCAGGGCCATTCCCCCCAGGAACTTGCGACGGTCGAAGAACACTTTCTTGGGTGTGACTTCGGAGTAAGGAAGATTGATTTCGTCTTGTTTCTTGATGACCATGAATGATTTCCAGTATAAGTGAATCCCGTGACTGGGCAGATTCCGCCCTACTTATGAGACTCGACAAGCCGGGAAAAGTTGCGGCAAACGTAATCTATTCGTATCGCAGCGCTTCGATGGGGTCGAGCCGGGCAGCTTTGCGAGCCGGGTAATATCCGAAGAATATTCCCACAAACATGGAGAATACCGCCGCTGCCAGGATCGCCAAGGGCGAGATGACCACTGCCCATCCGGCAAACGACGTGATCAGTTTTGACGAGGTTATCCCAAGCAGGATTCCGATCAGGCCTCCGAACATGCTCAGCACCACCGCCTCGATCAGGAACTGTCGCTGCACATCTTCCTCTGTGGCGCCGATGGCCATGCGGATGCCGATCTCGCGGGTACGCTCGGTCACCGACACCAGCATGATGTTCATGATCCCGATTCCGCCCACGATCAGCGCGATGCTTGCCACCGAACCGAGAAGGAGCGTCATCAGGCGGCCTTGAGCATCGGCGAAGTCGGCCAAGTCAGCAAGATTGCGCACTGAGAAATCATCGTCCTGTCCGGAGCGGATGTGGTGTCGGTCGCGCAGCAGCGATTCCATCTGCTGCTGTGCGGTATAGCTCGCTTCTTTAGAAACCGCCGAGACCATCAGGAATCGCAGCCAGGTATCACCGGTAAGTTTTTTCTGGTGCGTGGTGTATGGGATGAAGACCTGGTCGTCCTGGTCGTCGCCCATCGCTGCCGATTGCCCCTTGGAGGCAAGCAGCCCCACGATCCGGAACGGAATGGTCTTGATGCGGATCACCTGCCCGATCGGGTCGGATGAACCAAACAGATTCTTGCGCACCGTCTCGCCGATCACGGCGACATTGGCTGCAGTTTGGACGTCTTCCTGCGAAAACGGAGTACCGGTCTGGAATGGCCAGTCGCGTATTTGGAAATACTGTGGCTCGGTCCCTACGATGCGGGTGAACCAGTTGTCATTACCAAACACGACTTGGCCGGTGGTTTGGGTTCCCGGCGCGGCCGCCGCAACCGCAGGCGCTTCACGCAGGATGGCGGTCATATCGTCATAGACCAGAGTTTTCGTCGCGCCCGACCCCAGACGCAAGCCTCCGCGATTCACCGTGCCACTGGAGACGAACAACATATTCGACCCCATGGCGGCGATCTGCGCCTGTTGCGCGGCCTGGGCGCCTTGGCCGATCCCTACCATCGCGATCACCGCCGCCACGCCGATGATGATGCCCAGCATGGTAAGGCCAGAGCGCATCTTGTTACGACCGAGCGCACGGATAGCAATGCGAATGATGGTAAGGATGTCCATTAGTCTTTCACCCCGGCGGGTTGCACCCCTGGCACTGCAGGCTCGTGCGAAACCAGCCCGCGCTCCGCGTCATCCATTACGATGCCGTTGCGCGTGAGCGTGAGTCCGACCACGCGGTCCAGCTCCACGTGCGACTTTTCATACGCAGTCATTGCAGTTACAAGGTTAGATTCCGCTTGCACCAGGTCGCGTTGCGATTGCAGGACGAGAAAATTCGTAGACGCACCCACCTGGAACTTCTGTTGCTCCGCTTCTAACGTCTGCTGGGCAAGGTCGCGGCCAGCCTGTGCTGCTTCGACTCTGGCGCGGTCCTGCTGGGCGCTGAATTGCGCATTGCGCACTTCGATGCGCACCTGATTTTCGAGCTGCTGTAATCTCGCCTGCGCTTGCCGCAGTTCGAGCTCGGAGCGGACTTGGTCCGCTTGCGCTGCACGATTGCGGATGGGAATGGTGACGTTCAATCCGACCGAGTATGAAGGGAAGTCTTTGGCGAATGCGGCATCAAAGGCGTCGCCGTAGCCGCCCAGGAAGGGCGGTACAAAGGTTCCAGTCCCGCCGCCGCCGCCGGTGCCTCCTCCTCCGCCGCAACCCAATCCTGATCCCGGTGGGCAGAGTGCATTCGTGGCTCCGGCGAGCCCCGCTCCGCCGTAACTGCCAAACAGATCGACGGTGGGCAACATTGCATTTCTCGCAGACTGCTTGGTGATCTGCCGGTTGGTCAGATCGATGCGCGCCTGCGCCAGTTCGGGACGGTGCGCGAGAGCATCTGCCATAAGGTCTTGCGTGGGAACTACCGGCTCTTGCGGTGGCACCTGCATGATGTCGGTAGGAATGACCTCGGCATTGTCCAGCAGATCGTTGGTCACATTGCGCGCGATCGCGTTCTTCATCAGCAACTGTTGAAGTTGCAACGTGGACTGCGCAATGATCAAGTCCTGCTTGCGGGCCGCAAGATCGCTCTTTGCGCGGACAATCTCGATCGGCGCCATCGTGCCGACGTCCACTTGCGCCTGATTGTCACTGACAGTTTTTTCCGCCAGCGCCACCGAGCGTTCCTGCACTTTTACCGCTTCGTTGGCGCTCACCAGGTCCCAATAAATGTTCTGGATCTGCGACACCGTCGAGATCACTTGCTGTCGAAAGGCGACGTCCGCGATCTCACGGTTGTTGCGCGCGATGCGGATGAAGCGCAGGTTCGGCCCGAAGCCGAAGCCAGTGAGCAGATGCTGGCGAGCAGTCACCGTCCAATTCGCCGTGTAGTTCGGATTCAGAATCGAGCGGATGCTGCTGGAATAGCTCTTTTGGTTCTGGATGCCGAAATTCATGCTCGTGCCGGTAGCCCACGCCTGTGAATAATTCATGTTCACAAAACCGCCATGGGCGAAAAGTGCATTCGTCCCCGTAGTCACAGCGTTCGATAAAGGCGTATGGGTATCGTTGATCCCGATGTTGGAGGAGAAGACCGGGTCGAAGGAATCAATGTTCGCTCCGACCCCGAGGGTGGAGCTGACCTGACCAGCGACGCCGGTCGCCGCGCCACCCGAGGCGATGCTAGTGCCCCCGGCGCCGCCGCCTGACGTTGCTCCGCTCGTGCTGGAAGCTGTTCCCCCGCCACCGCCGGATGTTGAACCGATGCCCGTACCCGTTCCGCCGGGTGTGTTTTGGACCACGCCGGTCGAGACGCCGCGCGCGCCTGCTCCTGACTTGGTTCGCAATACATCCGTGTCAGCGATCGACAGGTTATAGCGCGCGATCACCAGGTCAAGATTGTTCTCGAGCGCCAATGCGATGGCGTCATTGAGGGAGAGCAGGAGCTTGCCATCTTTGATCACGCGCCCCATGCGGTCCGTATTGTTGAAGCTTGGGGGCGGAACACCACGCGGAACGTAAGGAAAAAAGAGGTTGGGGATGTGCGAGTGCGGCTTGGAGTAATCGGGCAGCTTCGCCGCGCTGGGAGCGTTCGTGTCTTCGGCGGGGGCAGGGGCCGATAACATCCCGCCCAACAGCAATATGGCGATCAGGAGTCTGCGCATCTTTAGTTCTACCCTCGGTCAGTCTTCTAGCGTTGGCATGGTGCGGAGAACGTCTGCCGCTCGCAGGCGGGTTGCGACGGCTTGATCTTTGCTGATCTTGCCGTCGCGGAACACGATGTTTCTTTTTGCATATTGCGCGATGTCCTGCTCATGCGTCACCAGCACGATACTAAGACCCTGCTCCTCGTTGAGCCGCTGCAGGATCTCCATGACCTCGACCGACGTGCGGCTGTCCAGGTTTCCCGTGGGCTCGTCAGCCAGCAGGATCGGGGGACGGTTCACCAACGCGCGCGCGATCGCCACCCGTTGTTGCTGACCTCCTGAGAGCTGGGAAGGGAAGTGATGAACGCGGTCGCCGAGACCCACCATCTCCAGCGCTTCTTGCGCGCGCTTGGGACGTTCCGCTTTCGGAATATTCGCGTACATGGTCGGTAGCTCAGCATTCTCCAAAGCGGTGGTGCGGCTCAATAGATTGAATCCCTGAAAAACGAAGCCGATCTTCTGGTTGCGGATCCCGGCGAGCTCGCGCTTGCTAAGGCTGGACGTATCTACCCCTTCGAGCCAGTAACTTCCGCTGCTGGGCTTATCGAGGCAGCCAACAATGTTCATGAAGGTAGACTTGCCGCTGCCGCTCGCTCCCATGACGGCGACAAATTCGCCGCGGCTAATCTCTACGGACACGCCGCGCAGCGCGTGCACTCGCGTCTCCCCCAGCTCGTAATACTTGTGGACATCCTGAACCTGAATGAGCCGCTCGCCGGCCGTCGAACTTGCGCCCCAAACTGCGTCCTGAGAGATAGAGGCCATCGCGTCCGCGTCAGCGACGCGGTGTTCCCCCTCCCAGCGGCGAGCTAGCGGCCGGCGTTTTGGCTTTCGAAGCGCCCGTCACCACCTGGTCGCCTTCGTTCAACTCGCCCTGCACCACTTGTGCGACCTGCGTGACGGTACGATCGGTTATTCCGGTTTTTACTTTTACGGGCTCCAACGAATTGTCCGGATGAAGCTTCCAAAGAATGGCCATATCGCCCCGGCTCTCCCTTGGGCCTTGAGCTTGCGCTCCTCCCCCAACGGCGGCTGTCCCACCGCCCGCTCCTTGGCCCTGTCCGCGTCCGCCGCCGGATCCATTGCCCGCGCCCCTGGCGCCACCACCGCCCCCGCCTCCGCTGCCTCCGCACGCAGGGCCCGTAACCTTATATTGCTGGCACAGCTGAGCTAGTTTTGTGGCATCGAGGTCGGGCTTGTAGCGCAGCGCCATATTCGAGACCCGCAGCACATTGTTCGCGTTCGATACCGGGATGGTGACGTAAGCGGTCATGCCGGGGAAGAGCTTGGTGTCAGGATTGTCGAAGTCCACGATGGTGTCGTAGGTGGTCACGTTCTGCACCGTTGTCGGATTCATGCGGACCTGTGACACGTGTCCGCGAAAAGTCTCTTTGGGGAATGCGTCCACTTTGAATGTGACTTCCTGGCCGGGGCGTATGCCGCCCACGTCGGATTCGTCGGTTTTGGCGTAGACCTGCATCTTGGTCAGATCTTCCGCGATAGAAAATAATGTGGGCGCCTGCAGGGAAGCCGCTACGGTCTGCCCCACATCAACGCTGCGGCTGACTACGGTGCCATCGATAGGAGAGCGGATGATGGTGTGGTCGAGATTAGTCTGCGCCACCGAGAGAGCAGCGGCTTTCTGATTCACATCGGCGAGCGTTTGATTCAGATCAGCTTGCGCCGCGGAGACTGCGGCATTCGCAGTATCAGTGTTGGCCCGCGCCAGATCGAGTTGCTGTTGACTGAAGACGCCCTTGGCCGCAAGTGTGGACGTGCGATCAAAATCCGCCTTCGCTTGGGCCGCGGTGGCTTTCGCCTTCTCCAGGTTGGCTCTCGCGGTGGCCGCATTCGCACGCGATTTCTCAAGATCAGCCCGAGCCTGTAGAAGCGCTCCCTGGAAGAGTGAAGGATCGATGCGCGCGATGACCTGGTTCTTCTTTACCTTGGAGTTGAAGTCGGCGTGCAGCTCGGAAATGGTCCCCGAGACTTGCGAGCCCACTTGCACAGTGGTGACGGCGTTGATGGTGCCGGTCGCATCCACTACCTGGCTGATGTTGCCTTTGGTGACGGCATCTTTGAAATATTGGGCATCGGTCTTGCGGCTGAAGCCGAACGACGCCAGCAACACAATGGCGAGCACAACGGCCGCCAGGACAAGCCATTTCGTCTTATTCAGGGTCACTGATTCGCACCGGATCTGAAGTATCGTTCACTCAATGAGGCAGGAACTACCGATATTACCTTAGGTCTCTGTGTTTCAGACGAAAGTTCTTTCTTACTTAGACGTAAGAGCCGCGGTTCACGTTGACAAAAAAAGGCGAGGCCGAAGCCTCGCCTTTTGGAACGCTATTGCAGCTAGAAGGTTAGGAAGACACCTGCTGTGCCGCGGATCTGGTTAAAGGTTGCACTCTGTTTCAAGGTTCCACTCATCGGCACCACCGAACCCGCACCGAATCCAAGGAAGTCGTTGACGTCTATGGCTTGGAACGTGTGGGTGAAGTCATTGTGGCTGATCACGTCTTGGAAATCCGTACGTACGCCCCAGTGACGACCCATGTAGTATTTCAAGCCCGCCTCAAGATTGAACGCGAATCCCATATTGCTGCCTGCAACCTTGGAGAAATTCGCTACTCCACCTCCGCCAGCACTGTTGTCCGTGGTCAGGTTTGCGTTGGGACCAGCAAACCAGTTCTGACCGCCGATTCCTGCCCCGATATAGGGAACGAGCCGGTTGTTTGGCGAGAACGAGTAATCAATGTTGACCAGATACAAGCTTTGATTGCCCTGCGCTCTACCATCGCGGTTGAGGGTAAGGGTTCTGATAACGCGGTCGCTGGAACTTCGGAACGAGGCGACCGCCGCATCCAGTTGCTGATCGTTTTCAAAGCGAGTCCCCGTACCGTCTGCATTCCACTGGAAGTTAACCTGCCAATGTGGTGTGAGATTGAAGCCCAGGCGAATGCCTCCGGTCCAACCATCACCCGGCTTGATGCCCCCACGCGCCAGGAAAGAAGACAGATCGCCAGCTGCTTTGCTCGGAAATACGCCGTTACCCGAATCGGTACTTAGTTCTTGAGACAGGTCGCAACCGTCGGTGCCGGTAGCTACTGTGGCGCCTGTGCACTTCACGTCCGATTTGCCAGTATTAACACCGTGCACGGCGCCAAAGTTCAGCGAGATCTCCCAGCGATCATGCATGCTGTCGCGGTCGCCGGAACTCATGGAGCTATGCGGTGTCTCTAAAGCGCCGCCGAATGCCCAGAATATGCCGGCGGTGAACAGCATTTGATTGAAGCGCCCCGACTGTTCTCGTGTGTTGGAGAGTGGAACAAGGGTGCCGGCTCCCGTGCCAAGCAGGTTGCTGAGATCGATGGTGGTCGACCGGTTAGTGAGATTCGGATAGCTCATTACGTTCATGAAGTCGGCGCGGACACCAAAGCGCTCGGTCAAGTACATGCGTGCGCCGGCAGCGAAGTCCCATGCAAAGCCCGTGCCTGAACCGGCACTCTTAGCGAACAATGCATCCCCGGGTCCGTTTGGCGCGTTGTTTCCGACGCCACGCAGGAACAGTACGGTGTTCGGGTTCCCCGTCCAACTCACTCCGCCCAACCCGAACCCGGCATAAGGCTGCACTCTTCCGCCGGAATTAAAGTTACGGTTCAGGTTGAACAGGAACATATTTTGGTCGCCCTGGGGTTTTCCATCAGCAGCCACTTCCAGTGCGCCGCTTCCGAAACCAGCACTATTGAAGCCGGCGATGGCCTGCCGTAGTTGAGATTCATTGTTGAAGGCGACATCGTTTCGAGAATGATTCCAAATTCCTTCGACTTGCCAGTTCGGCGTGACATTGAATCCAATGCGAATGCCAAGAAGGTTGCCGTTACCTGGAGCAACGCCGCCTTCTGTCTGAAAGGGATATAAGCCGCCCATTCTTCCTGGGTAGACGCCGCCGCTGCCGGTGGCACGGTGACCCAACGGTAGATTGGCATCGCAGCCGCCGCTGACTGTCTCTTTGCAATTCCCAAAGTCAGGCCGTCCTACGCTCCCGCCGACCGACGTGCCACCTTGGAAGCTGATCTCAAAGCGCCGGGTCATGTAATTGGACGACCCGCTTTTTGCTTGCGGCGCAGGCTTGGCCGCTTTCGGCATCAGGTTCGTATCGCTGGAAGCAGTTTGCGCGAAAGCACCCGTGCCCAATAGCACGAACACCGATAGCACGGTGACAGTCAAGTTCTTGACGAGTTGCGACATGAATCCTCCGAAATTGAAGTGTGCCAATTCACGTCAACAACCGACTGACGCGTTTCGACGCTTTTATGGGGCGAGCCAAAGTGTAGAGGCAATCTATCTAGGTGTCAAACAAAAAATTGCATTAAATGGCTTATCTTGTATGGTTTAGGGATTACTGATTCGTTACTTCCGAGGGATAATGAACGAATGAGTACAGAGGAGCTCCGTCACTGCAGCACACCGGTAATGGCGATTTGGTGTGGCCCGGCCAACCCTCCTTGGTCAATCACCTTATTCAAAGTCCCATTGAGCGGATTTATCGTGAAAATCGAGACCGTTCCGCTGAGCTTGTTGGGCACATATAGGAACCTGCCGGTAGGGTCGGTCCTCACCTGGAAGGAGTTGCTGCCCGAGTCCGCCGATGTAGGATTCGTCAACGCTCCGTTCAGAATATTGGTGCTGAAAGCGGTTACGGTATTCGTCGAAGTATTTGCCGCAAATGAGAATTTGCCATTCGGTGATACTTCCACTGAATGTGGTGATCCAACGGCGTTGGGCCCATTGCTGGCGAATGATAGAGACCCATCGATCGGATTGATAGAGTAGACCGCTACCGCGCTCGACGAAGCCCCAACGGCATACAGGAATCTGCCTGCAGGATCGACCTTCACGCTAAAAGCCCCATTCAAACTCATCGGGTTGCCGATCGCCGAAAGAGTGCCGTTGCTGTTGATTCGATAAGCGCTGATTCTGCTTGCGGTGTCATTCGCCGTGTAGACGAACCGTCCGCTCGGGTCCACGGTAATGTCACGAGCAGCCGTCCCGGTATCTCCGCTGAAAGAGTTGCGTGCGACGGCACCGGTGGACTGGTTCACTGTGAACAACGAGATATTCAGTGAGCCCTTGTTCGCTGTGTACGCAAAGCGTCCAGAAGGATCGACCGCCACCGCAAATGGGGCACTTCCGGTGCCCGCGAAATTCACGAAATTGAGCGCGCCTGCATTGCTAATGCTGTAGGAACGAAGCGAACTGCCACTGAACACCCCTACTAGCAAGAACTTGCCACGTATATCGGTCGCATCGGAGCGGGAGTCGCCCAATCCACTAATGCTCCCTGGAATCGAATTCAATGCACCTGTCGAAGTGTTGTTCGAGTCCTACTTGGCGAACCGGGCGAGTGGGCCTCATCGCAGCAGGTTCATCGTCGTCGTGATCACCAGCGCGTTGCCGGGGCTCGAGATCGAGCGCAGCTCCTGCACGCCCTGGATCGTGTTGATCTGCTCTTCCAGCTTCTGGGTGACCTG
>Ga0137403_10002289_pt1 | contig 23510 bp, 13 predicted proteins | sample CZOMad2_1_16fung_FD_122057 | JGI IMG/M metagenome (GOLD analysis project Ga0137403, IMG submission 122057) | Vadose zone soil fungal communities from Angelo Coast Range Reserve, California, USA - CZOMad2_1_16fungal (Hybrid Assembly) | ecosystem: Environmental > Terrestrial > Soil > Vadose zone...
TCACCCCGAAGTGATAGCACTAACAGACGCGCTAACAGCACTGAAAATACTCGAAGAAACAACCTGGGCAGAGTGAGATGAAGGCACGAAGGCCCGGCATGAGCGATTACGAAGTTGGCGACCGCGTAAAAATACAATTGACAGGCGGCAGACTCGTAGACGCAGAAATCAAAGCCGTCATCGAGACCACTCAAGGGAAGCGATTGCAGGTTTCGTTTGGGGAAGAGACGGCCCGGATTTACCTTTGGCAGGTTGTAGAGAAGTTGAGATAGATGAAAACTTCTGTGCGATGGCTGCTGTTCGAATACAAGTATTCCGAACTTGTTATCTTGTCGAAACCGTTCAAGACCAAAGACTTGGCTGAGAAGGCGCGGCTCAAATATCCCGACCGTATGCGTAGGAAAATCGGAATCGGCGTGGTTCGCGTGAAATAGCGAAAAAGACCCGCGAATCACCAGCCCATTGCGCCGCAAATCCAGTACTGCGCAGTCTCGCAGTCAACTCCAAACTTCTGCATGTGAGTTTCGATAGCAATGTTCGCGACAGTTGCTCGCCATGTTGTTGTTGGCGTGCTAATATTCGACGCTCAAGGTGGACGTGTCGCAGCAAAATGGCCAAAGATTATTTTGTCGCAGCGCAGCATCGCCCACGGCGCGTTGCCTTTCTCGTAGATGTGGATCAGAGCCCTGAAGAGCTCTTTAACGAAATCGTCGACTTCAATGTTTCCTCTGGGGCGGTCGATATAACCCCGTAATTCCGGTCGTGGACGGGACGATTCCTGAGCCCTACTGGCCGTTGCTGCAGCTCATAGATGCTGACATTCTTTACAGTTATTGTGATATTGCAACTGCCGGGCTTCGGAGAATAGCAAGGGATCTTCAGCCTTTGGATGTTTTGCGGCACAATCCAGAAAGCAACTCTTCTCGCGCCAGAATCAATTATCAAGCAAGTGCTTTACCTGTTTTGACGAGAGTGATGCAGCAGTTCCCGACGTGCGCACGAAGCCCGGAGCCTGCCGTTCTAACTTTCGATTACAAGGACACTCGTTCGGTCAGCTCTTTCCTTCGCCGAAACTTCGGATGGAGCGATCAGTATTTTTTCTGGTGCCGCGACCATCAGATTCCTAATGCTCGTATGGTACCAGATGACAAAGACGTTATGATGGCGCTGTATAGCAATAGAAATCTGTTGATGCCGATTGACATCTGCGGGGTAGGTCCAAGAAAACTTCGAGCGGCACGGCTGCCAGCTAGACCAGCGGAACATTCTTCGTCATCTTCACAAAGCACTTGAGGACTTTGGTTTCGAGCAGGCAGGAGCACACAGCTTCCGCCGCTATCGCAACACCTATCTTCGCAACTTCACGGCTTGCCCGGAGAGCATTCTCGACTTTTGGCTGGGCTGGAGTAGCGAAGGCATGAGCGCACACTACGACAAGATCAAGGCGGATGTGGCGTTCCGTAAGGAAGTCGCGATAGCTGTGGAGTTTGGTTCGATGTTCCGATGTTCCGGCCATTCTAGGCTCAATTGAACCTATTGAACCTAATCTCGAATCCGACGCCGTCGCTTCAAGTATTTGATTTGTTTGAAGAAAGTGGTCGGGGCGAAAGGATTTGAACCTTCGACCTCCTGGTCCCGAACCAGGCGCGCTAGCCAGGCTGCGCTACGCCCCGACGATGTGCAGCGATTCCAGTCCGGCCTCGCTGCACGGATTTTAGATTATCACAGCCATGCCGCGTCGGCCACAATCTCTTCGATTGATTGCGTCGTAGGCGAACACCATAGTGTCCAAAAGTTTCCAGAACGCAAACACCACCGAGTGAATGTCAATTCAGCGGCGCTTCATTTTGCTTAGACCTTTCTTTTAAAATTCGTAGCGCAGCGCGAACTGCATTACACGAGGATTCGTCAACAATCCCGTGTACAACCCAAAAGCTTGACCGGAATCGATGTTCAGGTTCGCGCTCTGCACGTCGAATCGGTGCAGGTTAGGAACGTTGAAGACCTCCCAGCGGAGTTGCAAGCTGTGTGATTCCTTCCACGGCATCATCCAGCGCTTCGACAATCCGAGATCCAGCCCCGCAAAACCTTGACCTCGGATCTGGTTTCTGCCGCCGCTTTCACCTGGAAACGCGTGCCGGAAGGCCCCGATGCCGGTGCTGCCTTGAGGATCTTTGAAAAGGCTAATGGTTCCGTCCGCCGGATTCACAGTTGTTCCCGTGGCGAAGGGGCTGATTTGCACGGCACCCCCGCCCAATTGCCAGTTCGTCGGCCAAGTTCCGCCATTAAGCACACTCGCAGGAAAGCCACTGGTCCAACGGGCTAGGCCCGCAAGTTGCCAGCCCCCAATCAACGCGTCCAGACCTTTGTTCGTGTCGTGTCCTAAGGCGCGGCCACGGCCAAACGGCAGTTCAATCACCCAGTTCGCATTGATTTGGTGTGGTAGGTCGAAATCGGAAACCGCGCGGCGTGCGTTCGGATCCCAGGAATTGATGACCTGACCATTCAAACCGCCCCACTCCGTGACGCGCTCCGCGTCGGACATGATGTCAATTGATTTTGAATACGTGTAGTTGAGGTCAAATTGCAATCCATGAGCCATGCGCTTGTGCAAGGTCACCTGCAACGCGTTGTAATTGGCCCTCCCCCTGGACCGCCACGCGTATAGCGATTTGAATTGCTTGTTGAAGAACGCATCGGGACCCAGTTTGGTCGGATAATAGTTAAGGACATTCCCCGAACCGTCCGTGGCCACGCCCGCTATGCCTGGGATTCCGGAAAAGTCGGAACCGACTTGGTCGAGCTGCCAGAGTGGCGTGGTCTCATTAAAAACATTGCAGCTATAGAGGTTGTAAACGGCCTGGAGGGGGCTGAGTGATGAAGTTGGAGCACCCGTGGGAACCGGGCAGCCGAAAGAATACGCATCACCCGGTGCGAGTGGCGCGATTAGGTTTTGCCAGTAGGCAGCGGTCGGACCGACAAGTGCCGGTGTAATATCTGAAGTTAGCGTACCGGCGGCGCCCAACTCCGACAGGCGTCGTGCAGCTTGAAAATAATTGACGCCCGAAGTCTTGTCGGTAAGGTTGAGAGGCATCGCCAGGTCTTCCTGCACCAAAAGCCGGTGCGAGTAGCGACCCACGTAGGAAACTTCTAGGCTGAAGCCTTTGCCAAATTCGCGGCCCACCGAAAAGTCGACCGTGTACGAGTAGGGAGTCTTGATGGAGTTGTCCAAGCCCCAATTGATTGCCAGCCCGCCTTCCTGGTTCGGTGGCGTGAACGGGAAACCTCCTGGAGGGGCGGTGGGGAAAAGGGGGTTCGACGTCGGAAGATCGTTTAAGCCGGTCACCCGGGGCGCCGTCGCCACTGAAGGCGCCGTCGTGTTTGTCAATTGCGTGGATAATCCGAACGAGCCAAATTGGTCGAAGGTGCTCAACAGACCCGCTCCCACGCGGTCGTACACCATGCCAAAACCTCCTCGAATGGAAGTTTTGCTGCCATTTCCGAAGAGTGCACCTGGCAGGCCTGAGGAAGCGTTCGGAGAATAGGCAAACGCGACTCGCGGACCAAAGTTTTTGTAGTCCCATTTGTAAAAGCCATCTCTGCCATTTGCCGGCCCTGCCAGATCCATGGTGATGACCGGATCCTGATTCGACCCGATCTCATTCGCCATATTGTTCGCTCGCTGCAAAAACCAGTCTCCTAATCCTACATTCGGAGCCACCTGCGTTCCCGTCGTCTCCCAAGGCGGCGAGAAGAGCGAATACCGCAGGCCCAAGGTCAACGTTAAATTTGGCTTTGCTTTGAAGACATCCTGAACGTAGAACTCATATTCATTTGCCGCCCAGTGACGCTTGACTGCTGAATTCAGCGGCAGCGCATTTCCCTGCTTGTCATAGTTATAAGTAGCATCGAGTTCACTGAGGATGCCCATCAGCGCCATCGCGGGATAGTCATAAGAATTGGTGAAGCCATCAGCTACAGCCGGAAAGCCGTTAGAGCCGGGATCCAAAGGGCTCGCCTTGTTGGCCAAGCCCGCAGTGTCTAGTCCCGAAGAATTTGTGACAGCAGAGCTGAAAGAGCTCAGGAAATTCTCTCTCGGATTGCGGATGAAACGCAGATTGGTTCCGAACTGAAGCGTGTGGCGACCCCGAATCCATGATAAGTCGTCCACGAGATTGTGCACTGGCGTCTGGTAATTAAAACTCCGTGTTACGGCCAGCGAGGAGTTTGCCGGCGTACTATTATCGTTTAGCCCGCGGAAATAGATGAATGGCTGGATATCGTTATTTCCTAAAACGCCGATGCTCTGGCGCGTGTATCCCCAACGGAAATTATTCAACAGATTTTGACGAATGGTGGCAGTGTAGCCGACCGTGAATCCCTTGCTGTAATCAACATTTGATTTGAGCGGACTCTGGCCGAGAAAGTACGGCGAGGTGGCATGTACATCATTGCGAAGCGCGCCCCGCCAGAACAGTGTGTGGTTGCCATTGGCAGTCAATTTGTAATCGAGTCTTGCGATATACCAGTTGTTCGTGGTCGGAATCGGACCGCGGAAGCGATACCCGACAAAATTATGTTGGTCGCCGAGAGTCAGGTCTGTAGGTTCCGGAAAACCATTGAAGTAGCTCAGCATCACCTGATTCGGACCGATGTGCAGCGGGTCCATTGCAGTCAGATTGGCGGGGGTGAGCGCCGTGTATCCCGCGGGCGTGGAAAAACCCGTACCGGGGATTGCTCCCCCAGGGCATTGCGTCGGGTCCGCACACTGATAAATCACGATCCCCTGCCGTAGCGTGTCGCTCGGAACGATTCTCTGTTCGGAAGCCTCTTCCGCCTGCCGGTAACCTTCATAATTCGCGAAGAAAAATAGACGGTCCTTCCAAATCGGCCCGCCGACCGACGCCCCGAATATGTTTCGAATCAGTTTTGGAGCAACGTTGGGCTCGCCACTTTGAAGTTCGCTGCTTTTCACGAAATAGTCATTGGCACTGGTTAGGGTGTTGCGATGGTATTCATACAGCGAACCGTGGAAATTGTTGGTGCCACTCTTCGTGACGAGCGAAACCTGCGCGCCCGACGAACGGCCCTGGTCCGCATTGTAGCTGGAGGTCGTCACTCTGAATTCCTGCACGGAATCCACGGAAACTGGCAGTACCGAAGTGAATGCGTTGCCGTTCACCTGATCGTTCACGTCCACGCCGTCCAGCGTCAAGTTGCTCTGGTCGCTGCGCGCGCCGTTCACCGCTCCGCTGCGGGTGTCCACATCCCTGTTGATATCGCTTCGATTGCCGGTGTAGACAACTCCGGCCTGCAACGTCAGAAGCTCGGGTACGCTTCTTCCTTCGAGAGGTAATTGCCTGATCTGGTTCTCATTGAACGCCGTTCCAAGTGATGCATCCGTGGTATTCAGGGCCTCCGCCGAAGCGGAGACTTCCACGGTTTGCGTCGATAGCCCTAACTGGAGGGTTACCGTTTGCGTAGCGGGCGTATTGACCAGCAATTGAACGTTGCTCAACTCATATTTCTGAAAATCTTCCTTCTCCACTCTCAGCGAGTACGCTCCAGGAGCCAGTCCAGGGAATTCGTATGCACCCGACTCCCCGCTGAGCACGGTCCGTTCAAAGCCCTGTTGCGAATTCGAGAGCGTGACTTTCGCGCCGACGATCGCTGCGCCGCTTTTGTCCAAAATGGTGCCGCGAAGCGACGTGGTGCCGGTCTGCGCCAGGACTGCACTGCCGATAAACAAGTACACCACCGACAATGCGATAGAAAGGCCAAAGAGGCCTTTAGTATGCCGCTGCATGAACTACTCCTTTTCCGCACCCGACTTCGTTGTGATTTGTGGCTTACTTTTCTGCGAATTGGACGCACACGCTGTGGCTAAATCCGGCTGTTGGCGGGAGTTCTCGACGCGCGACGTCGCGCACTCCGCTCGTACGCCACAGGAGCCAATTATTCTGTTGGGTTTTTTTTAGGACGGGCCGATGCCAAGTGTCAACATAAGTTCGTCGAATTTATAGTTTACAAATATCAATTTTCGGTCTTGCGGGAGAACCTTCGAAATCCTTATTTCCTCGCCCTATGGCTCCCGTAAAAAACGAACGGGGCGCAATGTTTCCGGAACGAAAAACGCTACCAAGCTCACACGCAGCTCGGTAGCGTTTTCCATTTTGCGTAGATTTTTTTAGAATTCGTATCGCAATGCGAATTCCATTACGCGCGGTTTGGTTGAGAGCCTCGTATAGTCTCCAAACGTCGAACCATAAACATCCAAGTATGAGTTGAGACTCAGAGGATCAAACCTCTTAGAATTGGTTACGTTGAATACCTGCCAGCGAAGTTGCACGGAATGTCCATCCTTCCATGGCATCGTCCAGCGTTTCGCAAGGCTCGCGTCAACGCTAAAAAAGCCCGGTCCACGCAGATTGTTCCTCTGGCCAGCTTCGCCGGGGAAGGGCTCACGGAATGCGCTCGCGTCATTTGCCAGGTTCGAGAAAGCATTCACAGCACCAATATTGTTCGGGTCGTAAAATGTGCCCGTCTTGATCGGCGCCACCTGGATTCCGTTGCCCGAAAGGTCCCAATCCGTAGGCCACTGGTAGCCGTTACCAACGCTGAACGGAAATCCGCTCGTCCAGCGGCCCAAACCAGACAACGTCCACCCGCCAACGACAGCGTCCAGTCCTTTACCGATGTTCCGGCCGATCAAGCGATTTCGGCCAAAGGGAAGGTCAGCGATCCAGTTCGCAGTGATCTGGTGAGTTGTATCGAAATCGGACACACCACGGAACTGGAAGGGACTCCACGCGTTCTGCACTTGCCCGCCGGTTCCGCCGATCGTGCCAACGCGCTCGGCGTCGGATGAAAGATCAATAGATTTGGAGAACGTATAGTTCACGTCGAACTGGACGCCATGGGTCATCTTATGTTTCAGGTCCAATTGCAGTGCGTTGTAGTTCGCCGTCCCCATCGACCTCCAGGTATACAGAGTCGCGTACTGCTGATTGTAGAATGTGTATTGACCGCCGATGGGTAGATAGGAATTACCGGAAGCTCCCGAAAGGCCGTAATAATCGAGGATGAGCAGACCGGTAGTCTCATTCAAGCTGTTGCCACACATCAAATCGTAAACCGCCACCACTGGCACTGTGGTCGAATTAGAACCGCATGAACCCGTTAAAAAGGCATCGCCAGCCTGCAAAGGTGAAATAACGTCAGCCCAATACTGCGCAACGTTTGCAGGAACCATTGAAGCGTCAAAATTGTCTGTCGAAACGCCTGAACGATAAACCTTCGCCAGAGCCGTAGCCGCTGTAAAGTAGTCCACTCCGCTCTTGGGATCCTTGAAGTTTAGAGGCGTCGCGACATCCAACTGCGTAAGCAAACGATGGGAGAGCCTGCCCACATAGGACGCCTCTAACGAGAATCCCCCGGGCAACTCGCGCGCGACCGAGAAATCGAGCGTATACGCATAGGGAGTCTTGAGCCCAGCATCAATGCTATGCGCAATCGCAAAGTTTCCGGGTGGGTAGGTTTGCGGGAAAACCGCCGGCGGCGCGGATAAGAAGATCTCGTTGCCATCCAAATCCGTCGTAGGAATCGTGTGGATGTCCGTCAGCCGCGGCGCGTTATACGGCGACAGAAATCCGGCTGGATTAGCCAGCTGCGTCGAAAGTCCGAACGAACCGTTCCTGCTGAAATCATCGGCAATACCTTGACCGAAGCGGTCGTAGACCATCCCGAAACCGGCGCGGATGGAAGTCTTTCCCTCTCCGAATAGGCTGCCCAATAATCCGCTGCTCCGTCGAGGAGCCCACGCAAGGGCAACTCGGGGCCCGAAATCCTTCTTATCCCAATTGTAGTAGCCGGATTTTCCATTCGCGGGCCCGGACCAGTCGAACGCGATCGCGGGATCGTTATTCGAGGCCACTCCATTGGCACCCTCGTTCGCGCGAAGATGGTAGAAGTCGTCAAGACTCGTCGTCGGGGATACTTGGAGCTTGTTTGTTTCCCACGGCGGCGAGAACAGCGACCACCGAAGCCCGAGAGTAACCGTGAAGGTCGGTTTCACCTTCCATGTATCTTGTGCGTAAAATTCGTAGCCATTAATTGCATAACGCCGCTTCAACGCTGCTCCGTCGGGAAGCGCACTGCCATCGCGGTTGAAGTTATACTGTGCATCGACCTCGGTCACCATGCCGAGTAAGGCTTGCAACGGAAAATCGTAAGAATTCGCAAAATTCGGATCGACGAGCGGATTCCCATTGAGAGAGCAAGAATTCGGACTGGAATTGGCACACGTGTACCCAGGATTCAAAGGTGATTTCTTTTGCGCGTAGCCCGATAGTGTTGTCCAGGAAGCATTGGCGCTGCCATCGCTGAAGGACGCCAGGTAACTCGTGCTCGGCGTGCGGATGAACGCGATCGACGTTCCGAATTGCCACGTGTGCTTGCCGCGAATCCACGATAGATCGTCGCCGATGCTGTGCACGGGTCTTTGAAAACTGTTCGTTCGTGTCACTGCGCCGGATTGGTCATTCAGACCACGGAAGTAGATCCAATCCTGGCCTGAATTTCCGATCACGCCAACACTTTCGCGGACAAATCCATATCGGAAGTTGTTCACGAGGGTGTTCGAGAGCACACCGTTATAATTCACGATCAAGCCCTTGTTGTAGTTAACGATGGATTGAGAGGGCGATTGACCAGGCAGAAAGGGTGTTCCGGCATTATTCTCGTTCCGCAATGCCGCGGTCACCGAGATCCTGTGCCGCGCGTCCCGAGTAACGTTGTAGTCCATTTTTGAGATATAAACATTTTCCGTGTCAGAGATCGGTGCACTGAAATTAAAGCAGGTGTAGTTAACGCCGTCCCCGGCATTGTTACAGTTCGAAGCAGGAAACGTGTTGAGATATTGCAGGACAGCCTGGCTCGGACCGAGGTGAAGCGGATCCATGTTTGTAATTTGCGTCGGAGAAACTGCGGAGTAGCCGGCTTGCAGGTTGTAAGTTTGTCCGCTAATACCCGTAACCGTACCTCCAGAACAGGCTGCAGGATCGGCGCAGGCGTACTGAATGATTCCGTCCTTCATCGCGGCGGAGGGAACGGCGACGGTTTGACTCTGGGCTTCGGCGCGGCGGGTTCCTTCGTAGTTTGCGAATAGGAAGAGGCGGTCCTTCTTGATCGGACCGCCAAGCGAGCCTCCAAAAATATTACGAATCAATTTCGGCGCCTTGTTGCAGGAAGAATCGCTCAGCGGCGTCCCGCTATTGATGCAATTTTGAATTTCGCCATTTTTTACGAAAAAATCGTTGGCGCTTGTGTAAGTATTTCGATGATATTCATAGGCAGAACCATGAAGATTGTTGCTACCGCTCTTGGTCACCAGAGCAACCTGGCCACCAGACGTGCTTCCTTGGTCAGCGTTGTAGTTTGTCGTGGTAACACGGAACTCTTGAACGGAATCGAGCGTTACCGGAAGCACCGAAGTGAAAGCGTTACCGCCCGAGTCGTTGACTTGAACTCCGTCTACAGTCACGTTGCTCTGATCACTCCGTGCGCCGTTTACCGCTCCTTTTCTCGTATCCCAGGTAGGGATGTCGTCTCTGTTATTCGGATAGGCCACGCCTGGCTGCAGACTTAGCAGTTCGGGCACGTTCCGCCCTTCCAGTGGCAGTTGCTTTACTTGGTTCTCATTAAAGGCATTCCCGATGGACGCGTCGGTGGTGTTTAGTGTTTGGGTGGTAGCCGAGACTTCGACCACCTGCGCTGCGGTGCCAATTTCCAAAGCGACGTTTGCTGTCGCCGGGAGGTTCACCAACAACTGAAGCTTCGTTTGCTCGTACCTGCGAAAACCGTCCCTTTCGACAGTAAGTGTGTAGGTGCCAGGCGAAAGAGCTAAGAATTCGTATTCGCCCGAACTTCCCGTGTCCGCGTCGCGCTCCAAGGCTTGCGCCGTGTTCACCAGGTGAACCTTTGCACCCGCTATGGTTGCTCCGGATTTATCGGTCACGGTACCCCGCAACGAAGTTGTTCCCGTCTGTCCGAATGCAATGCTGCCAGCAAACAAGCACGCCACCACAAAGAATGAAAAAAGGCACAAGAGGCCTTTACTATGCCGATGCATAAACCACTCCTTTTCCGCACCTAACTTCGTTGTGTTGAATCTAACGTTTCTGTCAATTGGACACACGCTGTGGCATCAAATGCGTTCGTCGGCGAGCTACCTGGCGGCGCGAAATACGCGCGAACCCGCAGAACCCCACAGAGTTTCTTAATTTGGCCTATCTTGTAAGTCAAAACAGGCAGGCGTGTCAATGCAGTTTCTTCGATTTAGGTCTTTAGAAATTTGAATAGACTTAAGCGGACGTAAATTCAGGGGGAACGCTTTGGAGCACTCCCTACAAACGGAAAGACCCTGCCGGGACTGTTCCCCGGCAGGTCTTCGATTCCTTGCTAATTCCCCGCCGGATGCCTAAAGGCGAGGAAGCCTGCTTCATAAAGACCTAGAACGAGTAGCGCGCCCCGACCTGCATCACGCGCGGCTGGCCCTGGATTTGCGTGAAGTTCGACCAGTTCGTCGGGGGGTTCAGGCCGCGGAGTCCGGGATCGCGGGCTACGCCGATACCCGTGCGCCCGGTGTCTATCAGGCCGAAACGCTGCAAGTTGGCGACGTTGAACACGTCCCAGCGGATTTGGAGTTGATGCTTCTCGCTCCATGGCATGTTGAACGTCTTCGACAATCCTAAGTCGACGTTCATGTAACCCGGTAGCCGAATGTAATTCCGTGGGCCGGTTTCTCCGGGATACGCATTTCGGAAACTTTGATAAATCGCTGTGATGTCGCAGCCGCTGCCGCCGAAAAGCTTTGGCGTGCCATTCGTGGAACGCGTCGGACAAGTGTGGATCGAGCCTGTGGGGGTTACATTGGATTGAAAGTCCCAGTTGGTTGCCCAGCGGGCGTCGTCGAAAGGCGAGGTAATCGGGAGCCCCGTATTCCACCGGAAGATGCCGGCAAGTTGCCAACCTCCAAATACGGCCTGAGCGGTGCGATTATCAGTGTTCATGAAGGCTCTGCCTTTGCCGAAGGGCATCTGCCACACGGAAGAGGCGTTGATGAGATGACGGATGTCGAAGTCGGAACTGGCGTAGTTGTCGCGCTGACGAATAGGATTGACGATATAAGCGCCATTGCCGACGTTATTGCCGAAGCCTTCTGTTTGTAATCCGGAAGCGTCGTCGAACGAATGAGAAAAGGTGTAATTGAAATCCATGGTCAAGCTGCGGAGCCGCTGCCGCAGCGAAACGGTAAGACCATGGTAGTTGGAATTTCCAAGCGTGCTCCATGCGGCCAGCGTACCGTATTGCTGTTGCATGAACCGCGTGGGGAGGCCGCCACGGAACAGCGCACTGTCAATGTACGCTTCCGTGTCGGTCCAATCATTGCCAGCAAAGAACGCAAATGGGTTGTCGCCGGGCTGCCCCCGGCTCTGCATGCCGTAGAACAGTTGCGTAGGTGTCCAGGATGGATCAAAGCAGGGCGTAAAAGCATCCGTACCACAATCGTCCTGAACAGTTGCATCAGCATTCATTACCCCGACAAGGTTGGCAGGGAAAAGATTGTCGAAGAATGGGATGGACGCGACTTGGCTGGTGTCCACGTTTTGCTGACGCTGCTTTTCTAGGATCGTGCCCGCTTGGTACCAAGTCATCCCGCTCTTCGGATCCTTAACGTTGTTGAAGGCAGCGGCATCTCGGCGGAGGAGCAGACTGCGCGCCATCCGTCCGATGTAGGAGACCGAAAGAGTAGTGCCTGCGCGCATTTGACGCTCGTAGGTCAAATTCCAAACGTATTCGGAGGGCGAATGCAGGCGCGAATCAACACCCGTCTCAATGCGTTCCCCCTCGTCCAAAGGCTGCGACAATGGAAAAGTTAGGTCTGCTGGTACAACCACTTTTGGCAATGAGTGTATGTCCTGGTTAAAGCTGGTGAACAGCGGCGCCGCGTTGCTCGCCGTTGTATCGTAGGTATTCGCCGGCGTCGTGTAGTTCGACGTGAAGCCGAGGGTGTTATTCAGATCCCAGTCTACGGCTAGGGCTTGGCCGTAGTAGTCATTGGTTATCGCGAAGCCGCCACGAATAACCGATTTGCCCGCATCGCCGAAAAGGGAGTGCAGTAGCCCACTGGAATAATTCGGTGACCAAGCCACCGCGATACGGGGCTGGAAGTTGTTTTTGTCCCAGTTATACATCGGCTTTCCGCCATTGGCTGGGCCGGAACGATTGATAACGATCGGGTCGCTGAAGTTCTGGCCTTGAGCCGCAGCTGCCAGGCGTTGATCGAAATACGTACCGAGGGGAACCGTCGGCTGCACTTCAAATCCCTTCGTTTCGTACACTGGACGCTCCAGGCTGTAACGAAGTCCCAATGTGAGAGTGAGGTGGGGGCGAATCTTCCAGGCGTCCTGGATGTATTCCTCGTAGGCTTGCGTGGCAAAGTTCCGCTGTGTCGGCGACCCGAAGGGCAACAAACTACCATCGCTGTTGAAGGTGAAGTTAGCGGTATATTGCGAGAACCGCCCGATAATCGCCGTCGCGGCATTTTGCACTTCAGCGATCGAGTTTAGCGATTGCCCGGCATTCTCGTCGCCAGGCAAGCCGTTGTCGTCCAGGTAGCTCTGGAAGGCGTTCGAGACATGGTCGCCGGCTCCGAGATAAAAGGAAGGGTTTGTGATCGCGTTATCGATGGCATTCGCGAAGCTCATGCGACTGTTGTTTATTTTGCGGACGTTGGCTCCGAACTGGACAGTGTGATTTCCATGGATCCACGAAACATCATCCGTGAAATTGTGGACGGGCGTCACCCGGCTGAGAAGATGTTGCTGACCATTGGGCTGGAACACGAACCGAAAGCTGATGTCATTCCCTTCACTATCGCCGCCAATGTTGAATGCCTGGCGTGTGTAGCCGTACCGGAAGTTATTTACCCAGTTGTTTCCGATCGTCCAGGTGTGACCGACGGCCAAACCCCGTGGATGATTCCATATTTGTGGGGAAATAGTATCAGGAAGCCATTGGGGCAGCGTCTGACTGTCGTGAATTGCGTTCAGCCGGAGGAAAAGGCTCTGCTTGCTGTTCAGCGTGTAGTCAAACCGCGCGACGTGCGAGTTTAGCCTTATGGGCGAAGGTGCGTTGAACCGGAAACCACCTGTGTTCAACTGGTCGCCCACAGTTGTATCGTTCGCTGGATACTTGTCAGCGGCATCCGCTAGGGCATTGAGCGCAAGCTGGTTTATACCGGTTGCTTGATAGATCTGCTGATTCTGAGTCAGGTCGACTGAGGCCTGCGGCGTGACGTTGCAGTCCGCATCCGTACAGTAAGTGTAGTTGATAATGCCCTTACCAAGACTGGACAACGGAACAATTCTGGTCTCGCTTGTGGATGTAGCGTCACGGCGGCCTTCGTAACTATAAAAAAAGAACAGCTTGTTCTTTACGATCGGGCCCCCTAGCCCGCCTCCAAACGTGTTCCGAACCAAAGGTGTACGGGGAACGCCAGACGCATTGTTAAACCAGTCGTTCGCCTCGAAAAGCGTACCTCGGTAAAATTCAAACGCCGCTCCATGCCAGCTGTTCGATCCTGATTTGGTAACCAGGTTGACTTGCGCACCGGATGAACGGCCCTGATTCGCATTTCCATTTGCGGTCGTAACGCGGAACTCTTCGATCGCCTCCGAATTGAGACGCAGAACGGGACCGGTCGTGATATTACCTCTATCGAGCGACCCGACGACCAGGGTATTGGTGCTCTCAGGTATCGCGGCATTCCCAGATTGCGCGTTGTTGATATCCACGCCGTCGAGAGTAACGTTCGACTGGTCGGCCCGCGACCCCGTGACGTAGCCTTCCTGTGTGGCACCGGGCTGGAGACTCAGCAAATCCACCAAGTTACGGCCTTCCAGCGGAAGCTGAGTAATCTGCTGCGAGTCGAAGACGTTGCCGAGCGATGCATCCTGGGTGTTAATCAGAGCATTTTGGGCACTGATTGACACCTCAACCGTTTGGCTGACCGCCCCGATATCCAGCCGAACATTGACTTCGGTTTGCTTACCAATAAGAGCTTTTGCATTATCGACAACAGATCTGCGAAAACCAGCCGCCTCAATTTCGATTCGATAATCAGCGGGCGGCAGTAAATCGAAAACGTACACACCTGCATCCGTCGAAACCGTCGTTCTCGTTGCGTTGGTACCCAGATTGGTCAGCGTTATTTTCGCGCCCCCGATGGACCTCCCCTGCTGATCACTGATGACTCCGGTGATGCCCGATGTGCCGGTTTGACTGAATGCCGACGCCGCAAAAACCAGAATGCACATCAACACTGCGAAACTTCTGGAAACCAAGTTCGACTTTAAAGATAGATTATTCCGCTCTCCATCAAGAATGGATATACCTGCCATGAATCCTCCGTTAGGGCACCAATACACGTTTTTGGGACGTCAATGGGTGGAAGCGATATGTAGTGGGAATTCTGTGCTCGACTGAACACAAAGCAGGAGAGAAGTGCGAAATGGCCCCACCCTCCTGGTGACCTATTCCACCACAGTCGGTATATAAAGTTGCGCTTGTTTTAAGACAGATGACCGTATTATGTCAAGGAAAGTTCTTATAATTTACAACTTGTTGACGTTCTCTCTGGTGCCGGCCAGCGTTTCAGTCGGCGCCCAGGCGGAAGATTCGGGCTTCGGTGATGGCTTTGATTTGGCGGATTTCGTTGAGGATGGAGTCCTGCGCTGGGCCATCGACGCGCACCAGCGAAACAGCTTCGGCGCCGCGTGTTGCCTCTCTCCTGCCCAAAGCGAATGTCGCGATGTTGACGCCCAGGCGTCCGAGCGTGTTGCCTACCTGGCCGATGACTCCAGGTTCGTCGTGGTTTCGTAAATAAAGGATGGTTCCTTCCAGCAACGATTCGAGGGAGATTCCGTCAATCGCCAGCACGCGGGGCGACCCGTCAAACAAAACTGTTCCTTCCGCGGTAAATCCTGCGTCACCCGCCTTTTTTGAAAGCGCGGACACCTCAAGGGTATTGGGAAAGCCATGTTCACGCTTCCGCGTCTCTTCCTCCACGGTCAGTCCGCGTGCCGCCGCCATTGCAGGAGCGTTCACTACGTTCACCTTTTCGTCGAGCACCGCGTTCAATACGCCGGCGAGCACCGCGCTGCGCAAGAGGTGCGTTCCGACCTCCGCCACTTCGCCCGCATAGCGGATACGAATCCGCTCTGGACGCGTGGTCACCGCTTGCGACACGAGTGAGCCAAGCCGCTCTGCCAACTCAAGATAAGGCCGCACGCGCCGATATTGGTCTGCGGAAAGTGCCGGCAGATTCACTGCATTGCGAATGATTCCGTCGGTCAAGTAATCGCGGATCTGCACCGCCACTTGCGTGCCAACTTCTTCTTGCGCTTCTGCCGTTGATCCCGCGATGTGTGGCGTGCAAATTACGTTTGGGAGCCCTATCAGCGGCGAATTCTTTGGCGGCTCTTCCACAAAAACGTCCAGTGCCGCTCCAGCCAGACGCCCACTCTTCAGCGCATCCGCAAGTGCAGCCTCGTCAATCAATTCGCCACGAGCGGCGTTCACAATGCGCGCGGTCTTCTTCATTTTTTGAATCGATTCGGCGTTGATCATTTTCTGCGTCGCGGGGCTCAACGCCGTATGCATGGAGATAAAATCACTCTCCGCCAGCAGGCGCTCGAGGCTGACCAGTTCTACCTGTAATTCCTTGGCTGCCGCCTCACTGATATACGGATCGTAGGCGAGAATTTTCATGTCAAACGCTTCGGCGCGACGCGCCACTTCCCCACCGATCCGTCCAAGTCCAATCAATCCCAGTGTTTTGCCACGAACTTCTGTTCCGCTCGAGGACTTTTCCCAACGGCCTTCGCGCAACGCCGCATCCACTTTCGGCACCTGCCGCGCCAGCGCCAGCATCAGAGCGAACGTGTGTTCCGCCACGCTCACTGCATTTCCTCCGGGCGTGCTCATCACCAACACGCCGCGCTTGGTAGCCTCCGGCAGATCGATATTGTCCACGCCGACGCCGGCGCGGCCCACGGCGCGCAGCTTTGGCGCTTTGTCGAGAAGATCCGCTGTTACGCGTGTCGCACTGCGAACAATCAGCGCATCCGCGTCTGCCAACTCCGCCGCAATCGTCTCCTTCGTCGTCAGCACGGTGTTCAATCCAGATTTTTTCAGCAACTCCACGCCGCGTTCGCTGATCTTGTCCGCTACAATGACTTTCATGAGTCCTCTTCGCCCTTTTCGTCCCGGGGATTCCCGGAAAATTGCGGTCGCGCCAAAGAATGATTAAATCTTCCGGGAAAAGGAAACCAGCTCCACGGCGCAGTTTTTTCCTCGCCCGGAAACTATCCAAGTTACCGAGCGGCAGCATCAGTGTCAAACCGGGGGGAAAGCCGCGTTTCGGGGTTTGTACTCGCAAACCCTGAGCGAAAAAGTTCTCCATAACTTTCTGTTATAGTGGCGCGGGAGAAAAAAATGAGTCTTGCGGAGAAAATTCAGTCGGACATTGTCGTCGCTATGAAAGCCAGGGACGACTTCAAACTCAGCGTGCTGCGTATGGTCAAGGCTGCGATTCAGCTGAAGGAAGTGGAAAAACTCCGCAAACTCGACGAGAACGAATCGATTCAACTTCTGCAAACAATCCTGAAGCAGCGTAAGGAATCGATCGATCAATTCACGAAGGGGGGCCGCCCGGAATTAGCCGAGAAGGAAACGAAGGAAGCTGCCCTCATCGAACAATATCTTCCTGCTGGTGCGTCCGTCGAAGAGATGGATGCTGCGGTTTTGAAAGCGATTGCCGAAACCGGTGCGAATTCAATGAAGCAGATGGGTGCCGTCGTGAAGGCCGCAAAGGCGGCTCTCGAGGGCAAAACCGTAGATGGCAAAGCACTTAGCGACCTGGTGCGCCAGCGTTTATCGTGATTCAGTTCTTGCGATCATCGCGAAAAGGAGAACTATAGTTCCTCTTTTCGGGCGAAGAGAGTGTTCGAACGAGCCTACGAAGCTGCGAATCGACGATGCGCTCATGCAAGCCCATGTGGTCGCCCAAGAGTTGCGGGGGGAGTTATTCGGTGGGCCCAAATTGGTAGCCAGGATTTTGAACGGGCAAGCTGCGTCGCTCCGGCAATCTTTGGTTCCGCTGGTTGCGCTCACCGCGATCTTTGCGGCCGGGCTATCTGTCCTCGCAGCCCGAGGTGTCGCCGGATCCCAATCCACCGGATTGCTTTGGAGTTTCGAATTCCAGCTGATATTGACGCTGTGGGTGCTGGCTGACAGGCGGAATCTCGGCTTCCGTGTACCGTACGAATTTAACACGTTTGTGTTCTTTGCCTGGCCCGCCGTTGTTCCCTACTACTTATATCGAAGTCGCGGGAGGCGCGGTCTCCTTCTCGGCGCGGGCGTCTGGGCCCTGTACATCGCACCGTATGTAACGGCGTTGATCGTCCAGATCGCGCGGAACCCTTAGCGTTCGAATTGCGTCCATTGGATGTGACAGCACTTTTACCACAGTGGGTTGAGGCTTCATTCTGTGCTCGATAGGCATCCAAAGGAGCGAGGTGGGTTGCTGCTACTATTGTTGTGGAGTCGATCTTCAATGCTTGCTCGACGGGCACAGGAAAGCCGCGGAGTCATTAGCGTGAGTTTTACAAAAACAGAATCGAACAAGAGATTTTGGGGCGGAAATGCCCGGTGTCGAGTCTTTGGCTCGCAGAGCTTAGTCTGGCTTACCCTTAGCCTTCTGGTTGGTTGCTTTCCGATCGCAGCTCAGCAGCCCGTTGGGGTACCTGCTGCTCCGGGAATGGCAGTGGCCGATCAACAATTGCCAGATCAACAATCGTCGGGTCGGATCAGCGGAAGAGTTGTTGATCAAACGGGAGTGGCTGTCGCCGGGACCACAGTGAGACTTCTACGCGAAGATCAAAGCCTGGACCAGGAGATGCTCACAGGCGACGACGGGCAATTCTCCTTTGCCAACGTCGTTCCCGGGCCATTTCATTTGACGATTACGTCGGCAGGATTCGCGACGCAAGCATTCCTTGGAAACCTGCGTTCCGGGGAGAGCAATATTGTTCCACAGATCGTGCTGATGATTGCCACGGCTGTCACAGAGGTGCGCGTCGTACCTCCGCAAATCGAAGTAGCGGAAGAGCAGATCAAGGAACAAGAGAAGCAGCGCGCGCTCGGATTCATTCCGAATTTTTATGTGAGCTACGTCCCCAACGCAGCGCCTCTCGCGCCGAAGCAAAAATTCGAGCTTGCTTGGAAGGAGATGGTGGATCCAGTCACGTTTGGATTGACTGGGGCCATCGCGGGAATACAGCAGGCACAAAATGATTTCAGTGGATACGGCCAAGGCGCGCAGGGTTACGCAAAGCGCTATGGGGCATCCTACGCCAACACGGTTACGGGCACGCTGATCGGAAGCGCGATTCTGCCATCGTTGCTGAAACAAGATCCACGTTATTTCTACAAGGGAACCGGCAGTAAACGATCACGGGTTTTCTATGCAGTGGCGAATTCTGTCATCTGCAAGGGCGACAATGGTCACTGGCAGACAAATTACTCGGGAATCCTCGGGGGCCTCGCTGCAGGCGGCATCTCGAATCTCTATTATCCGGCGAAAGATCGCAATGGAGCGGGATTAACGTTTGAAAACGCGCTTATCGGGATTGGGGCAACGGCCGCCGCCAACATTCTTCAGGAATTTGTGATCCGGAGATTGACACCGAGCGCTTCTAAGAGCGATCCCGGTAATGGCGCTAAATCGTTCGGCCCGATCGGCAGGATGTTGAGCACGTTTGTCCACGAGGGCGATTAGTAGTATTTGACCTCTAGCGCTTCACGGCAAAAAATCTCAGATACACTTCGCTCGGGGGTGGCCGATGAATCGCTCATCATTCCTTATGCTGGGCCTTGTGCTGGGCTTTCTGTCTTTTTCAACGACATGTTTTGGGCAGACAACCACGAGTGACTCTCAGACATTGCAAGCTCTGCTATCGGAGATTCGGCTGTTGCGGCAGGATTTACAAACAACAACCATCGCAGCGCAAAGAGCACAAATTCTCATCTATCGGTTGCAGGGACAGGAAGCGGCTGTCGCGCGAGCCTCCCAACGGCTCGATGACGCCCGGGACAAGCTCGCGAGAATTCAAGATGAACGGAAGCATGTGTCGAGCGATGCGAAGCAGACGGAAGATTTCATAAGCAACACCGAGAATCCTGCAAGCCAACGGAAAGAGCTCGAGGACAGGGTTCGCCAACTCAAGACACGGCTAGAATTGCTCGAGAGCGAAGAACAACAACGACAAACGCGAGAAATAGAGGCCGAGCAACAACTTCGAGCGGAAGAGGTCAGGCTCAGCGACCTGCGTGACCAGTTGGAGCGCCTTGATAAAGCTTTGGAGAACGCTAGCCGCCGAACGAGCGGTAGTGCGCGGTGAATGAATCCATCTCTCGAGAGATGTAAGGCTTAAAAACAGAACGGCGCGGTATAGACTGCTACAGCGGCGAGAAAATCGCCGGAAAATTAAAATACTGTGACCTAGTTCACCCAGCGGTCGGGGCGGGACGGTGGTTCGCCTTTGTGTTTGTTGATGTAGACGTCAAATTTTTTGCGATTGCGCTGGTATTTCCAGTCGGAGACTTCGTTGCGGAGGCGGAAGAGGTAGGAATCGCGGCGAAGGTAGAGATAGCCGATAAGCATGCCGCCGAGATGACAGAGGTGGCTGACTTTGTCGTCACCGAGCCCGAACGTGCCGAGAAAGGTCAGCGCGGCCATGATGGCGACAACGGTGCGAAGGCGCAGGGCAATCGGAATGGGAAAGAGAAAAACGCGGCGATCAGGGAACAGAATCGCGCAGGCGATCATGATTCCGAAGATGGCGCCGGAAGCTCCGATGGTGGGGATGTCGTAGGCCGGTTTACCCCAGAGGGTAGGAACGGTGCGAACGATGACGTTGAGAATGCCCGCGCCAACGCCTGTCAGAAAGTAATAGCGAAGAAAACGGTTCCGCCCCCAGACGAGTTCGAGTTCGCGGCCAAACATCCACAACATGAGCATATTGACGAGGATGTGCCAGACGTTGTCGACGCTATGCAGGAACAGATAAGTGAGCGGCTGCCAGACACGTAGGCCCGGGATTACGCCGCTGGGAACCAGGCCAAACCACATTTCAAACTGGTGTTCGGGAAAAACGCCGCGAAAATAATGGATGAAGAGCTGGAGGAAAAAAACGGCGAAGTTGGCGATGACGAGGAGTTGCACACCCGGAGTGATGTAGAAATCGAAGCTGAAGCGGTAGTTCCGGATGCTGGAGCGTGGAGCCATACTCAGGTCAGTTTACGGTCCGGAAGCGGGTGAAGTAAAGAACGGGGTACAAGAGTGCAAGAGTAGCGCTGAGGCCGGTTTCACTTTTGTACTCTTAACCTCTTAAACCTTTGAACGTCTTTCATGTCAGTCCAGTTTTTTGCGGGCGAAGTAGAACAGAGAGGCTGCGAGCATCAGGAACATGAAGACGCCGAAAAGATTGTTGGTCGCCAACGGTCCGAGAACCTTTGGCCCGAAGGCGAAGAGGTCGGGACGCCACGGCAGCCGCAGCGTTGCGGTGAGCCAGTGCGGCACGTTGTTGGAAATTTCCGGGTCCTGGAAAAGATTGATGATGATGCCGAGAAGTCCGAAGACACCTCCGGCGGCGATGAGTCCGGAGGAATAGAGAGCGCCGGGGCTGGCTTCGCTTTCATCTTTTTTCTTGGTGGTAGCTTCGACGAGCAGACGAACCAACCCGCCCGCGAACATCGCGCCAGTGGTAGCAATCGAAAGATACGAACCAGTAGCGAACGCGAGCGAACGCACGCCAAGAATTTCGACGGCGATAACCAGAGCAACTCCCATTAAAACCAGCCGCCAGGGCAAACGTTGATTGAGGATGCCGTTGATGACAGTAGCCATCAGGCGAGCTTGCGGGGCAGGAGCTTTGTCACTGCCGATGCCCTGCGCCCATTGTAGTTCGATGCGTTGTGTTCCGGGATCGTAGAGATATTCGCCATCGGGAATTTCGTGCGAGCCGAGCGCGTTGATGAGGATATATTTCTTGCCCTGATGCTCAAAAGAATCCGCCTCGATTTTCGCGCCGCTGGGAAGGGACTGAAGAGTGACGGGAATTTGCGTGGGGATATAGCGCTCGAGACCACGGTTCATCAGGTTAAGCGTTGCGCCAATGGCGATGGTGGAGACTGTCACGCCGACGAGCAGGCCAAGTTGCTGGAGACGCGGCGTTGAACCGACGAGGTAACCGGTTTTGAGATCCTGCGAAGTGGCGCCCGCGATGGCAGCAGCGATACAGACAACACCGCCAATCATCAACGCGAGAACGGCATAATTGGGAGCGGTCCAGCCGGCGAGAAAGAAAATCGCGCAGGTAGCCATCAAGGTGGCGATGCTCATGCCGCTGATGGGATTGGAAGAGTTGCCGAGAAGCCCGCTGATGCGTCCCGCGACGGTGACAAAAAGAAATCCGAAAACGACAACGAACACGGCAGCAAAAAGATTTTGATACCAGCGAGTGGCGGCGCCTTCGATGGGATGAAACGTTAGGAGCACCCACATCATGGCGATGATCACGATAGAACCGATGATGACGTTGCGCATGGGGATGTCACGGTCGATTCTACTCGCCGCCACTGCGTCGACTGCACCTTGTGCGCGAACGTCCTTCAGACCTGCGCGGAGCGCGGAAATAATTGTGGGTAAAGTGCGGAGCAGCGTGATTAATCCCGCGGCCGCGACGGCGCCTGCTCCCATCGGACGAATATAGCTGCGCCAGATGTCGTCGGGAGTCATGAGCGGAATCGGAATTGTGGAAGGGTAGATGGGAGTGTTGCCCGCGAGCTGTCCGTAAAACTTGATCGCGGGCATCATGACGAGCCAGGAGATGATGCCTCCGGCAAAAAGGATTCCGGAGACGCGCGGGCCGATGATGTAGCCGACGCCGAGGTATTCCGAAGTGATGGCGGCCCGGAAGGATGCGCCGGGAAACCAGCTTGGGCGCGACTCTGGCTGCGGGGTCCAGGCTTGCACGGTGTTCATAAGGAAGGTGTAGACGCCGCCGAGACCGAGTCCCCAAAAAACCCGGCCGGCAAAAGAACCGCCGCGTTCACCGGCCACGAGAACGTCAGCACAGGCAGTACCTTCCGGAAAGGTAAGGTTGCCGTGTTCCTTGACGATGAGCTGGCGGCGGATCGGCACCATGAAAAGCACACCAAGCCATCCACCGAGAAGGGCGAGTGGGAAAATTCGCCAGAAAGTAAATTCCTTGCCAAATCCGAGAAAGATCAGCGCGGGAATGGTAAACATCACACCTGCGGCGAGTGATTCGCCCGCGGAGCCAGTGGTCTGCACGATATTGTTCTCGAGAATCGTGGAACGGCCAAAAGCGCGAAGAATGCTGATCGAGAGAACTGAGATCGGGATGGACGCAGAAACCGTGAGGCCAGCGCGAAGACCGACGTAAACGGTGACCGCGCCGAACAGAAGTCCGAAGAGCGCGCCGAGGATCACGGCACGGATGGTGAATTCCTTGATCGATTCCTCAGCGGAAATGTAGGTGCGGAATTCGCCAGGAGGGGCCGTGGAACTCCAAGGACGATTGGTCACAAAATCCTCCACTGAATGCCAAGGGCATATAACGCCGCGAGAGCTCGGATGCAACCAAGGTGCGCGCGGATTATGCCGCAGTCCGAGGGTAAGAGGGAAGAGTTACGTTGACGACGACGCTGGCCTGGGGTTCTCTTGACAGCAGCTAACAGGCAGAGTAATTTCTCGACCGGTCAGTACTTAGGTTAGCAACAGTCTGCGATGGCCCATACCCAGTCATGTGCCGCCCCACCAGTGAAATTGTGTCTCCGGCGGATGGGGTGTGCGCAGAGATCAGCCGAAACAGTCTCAGGAGAAAACCCGTGAACAAGCGCCCGTGGATGCTGGTGTGTGCAACAGCAGTGATACTGCTGTCGGCGGGGATGTGGAAAGCAGGCACGGCGAGCGGCGATGAATGGCAGCCAATCTCGCAAGAAGAACTAAAGATGACCAGTATGCCGGAAGCGCCGGGTGCGCCCGCGGTGTACCTCTATCGTCAGGTAGATCGAAATGACAGCAGCAGGGCCGCGTCAGAATACAACTATGTGCGGATCAAGGTGCTGACGGAAGAAGGCCGCAATCAAGCAAACGTGGAGATCGGTTTTCACAAAGGCCGCACGAGCATAACGGGAATCAAAGCCCGCACCATCAGACCGGATGGCACGATAGCAAACTTCGACGGGAAAGTTTACGAACAAACCATCGAGAAAGCGAAGGGTGCGAAGTACCTCGCAAAGACATTTACGCTTCCGGATGTGCAGGTGGGGAGCATCATCGAATATCACTTCAATTACGA
>Ga0137403_10001336_pt1 | contig 23508 bp, 26 predicted proteins | sample CZOMad2_1_16fung_FD_122057 | JGI IMG/M metagenome (GOLD analysis project Ga0137403, IMG submission 122057) | Vadose zone soil fungal communities from Angelo Coast Range Reserve, California, USA - CZOMad2_1_16fungal (Hybrid Assembly) | ecosystem: Environmental > Terrestrial > Soil > Vadose zone...
CGGGTGTGCTTGGCTAAATCTGTGGTTTTGGAAGTGCAAATGGTCACGGTGGCATTTTTGTGCAACAGCATCAGTGCCATCGGCTTGCCGACGATGTTGCTGCGACCGACCACCACCGCGTGTTTGCCTTCAATCGCGATGCCGGATTTTTCCAGCAACACCATCACGCCATAGGGTGTGCAGGAAGGGAAGGGCGTTTCACCTGTCACCAGTGCGCCGACATTTTTTTGGTGAAAGCCGTCCACATCTTTGTTTGGATTGATCGCCTCAATGACTTTATGCGCGTCCAGATGTTTGGGCAGGGGGAGTTGCACCAGAATGCCGTGTATCTTTGCATCGCTATTCAACGCAGCGATTTCGTTAAGCAGCCCAGCCTCACTGATGTCGCTGCGCAGCGCGACATGCTTTGAATACAGGCCCAGCTCTGCACAGGCTTTTACCTTGTTGGCGACATAGACTTTGGAAGCCGGGTTGTCCCCCACGATGATGACTGCCAGGCCAGGTGTGACGCCACGCGCAATCAGGACATCGGCGCGCACTTTCCACTCAGCGCGCACTTGCTGAGCAATCGTTTTACCGTCGATGATCTGTGCAGACATAGTTAGCCTTTGAGTTTTTTATAAGCCGCAATACCATTCATGATTTCTGCGTGAGCTGCCTCAACACCTTCCCAGCCCTTGATCTTGACCCATTTTTCCGGTTCCAGCGCCTTGTAGAGCTGAAAGAAATGTTTGATTTGTTCCAATGTGATCTCCGGCAGATCTTGATAAGAGCGAATATTATGATACAGCGGGGTCAGTTTGTCGGTGGGCACGGCAACGATTTTGGCGTCGCCACCGCTTTCATCTTCCATGCTCAACATGCCCACCGCGCGGCATGGGATGACCGCGCCATGCACCACCGGAAAGGTGGTGACTACCAGTACATCCACCGGGTCGCCATCGTCGGCGATGGTTTCCGGAATGAAGCCATAATTGCACGGATAACGCATCAGTGAAGAAATGAAACGATCGACGATCAGCACGCCGGACTCCTTGTCCACCTCATATTTTACCGGGTCAGCGTGCTTGGGGATTTCAACGATGACATTACATTCGTGGGGCAGATTGTCGCCGGGGCGGACGTTTAACAGGCTCATGCAGTTTCCTTGGGATTAAAAAGTCCGCAATTATAAGCGATGCGCATACTGGAATGGGCGGGGACGATGGAGCCAGCTGCTTTGGAAATGGCAGCGCTCCAGCCAAGCTGGACGTTCACTTGAAGTGTTGGGGTTGATATAGGCAAAAGGCGGGTTAGCCACCGACCCGCACCAAACGACTAATCGCCGCGTAATCGAGAATCAAATTCAAAGGGTCGAATGACTGTCATACCTACATTTGAAAAAGTAGCGTGGTTTGGATTGATCATGATATTACTGGCTTCCGGCATTACTACTGATGGGACAATCATTCCAAGGTGAGTGCCTGCATTAATAAATGCATTGCCGTATTCTACTGCTACAGTTGAACCGGGGAGATCGTCCCATCCAGAAGGTAGATCAGCTACCAAACAGCGAAAATATAGCCTTTCATCGTCCGGCAAATCTATTCTTACCAGCACCAAATCAACTGGAAGCATGTCACCAGCATGTACTAACATTTCCATGGCCGATATTTCAGGTGTCATGCCTGCATAGATGACTGCCACACTTGGTGTATTCCACCTCCCGCCGTATGTGCGTGCCCCAATGCCTGTTCGATCAAGTGCATACTTTTTTTTGGCAATACGCCAAGCAAGCATTACACAACCCCACCATAGGCGATTGATCCCAGTACCTTCCTGACTTCACCGGCGCCTGTTTCGGTGTCCAGCATCGATAGAGGTGTATCGCCTAGGGCAAGATTCTTTTGCGTCAACCAGTTTTTGGCTTTTCCCGCATCACCAAAGACTATCTCTGCCTGGTTTTCGATGATGGCCAGGCGTTGAAGACGTTCGGATTCGATTGGGCCGAGCAAACTACGACTTTTTATCTTGCGTTCAGCAGTCGCAGGTGACATTCCCATGATCTTTACAAATTGGGCGCGTGGCATATCGAAATACTCACTCGCAAATACCAGTACATTTGCCTGTACTCCGGTGCGAATAAGTTTGATTCTTGCGCCCGCATTTGATTGGGCAACTGATGTACGCCATTTTTGAAACTTGACAACATTCGTTACAGCTGAAGTCATGATTGCCTCCTTGCTATCATTTGATAGTTAACTTTATATCATTTGATAAAAATAAGCAATAACATCGATTACATGGGGATTACATTGGGACGGTGCCCAACTCGTTTCACAAAATCAATTGGGCACCGTCCCCGAATTACTCAGAATCAATGTGGGTTAGGTTTTATTTTGGTGAACAATGAATCGTGCACGTTCGTAAAGTTCGTCGAACGTAATTATCTCTGGGCTGACAGTATTGCGCCTAAATAACTCGAACGAACGATAGCACTCTTGATTTACTCCGTGATTACCGACGAATTCGTGAAGGCTGCCAACAACAAGAAAAGACTTCGGCATGTAGTTGAAAGCTTCTTCGCCAGTCGGATTTCCAACATCATCCGTGAGAGAAAGTCTAGATTTTATAGTTTCGGTGGCGAGCGCAACCGTGCCTTGTACCTGCGAGACCGCGCCCGCGAGTTCGGCTGAGGGAGGCCAACAGCCAGCACGGTAGGGCTGGGTATTGAGCAATGCCGTCTTATGCGTCTTTATTTCGACAAAGCACAGGCTTGAGATAACTCCACGAGTCTTAAGCAGCGCATCTACTCGCTTTCCATGCTCGGACACTGTGTGGCCATGAACTACCTGTTCAAGTTTCTCTTCATCAAGTGGGGATAGCTGGATATAGCTTAGCCCATAGCCAAATATCCACGGGTTCTTCTCAAAGAACTTTTGCCACACTGCTTCGTTACTACACTGGTTCTGCGCCTTGACCATATTGAAGTATTCGTCATTTTCAAGAAGCTTTTGGAATATCTGCAACTGGCGCTTGCGATAGCCAACAGCTACAACATCCGCCTTCGTTACGGCTGAACGAATGACTTCAGCAAATAGCTCTTGATTGTCTTGAAAAAGAGCCTGAGCCTGAACGTTTGACAATACGACTCGGCGCAGATCATCGTCGGTTATTTTCATTGAGCCACTACTCTTGAGTGGCATGGACTGAATGTGGTTTAGGAATTCGATCAACTTACCGATTTCATCACCAATGAATGCAAAGCTTGCGTTATGCGGCTTGCCCGTCGCGATTGTATAGCCTTGAATACTTAGTACGAAGATTCCGCGATCATCCTCGAAAAACTTGGCAGTAATGTAGGTCTTCGCATCCTGCTTATGTCTCAGGACGAGTTCGTCCTTGACTTGCGCAAAGGCGTAGGTCTCCGGCTGCTCGATGAGTTTCGTGGCAATGCGTACCTTCCGCTGTGGGTTGCCAAACGAGTTAAGCCGCGGACTGATGTACGTCTTCCCCGGTTCGGGATCTTGGTAGGTGTCCATTTTGAAGAGTGCGAGTTATTGTACGAAAGGTGCTAAGGGGCTACGCGTTTTTGTGCAGCCCCGCTTGAATGAAAGGTTATCTGCTCTGGTTGCACTACACCTTGTGTTGATGCAGCAAGTGCAGCCTTAACACGAAGAGCCGTCGCATCAACTACATGGATGAAGGCGGGAAGCTCGTGGGTAGGAAATAGATCGAACTCTTCTTCAGTGCGGACAAGCACAGCATTTGTCGCCCGCTTTGAGGCGGCAGCTTGAGCAAGAATGCTTGCTGCATCAGCGAAAGACTCGCCAACTCGTTGAACTCGAATGGGAACGAGTTCCTCTGCATCCGATGACTTGAGAAAAGCATCAATTCCAGCATTGCGATGAACTGGTACGAGGTCCAAACCTTCGAGTAGTGCTAGAGACTTCAAGTCTGCGGTAGCATAAGCAACACGACCCTTTTTGAGCAATGCCGACTCGGTCATGGTCGGTGCTTTAATGCGCTGACTAGCAAGTTCTACAGCCTTGCTTGAAGTGTCAATACCAAAAAATTTGCGCCCTAGAATCGCAGCAGCAACAAGAGTTGTGCCGCTGCCACAAAATGGGTCAACAACGAGATCGCCTGGCTCGGTAGTAATCCGAATGATTCTATCGAGCAGTAGTACTGGTTTCTGTGTCGGGTAACCAGTTCGCTCTTTGGCTTTTGGGTTCAAAAACGGTATCTCCCAAACATCGCTCAGCGGAACTCCCTTCTTATCTGTGGCATAGACTGCACCACCGTTGGTGTCCGTTGCATACTTGGAGACACCATGCTCGTCTCTTTGGCGAAGTTGCAAAATTTGATCAACATTGGTTGTTTCAGAATAGGCACCATAAATAATATTGAACTTGTAATTGTCGCTCTTCGAATAGAAGAATATCGTTTGGTGTGCTGGCAGTAGGTTTCTCGCGGCATTTGACCAGCGTTTATAAGTCCAGATTATTTCGGATCGAAGTTGTTGTGATCCAAAGATTTTGTCGAGCAGCACCCTTAACAAGAAATTTGCGCTCGAATCACAATGAACGAATACAGAGCCAGAATCCTTTAAAACGCGGTGAACCTGCCTGAGCCTTGCCTCCATGAACTCCGCGTATTCGCTAAGATCACTCCAAGCATCGTCGAAGCTGAATGTTGTGGTGCGATCCCTCGTGATGGACGTGTGTCGGCGATTTGTGAAAAAGGGCGGATCCAAATAGACGAGGTCAGCCTTGTTCGCCCCCAATCGTTCAAGTTCGACTAGGCAATCCCCATTTATCACATGCTCAAGTTCCTCTATCATTTGGTTTGCCCAACTCTTGATGCAGCAATTTCCTCAAGCGTCGACTTGAGATCAACGCTAGTTTTTTGAAGGACATATTCCCACGCGGCGTCGCCATAGTGATACTCGCCGTCAACACCTTCGTAAAGGGTTTCCAGCGTTTCTTGGATGCGGATTGCCTGTGATCTATTTGGGTAATAAAACATGATGCGAATTGGTTTGTATCCGGCATCAGAGATGACTTGAATGCGGGTGTGCTCTTTCGTTATATGATCCCCATCGGTTGTCGCATCCTTCCACTTGATCTCCAACGCCTCGTTACCTACGAGGCAATCAATCTCAAACGTTCGTGGCCGTTGACCACGCGTATTTTGCACACGCAGCGAACCGGAGTCTGGGTATGCCTCTTTAAAACACAGCTTTGTCGCTGCTTCCAGAAATGATCCCGCATACTTATACAAGAAGCGGCCTTTGTTCTGATAGACATCAATCAATCGACCTTCCTCCTCCGCGACACCAAGAACCCGATATATCAAGTAGTGAGAAACATCATCAACCTGCATTTCAGAGACACGGCCATCAATTGCCAGTTTCAGTCGATCAGCGTACTCATCAGCTAAAAGCTTAATCTTGTTTTTGGTTGTCATATGATATCAGCGAGTGAATGGTGTATTACTTATTTAGTTGCCCTTTAGATGCTGAAACCGGCCAGCTTCTTCGGCACCGCAACATTTTTCAGGCGTACATACTGCGGCAGGCCATCCTTGAACGGTGGATAGTCTTCGCCCTTGATCAGCGGCAACAAGTAGGTGCGGCATTTTGCCGTGATGCCGAAACCGTCGGGTGTGATGAAATCGCGCGGCATGAATTTTTCCACATTCGCGACTTTGCTCAGAGGAGCGACACCGACCTTCCATTTGTAGGGTTTGTCGGAGATGCGCTCGACGGTGGGCATCACCGCGTTCTGTCCCTTGATTGCCAGTTCCACTGCGGCCTTGCCCAGTGCGTAGGCCTGGTCCACATCGGTCTTGGATGCGATATGGCGCGCGGCGCGTTGCAGGTAATCGGCAACGGCCCAGTGGAATTTGTAGCCGAGCGCATCCTTGACCATGTTGGCGACGACCGGCGCTGCGCCGCCGAGTTGTGCATGGCCGAAGGCATCGCGTGTGCCCTGTTCGGCGAGGAATTTCCCGTCCGGGTAGTGGCAGCCTTCCGAGACCACCACGCTGCAATAGCCGTGTTTTTTGACCATGGCATCCACCTTGGCGAGGAATTTCCTCTGATCGAATTCGATCTCGGGGAACAGGATGACGACGGGGATGCCGTGGTCTTCGACTAGTCCGCCTGCTGCCGCGATCCAGCCGGCATGGCGACCCATTACTTCGATGACGAACACCTTGGTCGAGGTCTTGGACATGGAACACACATCGTAGCTAGCTTCCAGCGTGGAGACGGCGATGTATTTTGCTACCGAGCCGAATCCGGGGCAGCAGTCGGTGATCGGCAAGTCATTGTCCACGGTCTTGGGGACATGGATGGCTTGCACCGGGTAACCCAGTTTTTCGGAAAGCTGCGAGACTTTGTAGCAGGTGTCGGCGGAGTCGCCGCCGCCGTTATAGAAGAAGTAGCCGATGTTGTGCGCCTTGAAGATTTCGATCAGGCGCTCGTATTCGCGCCTGTTGGCTTCCAGGCTCTTGAGTTTGTAGCGGCAGGAACCGAATGCGCCGGAGGGTGTGTAACGCAGGGAGGAGATGGCTTTGGCGGATTCCTTGGTGGTGTCGATCAGTTCTTCGGTCAGCGCGCCGATGATGCCGTTGCGACCAGCATATACCTTGCCGATCTTGTCCTTGTGCTTGCGCGCAGTTTCGATCACACCGCAGGCGGAGGCATTGATGACTGCGGTGACACCGCCAGACTGCGCATAAAAAGCATTCTTTTTCGACATACACTTTCTCCCTAATTTTGGATTATGGTTGCTGAATAACTTCCTTTGCCCTAAAAAATTGCTGCGATTTTAAAGATCTGAATCTTACGGTATTTTCAGGGGCAGGGTGAAGATAACGCGCCTAGCATTTTATGCGCCTTCAATGCTCTCGATATAGTCGCGAAATCGTTGCGCGACATCAAGCGGGTTTTGCACTACCTCATCAATCAGTCCATACAAGCGATAAGGCGCGCTGTCGAATAGCGGATATAAAAACAGGGCGATTTACGCCCTGTTTTCATATCCAACAGAATCACTTTACAACAACGGCACAATCATCAGGGCAACGATGTTGATGATTTTGATTAACGGGTTCACCGCAGGGCCTGCGGTGTCTTTGTAAGGATCACCCACGGTGTCGCCGGTAACGGCAGCTTTGTGCGCCTCTGAACCTTTACCGCCGAAATTGCCTTCTTCGATGTATTTCTTGGCGTTATCCCATGCGCCACCACCGGCCGTCATGGAAATCGCCACGAAAATGCCGGTGATGATGGTGCCGACCAGTACCCCTCCCAATGCTTGTGCGCCAAGGAAATAGCCGACGATCACGGGCACTGCAATAGGCAGCAGGGATGGAACGATCATTTCCTTGATGGCGGCTTTGGTCAGCATGTCGACGCAAGTGCCATATTCCGGCTTGCCTGTGCCTTCCATGATGCCGGGGATTTCCTTGAATTGGCGACGCACTTCTATCACCACCGAACCGGCAGCACGACCAACTGCTTCCATGCCCATTGCGGCAAACAGGTAAGGCACCATGCCGCCGATGAACAGGCCGATGATGACCATGTGGTTGGATAGATCAAAAGTTGTTACCACATTGCCCATTTTGATTTGCAGGGCATGCGTGTAATCGGCAAATAACACCAGTGCGGCCAGGCCGGCAGAGCCGATGGCATAGCCTTTGGTAACGGCTTTGGTGGTATTGCCCACTGCGTCCAGTTCATCCGTGATTTTGCGTACTTCAGGCGGCAGCTTGGACATCTCGGCAATGCCGCCCGCGTTGTCGGTGATCGGACCATATGCATCCAGTGCTACGATGATGCCCGCCATGGAGAGCATTGACGTTGCGGCGATTGCGATGCCATATAGTCCGGCCAATTGATAGGAACCCCAGATTGCCAGACACACAGCCAACACCGGAGCAGCAGTGGCCTTCATCGAAACACCCAGGCCGGCAATGACGTTGGTGCCATGACCGGTGGTGGAGGCTTCAGCGATGTGCCGCACCGGCGCATATTCAGTGGCGGTGTAATACTCGGTGATCCACACCATTGCAGCGGTCAATGCCAGACCGATCAAGGTGGCGTAGTAAATGTGCAAAGAAGTGACCAGCTTCTCGCCAATCATCACGCCGTCACCGAGCATCGCAGTGGTGATGGGGTAGAAGGCAATTGCCGCAAGCACACCTGCAACGGCGAGGCCGCGATACAGTGCGTTCATGATTTTGCCGCCTTCACGCGCCCTGACAAAGAAGGTGCCGATGATGGAAGCGATGATGGAGAAACCACCCAGCACCAGCGGATAAATCACGGCATTAGGGCCGGCATCTGCAATCAACAGTCCACCCAGCAACATGGTGGCGATGATGGTCACTGCATAAGTTTCGAACAGATCGGCTGCCATACCCGCGCAGTCGCCGACGTTGTCGCCGACGTTATCGGCGATCACCGCAGGATTGCGTGGGTCATCCTCCGGAATGCCTGCTTCGACCTTGCCCACCAAGTCAGCGCCGACATCCGCACCCTTGGTGAAAATGCCGCCGCCCAGACGGGCGAAGATGGAAATCAGCGATCCGCCGAAAGCCAAGCCGACCAAGGCATGCGCTGCTTCACTGGGAGTGGTGTGCATTGCCAAAGTGAGGAAAGTGTAATATCCCGCCACCCCCAGCAGACCTAAACCCACCACCAGCATGCCGGTGATTGCGCCACCCCTGAAAGAGACATTAAGTGCTGCGTCGAGGCTTTCTTTGGCGGCTTCGGCAGTGCGGACATTGGCGCGTACCGATACGTGCATGCCGATATAGCCCGTCACGCCGGACAGAATGGCGCCGATAGCAAATCCGACTGCCGTTTTCCAGCCCAGCGTAACTAAAATAATCACCAGCAAAATCACGCCGACGATGCTAATGGTCGTGTATTGCCGGTTCAGGTAGGCAGATGCGCCTTCCTGAATGGCCGCCGCGATGCTGCGCATTTTTTCGTTGCCGCTAGACTTACCCAAAATCCATTTGATTGAAGCCGCACCGTATATTAGTGCCGCAATTGCCGTTATTAACGCAAATCCTAGACCACCTGACATGACATCCCTCCCTTAAAGACAGACCAGCCAATTGCCCCGATATTTTGAATGTATATTTAGAGGCACCCATACTGCAACTCCGACGGGTAGGATACTGTGGATTTTCGATACAGGCATGGGTTTTTTTAGGTTCGCCCGTAAGGCAGGATATTCGCGGGTAAAGCGGTTTGAACGGTGGCAGGTGCAGCGCGTGCCGCAATGGAGACGAGATTACAGGGTGAGGCTGAGTCCGTTGACGTATTGGGTGGCAAGTTCAACGTAGTGAGCGGCGTTGCTGTGCATCTCGGCGATTTCCGCTTCCGTCAAGGTCCGTACCACTTTTCCCGGCGAGCCGATCACCAGCGAATGATCGGGAATGATTTTGCCCTCAGTCAGCAAGGTGTTTGCGCCGATCAGGCAATTCTTGCCGATCACGCAGCGATTCAGTATCACCGCCTTGATGCCGATCAAACTGCCTTCGCCGACGCTGCAGCCGTGCAGTGTGGCCTGATGCCCGATGGTGACGTTGGCGGCAACGGTGAGCGGTGCACCGGTGTCGGTATGCAGCACCGCGCCATCCTGAATGTTGCTGTTGGCGCCGATGTGTATCGGTTCATAATCGCCGCGCAGCACGGCGCTGAACCACACGCTGACATTGTTTTCCAGAACCACCGAGCCAATCACTGCGGCATTGTCGGCGATGAAGTGCAGTGTGCCGCGTAACTCGGGGACCCGGTCGTCCAGCCGGTATAGCATGACTAAGTTTGTTCCAGTGCGGCAACGCCTGCCGCTGCGATTTGTCCGTCCTGGAGCGAGCGCACGCCGCTGATGCCCAGCCCGCCCACCACGACGCCTTCCAGTAACAATGGCACGCCGCCCTCGGCGGGTATCACGCCGGGCAAAGCGAGGTGGATGAGCCGCCCGCTTAACACGGCATCTTCAGACATTTTTGTCGGACGTTTAAAAGCGACTGCTGCGCGGGCTTTTTGAATGGCAGTTTCTATGCTGCCGAATTGGGTGTCGTGGTTGCGTTGCAAATAGAGCAGATGTCCACCATCGTCTACCACGGCAATAACGACGCGCCAGTTATTTTGTTGCGCTTCGATTTCGGCTGCCGCAGCGACACGCTGGGCAGTTTCGAGAGTGAGAACCGGTTTAGTGTTCATGATTAGAACCCAGTGCAGTAAAAATTTGATCGCGGATACTTTCCATGCTGCCCACCCCGGCGATTTTCACACATTTGGGTGCGCCTGCATCGGCAGTTTTCGCCCAGCTTGAATAGTAGTTTGCCAGCGGCTTGGTTTGCTCATGATACACATTGAGGCGTTTTGCCACCGTTTCTTCCGTATCGTCCGGACGCTGCACCAGCATCTCTCCGGTGGCGTCGTCCTGTCCGGCTATTTTAGGCGGGTTAAAAGTGATGTGGTAAGTGCGTCCTGAGGCCGGATGTATGCGCCGACCGCTCATGCGCCGGATGATTTCGCTGTCCTCCACCTCGATTTCCACCACGTAGTCGATGGGGATGTTGGCGTCTCGCATTGCCTGCGCCTGGGGAATGGTGCGCGGAAAACCATCGAATAAAAATCCGTTGGCGCAATCCGTGTCCTTGATGCGTTCTTTAACCAGATTGATGATGATGTCGTCTGAGACCAGGCCGCCTGCATCCATTATTTTTTTTGCCGCCATGCCTAATGGTGTGCCCGCTTTGACCGCCATACGCAACATATCGCCGGTGGAAATTTGCGGGATGTTGAATTTTTCCTTGATGTAATTGGCCTGGGTGCCTTTGCCCGCGCCCGGCGCGCCTAACAATATCAGTCTCATCTATCTGTCCTTAACGGTTTAATGCTGCAAAAACTTGTCGTGCGTCATGCAAGTCCTGTTCGGTATCTACCCCGCTGGGTGGAGCGTGTTCGGTAATGACGACGCCGATTTTGTAACCATGATACAGCGCGCGCAATTGTTCCAGTGCCTCTATCTGTTCCGGCATACAGGGTGCAAGTTGATTGTATGCGCGCAAAAAACCGGCACGATAAGCGTAAATACCGATATGGCGCAGCATGGTTGTAGCAGGTGCGGGGTTTTGGGTGAACGCATCGCGCGGACAGGGAATCGGTGCGCGGCTGAAATACAGCGCGTTGCCATTTTTATCCAGCACGACCTTGACGATGTTGGGATTACGCATCGCGGCTTCGTCGTGTATGGCATGACACGCAGTGGCAATCGCGCATTCCGGGTGCTGATGCAAATGTTCGGCGACAGCACTGATTAGCGTAGGTGGGATGAGCGGTTCGTCACCCTGAACATTGACGATGATGGCGTCATCCGGCCAATGCTGTAGTTCAACCACCTCGGCAATGCGATCCGTGCCGCTGGCGTGGCTTGCCTTGGTCAGGCAAGCCTTGAAGCCGTGTTCGTGCGCGGCGTCGATGATGCTGTGATGGTCGGTTGCGATCCAGATTTGTTGCGCACCGCTTTGCGCAGCTTGCTCAGCGACGCGCACCACCATCGGCTTGTCACCGATGGTTAACAGCGGTTTGCCGGGTAAGCGGGTGGAGGCATGGCGCGCCGGAATGACGACGTAAAAATTCGCCATCTACAGAGCTTCGGTTTCTTCAGCGCTCATTTTGCGGGCTTCATCAACCAGCATTACCGGAATATCATCTTCGATTTTGAATGCCAACCGGTCAGCCTTGCAGACCAATTCCTGCGCGGCCTTTTGATACACCAGCGGGGATTTGCATAATGGACAAACCAGAATATCGAGCAGTTTTGCATCCATGGGGAACCTCTAAATTTTTCGCAGAATGTGGTCTATCAGGGCTGAATCAAGTTGGGCGTCTACACGCAACACCCAATATCGTTCATCAGCGAACGTTACGCATTTTACCGCATCTTTTTCAGTCATGAGCAGCGCGTCACAGTCGGTGAAACTCAGGTCGCTTGCGCAGTAAGCGTGATGGTCAGGGAAGGGATGCGGAATAGCAGTCACACCCAACGATTCAAGCTGCCGGAAAAAACGTTGTGGGTGTGCTATGCCTGCTACGGCATGGCACAGCACACCTTGCAAGTTTGCAGCGGTGATGGTCTTTCCGGGATCGAGCAGGTTATGAAAAACAGCTCCGTCAAGCTGCATCGGATACTGGCCAGCTGCACTGGCGCCGCCGTTCACAACCACTGCATCGACCGACTTCAGGCGTGTAACAGGTTCGCGCAACGGCCCGGCCGGGAGCAACCAACCATTACCAAAACGCCTTGCGCCGTCTACCACCGCAATCTCGAAGTCACGCCGCAAACGGTAATGCTGCAAACCGTCATCGCACAGCACCACATCGCACACCGGATAGGCTTGTAGTGCAGCGCGTGCCGTAGCGGCGCGATCTGCACCGACCCACACCGGGCAAAGGTTGCGTCGCGCCAGCAACAGCGGCTCGTCACCCACTTGTTGTGCGTCATTCGATGTAGACACGCGCTGGGGTTGTTGAATTTTGCCGCCGTATCCGCGGCTCACGATGACCGGATGACGACCTCGCGCAATGAGTTGCTGCGCCAGCCAGATGGTCAGAGGTGTTTTACCTGTACCACCCACCGTAATGTTGCCGACGATGATGACCGGGACGGCTATTTTTTGACTGGCAAAGACACCAAGCTGATAGAGGCGGCAGCGCAATGTCACCAACAGGTGGAACAGCAGACTCAGCGGGACAAGAATCAGGTGTAGCGGGGTGATGCGATACCAATGCTGCTGCAGCCAGCGCACGTTATTTCGCTTGGTTTTGCGTGGTGAAAGTGATGCGCCCATAACCGGCTTGTCTGGCCGCCTCCATGATATTGATCACGGATTGGTGGGGCGTTTTTGCGTCAGCATTGATAATGATGGTGGGGTCAGTTTGGTCGGCAGCGGCTTTCTTCAGGGCGACTACCAATGAATCCACCCCGCTATAAGATAATGCCTGGTTGTTGACCGCGTAGTGCTCCAATGCATCGACAGCGACATTGATTGGTTTGACTGGCGAGGTTGCCGTTTCGCCACCGGCTTGCGGCAGGTTGATTTGCAGTTCGGAAAATCTTGCGTAACTGGTGGTCACCATCATGAAAATCAGGATGACCAGCAAGACATCGATCATTGGGATCAAATTGATTTCCGGCTCTTCGCGACTACGCCCACGCTGGAAATTCATTCGTGTTTAACCTTTACGCTGGCCGTGCACGATTTCAACCAGTTTGATGGCCTGCTGTTCCATTTCTATCGTGAGGTTATCGACTTGAGAGCGGAAATGACGGTAGAAAATCATGCTGGGAACGGCCACAATCAAGCCGTAGGCAGTGTTGTAGAGCGCCACCGAAATGCCGTGGGCGAGAATCGCCGGGGAGCTGCCCAGTGTTGTTTGCGCGCCGAAAATTTCAATCATGCCCACGACCGTGCCAAATAACCCGAGCAATGGGCTGATAGAGGCGATCGTGCCCAGCGTGGTCAGGAAACGTTCCAGATCATGCGACACTGCACGGCCTGCTTCCTCAATGGACTCTTTCATGATGACCGGAGAGCTCTTGATGTTTTTGAGCCCGGCCGAGAAAATCTGCCCCAGTGGCGAATCGGTTGCGAGTTTGGCTAACATGGCATCGCTGACCCCGCGTTGCTTGAGTTCTCTGACTACTCCGTCCAGCAGGGCGGGTGGTGCAACTCGGTTGCGGCGCAGGAAAGCTATCCTCTCAACGATCAAGCCTAGTGCGACAACGGAAGCAAAAATCAGAAACCAGATAGGCCAGCCGGCCGCTTCTACGATTGCAAACACGCGAACTCCCTAAATATGCTTAAATTAACAGTGCGCAACTGTAACGTGTCGTACTCAGTTGAGCAAGATTTCTGAGATTTTTCTTCAACAATATTTTGCTAACTTGCCAATACAAAAGAGTATTTCTGTTTATGCACAAAATCTGTGAATAACTTTGTGGATATATCCTGGTATTCGCGCTTTAATGCAGCGCGTAATATAGGCTCTGGTTGTGCTGCCCGTTTTTTATCTATTAAATATCTTAATATAAATAGATACTTACTGTAAGTTGAAGATTTTGTTAACGGGCTGTCTGATGAGGCGTGGCGAATTTACTCGGTTTGTGGATTATTTCGAGATGTCAATATGTATTTCGATAATTTTTTAGAAGAAAAAAATCGTGTGTTGCGTGTTGCGGAACTCAATTTTGCAATCAAGCAGTTACTGGAAAGCAACGTTCCTTTGCTGTGGGTGCGCGGTGAAATTTCCAATTTGGTGAAGGCCGCTTCCGGGCACTGGTATTTCGCACTTAAAGACGATCAGGCGCAGGTTCGTTGTGTGATGTTCCGGCATAAAAACCAATTATTAAATACCCCAATCAATAATGGCCAACAGGTTGAAGTGCTGGCTGTGGCAACGCTTTACGAGCAGCGCGGTGATTTTCAGCTCACCGTCGAGCAGATCCGCCCGGCAGGACTGGGAATACTGTATGAACAATTCGAGCGACTGAAACAATTATTGGAAAGCGAAGGCTTGTTTGCCGCTGCACGAAAACGTGCTTTGCCTTTGTTTCCTGCTTGTGTTGGCATAATCACCTCGCCACAGGCTGCCGCGCTTAGAGATGTGCTTGCTGTTTTGCGCCAGCGCTTGCCTGGTGTACCCATAGTGCTTTATCCAACCCCGGTTCAAGGCGTAGGCAGTGCGGAAAAAATCGCTCAGGCCATCCGGCTGGCTAATCAACGTGCGGAATGTGAAGTGCTGATCGTGTGTCGCGGTGGCGGCAGTATCGAAGACCTGTGGGCATTCAACGAAGAGGTGGTGGCGCGCGCCATGGCTGCGAGCCAAATTCCCATTGTGAGTGGAGTGGGGCATGAGACCGATTTTACGATTGCCGATTTTGTTGCCGATGAACGCGCTCCGACTCCCACTGCGGCAGCGCAACGCGTCGTGCCGGATCGCCATGCCTTATTGAGAGAACTGCGTGACAAGGCGCAACAACTTGGCCGTGCACAGCGCAACCGATTACAGAATGCCATGCAGGCTGTGGACTATTTACAGCGCAGGGCAGTGCATCCCGCGCAACAGTTGCAACACCAGGCGCAACGTCTAACCCAGCTACAGCGGCGTATGCAGCGCGCTTTTGCTTATCGCGGGCAGCAGCAACACTGGCAATGGCAAGCGCTGGTGCAGCGGTTACGCCACACAATGCGCGCAAGGCAAACGCAAAACGTCAGCCGGGTGGAAAATATCGCACAAAACCTGTTGTTGGTCAGCCCGCAACATGTTCTGCGGCGTGGCTATAGTTTGGTACAAGACGCTCATGGCGGTGTCGTGTCCAATGTCGAGAAGTTGCGGATAGGTGCGGAATTGCGCATCACCTTTGCGCAGGGCTGGGGGCGCGCTGAGTTGAAGGACAAAGGCCAGACCAGTTAGAATCTCCGCACGCTGTTTAATTCTTCGGTGCTATTTGCCAGAAACCCACAAATGAAATTGCTTCTGGTCGCCACAACCTTTTCCCCTGAATGATGAATCTAATCCCAAGCAAACAAATCGGCTGGTTACTGGTTGCACTTGCACTGATCTGGTTTGCCAATCTGGAATACCGCACACTGATTAAACCAGACGAAGGCCGCTACGCCGAAATTCCGCGCGAGATGGTGGTGAGCGGCGATTGGGTTACGCCACGCTTGAACGATCTTAAATATTTCGAAAAGCCGCCCTTGCAATATTGGGCAACCGCTACCGCTTACACGCTTTTCGGCGAACATCAATGGACCTCGCGCCTGTGGACCGGGCTGACCGGCTTTGCCGGAATTTTGCTGGTGTGGTTCGCCGGGCTACGCTTGTTCGGGCGTGAGGCAGCGGGCTATGCCGCGTTGCTGCTCAGTAGCAGCTTGCTATACATCTTGATGGGACATATCAATACGCTCGATATGGGCGTTACTTTTTTTCTCACCTTGAGCGTCGTTGCACTATTGATTGCGCAGCAGAACAATGAGAACCGGCGTGGCCGCTGGATGTTGCTGGCATGGGCGGCCATCGCATTTGCGGTGTTGAGTAAAGGATTGATGGGACTGGTGTTACCGGGCACTGCTTTGTTTATCTACGCTGTTGCGCAGCGCGACTTCAGCGTGTTCAAACGCATGCACTGGTTAGCGGGTCTGGCAGTATTCCTGTTAATCACCGCGCCGTGGTTTTACCTGGTCATGAAAGCCAATCCGGAGTTTTTCCAGAAGTTTTTTATTTATGAACACTACACGCGCTTTACCACCAAGGATTTAGGGCGCTATCAACCCTGGTATTACTTCATTCCAATTTTATTGGTGGGCGCGTTGCCTTGGACGGTATTGATGCTCGATACCCTGTTACGCACCTGGCGCGACAGCACGTTGCCAAAAAAGATATTCAACCCGCAGCGCTTTTTGTTGATATGGGCGGTGTTTATTTACGTGTTCTTTTCCATCTCCGGTTCCAAGCTGCCTTCTTATTTATTGCCGATGCTGCCGACGCTGGCTTTGCTGATGGGCAAGCACATCGCCGAAATGCGTGAGCGCAGGTTGTTCTGGCAGATTGTGCCTGTCGTGCCAGTCACGTTGTTTGTGCTGTGGGCGGCGACGAATGTGGGCAAATTTGCCGACACGCCAAATCAGACCGAGTTATATCCCAATTACGCCGTGTGGCTGGTGGTCGCATCACTTGTTTCATTGTTGGGCTTGCTGGCGGGCATGCTGCTGTTGTGGCGCGCGAAGAAATTACCCGCCATCGCAACACTCGCCTTGAGTGCCCTGCTGGCTGCGCAAATCGGGCTGTCCGGATATAACACCATCGCGCGTGAACGTTCTGCCAAGCATATCGCTGAGGCAATACGTGCTGAAGTAAAACCGAACGTGCCGTTCTATTCAGTGCTCACCTATGAGCAAACCTTGCCGTTTTATTTGCAGCGCACCTTTACCCTGGTGCAATTTCAGGATGAAATGGCGTTTGGCATCAAACAAGAACCGCAACGCTGGGTTCCCACTGTGGCGGAATTTGCCAAAATCTGGGCGGCACAGCCTGAGGCATTTGCCATCATGCCAGTGTATGCTTACGTGCTGTTGCAACAACAGGGTTTAGCCATGAAGATTATTTTTGAAGACCGGCAACATATCGTGATTAAAAAACCATGAGCCTGGTCAGCCTGAGTCTAATTATCGTCGGCGTATTGTTGAACGTCGTCGCGCAACTGTTAATCAAGGCCGGGACGAATGCGGTCGGCTATTTTGAATACAGCCGTGACAACATTCTGCCCATCGGCTGGAAGCTGGCAACTGATTTTCATATCATCGGCGCACTGGGCTGCTATGTGCTCAGCGTCGTGATCTGGGTGCTCGCGTTGTCGCGTGTGCAGGTCAGCATCGCCTACCCACTCTTATCACTGGGCTATGTGGTCAATGCGGTTGCGGCGTGGTACCTGTTCAACGAATCGTTCAACCCGGCCAAGGTGATTGGGATGGGGGTGATCATACTTGGCGTAATCATCATCTCGCGGGCTTAAAATTCAATTTTCGTTGCTATGCTGCGTTGCTTACAAAAAATTACTCCTTACATATTACAAATATGCTGCGTCGAAATTTTTTACTCGCGCCTTGCCTAGCTTATAACCAGCCACTTGGCTGCCGTTTTGAGGTGGCCTAGTGGAATGGCTAGTAGGTTCATCAGAAAATTGAATTTTTAGAGGTACTCGTACAAATAACATAAATGGACAATTTTTTTCTTCCTTTTTCTCGCCCGACCATAGACGAAGCGACCATCGCCTCGGTGGCGGACGTGCTGCGCTCCGGCTGGATCACCAGCGGCCCCAAAGTACAGGAATTCGAAAAAAAACTTTCGGATTATTTCGGCGGACGTCCGGTGCGCACTTTCAACTCCGGCACCTGCACCATGGAGATTGCGCTGCGCATCGCGGGCATCGGCGCGGGCGACGAAGTCATCACTACACCCATCTCCTGGGTGGCTACGGCCAATGTGATCCTTGAAGTGGGCGCCACGCCTGTATTTGCGGACATCGACCCCGTCACGCGCAATATGGATTTGGACAAAGTCGAAGCCGCCATTACCCCGCGCACCAAGGCGATTCTCCCGGTGTATCTGGCCGGCAAGCCAGTGGACATGGACAGGCTGTATGCCATTGCAGCAAAACACAAACTGCGCGTCATCGAAGACGCCGCGCAAGCGATGGGTTCGAGTTGGCGCGGCAAGCCCATCGGCTCGTTCGGCGATTTTGTCTCGTTCAGTTTTCAGGCCAACAAAAACATCACCACGTCCGAAGGCGGCTGCCTGGTGCTGAACAACGCAGAAGAAGCCACGCTCGCGGAAAAATATCGACTGCAAGGCGTGACGCGCAGCGGCTGGGACGGCATCGAAGTGGACGTGCTGGGCGGCAAATACAACATGACCGACATCGCCGCCGCGATAGGCTTGGGACAGTTCGCAAAGCTGGACGCCATCACCGCGCAGCGGCGCAAACTGGCAAAACATTATTTCGCCACGTTGGGTAAAGATTTTGAAGCGCAAACCGGTGCGCAATTACCGCCTGCGGAATTTGAATCGACTAACTGGCACCTGTTCCAGATCGTGCTGCCGGAACGCATCACCCGTCCCGAGTTCATGGAAAAAATGAAAGCGCACAACATCGGCATCGGCTTCCACTACGCATCTATACATCTGTTCAAGTTGTATCGCGCGCTGGGCTTCAAGGAAGGCATGTTTCCGGTCGCCGAGCGCATCGGCAAGCAGATCGTGTCGTTGCCGATGTTCGCGGCGATGAATGAAGGCGATGTCGAACGTACGTGTGTGACAATGATTGAAGTCCTAGCATAGACATCGAGCTTCCGAATTTACCATGAGCGACGACGAATTGCCCCCTCATTTGCTTACCCGGGCAGTTAAATCTGGCAGAGAATTTGGCTGGCGACAGGAAGACTTTCTAGTTGCTCTGCATGAAGCCGCTTTAGAAGGCTTCGCGTGCATTGGCGGGCAGTTTCAATATGCCCTGCCCGATGGAGCTTGTGAGCTGTATTGGTTGAACGCAGACTCTTTACCACATACGCCTAGCGAGTCGTGGTGGTCTTATGTGAAACGAAGCGAAGAAGAAGTGAAAAAAGGTTACGAATTATTATTACGCACAATTAACTTTGATGCAGAAGTAAACAAATTTGACTTCCTCAGAGAGAAAATAGCGGGAGGAATATCTTTGGACGAATATCTGATTTTTATAGCCTACTTCAAGAGTTCGCATGGGGTGCAGTAAACAATGAACATTGCGTCTTAAGGTATCTCAATTTCGCTAACCCTGTTCTCATGCTGTAAAATGACGCCCTATGGGAACCTCTAGAAATTCACTTTTGCGGGATGAAGCGCAAGGAGCCGCGCGGCGAATGATGAGACATACCTTGTTGGTAGGCGAGGAATGAGCGAGCACGCGACACCGCGATTCGCCTGCATAATGAATTTATGATGAGTACACCCAATCTTTCCGTCGTCATCCCCGTCTATAACGAGGAGCAAGGCTTGCAGTCCTTGTTCGATCGTCTGTATCCGGCGCTGGACAAGCTCGGCATCGCATACGAGATCGTATTCATCAACGACGGCAGCCGCGACCGTTCTGCCGCCATATTGCGCGAACAATTCCAGAAACGTCCCGATGTGACGCGGGTGATTTTGTTCAATGGAAATTTCGGCCAGCACATGGCGATCATGGCGGGCTTTGAGCAAAGCCGTGGGCAGCACGTGGTGACGCTGGACGCGGATTTGCAAAACCCGCCGGAAGAAATCGGCAAGCTGCTTGCCAAGATGGACGAGGGTTTTGATTACATCGGCTCCATCCGCAAACAGCGCAATGATAGCTGGTGGCGGCATGTGGCTTCGCGCGCCATGAACGGTCTGCGCGAACGCATCACCCACATCAAGATGACCGACCAGGGCTGCATGTTGCGCGCCTATGATCGCCATATCATCGACGCCATCAACAGTTGCAAGGAAGTGAATACTTTTGTTCCGGCGCTGGCCTATACCTTTGCGCGCAAACCTGCCGAGGTGGTGGTGGAACACGAGGAGCGCGCGCAGGGCGAATCAAAATATTCGTTGTATAGCTTGATACGCCTCAATTTCGATTTGATGACCGGATTCTCGATGGTGCCGCTGCAATGGTTCTCCATGGCGGGCATTCTCATTTCTGTATTGTCGGCTTTCTTTGTGGTGTTTCTGTTCGTGCGCCGCCTGGTCGTCGGGCCGGAAGCGGAAGGACTATTCACCTTGTTCGCCATTGCCTTTTTCCTGATCGGCATCACGCTGTTCGGCATTGGTCTCTTGGGCGAATACATCGGGCGCATCTATCAGCAAGTGCGCCATCGGCCGCGCTACCTCATTGAAGCGGTGCTGGAAAAATCTGAATGATTCGTGTCGTCGTCTTTGCTTGTCACGATGTTGGTGTGGCCGTTGTGCCACGGCGGGCGAAGCCTCGGTACGGGCGTGACGAGCCGGACGTCGATGTTTTTTTTTCGGGAAGTAGATGATGAGTCGCGCCGTTGTTTTTGCGTATCACAATGTCGGCGTCCGTTGCCTTTCCGTATTGCTGGCGCAGGGCGTGGATGTGGCGCTGGTCGTTACGCATCGCGACAATCCGAAAGAAAATATCTGGTTCGACAGTGTGGCGGAGCTGGCAGCTTTGCATGATATTCCGGTCATTACGCCGGACAATCCGAACGTGCCGGAAGTGGTGGCACAGATTCGCGCCTTGCAACCGGATTTTCTTTTTTCTTTTTATTACCGCGAGATGCTCAAGCACGAGTTGCTGGAGATTCCCAGGCAGGGCGCGCTGAATATGCACGGTTCGCTGCTGCCTAAATATCGTGGCCGTGTGCCGGTGAATTGGGCGATAATCAAGGGCGAGACGGAAACTGGCGCGACGTTGCATTACATGACGGAGAAACCGGATAACGGCGACATCGTGGCGCAACAGGTTGTGCCGATTTTGCCTGACGATACGGCGTTTGAAGTGTTCCAGAAAGTGACAATGGCAGCAGAAATGGCGCTGCACGCTTGTCTGCCGGATTTGTTGATGGGCAAGGCAAAGAGGGTTGCACAGGATTTGAGCAAGGGCGCTTACTTTGGCGGGCGCAAGCCGGAAGATGGGGTTATAGATTGGTCGCAGGATGCGCAAACCATACATAATCTGGTGCGCGCCGTCGCGCCTCCTTACCCGGGCGCGACTACGCAACTGATGGGAATGCCGATGCGCATTTTACAAACGCGCGTGGTGGGTCGTTCAGCAATGCGAAATACGCCTGCTTTTTACGTTGAGGCAAGCAAGGCTTGCGCAGCCTGCGGGCAGGGTATCCTGCAGGTCGTGGAGTTTGAAATGAATGGAACGAAAATGAATGCGGCGGAGTTCGCTGCCCGCTTCGGCACACAACGGTTTGAATTTAATTGCTAAGGAAACGGTAATGAAGAAAGTGTTGATCCTCGGTGTGAATGGTTTCATCGGCCATCATTTGTCCAACCGTATTCTGAGCACCACTGATTGGGAAGTGTATGGCATGGATATGAGCAGTGACCGCATCAGCGATTTGATCGGGCAACCGCGCTTTCATTTTTTTGAAGGCGATATCACCATCAATAAGGAATGGGTCGAATATCACGTCCGCAAGTGCGATGTGATCCTGCCGCTGGTGGCGATCGCCACGCCTTCCACTTACGTGAAGCAGCCGCTGCGTGTGTTCGAGCTGGACTTTGAGGCGAACCTGCCCATCGTGCGTGCCGCAGTGAAGTACCACAGGCATTTGGTATTTCCGTCCACTTCTGAAGTGTATGGCATGTGCCATGACGACGAATTCGATCCGGAAAATTCAGAGCTGATTTGCGGCCCGATCAACAAACCGCGCTGGATTTACTCCTGTTCCAAGCAGTTGATGGACAGGGTGATTTGGGGCTACGGCCTGGAACAAGGTCTGAACTTTACGCTGTTCCGTCCGTTCAACTGGATAGGCGCGGGGCTGGATTCCATCCACACGCCGAAGGAAGGCAGCTCGCGCGTGGTGACGCAATTCTTTGGGCACATCGTGCGCGGCGAGAACATTAGTCTGGTGGATGGGGGTCATCAGAAACGCGCCTTCACCTATGTGGACGATGGTATAGATGCGCTGGTGAAGATTATTGCGAACAAGGACGGTATCGCCTCCGGCAAGATTTATAACATCGGCAATCCGGCCAATAATTATGCGATCCGGGACCTTGCTGAAATGATGATCAAGCTGGCGCATGAATATGCCGAATACCGTGACTCGGCCAAAAAAGTGAAGATCGTCGAGACTACTTCGGCAGCCTATTACGGCACTGGCTATCAGGATGTGCAAAACCGCGTACCCAAGATCACCAACACTTGCGAAGAATTGAACTGGAAGCCCACCACCACGATGGCCGATACCTTGCGTAATATTTTTGATGCATACCGCGGCCAGGTTGCAGAAGCGCGCGGCCTGGTGGACTAACGCATAGGGACGTGATTCGTCGCACCCTCCTGCATTTCCCATAATGATAAAAAATCTTGCCCTGAAAATTGATGTAGACACCTATCGCGGCACGCGCGAAGGTGTGCCGCGCCTGATTGCTGCGCTGCAACGCCACAATGCGCAAGCCACTTTCTTTTTTTCGCTCGGCCCGGACAATACCGGGCGCGCTATCAAGCGCGTATTCCGTTCCGGTTTTTTGGGCAAGGTGTCGCGCACTTCCGTCTTAACACACTACGGCATCAAGACGCTGTTGCATGGCACATTGTTGCCCGCGCCGGACATAAGCAAGAAATGCGGTGGCATTATGCGCAGCGTGCGGTTTGCCGGCTTTGAAGTGGGTATTCATTGCTATGACCATGTTCGTTGGCAAGATTATGTTACCGGCAAAGATGCAAAATGGACGCAGCGTGAGTTGCAACGCGCAGTGGATCGCTATACCGAGATATTTGGCGATGCCCCACACGCGCACGCCGCCGCAGGCTGGCAGATGAATCGTCACGCGCTGCGTTTGATGCAACGCATGGGCTTTGATTACAGTTCGGACACGCGCGGTACGCATCCTTTTATCCCCACCTGGCAAGCTGAAATCATCGCCTGCCCGCAGCTACCCACCACGTTGCCGACGCTGGATGAGCTGATGAACCGCGATGGCATTACGGTGAATAATGTGGCGCAACATATTTTGCAGTTGACCGAAAAACCATCGGCAACCGGACATGTTTATACATTGCATGCCGAGCTGGAAGGTGGAAAGTGGATGCCGATCTTCGAGCAGTTGCTGCAAGGCTGGAAAGCGCAGGGCTACAATCTGGTGTCGCTACAGCAGTATTTACAAGAATTGGATCCGGGGGCGTTGCCACGCCATGAAGTGGTGATGCGCGAAGTGCCGGGACGGAGTGG
>Ga0137403_10002290_pt1 | contig 23505 bp, 21 predicted proteins | sample CZOMad2_1_16fung_FD_122057 | JGI IMG/M metagenome (GOLD analysis project Ga0137403, IMG submission 122057) | Vadose zone soil fungal communities from Angelo Coast Range Reserve, California, USA - CZOMad2_1_16fungal (Hybrid Assembly) | ecosystem: Environmental > Terrestrial > Soil > Vadose zone...
CACGGTAGCACAGCTGCGGCCGGCATCAAATTCTGACCCGTAACACGAAGTACCAAGCAATAATTTCATTTCGCCACGACGTTTGAAAAGCTACCATGGCCGGAACCATGGTCTAATCTTTTTCCTTGGAGATCGGGATGCGGGCAATTGTGCTGGCTGTCGTTGCAATCCAGATCGGGCTAATGCATCCGGTGCATGCAGAAAACCCGGCAGATTCCGACCGGTCGATCACCGATCTTCTCCCACTTTTTGTCAAAAACCATTGTGAGGGAATCAAGGACCCCGCGGAGCAGATGTTCTGCGGCGACCCCGAACTCAATGCCGCTGCACCCAGGCTCAACGGTGCGATCGCCGAAAGGCTGAACCGGCTTCCAAACCGCAGCCTCGCGATCGAGGAAAACGCGGAATGGATCAGGGACCGCAATTCGAGCTGCGGCATCTTTGGACGGCAAGGCGTCAAGAGCCAGGACATCAAAGCGGTCAGGAACTGCCTGTTGAGGGAAACCGAGGAAAGAATCGAAATACTGGCCGATCAGAATTTCGATTGCCTCGCCACCAATACTGCCGCCGGCTTGCTCATTTGCAGCGACCCTTCATTGGCGCTTGCGAAGACAGAGCTCAATGAGCTTGTCCAGGGCTTGATCGCCAAGTTGAAGGAAAACGACGCCCGCGAAGCGTTCGCCGAATTCGAACGATGGGGCAGGGACCGCGACCGGACGTGCGGCCTTGCCGACAAGGAAAACGCGCCGCTGCAGGAGCTGTCGCCGTCGGAGAGCTGCCTGGCGGATTACTTCACCCGGAAAATAGCCGAGGTCGCCGCAGCCAAGGAAGACCCCAAAAAAGTCTTTGGACGACAGCGCTTTTCGCCCTTGGCGAACGCCGACGCGGTCGACTTGTGTGTCGCCCAAATCCATTCCGCCAACACCTGCCAGGATTTCCTCGCGGTGAACCGGGTCTTTCAGATCGACAACAAGGTGGCCGACAGGGACGCCAAGGTGATCGCCGAAGTCGAAATGGTAGTTCTCGCTCCCTTTACGGCGTGCAGTCCGATCGCAACGAGTTGCACCGGCACGTGCTGGGATTTGAGCTCGGGCAAGCCGAAGCCAATGCCCGGAAGCCGCGACAATTTCCTGGTGGGGTACAAATTGAGGATCGAAAAGTCGTTTGCGTTTCAGAGGACCGATGGCGGCTGGCGCTGCAATTCAAGCGCGCTGCAGCCGGTCGAGGTCGGGGTTGCCCTAAGAGGTGGTCCCTAGCGCATCATTCAACTGCATTGAGTGCTCGGCCGGCATCGTCCCTGCCCGGGCCTTGATCTTGTTGCCGGTCTGAATTTTCAGGCGGGTGGTTATTGCGGCGCATCAATGGCTCCGCGACAAGCACGAAGAGACGGCCCGTGCGAGCAAACTCCGCTTCAAATTCACGCGTTTATTTCGCCCGGCGGAAGAAACAACGAAGCCGATTTATCTTCCGCTTCGCCCCGACCGTTGATTGACGCCGTCCTTTGTCGCGGCATACGATTGCGCCAGATCCGTTAGAGATCAAATGGGAGGAACAGATGATACGCTTGCCGTACGCCGATGCTGCTCGCCGTTTTTTTCGTGAGGCCGGCGTCGACCTGCCCCCGCCGAAGCGCCTTTCGCAGGCTGCCATCACGATCGGGCTTGGTCTGGCGATTTCCTGCGGCGGCGCTCTCGCGCAGAAGGCCGAAAAAGGATCCGCCGGTCATATCAAGGCCGTGACATCCGCGGTCGACGGCAACTCGATCAAGGCCAACACCGCGACATCGAAGGACTGGCCGACCACCGGTCTCGATTACGCCGAGACCCGCTTCAGCAAGCTCAATCAGATCAACACCGGCAACGTCAAGAATCTGGGGTTGAAGTGGACCTACAGTCTCGAGTCGATCCGCGGCGTTGAGGCAACGCCGCTGGTGGTGGACGGCATCATGTATGTGAGCGCATCGTGGAGCGTCGTGCACGCTATCGATGCCCGGACCGGCAAGCGGATCTGGAGCTACGACCCCGGCGTCAATCGCGAGATCGGCTACAAGGGCTGTTGCGACGTCGTCAATCGCGGTGTCGCGCTGTACAAGGGCAAGGTCTATGTCGGCGCTTATGACGGACGTCTTGTCGCGATTGACGCCGTCACCGGCAAGAAGGTGTGGGAAAAAGACACCGTCATCGATCACTCGCATTCCTACACGATCACCGGCGCGCCGCGGATCGTCAAAGGCAAGGTCCTGATCGGCAATGGTGGCGCCGAATACGGCGCGCGGGGTTACATCACGGCCTATGACGCGGAGACCGGCGCCCAGGCATGGCGGTGGTTCGTGGTGCCGGGCGATCCCAGCAAACCGTTCGAAGACGATTCGATGAAGGTTGCGGCCAATACCTGGGACCCGGCCGGCAAATGGTGGATCAATGGCGGCGGCGGCACACCGTGGGATTCAATCACCTACGATCCCGATCTGAACCTGATCTATATCGGCACCGGCAACGGCTCGCCGTGGAATCGCAATCTGCGAAGTCCCGCCGGCGGCGACAATCTCTATCTTGCTTCGCTCGTGGCGCTGAATGCCGACACCGGCAAATATGCCTGGCACTACCAGGAAACGCCCGGCGACAATTGGGATTACACGTCGACCCAGCCGATGATTCTGGCCGATATCAACATCGACGGAAAGCCGCGGAAGGTTATCCTGCACGCGCCGAAGAACGGCTTCTTCTTCGTCATCGATCGCACCAATGGCAAGTTCATTTCGGCCAAGAATTTCGTCGACGTGAATTGGGCCAAGGGCTACGACGCCGACGGCCGGCCGATCGAGGTTGCGGAGTCGCGAGGCGACAAACCGTTCGACAGCATTCCCGGGCCGTACGGCGCACACAACTGGCATCCGATGTCCTACAACCCGCAGACCGGCCTAGTCTATCTGCCGGCGCAGGGTGTGCCGCTGAACATGACCGGCGAGAAAACGCTGACGCAGAACGCGCCGGCGCCCTTCAAGTACGGCGCGACCACCGGCTGGAATGTCGGGTTTACGCTGAACGCGGTCCCGCCGAAGAACCTGCCGTTCGGACGGCTGATCGCGTGGGATCCGGTGAAGCAGAAGGAAGCCTGGCGCGCGGAATACGTGGCGCCGTGGAATGGCGGCACGCTGACCACCGCCGGCAACCTGGTATTCCAGGGCACAGCTGACGCACGCTTCATCGCCTACAACGCCACTACGGGCGAGAAGCTTTGGGAAACTCCAACCGGAACCGGCGTGGTGGCCGCCGCCTCGACCTACCTGATCGACGGTGTGCAATATGTGTCGGTCGCCGTCGGCTGGGGCGGCGTGTTCGGCATCACGCAACATGTCGCGGACAAGGAAGGACCGGGCACGGTCTATACCTTCGCCGTCGGCGGCAAGGCGCCGTTGCCGGAATTTACCAAATACCAGATCGGCAACCTGCTGTCGGGCGTGAAATACGATCCCAAGGATGTTCCGGACGGAACCGCGATCTATGTCGAAGCTTGCGCCACCTGTCACGGCGTGCCCGGCGTCGACAAGGGCGGCAATGTCAAGAATCTCGGCTACAGCACAACCGAAAGCATCGCGAACCTGAAGGACGCCGTCTTCAAGGGCCCATACCAGAACAAGGGCATGCCGGACTTCACCGGCAAGCTCACCGATGCCGATGTGGTGAAGATCCAGGCCTTCATTCAGGGCACCGCGGACGCGGTACGCCCGAAATAGCGACTCCGTCTCTTCGTCATGGCCGGGCTTGTTCCCGGCCATGACGAGCTAGGCGTAACGAGCCGGCATTGATGGGGATTTGCAGCCCCCGATTCACCGCACCGAAAGTTCTTGGGTCCATGGTCTGCTGCGGCTGCAAACCAGGATCGTCCCGGCATCATGAACCCCGATCAATCCGCCCTCGAGGTGCGAGGGTTAACAAAGCGTTTTGACCGCCCCGCGGTCGACGCGCTCGATCTCACCGTCCGCATGGGGGAATTCTATGCCCTGCTCGGGCCGAACGGCGCCGGCAAAACGACGACCTTGCGGATGGTCGCAGGCCTGTTGCGCCCCGACGCCGGCTCCGTCTCGGTACTCGGGATCGACGCGCTCAACGACCCGGTCGCCGCAAAGCAGGTCACGGCGTGGGTATCGGACGAGCCGATGATCTACGACAAGCTGACCCCGCTGGAATATCTCGAATTCGTCGCCGGGCTTTGGGGCATCGAGCCCTCGGTCGCAGAGCCATCCGCACGCGATCTGCTCGCATCGCTTGGCCTTGAGCCGAACCTGCACGAGCGTTGCGAGGGATTTTCGAAAGGCATGCGCCAGAAAGTCGCGCTGGCGGGCGCGCTGGTACACGATCCCCGCCTCATCATCCTCGACGAACCGCTCACCGGCCTTGACGCCGTGTCCGCCCGCCACGTCAAGGGATTGCTCGGAGAACGCGTACGCGCCGGCTGCACCGTCCTCATGACCACGCATATTCTGGAAGTGGCCGAACGCATGGCCGACCGCATTGGCGTCATCGCATCGGGACGGCTTGTCGCCGAAGGCACGCTCGCCGAATTGCGCCAGCAGAACGGCAAAAACGACACCAGTCTCGAAGATATGTTCATCGCGCTGGTCGACACCGAAGCCGCCGCATGAAGTCGACCGCGCTGACCTGGTTCGCCCGGCACGAAATCCGGCTCGCGTGGCGCGAATGGCTCGCCATGATGACGGCCGGCCGTCGCGGGCGAAAGCGAGCTGCAATCATCGGCCTCCTGATCTTCGCCGCGCTGATGCATCTGCCGGCCTACGCCGTGATCGGAAAGTATGCCGACCTGCAGACGCCGCTCGACGAACCCGCACTTATCGTCATCACCGCGACGATATTCCTGGCATGGACCTTGATGCTGTCGCAGGCGATCGAATCCGTGACGCGGGTGTTTTATGCCCGCGCCGATCTCGACCTCATCATGTCCTCGCCGGTCCGGTTGGCCAACGTATTTTCGGTGCGGCTTGCCGCGATCGCGCTGACGGTCACCGCCATGGCGCTGTTGTTCGCGACGCCATTCGTCGACGTTCTTGTCCTTGGCGGCGGCATCCGATGGCTCGCGGCCTACGGTGTTGTCATCGCCATTGGTGCGAGCGCCGCGGCGGTCGCGATCGCCGTGACCATCATGCTATTCCGGTTGATCGGCCCAAGCCGCACCCGGCTAGTCGCGCAAATTCTCGCGGCGATCATCGGCGCCGGCTTTGTCATCGCGCTGCAGGTCGCGGCAATCCTGTCTTACGGCACGCTGTCGCGGTTCGCGGTTCTGACTTCGGACGCGGCCGCGGCGTTTGCGCCCGATGCCGATAGCATCATCTGGTGGCCAGCACGCGCGGTCCTTGGCGATGGCGAGGCGCTGCTGCTGTTGCTGGCTCTTGCCCTTCTCCTGCTCGGCGCGGTGATGGCGACTTTCTCGACCAGATTTTCCGACACGGCGGCCCGCGCTTCGGCAAATGCCGCACCGGCCCAGCACGCCTCCCGCGCTCGGGCATTTCGCTCGGGTTCGCGGCAACAGGCGCTACGCTGGAAGGAATTCGTGCTGCTGCGGCGCGATCCCTGGCTGGTGTCACAGAGCCTGATGCAACTGCTTTATCTGGTACCGCCGGCGGTGATGCTGTGGCGAAGCTTCAGTGATAGCTCGGTCGCCATCATGCTGATCACGCCGGTGGTCGTGATGGCGGCGGGCCAGCTTGCCGGCGGACTCGGTTGGCTCACGATATCAGGCGAAGACGCTCCCGATCTGGTGGTAACCGCCCCGCTGCAAACTTCACGCGTGATCCGCGCCAAGATCGAAGTAGTGCTGATCGCGATCGGCGTCCTGTTCGCGCCGTTGATCATGGCATTGGTTTACGCCTCGCCGCTGCAAGCGGCGGTCACCGCAATCGGCGTCATTATTGCCGCGGCTTCCGCCACCGCGATCCAGCTCTGGTTTCGTGTGCAGGCGCGCCGCAGCCAGTTTCGCCGCCGCCAGACGTCTTCGCGGCTGGCGACATTCGCGGAAGCCTTTTCCTCGATCGGCTGGGCCGCGACTGCGGCCCTGGCGTCGGCTATTCCGCCTGCAGCCCTTGTCAGCGGGCTGATGACGGCAGCCATGCTGGCGGCAACCTGGAAGATCAGCCCACGACGGGAGTGAGCGGCGGGGCCGAAGGTTTTCGCGGCGCGGCCTTGATTGTAAGGGGATTTTACCTTACCATTTGGGGGAAAACCGAGGCCTACCCATGATCACGCTTACTGTGACTAGCAAAGGGCAAGTCACCCTCCGAAAGGATCTCCTAGAGCATCTGGGCGTTCATCCCGGTGAGAAAATCACCGTGGACAAGCTTCCTGACGGTCGGATCGAGGTGAGGGCTGCTTGGCCCACCGGCAAGATTTCTGATGCCTTCGATTTCCTGAAGAAGAAAGACGGTCCGTCCTTGTCCATTGAGGAAATGAACAAGATTGCGGCTCAGGGCTGGGCCGGCAAGCGGTGAAGATTACGGCCGACACCAACGTCCTGGTTCGAGCTATCACCGGCGACAATCCGCAGCAGAGCAAGGTTGCGCAGACCGAGCTGAAGAAGGCAGACCTGGTTGCACTGGCCCTGCCGGCGCTGTGCGAGTTGGTCTGGGTGCTATCCCAAGGCTACAAGATTCCTTCCCACGACATCGCTGAAGCCATCCGACGTCTGATCAATAGCGCAAACGTTGTGGTAAACCGGCCTGCGGCCGAAGCAGGATTGGCCCTGCTGGATGCGGGTGGTGACTTTGCCGACGGTGTCATCGCTTATGAAGGAAGCTGGCTTGGCGCGGACGCCTTGGTCTCCTTCGATAAAAAAGCAGTGAAGCGGATGAAAGCACAGGGCGGGTCCGCACGCTTACTGTCCTAGGTTCGGAACGCGCTTCCGTTCCTACATCTTAATCAACTCTACCGCGGCGCTCGCAAAATGCCTTCGGCTCTTGCTGCGGAAAATTATGGCCGGCACGCGGAATGACATGACGGGTCCCGGCGCGCATTGGCGCGACCCGCTGGCTCGCAAGGACGATGTCGTCCCTACTCCACCTTCGCAAAGCGGTCGTCGAGCGCATAGCCAGCGCCGCGCACGGTGCGGATCGGATCCTGCTCGCGGCCGGGGTTGAGCAGTTTGCGCAAACGCCCGATATGCACATCCACGGTGCGCTCATCGATATAGATATCGCGGCCCCATACGCTGTCGAGCAGCTGCTCGCGGCTGAACACGCGGCCGGGATGCTCCAGGAAAAATTCCAACAGCCGGTATTCGGTCGGCCCCAGATCGACCGGACGGCCGGAGCGGGCGACGCGGCGCTTCTCGCGATCGAGTTCGATGTCGCCATAGGTGAGCACGGTGGCCAGGCGTTCGGGGCTTGCGCGGCGCAGCAGGCCCCTGACCCGCGCCAGCAATTCCGGCACCGAGAACGGCTTGACGATGTAATCGTCGGCACCGGTGGCAAGACCCCGGACCCGCTCGCTTTCCTCGCCGCGCGCGGTCAGCATGATGATCGGCAATTGCCTTGTCTCCGGCCGGGCCCGCAAGCGCCGGCACAGCTCGATGCCGGACAGACCGGGCAGCATCCAGTCGAGCACGATCAGGTCGGGCACCCGCTCCTTCAGGCGGGTGTCGGCGTCATCGCCGCGCCCGACCGTTTCGACGTCATAGCCTTCGGCGTCGAGGTTGTAGCGCAACAGCGTCGTCAGCGCCTCCTCGTCTTCCACCACCAGAATGCGCGCGCTCATGTCGATATTTCTCTCTCTTGTGTTATGGACGCGTTTTCTTCACGCGAACCGGTCCCCACTTCACTCGAAAACGCTCTCTCGTGTTATGGACGGCGGTCAATTACCGGGTACGGTCGTCGCAAAGGTCGTCATGTCGCCCTTCGGGCGCTTGTCGAGTATCTGCTGGCCTTCGATCATATAGAATACGGTCTCCGCGATATTGGTGGCGTGATCGCCGATCCGCTCGATGTTCTTGGCGCAGAACATCAGATGGATGCAAAAGCTGATATTGCGCGGATCTTCCATCATGTAGGTCAGAAGTTCGCGGAACAGCGAGGTGCAGATGGCGTCGACTTCCTCATCGCCCTTCCACACCGTCATCGCGGCCGGCAGATCATGCGCCGCATAGGCATCTAGCACCGATTTCACCTGCGACTGCACGAGGTCGGTCATGTGCTCGAGGCCGCGGATCAGCTTCAGCGGCTGGAAATCACTCTCCAGCGCCGCGACCCGCTTGCCCATATTCTTGGCGAGGTCGCCGATCCGCTCGAGATCGGTGGCAACCCGCATCGCGCCGACGATTTCACGCAAGTCCACGGCCATCGGCTGGCGGCGCGCGATGGTCAACACCGCGCGCTCCTCGATCAGGCGCTGCAAATTGTCGATTTCGACGTCGGATTCGACCACGCGGCGGCCGAGCGCGACGTCGCGGCGGATCAGCGCGTCGACGGATTCGACGATCATGCGCTCGGCGAGCCCGCCCATCTCCGCGACCAGCCGCGTCAATTCCTGAAGATCGCTGTCGAACGCCTTGGCGGTATGTTCTGAAGCCATCCTGATTCTCCTTAGCCGAACCGGCCGGTGATGTAGTCCTGGGTGCGGCGGTCGTTCGGCGATGTAAAGATCTTGTTGGTCTCATCGAACTCGATCAGTTCACCGAGATACATGAACGCGGTCTTGTCGGAGACCCGCGCAGCCTGCTGCATGTTGTGGGTGACGATGGCGATGGTGTAGCTCTCGGCCAGTTCCTGGATCAATTCCTCGATCTTGGCGGTCGAAATCGGATCGAGCGCCGAGCACGGCTCGTCGAACAGGATCACTTCCGGCCGCACCGCCACGGTGCGGGCGATGCAGAGCCGCTGTTGCTGGCCGCCGGACAGGGAGAGCCCGCTTGAATTGAGCTTGTCCTTGACCTCGTTCCACAGCGCGCCGCCGCGCAGCGCCTTCTCGACGCGGTCATCCATCTCCGATCTGGAAATCTTCTCGTAGAGCCGGATGCCGAATGCGATGTTCTCGTAAATCGTCATCGGAAACGGCGTCGGCTTCTGGAACACCATGCCGACCCGCGCCCGCAGCAAATTGAGATCAAGCTTGGGATCGAGAATGTTGGTCTGGTCGAGCATCAGCTGACCGGTCGCGCGCTGCCCAGGGTAGAGGTCGTACATCCGGTTGAAAATCCGCAGCAAGGTCGATTTGCCGCAGCCGGAGGGGCCGATAAAGGCGGTGACGCGGTGGGTGCCGAGCGTGAGGTTGATGTTCTTCAGGGCATGGTGGTCGCCGTAATAAAAATTCAGGCCCCGCGCGGCGACCTTGGCCGGCGCCTCCGCGTGACTTGCGTGTTGACCCGGCATCGACGGCACCGGCGCGTTTGGAACACTCACGGATAAGGAAAGCTCATTCATTTTGCGGTCCTCTCGGCGCCAAGAATACGCGCGCCAATGTTGAGAGCGAGTACGGTGAGCGTGATGATCAGGGCCCCGCTCCAGGCCAGCTGCTTCCAGTAGGCGTAGGGGCTCTGCACGAAATTGTTGATGGTCACCGGCAAATTGGCCATCGTCTTGGTGAGGTCGAGGCTGAAGAACTGGTTGCTGAGCGCGGTGAACAACAAGGGCGCGGTTTCGCCGGCGACGCGCGCGGTCGCCAGCAACACGCCGGTGATCAGGCCGGAGCGGGCCGCGCGGTAGGCAATCCGCTTGATGACCAGCGAGCGCGGCAGGCCGAGCGCGGAGGCGGCCTCGCGCAGCGGGTTGGGCACCAGCAACAGCATGTCCTCGGTGGTCCGCAGCACGACCGGGATCACGATCACGGCGAGCGCCAGCGATCCCGCAAGCGCCGAAAACCCGCCCATCGGCACCACGATAGCGCCGTAGATGAAAAGGCCGATGATGATCGACGGCGCGCTCAGGAGAATATCGTTGATGAAGCGGATCAGCGACGTGAGGCGGTCGTTCCGGCCGTATTCGGCAAGATAGGTTCCGGCGAACAGGCCGAGCGGAGCGCCAATGCCGACACCGATCACGGTCATGATGACCGAGCCGGTGATCGCATTCAGCAAGCCGCCCTCGCTCGATCCCGGCGGCGGCGTATTCTGGGTGAAGACCTGGAGGTTGAGACCGGCAAGGCCATTATAAAACAGCGTGAACAGGATCAGCGCCAGCCAGGTGACGCCAAACAGCGCGGCTGCGAAGCAAAGTGCGCGAACGACGATGTCGTTGCGGCGGCGCGACCTGTAGATCGGGTTCATTTCATTTACCCGCCTTCTTTTCCAGGTGCAGCAGCATCAGCCGCGCCGCGGTGAGCACGATGAAAGTCAACACGAACAGCAACAGGCCAAGCAGGATCAGGCTTGATTGATGCAGGCCGTCGCTTTCGGCGAACTCGCTGGCGATTGCCGCCGATATGGTGGTGCCCGGCGCAAAAATCGACGACGAGATGCGGAAGGAATTTCCGATGATGAAGGTGACCGCCATGGTTTCGCCGAGCGCGCGGCCGAGCGCCAGCATGATGCCGCCGATGACCCCGACGCGGGTGTAGGGGATCACCACGTTGCGAACGACTTCCCAAGTGGTGCAGCCGACGCCGTAGGCGGCCTCCTTGAGAACCGGTGGCACCGTCTTGAAAACGTCCACCGATATCGCGGTGATGAACGGCAGCACCATGATCGAGAGGATCAGCGCCGCGTTGAACAGGCTGAGGTAGGAAGGCGGGCCGGCGAAGACCGATCCGAGAAGCGGGACACCGTCGAACAGGCTGATCATGAAAGGCTGGAACGTATAGGCCAGGAACGGCCCAAGCACGAAGAAGCCCCACATGCCGTAGATGATCGATGGAATCCCTGCGAGCAATTCGATGGCTATTCCGATCGGGCGACGCAGCCACTGCGGACAAAGCTCGGTCAGGAAGATCGCGATGCCAAGACCGACGGGGATCGCGATCAACATCGCGATGAAAGAGGTCACCAGCGTTCCGTACATCGGACCGAGCGCCCCGAGCACCGGCGGATCGGCCGATGGCGCCCAGCGCTGCGTCCACAGGAACGCTGCGCCATACTGTTTCATCGCCGGCCATGCGCCCACGACCAGCGAGAGGATGATGCCGCCGAGGATGAGCAGGACCGAAATCGCGCAGGCCCGGGTGATCCAGTAGAAGGTGACGTCTCCAAGCTTGAAGGCATTCAGCGCTTTGGCGCGGTCATAGGGCCCGGTGGCTTCCATTACATCGCTCTGAACGGCCATGTCTGCCACGCCTGTCCCCTAACTTACTTACTATGCTTTATCGGGCCGCATTGCCGAACCCGCCAGTTTTCCACCTCTCCCGACGGGAAAGGTCGGATCGCTTGGCTGATGCGAAGCATCAACCGGGGGCGATCCGGGTGAGGGGTTACGCCCCGTCGATAGACCGTGACCCCTCACCCCAGCCCTCTCCCACGGGAGAGGGAGCGCATCTGTGTTTGCCGCGAGACCAAGCTCAGCTCTTGATATCAGCCGACCAGGTCTTCTCGATCAGCTTGACCACCGCGTCCGGCATCGGAATGTAGTCGAGTTCCTCAGCCATCTTGCCGCCCTTTTCGAAAGCCCATTTGAAGAATTTGACGGCTTCCGCGGACGCTGCCTTATCGACCGGCTCCCTGTGCATCAGGATAAAGGTCGACGCCGTGATCGGCCACGACTGCTCGCCCGGCTGATCGGTGAGAATCACGTAATAGCCTGGGGCTTTGGCCCAGTCGGCATTCGAAGCAGCCGCCTGGAACGAGGCCACGGTGGGCTGCACCGTCTTGCCGGCCTTGTTGACCAACCCCGCATAGGTCAGCTTGTTCTGCTTGGCGTAGGCGTATTCGACGTAGCCGATCGAATTCTTGGTCTGGCCGATATTGCCGGAAACGCCTTCGTTACCCTTGGCGCCGACGCCTGCCGGCCATTCGACCGCGGTGCCCGAGCCAACCTTGGTCTTCCACTCCGGGCTGACCTTGGAAAGATAGTCAGTGAAGTTGAAGGTCGTGCCTGAACCATCGGAGCGGCGAACCACGGTGATGGCGTCGCTCGGCAGTTTCACGTTCGGATTGAGCTTCTTGATCGCCGGGTCGTCCCACTTGGTGATCTTGCCAAGATAGACATTGGCAAGGGTATCGCCGTCGAACACCAATTCGCCGGGCTTGACGCCCTCAATGTTGACCACCGGAACGATCGCGCCCATGACCATCGGCCACTGCACCAGACCGGTCTTCTCGAGTTGCTCGACCTTGAGCGGCATGTCGGTCGCTCCGAAGGTCACGGTCTTGGCTTCGATCTGCTTGATGCCGCCCCCCGAACCGATCGACTGGTAGTTCAGGCCATTGCCGGTTTCTTTTTTGTAGGCGTCGGCCCATTTCGAATAGATCGGGAACGGGAACGTCGCGCCCGCTCCAGTGATGTCGGCGGCAAACGCCGACGTCGATGCGGCGACCAGGCCTGCAGCGACGATCGTCTTCATGAAATTCATTACTGGTCTCCATCTCGTAAGCCAAGCGCTCACGTTGCCCGTTTAGGAGCGGTCAATGCTGCTTTTACGAAGGTTTGATGACAGTTGGATGACGGCTATAAGCAACTGAAGTTGCTTGACTTTAGCCTTAGGTCGGGGTCTTCGCCTGGGGAAAACAGGCGGTAAAAGTGGCGCCGTTTTTCGGCACGCTTTCGATCAAAAGCCGGCCGCGATGGCGGTTAACAATATGTTTCACCAGCGATAAGCCAAGCCCGGTTCCGCCCTGGGCGCGGCTATCGCCGACATCCACCCGGTAAAACCGTTCGGTGAGCCGCGGCAGATGTTCCGGCGCGATGCCCGGGCCGAAATCGCGCACCATGACGCGCACCTCCGGCACGCCCTCGCCCGACACCGCCGAGATCAGGGAGACGATGACCCTGCCGCCGGACGCGCCATATTTCAGCGCATTTTCGACCAGGTTCTCGAACAGCCGCAACAGCTCCTCGCGATCGCCCGCGATCGGCACCGCCGTATCCGGCAGATCGAAGTCGATGATCACTTGGCGTTCGCGCGCCAGCAGTTCCAACCCATCAGCGACCTCCCGGATGATCGGAACAATATCGACCAGCGTGTCCGGGCGAACATGCGCGGACAGTTCAACCCGCGACAGCGACAGCAGATCATCGATCAGCCGCGCCATCCGCGTCGCCTGGATATGCATGATGCCGAGAAAGCGCTCGCGCGCCTTGGCATCGTCCTTGGCCGGCCCCTGCAGCGTATCGATGAAGCCGGACAGCGCCGCCAAAGGCGTACGCAATTCATGACTGGCATTGGCCACGAAATCGGCCCGCATTTCCTCGACCCGCCGCAGCGGCGTTTGATCGTGGAAGGTCATCAGCATGCATTTATCGGTACCGCCGAACAGCGTCGGCACCGGCACAGGCGTGATGATCAATTCCATCCAGCGGTCGACCGGAACGTGATCGAGATAGGTCGCGCGGCGGGCTTCCGTGGTGGCAATGGCCTCGCGGAGCGCGGTGATGATCTCGGGCGAACGCAAGGCAAACTGGGCGAGCTCATTCTTGCGCAATGCCGGCGCCAGCTGGGCTGCCGCCGCATTGAGGTGAATAACGCGGCCGGCGCGGTCCAGCAAAACGGCCGGATCGGGCATGCCGGCGACGATGGCACTGACGGCCGCGGTCTCGACCGGGTTGACCCCACGGACATCTTCACGAGACGCTACGACGTTGTGCAACCGCCACGGCACCAGCGCGGCTGCGGCGATACAGACAAAGATGGCGGCGGCCCGGGCCGGTGACAATTCCCCGAACACGACCACCACCGCGAGCGCCAGACCGGCGGCAAGCAAGATGATCGCCGAATGCCTCAGCCGATCCGGCCACGGCGAAAAGATAGAGGAGTGAGTATCATCTATTGCCATCGGGCTGGCTCTTATCCCATTCGGGTCGGTATCGTCAGGCGCCGGGATCCCCACGCTCCCGCACGTACACGGCTTCGCGTTTCGGCTCCGCGAGAGCGCCGCCTGACGTCGCCCGCAGGCGCTTTAGCCGCGCACCGAGGATAACCTCCCGAAACGTCAGTAAGATTACAGATATGACGAAGGGAGCAATATAGTAGAGGACGCGGAACAGGAGCATTCCCGCAAGCAGGTCTTCCCGGTCCATCTGCCACAGGCCGACCAACATGGCGGCGTCGAACACCCCTAAGCCACCAGGGGAGTGGCTGGCAAAACCCAGCAGCGTCGCCGAGACGAAAATCACCGCAACAACGACAAAGCCGAGGTTGGGTTCGTCCGGCACCAGCTCGTACATCGCCAGCGCACAGAAGCCGAGGTCGACGATCCCGATCACGATTTGCAGCAGCGTCAGCGGCCCACCCGGCAACACCACCGTCCAAGGACCGCGGCCAACGTTGCGCGGCTGGGTCCAGACCCAGACCACATATCCCACCAGCCCGACAATGCTGGCGACCGCGACCACGCGGTTCAGCCACGGCGGAAGCTGATCAATCGCGGCGGCGGCTTCCGGATGATAGGCAATCCCCAGCCCCAGCACTGCGGCATTGCCAAGCCAGAAGGTGAGGCCGGCGAGAAAACAGATCTTGGCGACGTCGATCGCATTCAGCCCCCAGGCCGAATAGATGCGATAGCGCACCGCACCGCCGGTGAAGACACTGGCGCCGACATTGTGCCCGATCGAATAGCTGGTGAAGGCGGCAAGCGCGTTGACACGATAGGGAATATCGTTCCGGCCGATCGCGCGCACCGCGAACAGGTCATAAAATGTCAGTGTGAAATAGCCGGCGGCCACGAACAACGCCGCCAGCGCGATCGAACGCGGCTCGGTTCCCTTGATGGCATCGATGACCTCGCCGACGTTGATGCCCCGGAGCATATGGTAAAGCACGTAGCAGGCGATCCCGATGACCGTGACGCTGACCGCAACGCCTAACCTGTGCAAAATTTGCCTGTGGCGCAGAAACGAAATCGCCCTGCGTATTGCTTCCAGCATCTAGACCTCGAACTACGATCCCACGACGATGGCGCCCGCGCGGACTTTGCCGCCGTCAGCGCCTGACTGCTCCCGGCCTCATGTCGTAGCTTGTTTTGCGGCCGAGTGGAATTCGCTTGATACGAATAAAACGCGCTCCTTCAATATATTAGGGGACACGGGGACGACGGAATCCATCGTATTTCTGCGCTGGCACCGGGGCCCAAAGTCCACGGCTGCGAGCGAGCGCAGAATGGAGCGAAGTTTTCGTGATGTCAGGCGGCCGGTTTTGCCGACATCCGTTGAAAAAGCAACAAATCCAGTTCCGGCGCCTCACCGACCAGCCCGGTCAGCAAGGCGTGGACTTGCCCGCGGTGGTGGGTCTGGTGGTTGAACCAATGCGCCAGCGCAGGCGCCAGTTGCTGCTCGAACTCCTGCGGCGAAGAGACGCGGCGGTACTTGATGGTCCCGGCGAGGCGTACGTCGTCGAGCCCATCGACAAAACCGACGATTCGCCGGTCCTCGGCCGCGCGCGCGGCGCGAAGTTCGTCAAATGTCTCGAACAGGATTGCGTCCAGCCGGCCGGGGGCGTCGCCCGCACCGGTAAACCGCTGCATCCAGATCCGGTCCGTCACCAAGAGGTGGTTCAACGTACCGTGGACCGATTTGAAGAAGGCGCCGCGGTCGGCGCGGTATTGTTCGGACGAGAGCCGCGCCACGGCTTCGTAGAGCCGGCCGTTGGCCCAGACGTTGTAGTGACCGAACATCCGATAATGCGCTGCGAGCGTGATCGACATATCAACAGCTCCGAACAACGGAGAATCTCAGGCCGCCTTCGCATGGCCAGAAAGCACCCAGTTGCGAAGCCACGATCCCACCGTGCAACCGGCCAGATACAGCGCGAACATGACGAGACCGAGATCGAGCCAATAACCGGCGCGGCCGGGAACGACGCGGGCAATTGCTGCGGCGACAAGGGCGGCCACCAGCACGGAAAGCCCCCGCGCCACGAGCTTCGACACGCCCTGTCCGCGTTGAACCACGGCGATCCAGCCCATCGCAAGACCCAGCAACAGCGATGCCAATAACCAGCCCCAGTGAAATGTCGCCAGATAGACCATCGCTATTCCTTCACCACGAATTCGATGCGGCGATTCTGCGCCTTGCCTTCGTCAGTATCGTTGGTCGAGACCGGCTGGGTGCTGCCATAACCTTGCGCCGTGAATCTGCCCGCGGGCAATCCGGCCTTGACCAGATAATCCATGACGGCCTGCGCACGCTTTTCGGAAAGTGCCTGGTTGGCGGCATTCTCGCCAGCGGTGTCGGTGTGCCCCGCAATCTCGATATTGACGGTCGGACAGCGTAGCGCGGTTTCGATCAGGCGATCGAGCAGGCCGGCGGAATCCGGATCAAGGGTGGAGCGCGCGGACTCAAACCGGATCGTCCCCTTCGCGAGCAGCTCCGAAAACAGCTGCTGGCACACGGTGGCATCCACCGGCGCGGCCGCGGGCTTGACCGAAATGTCCGGCTTGAACTGAAAGCCTTGTGGAAAATCCCTGACCAGATTGCTGCGGATCTGGCTTGGGGCCGCATCATAGAATGCATCGCCCGAAAGCTTCACCTCGCGGTCGGACACCACCAGCGTGCCCGTCGATAACCGCGACAACCCCCCCAATGCCAGCACCACCGCGGCGGCAAATCCGGATGGCGCCCCGAGGCTGGCCTTGAGATTGTCGACCACCTTTTCGCTGAAGAATTTGCGCCCCGCAGCCGCTACAATCGCCGCGTGGACATTATTGTCGGGCACATAGCCGGTCAGCGTCAACGTCACCGCGACCGGATCCTTGTAGGCCTGGAAGATATAAGGTGGTGCTTTGACCTCATTGGCGGCGACTGAAAAACCTTCGGGCAAGTTTTTCAGCGCGGCCGCGATCGCTTCCCGGCCACCGAGATCGCGCGCCATGCCGGAAAGGCTGACCTTGTTATCCGAAATCGTGATCTTGCCGTCCTTCAGTTTCCCGACCTGGTCGAGCAAGAGCAGCGCCGCATTGTCGAAACGCGGCGGCGCCCCCCGCGACAAATTCATCTGATCGAGCACCTCGACGCCGCCGAGAGCCGCACGGGCCGCCTCCAGCAATCTTCCTTTGCTCGACGGCAGCGGCGAGCTGCCGGACAATGTGACCCTGACGACGTCGCGCTCAGCCGACCAGACGAACGGCTTGGCTTCAGGGATGAGACGGGTTTCGTCGTTGACCAGCCGCACGCCGGGCACCGCTTCCACCGCGGCCAGCGCGCCGCGGCGGCCCTCTTCGGAAAAGGCATCCGCGGCAAAGGTGACGTCGCGGCCGGCGACCGCCACCCTGCTCTTGTCGAGCACGGTATCCTTAAGAGCGGCGGTAGAACGGGCGGCGAGGTCGGATTCCAGCGGGCCGGTATTCATCCACGCCGCGATGGCCCAAAAGATGACCAATGGAATAGTGCCCGGCCACCATTTGCTGCTCCACCTGAAAAATCCGTGCATTCGATGTCCTGCGGAGCCTCGTTTGGAAGTTCAGAAGTTCTCTTCAATTCGCGGCCAGTCCGTCAAGAGAGCTTCTGAACTAAAACCAAACTGGATTCATAGCTTTCCAGCGGCCTTCCGCGGCAGGCGGTGCAAACTTCGGATTCGGACCTGGTATCCGTTTTTTCCGAGATTCGTGAACCCGCGCGGCATCCCGGCAGCACCGAAAACACAGAGAAAACAAAGCCTTGCGAGACTGTCAAAGCGGAAATGGCCGGGATTGGTCGAGCGAGCGAGGGGGCTCGACTAACCGTTTCTTCAGGGGTCTGCCGCTAGCTTCGAAAACCCATCCAAACCAGCCGACCGGTCCTGATGAAGCAGTTACGCAACAATGTCATCCGCGCCGGGCTGGAAGCGCTTTACTTCACCGGTGCGCATCATCTGCTTCGTCCGATCTTCGCCGGCGCCGGCGCCATCTTCATGCTGCATCATGTCCGTCCGCGCCGCGACGGCGAATTCCGGCCCAATCGTCATCTCGAAGTGGCGCCGGAATTCCTGCGCGCGATGCTGGCGCATCTTCGCTCGCGCGACATCGACATCATCACCATGGACGAATCGCATCGGCGGCTGATCGAACGCGACTTTTCGCGGCGTTTTGCCTGCTTCACGTTTGACGACGGATATCGCGACAACAGGGATTTCGCGCTTCCGGTCATGCGTGAGTTCGATGCGCCGTTCACGGTGTATGTCGCCAGCGATTTCGCGCAAGGAAGCGGCCATTTATGGTGGATCGCGCTGGAGATGGCGATCGCCAGGGCTTCCTCGATCGAGGCCGAGATCGGCGGCGTTGCCACCCGCCTCGAAACCGCTACGCCGGCCGCCAAACAGGCTGCATTCTATCGCTTGCACGACTGGCTGCGGGGATTGCCGGGCGGCGATGATCTGGAGCGCGAAATCAATGCGTTGTGCGCGCGTCACGGCGTTGACGAAGCCGCGATCTGCCGCGAGGTCTGCCTGTCCTGGGATGAGCTAAAGCCGTTCGCGGACGATCCCCTGGTCAACATCGGCGCGCATTCCGTTACACATTGCAATCTTGCCAAGCAACCCGCCGAGATTGCGAGAGAGGAAATGGCCGTGAGCCGCCAGCGGATCGAAGGCGCCCTGCAACGTCCCGTCGGCCATCTCGCTTATCCCTATGGCGACAAATTCGCGGCCGGCCCGCGCGAATTCGCCCTCGCCCAGGCGGCCGGTTTCAAGACCGCGGTGACGACGCGGCCGGGCATGATCTTTCCCGAGAGCGCTGGTTATCTGACCGCGCTATCGCGGGTTTCGCTCAACGGCAATTATCAGGACAAACGTATCCTGCCGGTGCTGACCTCGGGCGCCGCGACCGCGATGTGGAACGGTTTCCGGCGCATCGACGCGGCGTAGCTGCGTTTGGCGCTTGCTCCGCCCTCATCCTGAGGAGCGCACTCTTGTGCGCGTCTCGAAGGATGGGCCGCCCTCTCCTTCGAGACGGCGCGGAGCCTGTCATCGGGCGCGCGTTCGCGCGACCCGTTGGCGCCTCCTCAGGATGAGGGCGGAGATAATTCCTCTTCCTTGACTCCCTTCATTCCCGCGCCCAGAACCATGGGCAAAAGCCAGGGAGGAACGCATGTTCAAGGATCTGTTTTCGCTTCATGGCCGCACAGCACTGGTAACGGGCGGATCGCGCGGCATCGGCAAGATGATCGCTGCGGGATTTCTCAACCAGGGCGCGGCCAGGGTCTATATCTCGGCGCGCAAGGCGGGTCCCTGCGAGGCGACCGCGAAAGAACTAACGGCCGAATATAACGGCGAATGCATCGCGCTGCCGATCGATATTTCCACCATGGCCGGCATCGAAATGCTGGCGGCCGAGATCAAGAAGGTCGAACCCAAGCTCGACATTCTCGTCAACAATGCGGGCGCGGCGTGGGGTGCGGATTTCGATGAATTCCCGGAAAGCGGCTGGGACAAGGTGGTGAATCTCAACCTCAAGACGCCGTTCTTTCTCACCAAGGCGTTGGCCGCGCCGCTACGCGCCGCCGCCACCGCCGCAAAACCCTCCAAGGTGATCAACATCGCCTCGATTGACGGTATCTTCGTCAATCCGCTGGAGACGTACTCTTACGCCGCCAGCAAATCAGGACTCATTCACCTGACGCGACGGATGGCGGCCAAACTGATCCACGACCAAATCGTGGTGTCGGCGATCGCACCGGGGCCGTTCAAGTCGGACATGAACAAGGCCGCGCGCGATAACGCCGACCAGGTGGCGAAGCGGGTACCGTCGGGGCGCATCGGAAGCGATGAGGACATGGCGGGAGCTGCGATCTATCTCGCCTCGCGCGCGGGAGATTACGTGGTCGGCGCTACCATCGCGGTCGACGGCGGCATTGTCTATGCGAACCCCGGCTTCGCGGGCGACGGGTGGGATTAGGCGAGGTGGCGAGGCTCTATCCGTTCCCTCCCCCCTTGTGGGGGAGAGAGCCGATCGTGCCGAGTGGCGAGGGCGCAGCTAAGCGCGAAGCCTCAGCTCTCGATCGTCACGTATTCGAAGTCACCAGGCCGATTTGACCCCGCCATTTGCGCATGACCGCATCAAAGACTCGACGCGAACTCGTCGAGGATCCGATCGAAGGCTTCAGCCTTCTCCCATTGCGTGGCGTGGCCGGCGCCCTCGATCACCTGAACCTGTCCGCGCCACAGCGTCGGTGCGGGCAGCCGCTGCAGGTAGCCCAGATCGACGATCTGTTCTTCACTCCCCTGCACGATCACGAGCGGGACTTTGAGATTGCGCACGATCTCGACCTCGTCGGCGAAGCGGCCGGCCTGCGCGCTGGCGCCGAGACAGCCCCGCGCGTTGCCGTCGGTGCGACGAAAATCGGCGTCGGCAAAGGATGGAAGCGGCGAATAGCCCGGCGCAAAGGCCGTTCTTATCCACTCCTCGATTTCCGTGTCGCTCGGCGCTGGCGTGAAGGTGGTGGCCGACAGCCCCTTGAAGCCGGAAAATCCATCCGGCGTCTTGCTGATGGGCGGAGTGCCGAAAATCATGAGCCCCGCCGCCATCGGCAGCGACGCGACGGCATTGAGCACGGCATGCCCACCAAGGCTCCAGCCCACGAGCACCGCGTTCTTCAGGCCGAGTTCGCGCGCGACGGCCGCGATGCAATCCGCATAGCCCGCGCCTGTATAGCCCTGCTCCGGATTGGGCGCGGGCGAAGATGCGCCATGGCCCGGAAGGTCGATCGCAATCAGCCGATATTTGGCACCAAGCGGCCCCTGAAGCTGCTTCTGCCAGATACGCGATGACGACGAATTGCCGTGGACAAGCAGTATCTGGCGGCCGGCGCCTGGACTCTCGAAGCCGGCGATCGTCTGCCCGCCGATCTGAAGCCGCAGCGGCCGCAGGGCCGAGCCCGGAAAAGTCTCTTCACTCATAACGGTACCGCCGAACTCCTGGACCGCGACGACTTACTTCAAACCCTCATCGCGCTCATCATGTTTTGATTGGGTATCATCTCGGCGCAAATGCCGCGCGTTCGTCAAGACGGAAAGCCGCTCCCGCTCGGTGACACCACGCGTGACCTCACGTCTCGATTTTCACATATTCGAAGTCGCCCGGCTTGTTATTGATGCCGACCTTGGGCGGTGAAATCCATGGCGCGAATTCGCCGACTTCGGTCACCGGGGCCATCAGCGAGGCAATGAAATCGCCGTCATCGGTCGACGGCAGCCAGTCGTTCCGGCGCTTGTTCCAGGTCGCGTCGTCGATCAGCACGCCGTCGGGGGTGGCGTGGATGTCCTTGAACTCGCCGATCGCGCGGTGGAAGGCGACATTCGGCAGCGTCAGCTTGAAGTCGTAGCCGGCCGTCGAGATGATCTTGTTCCAGCGTAACATACCCTTGGCACAGTCCTGGGTGTAGTCGTCGCGCAGCCGCATGTTGAGCGCGGTCAGCGCCGGTTCGTCGACCCGCTTGATCTGCCCGTCCACCAGCTTCAGCACCGGATAGGTGCTGTTTCGCAGGCGGTGATCATCTTCGATCTGGGTCTCGCGGTAGCGGCCCTTGACGCCGGCATTGAAGGCGTTCGCGGCATTGGTGGAAACCTCCGAGCCGAACAGGTCAAGCGAGAGCGAGTAATGCAGGTTCAATTTCTTCTGGATGGTCGGAAGATCGATCACCCCCAGCGCGCGAACCTTGGCGATATCGGAGGGATCGCTGATGCCGGCATGCTTCATGGCCTCAACGGTCCGCTGCACGACGCGGCTGATGCCGGTCTCGCCTACGAACATGTGGTGCGCTTCTTCCGTCAGCATGAAGCGGCAGGTGCGCGACAGCGGATCGAAGCCGGATTGCGCCAGGCTATGCAGCTGCATCTTGCCGTCGCGGTCGGTGAAATAGGTGAACATGAAGAACGACAGCCAGTCCGGCGTCTTCTCGTTGAAAGCCCCCAGCATGCGTGGGCTATCGGCATCGCCCGAGCGGCGGCGCAACAATTCATCGGCCTCCTCGCGGCCATCGCGGCCGAAATATTTCTGCAACAGATAGACCATCGCCCAGAGATGGCGGCCTTCCTCGACATTGACCTGGAACAGATTGCGCAGGTCGTAGAGCGAGGGCGCGGTCTTGCCGAGATGACGCTGCTGCTCGACGGAGGCCGGTTCGGTGTCGCCCTGGATCACGATCAGGCGTTGCAGATCGGCCCGGTACTCGCCGGGCACCTGCTGCCACACGGGTTCGCCCTTGTGCTCGCCGAAGCCGATCCGCCGGTCCGGATCGCGTTCGGCCAGGAAGATGCCCCAGCGGTAGTCGCGCATCGCGACGTGCCCGAAGTGCGCCCAGCCCTCCCGGCCCACGTTCACCGCGGTGCGTAGGTACACGTCCTCGGTCGGCAGCGTCGGGCCCATCGACTCCCACCAGTTCAGGAAGTTGGGCTGCCACGACTCCAGCGCGCGCTGCAGGCGACGATCGTCGCGCAGGTCGACGTTGTTCGGAATCTTCTCCGAGTAATCCGCGGTGGTCGTCATCGAATGTTTCTCCCGTTTCTCATCGAACCTCGCCCCGACCACTCGCTGCGCTCGGGTCGGACCTCGGCCCGATCCGCTCCTTCGTCGCGGACTGTGCTTTCTGGTTCTTCGCGCAAGCGCTCATCACACTCGCCTCCGGTCGAACTCGGGCCGTTGCCCGGTGCCGAACTTGCGCAGCGCGCCGTCCGGGCCGGATGCGTTCGGGCGGTAGAAGATCCAGTTCTGCCAAGCCGACAGGCGGCCGAAGATCTTGGTCTCCAGCGTCTCCGGGCCGGCGAATCGGTAGTTCGCTTCCAGGCCGGTGAGCGCGTCCGGGCTGAAGCTGGCCCGTTCCTCGATCGCGATGCGCACCTCCTCCGCCCAGTCGATGTCATCCGGGGCGAAGGTCACCAGCCCCAGTCGCGCGGCGGCCTCGGCTTCGAGCAGCGTGCCGGATTGTTCGACGACCGCGGCCAATCCGGCGTCGTCGCCGAGGTAGCGCGTCTGCAGCCGGGTGAGCCCGTTGCCCATCGGCAGCGGGCCGAGGTTGGCCGGCCCGACGGTGATCGCCGCCGGGGCGGCATCCGGGTCGACGTCCTCGAAAACGCCGGACAGCTGAAAGCTCCGGTCGGCCGCGAGGGCCAGTTCGAGCAGACTGCCCGCGAAGCACGAACCCGGTTCGATCAGCGCGATCAGGCTGCGGCTGGTCACATCGAGCCGCTTGAGGGTGCGCTTGAGGTAGTGCACGATCTCGTTGACCAGCCAGTCGGCCTGGTGGTCGAGCAGCACCTGGTCGTAGGCGAGTACGCGTTGCGCGTCGCCGGTGGTGCGGAATACCCAGGTGCCGAGCTCGGCCTCGTTCGTGCGCAGGTCGAGGATCAGGTCGTCGAGCTCCCGGGTGAGCCGCAGCGGGTAGAAGTCGGCGCCCTGCTCGTGGATCGCCGCCAGGTCGGTCGGGGCGTCGGTGGGCGGACCGAGCACGGTGAT
>Ga0137403_10002292_pt1 | contig 23499 bp, 20 predicted proteins | sample CZOMad2_1_16fung_FD_122057 | JGI IMG/M metagenome (GOLD analysis project Ga0137403, IMG submission 122057) | Vadose zone soil fungal communities from Angelo Coast Range Reserve, California, USA - CZOMad2_1_16fungal (Hybrid Assembly) | ecosystem: Environmental > Terrestrial > Soil > Vadose zone...
AATCGGAGGCATTCGTCCTCTGTGATCGGATATTCGATGCAGTCAATTTCATGCCTGCCGCCGAAAACGGCCGACCGCCAGCGCCCAAAGCCAGCGATAATCGTCCCGTTCGTCGTGACAAGAACCGGCTCGGGTGCGGACTGGTCTTTCAACCGAGCGGCGTCGTTGAACTCGTCTATTACCCCGGTCCAGCCCAGTTCCTCCAGGGCGGGATGGAGTCGGAGTTGTTGTGGAGAACGAACCACCGGGCGACCGTTCCACGAACTCGTCGTGGTCGGATTGAAAGAATGCTGCGGGAACGCACGGAACGCTGGTACAGCGCTCGCACATAGACTGTTGCCGTGACTATCTTGAAGTTCCAGGTTGGTTTCCTCCTGCGATCCGCTCTAACGATTTGGCGAACGTCGGCGCGGATTAAAGTTGGACACAACTTGGACACAAAAGTGGGGGCAATTCGATAGGTTTTGGCAGGATGCGGGCAGGGAAGAGCAGTAGTGTCAACAACAACTTAGCTGTTGATCGTTTAGCTCATAACCCAAAGGTCGGTGGTTCAAATCCACCCCCCGCAACCAATCTCATATTATTGAATCAAAAGGGTCTGCGCTTTTTGCGCGGGCTCTTTTTCTTGTTCATTCCGTGCAGTACCGTGCAGAATTCTCCCAAGGTTATCTGCCGTACTGCGTTCGTCTGCTGTGACCGCGTGCGTGTACCCCATCGTAGTTCGCGCTTCAGAGTGACCTAGCCGATTCAACCGGACGGCCATCGGTGCGCCAATCTGGTCGAGGAGCGTGGCATTGCCGTGCCGAAACGCATGGAAGCCACATTTCGGGATGCCCAGCGTTGTCAGCAGCGAAGAGGCCTTCGAAATTTCCGACTCCCCCCGGTGGCTCCACGGAAACAGCTTCCGAAATGATCGCGAAATGGGTTGCGGCACCCTTGAACGCGCGTTCGGAGTGGAAGGAATGGATACCGTCCCTTCGAGAATACGTCGTTTCTGTGTTTCAACGCACGGGTCAATTTCCGGTGCGCGCTGTATTAACGGATGGGGACTGGCCCGTAATTTTTGAGAACCCCAGGGACGCATTTGACCCATCAGGGATTCACGACTCCCGTTTAATTCATGCGTTTGAAAACAATTCCGCTGTAGCCGATCATTATGACCTGGTATTTAGACTTCTCGACCAACGCCTAGTATCTCGATCTGCAGTGGAGGTTCCGCCGGGCGCAATCGCTGGTTTAATCGCGCCGAGCCAAGTTGTGCGGCTATTTCACGGACTGCGCCTGCGTTACGCAAATTCTGAGACCGTTGGCCCATTAATTCCCACCATCAGCGTCAAACCGACAATTCTTTTAAGATCGGATGTGGGTTCTTGGCTCAGGGTGGCAAGGGACGAAGAGTTTTTCCTCATGCCTTACGAGTACCAAGACCTGTCTGTACATCTTCAGGCGGTCCGCGAGGCCGCGCAATTCTTGCTGAGTCGGGTTAACCAGCAGCTTGCAGGCGCTCCAGCCGGCTGAGCTGGCCGAGCACTATGCAGATGATGCGTTCGAGACCATGCCCGCAGTAGAAGAAATGCGGCATGCGCCCGAATCACTTCAGAATCGTGACCGGGCAGTACACACACTTTCTTCTGTCCGAGCTCACCGTTCCGAACTGTCCTCACCATGATTACGCGAAATCAGTCGAGCTACACTGTCAGGCAGGGCCTCTCCCTATCGTCAACAGACAAATAGGAAGTCCGCGTGCATATTTCACAAATACTCAACAACATCACTGTTGTCATGAAGACGTCGACGCGGCGAGGCATGGAATTATTAATGACGAGAACGAGTTGAGGTGTCGTATTCGGAGCGGGAGAAAGGGCGACGCGTTTTGCGAGATAGGTCCATTTGATGAGTTTCTGTGTTGTCGGACCTGCTGTTTCCAGAAAGTCTGTTCAGCTACCCAAATTCTGCGACTGCCATGTGTCGTGCCGGCCAGCGGTGATTTTTGCTGAGGGCATCGTTCACGCACTTCTATGCCTCTTCTATGCCTAAACTCGGTCCGACGGGGAGCAAGACGGACCAACTCGAATTCGCTGATTCGAGGGTTTTACGGGGGTTTTCAAGCAAGCTGTTGGTTGGCGTGTGCGCCGAAATTGCACTCATAACCCAAAGGTCGGTGGTTCAAATCCACCCCCCGCAACCAACGCAATACGGCTACGGGCATTTGGGCGTCGGACAGTCCAGTGATCCCCTGATGGGAAAATACCTGCACTCAGATTGCAAGATTCACCGGATTGCCCCGGCGGGCTCAATTGACTAGGCTCCACTTGTGGCTGGCGCCGGTCAAGAAGATTTGGATATCGGCGCCATTCGAGTGAGTACTGCAGCTTAGTACCACCCATAACGGGCGCAAGTGAAAGTTTGCCCGGAGTCCATTTGCAGTTGAGGTGGCGAAGCTATATCTGCCGAAATCTAGCCGGAAACGGTCAAACCTTCGCAGGTTTCAAACGACCCATTGGTAGAACGGACTATGCTGGCACCGCACCCCCTCAGCCCGGATCAAGGCATGCTTCAACCGCTAATGCGCGAAACCCAGTGGTGCGCAGCCTACGTTATTGCGAGGCATGAAAAGGTCGTCGCCGATCAAATGGCTCGCAGATCCGTTGAATCCTTTCTGCCTCTCTATCACGCAGTCCGCAGCTGGAAAAATCGCCGCGCACACCTGGAATTACCGCTCTTTCCCAGCTACCTTTTCATTCGTATCTCCTTAGCCGAGCGCATACGCGCACTCGAGGTTCCCGGGGTTGTCCACATCGTGAGTTTCCATGGTAAGCCTGTTGTGGTGCCCGACGATCAAATGGAAAACCTCCGAATGGCGCTGCAATTCCGAAAATCTGAGCCCTACCCGTACTTAGTAGCGGGCAAACGCATCCGCATCAAGGCGGGCCCCCTGCAAGGAGTTGAAGGCGTTGTGGTGCGCCACAACAGTCAGGCTCGAATCATTGTCTCAGTCGATTTCATCCAACGCTCCGCTTCGGTTGAACTCTGGCCTGAAGACCTAGAGTGTCTGCCGGAAACGACCCTTGCAAACCAGAAGTAGCGGAGTCGCGATTAGAAACACAACCGAGAATCGTTCACGCTTATCTGGCCGAGCAGCAGAAGAGTACGGTGATGCCATCGCAACATGTACGCTCCCACATCCAATCTGGTCGCCTCCACCGACGAATGCGCTTGACGGTCCCGGTCAGGCTTCTAAGCCCAGGAGTGCCCGGACTGACCCAAGACGCAGTAACGGAGAACGTTAGCCCAGGGGGTGCGCGTGTTGTGGTTAACGTTCCAACGAAGCCAGACGCGCTCCTTTTCTTGAACTCTCCTACGCACAGTTTTCAAACCTCCGTCCGCGTGGTGTACTGTGAGCCACTATCGGGTGGTCAATTTGGCGCGGGGCTACAACTCCAGGGGCCCTTCGTCGATTGGACCCAAAACCTCACCGACCGCGCGGCCTAGGAGCAGCGATTATCGCCCCGCATCTCCGGCCTGGACAACTGATTGTGTTGGAAAGCACCACATATCCCGGCACGACAGAGGAACAGAGGAAGTGTTGGTTCCCATTCTGGAGAAAAACAACCCATCTGGTTTGTGCGCGGCACGCTCCAACAGAGATTCGAAGGGTGTCTTGTATGTGGCGTTTTCGCCCGAGCGGGAAGACGCGGGCAACGCGACCGTGGCGCGACGAGATATTCCGAAAGTAGTAGGAGGGGTGAACGATCAGGCGGCGGAGCTGGCCGCCGCGCTACGGCACGATTTTCCATCGGACGGTGCCGGTATCGTCACCTGCGACCGCTGAGATAACGAAGCTTCTGGAAAATATTTATCGATGCCTAAACATCGCTCTAGTTGACGGGCTTAAGCCGCTGTGCCTGCGAATGGGCATTGACATCTGGGAAGTCATCGAGGCGGCCAAGACGAGGCCATTCGGCTTTCAAGCTTCCTATCTCGGTCGGGTCCGGGACTGGGAGGACACTGCATTCCCGTGGATCCGTTCTACTTGTCGTGGAAGCCAAGGAGTTCGACTTCCAAACACGCTTCATCGAGCTGGCGGGCGAGGTTAATTCAGCCATGCCCTACCACGGTGTCTAGGCCTTAACCTCAGCACCTTAACGATCGAAAGAAGGCGCTCCAGGGTGTGCGTGTGCCGGTGATCGGTGTGGCCTACAGGAAGGACATTGACGACCTGCGGGAATCGCCCTCGCTCAAGATCATTGAGCTACTCCGCAAAGCGGCGTCAAGGTCAGCTACCGCGATTCCTACTTTCCGTTTGTAGGTCGCGGGCGCAAGTATGACCTGCACATGAAGTGCGCGCCTTTGCAAAACCTCGACCAATATGACTGCGTGCTCATTACCACCGATCATTCCGGCTACGACTACCGGCGCATCGTCGAAGATTCGCAACTCGTCGATACCCGTAATGCGACACGTGGCCTCCACTCCAGCAAAGTAGTTTATTGCTGACCGCAGCCGCCGGGACCGCCCTGTCACGCAGCTCCGGCGGGAATAACTCTAGGACCATCAGCCATGAAAATAGCTCTCTACACCAAAACCAACCAGATGCTGATTGACGCTGCCATTGGAGCGGCGGCCTGGGGCGCCGCGTATCTCATCCGTTATGAAGGGCTCATATCACCGGCGGCGAGTCGGCAGATGCTCCTGCTGTTGCTGCCTATCTTGATAGGCCAAATCCTGGCTAGCATTCTCTTAGGCATCTACAGGTTCCAATGGCGGTACGTGAATATCGGGGATGCGCTCTGCATCGCACGTGCTTACCTAGCGTATTCGTTAGTTCTAATCAGCATCGCGCTTCTGGCTGGAGCAGTTGCGCGCGGGACGAACGTTCCAGTAAGCATCATCGCGACAATGAGCGTATTGTCGTTGGTCGGCGCGATCGGCGCCCGGTTAGCCCGCCGCGTTCTCTACGAGCGCAAGTCGAGGGGGATAACGCTGGTCAGCCCGCAACGCTTCCTGATTATTGGTGCCGGTGCGCATGGCGCTATGGTGGCACGAGAGATGCTTCTGCGCAAAGGAATCGAAGTGACCGGGTTCTTGGACGACGACCCCGGGAAACAGGGGGCAGTGATCGCGGGTGTAACTGTGCTTGGACGCGTCGCGGACCTCCCAAACATCGCCAGAGCCCAAGACGTTGATGAGGTGCTTGTGTGCATTTCCCCGAAATCGCGGCAGTCGCTGCACCTCAGTGAGGTTAAAACGAGCAAGGGCGTCCCAGTGCGCAGCCGAATTATGCCCACTCTGGAGGAAGTCCTGCAGACCACCAGCACGATCTCTATTCTGCCGGGTGTAAATGAGCCACCGGGCAGCGATGGACACGTTGCCAGCACTCTGAGTCGCAACTACAACAACAACAAGGATACGAGGGCGGGGGCGAACTACGAGGCAGCGCAGGTAAGTCTTGTACCAGTGGGCAATGGCAATAGCCATAGTAACGGTAACGGCGACGGAACGCAGCAACTCCAGCGAATGCTTTCCGGTGCATCCAGCCACGTGGTGGCTTCGAATGGGATTGCCTCGCCACTCCGCAGCAAATCCATCCTGATTACCGGAGGAGCGGGCTTTATCGGATCGAGTTTGGCCGAGAAACTCGTTGAGCACAATCGCGTTATTCTCTTCGACCAGTCCTTCGAATGTGGCCCTATACAGCATACAGCGCTGTTGCGACATCCGAACGTGACGTCAGTCCGCGGCAGCATCCTGGAAGCAGATCTCCGCAGTCTGGTAAAGGATGTCGACGTGGTGGTCCACGCAGCGGCAATTCTGGGCGTCAATCGGGTATGCAGTTCAGCCCGGGAAACCTTGGAGACAAACTACGTAGGAACATCGCGCCTGCTGAAAGCACTGGACGCGACTCGCAAAATTCAACGGTTTGTGTATTTTTCCACCAGTGAAGTGTTTGGTGTGAACTCGTATCGCGTGGACGAGACGAGCCGGCCAATCATCGGACCAATAGCCGAGTCGCGTTGGAGCTATGCGATGTCAAAACTCGCCGGTGAACATCTGGTCGCCTCATACTTTCGGGAAACGCGTCTGCCGATCACAATTGTGAGGCCGTTTAACATCTTCGGACCACGCAGGACAGGCGACTACGCTCTGCGCCGGTTCATTCTCAACGCGTTGCAGGGCAGGCCATTGGAGATTCATGGCGACGGCACGCAAATACGTTCCTGGTGCTACATCGAAGATTTCTGCAGTGCGCTGCTACAGATGATGCTCTGTACTGAAGCCATTGGAGAAGATTTCAATATTGGCCACCCTGGGAACACGTTGACCGTCTACGAACTCGCAAGGAAGGTTATCCAGCTCACGGGAAGCATGTCCATCGTGACATTCTGTGAGTCGCCATTTCCCGATATTTCTATACGAGTGCCATCCCTTGAGAAGGCTAGGCGTCTACTCAAATATGATCCCAAGTACGATTTGAATGCCGGACTGAAGCTCACGATAGAATGGCATCGAGAGAACCTTGGTCTGTTACAGCAGGGTGCTCCCGCGCCTGTAGTCCTTGCCCCTACGCCTACGCTTATCGGGCAAGAGAGCGCGGCGTAACTTCCCCAACACCAGTCTCGCAGTCTTCCCAAAAACTACGTTTCATCGACTGAGTTGCCGTCTTCGCGAATGGTAACTCCGATCCTTCGACCACGAGGCGATCATGAGTCGCATCTACGAATTTCTCCAAAAGTCGGGCAAGCTCCCGGATCTCTTTGACCCATCCGTGCTGGGACAGGAAGGCCGCAAGATGGTTCCCCGCGTGGTCCTGAGCCGCCGTGGAACTACATCCGGCGGCACAGACATAGGCGTACTTGTCGGCATTCTGCAACGACAGTGGCGTGTAGTGACAGCGTGCACTTTCGGGGCAGCGGCTGTCGCGCTTTTCGCCAGCTTGCTCATGAAGTCGGTGTACGAGCCTGAAGCACGCCTGGACGTAGACCCACCGGGATACGAACAGTTTTCACTCGAGCCCCAAGCGGTCTCGAGTGACACCGAATACCTGCAGACGCAAGTGCAAAATCTGCAGAGCGCAGCGCTGGGCGTGGCGGTGATCCGCAAACTGCGGCTTGCACCCGATTCGGTCGACGGGACTACGCACCCTAGTCAGGATGTTTCGGGGCAGGATGCGCAGCGGCTCACTCCGGGTGAGAACGCCGCTCTTCGTGAGTTTCAGAGGCGGTTGAAGGTGGAACATGATCCTGGCAGCCGCGTGATCAGTGTTGCGGTCGGTGACCATGATCCCGTCCAGGCGGCAAGAATCACGAACGCGCTGGCCCTTCTGTTCGTTGACCGCATGTCTGATGCGAGGCACGAGGCGATCGTGCAATCCGTGAAATGGCTGTCTGGACAACTGAAAGACATCCGCAAGCAAATGGACGACTCAAATCGCGCGCTGGTTAACTTCCAGAGGGTGAATGGTGTAGCTGATGTCGACGAGGGGAAGAGCACGTTCGGCGAAATGTTGGCGGACCTGAACAAGCAACGGACACAGACGGCGGCAGACCGCATCCAATTGGAAGCCCTGCTCAACAAAGTGCACGACGGAAACCCCGACCCGCTGCCGCAGGTACATGACAGTTCTCTCATCCAGCAGTTGACGCAGAAGCTCGCGGAGGTAAGAGCGGACCTGGCCCAGTCGCGCGCGATATACGGTCCCAATCACCCCAATGTCAAACGACTTGAAAACCAGAGAGACGAACTTCAATCGCAACTGAATAAGCAGAAACAGGGCATTCTAGATCAGTTGAAGACAGCATACGCTGCGGCGCGGGCACGGGAGCAGCTGATGTCTCACGAAGTGACCGACACCACCCGGCAGTTGAGTCTTGTAGCGCAGTACAACGCCCTCAAGCGCGAAGCCCACGCGAACACGGACTTGTACAACACCCTCTATTCAAAAGTACAAGAAGCAGCGATCTCGGCGGCCTCGAAGTCGAGCAATATCCGAATCGTGGACGCGGCTCGGGTCCTGGACGAGCCCACCCACCCGCGCCGCCTCTTGAATCTCTTTTTGGGCTTAGCGGCCGGCTTGGCACTTGGCATTGTGACAGCGTTCCTTTTCGAAGGACTCGACAGCAGCGTCCGTACCCCCGAAGACATCCACGAGTGCGACGCTAAGCTGTCGGTGTCCGTCGTGCCCATGATCGAAGTCACTGGAAATAATGGCTTGCACCGCCTCTCTAGCCCAATGAATGGCAGCCCGCTCACCGCGAACTACGAGCCCCTGCTGCTCTCGCGACCAGAGTCGGCGGAAGCGGAGGCTGTCCGTGGTTTACGGACCTCGCTGATATTGTCTCGGCCGAATCAGCGTCCGCAAGTGCTTCTAATTGCCTCTTCTTTGCCGGGAGAGGGCAAGACCACAGTCGCGGTGAATCTGGCAGTGGCCTTGGCGCAACAGGCGCCAACGTGTGTCGTGGATTGCGACCGGCGCAACTCCGTCATCAGCTCGATATTCAAACGAGTTTCAGAACCTGGACTTGGCGAGGTGTTGGCCGGAACGCTTGAGTTGCCCCAGGCGCTCTTCGACACCCACGTTCCCGGGCTATGCGTGCTGTCTTGCGGACGCGCCGCCGATGGTGCGTACGACCTCGTCGGTCGTGAGTCGATGAAAGCGACTCTGGACGCACTGCGGCAGCGCTTTACATTCATAATTGTCGATTCCCCTCCCATTCTGCCTTACGCAGATGGCCGAGTGCTGTCCACGATTGTGGACGGTGTCGTTTTCGTCAGTCGTCCTCACCTGACCACGCGCGAAGCCATGAAGCGCAGCCTGGAACTGCTCTCCCAGGTGCACTCAGCACCGATTCTGGAAGTGGTGCTCAACGCAGCGGAGTCTGATGCCGCCGACTACCAGTACTACCGATATGCATACAAACCATCAAGGAGCGCAAGTGAATCCCGTAGCGCAAGTGCCGACAGAGCCGTCCGCTTCTAGATCAACATTGTTCCCCTTCCTCGATCTGCAGGCGCAGTTTGCGGCCATCCGCAGCGAGGTGACGTTGGCTGTGGAACGGGTGTTTGAGACCCAGCAGTTCATCCTCGGCCCCGATGTGCAGAAACTCGAAAGGGACGTGGCCGAACGGGTCGGTTGCCGTTACGCCTTCGGGTGTGCCTCCGGCTCTGACGCTCTGGTTCTTGCACTCATGGCGCTGGGGATCGGCGCAGGCGATGAGGTGATCACCACGCCATTCACGTTCGTCGCCACCGCAGGTTCAATTTCGCGACTAGGTGCGCGACCGGTTTTCGTCGACATCGACCCCGACACCTACAACCTGAACCCGGAGCAAATTAAGCCTGCGATTACTGCGCGAACGAAGGCCATCATACCAGTTCACTTGTTCGGCCTAGTCGCTCCCATGGAGGAGATCAATGCCATTGCACAGTCCAACGGCTTGGCCGTGATTGAGGACGCGGCGCAGGCAATCGGGGCCGGCTACCACGGCAGTTTCGCCGGCAACATCGGCGACGTCGGATGTTTCAGCTTCTTTCCGTCAAAGAACCTGGGAGGAGCCGGTGACGGTGGCATGGTGACCGGGAACGACTCTGCGCTCGCAGATCGTCTCAAGCTACTGCGGCTTCACGGCAGCCGCTCGAAGTACCATTACGAAATCCTGGGCTTGAACAGCCGCCTCGATACCCTGCAAGCCGCTGTCCTGCGGGTCAAATTGCGTCACCTCGACGAGTGGACAATGGCCCGCCGGCGAAATGCGAGCCTCTATCGAAGTTTGTTCGCGCAAGCCGAACTAGAAGAATCAATCCAGTTACCAACGGATCCGCCGGGGACGCATCACGTGTACAACCAGTTTGTCATTCGAACACAAGAGCGTGATCAACTGCGGGACTACCTGCATCGCGCCGGGATTCCGACGGAAATCTACTATCCTGTGCCGCTGCACCTCCAACCGGCCTTTGGTTACCTCGGATACCAGTCTGGTGACTTCCCCAATGCCGAATCGGCGAGCCGCTCGGTGTTGGCGCTGCCGATCTTTCCCGAGTTGACGGAAGAACAACAGCAGTCTGTGGTCACTCCCATGGCCGATTTCTTTCGCCGCAAACCACTATCTAACCGAACCTAATGGACGACTGGAGGAGTAAGTAATGGAGTTGCACATACCTAGAATTGCAGTGGTGGGTTCCGGATACTGGGGCAGGAATCTGGTCCGAAACTTCCAGCAACTGGGCGCGCTTCGGGTTGTCTGCGATACTCGCGAAGAGCCCGTGCAGGAAGCACGCGCACAGTATGGGGTCCGAACGACCTCGGACGTTGATTCCGTGCTAAACGATAAGGAAATTGATGGCGTGGTCATTGCTGCGCCAGCAGCACTACATTTTCAACTCGTGGCAAAATGCTTGCTACACGACAAAGATGTGTATGTCGAAAAACCGCTTGCGCTCCGTGCCGAGGAAGGTCGGCAGCTCGTACAGTTGGCATCGGAACGCAACCGGATCCTCATGGTGGGCCACATCCTGGAGTACCATCCTGCGATTTTGGAACTGCGCAGGCTCGTCCGTAATGGTGAACTCGGAAGACTTCAGTACATCCATTCCTCGCGCCTCAACTTGGGCAAACTGCGGACGGAGGAAAATATCTTGTGGAGCTTTGCTCCCCATGACATTTCTGCAATCCTGTTTCTACTCGAAGAGATGCCCATTCGCGTGAGCGCACACGGCGGCAGTTATGTGGATCCGAGGACGGTGGATACGACACTGACAACGTGTCAGTTTGCCAGTGGTGTCCAAGCGCATATCTTCGTCAGTTGGCTGCATCCTTTTAAAGAACAGAAGTTGGCAGTCGTCGGTTCCAAGAAAATGGCGGTTTTCGACGACGTTCAACGCGAGCACAAGCTCGTTCTGTACTCGCACCGGATAGACTGGCTCGACCGCACTCCGGTTGCGCACAAGGCTGATGGCGAGGTGGTGGAGCTGCCCCCATGCGAACCGCTGCGATTGGAATGCGAACATTTCCTCCACTGCATTCGCACTCGGGGGGTTCCGCGAACCAGCGGAGCGAGCGCACTGCGCGTTCTGCAGGTCCTCGAGGCTTGTGAGCAATCGCTGCGAGCCGAAGGCGCAACGGTTCCGATCGGTGTGGTAACGCCCGGCTACTTCGCCCATTCCACTGCGGTGATCGACGAGGGAGCTCAGATCGGCGAGGGTTCCAGGATTTGGCACTTCTCGCACATCATGCCAGATTCCAAGATGGGAACGAACTGCAACCTCGGGCAGAATGTTGTCGTCAGCCCACACGTCAAGATCGGCAACAACGTCAAAATTCAAAACAATGTGTCGCTGTACACCGGCGTAGAGCTTGAAGACGATGTGTTCTGCGGCCCATCGATGGTGTTCACGAACGTGGTGAATCCGCGCAGTCACGTTGTGCGCAAGGCCGAATACCAGCGAACGTTGGTCAGACGTGGCGCTTCCATTGGTGCCAATGTAACCGTGCGGTGTGGTGTAACGCTGGGGAAATACAGCTTTATCGGAGCAGGCGCAGTCGTGACGCACGATGTGCCCGACTATGCGCTGATGGTCGGGGTCCCGGCGACACGGATCGGGTGGATGTGCTACTGCGGGATCCGCCTGCAGCACCCGGCAGGGGAGGGTCAGTGCGCTGTTTGTGGCCGCCAATACCTGATCAATGACGGCCGGTGCAGCGAGATATCTGGCCCGGTCGCTGTGCCGCCGAGAGAGCCGTCCGAGGAAAGGAAACTGGTGGCGTGAGCGCCCCAGACCTGATCGCACTTCAACCCGGAGAATGCTGTTGCCATCCCATCTTTCCCAAGATGCAAGATACGTTGATTGATCCCAATTCGGCTGTGACGGAGAAGAGGAGTGCCACTCCTGCCGCCTCAGCAACGTCTTACAACCTGTTCCAGGAACCGTGGTGGCTAGATGCTGTGGCTGCGGGCGAGTGGGACGAGGTGGTCGTGAAGCGTGGGGGGCAAGTTGCGGCCCGCCTGCCGTTCGTGCATCGGGAGAGACTTCCCAGAACCTGGCTTTTGCAACCAAAACTTACGCCGTCCCTGGGACCATGGCTGCGCGCTTCGAACGCGAAATTGACGAACCGGATTGCTGAAGAGAAAGAATTGATGCAGGAACTCATAGATGCGCTTCCGCAGTTTGATCTCTTCCGCCAAAGCTTCGCCCCTGAAGTAACGTACTGGCTGCCATTTTATTGGCGAGGCTTCAGCCAGACAACGCGCTACACGTACCGGCTTTTCGATTTGACCGACCTAGCGGGTCTCTGGACGGGCGTTCGGGAGAACATCCGTCGAGAGATCCGCAAGGCGAAGAACACCGTTGTTGTCCGGAGCGACCTCGATGTCGACTGTTTCGCCCGCGTATGGGCCTTGACGTTCGCGCGTCAGGGAGCGCGATTGCCGGTTAGCACGGAGCTGCTCCATCGTCTCGATTCCGCCTGCGAAAAGCGCGGCTGTCGCAGGATGTTCTTTGCCGAGGATGCGCAGGGGAAGATACATGCTGCCGTCTATCTTGTCTGGAACGCGGACTGTGCCTATTATCTGATGGGTGGTGGCGATCCGGACCTGCGAAATAGTGGCGCCGGGAGCCTCGTATTATGGGAGGCAATCGCGTTTGCGTCGACCATCAGCAGGCAGTTTGACTTTGAAGGTTCAATGATTGAACCTGTCGAGCGTTTTTTTCGTGCCTTCGGAGGGAAGCCGGTGGCCTTCTTTTCTCTCTCGAAACTGAGCCGGCGAATGAAATTTCTCACGGGCTTGTATCACGCTGGCTCCGCCCTGCTTGGACACAACCCAGTGATTTAGGCATTCCATGGGCACTACCGCGAGCCTCAAAGTTGTGCATTTGTCGTCCGCTCATTTCGCGGCAGACACGCGTATCCTGCACAAGGAATGCAAGTCTCTTGCTAAGGCAGGGCACGATGTCACGTTGGTAGCGCAGCACGAGGAAGATACGATTTTAAGCGGGGTAAAAATCAAAGCGCTGCGTACCCCCAAGTACAGGTGGAAGCGCTGGACGGCTGCCCTATGGAGTCTGTACCGCGATGTAGCGCGTTTGCATGCTGATTTGTATCACTTCCACGATCCCGAACTTATTCCAGTCGGCATGTGGCTGAGCCTCCGAGGCAAGCGAGTTATCTACGACGCCCATGAGGACCTGCCCAACACGTTCGCCTACAAGTACTATATCCCCGCATTCGCACGGCAAGCTCTGGGGTGGCTGGCGGGGCGAATCGAAGATCTCGCGGTGCAGCGCTTCACGGCGGTGGTTGCGGCGACGCCGACCATCGGGAAGAGGTTTTCCAAATACAACACGAACACGGTTGTAGTCCGTAACTTCCCCTCGCTTGCGGAGTTGGCGCTCGGGGTGAACCTGCCGTGGAACGAGCGGCCGCCTCTTGTCGTTTACGTGGGCAGTATGGCGCCGGAACGCGGTTTCCGAGAGGCTATGGCAGCCATATCATTGTTGCCCCCAGATCTAAATGCCCGACTCGCCTTCGCCGGGCCACTCACATCGCGTCTGCGCGAGGAAATCGGCCGCTTGGCTGGCTCCGATCGCACTGACTTGCTTGGTCTACTCGGCCGCGGCGAAGTGGCATCGCTGCTCGGTCGCGCACGTGTGGGTCTTGTGCCTTTGCATCGAATGCCGAATTTTGTCAACGCTCTTCCTGTGAAACTGTTCGAATATATGAGCGCGGGAGTGCCTGTCGTTGCGTCGGATTTTCCTCTCTGGCGCCAGATTATCGAGGACGCTGGTTGTGGATTGCTGGTCGATCCACGTGACAGCAACGGTATTGCGCGGGGCATTGAGTATTTGCTAACCCATCCTGAGGAGGCGCAGCAGATGGGAGCGCGCGGCCGCGAAGCCATTCAACGTAGTTACAACTGGAAGACCGAGGAGCAGCAATTGCTTGCTCTCTACAATTCGCCATGTTGCCGGCCCAAGCGGCCGGACTGCGGACAATCGAGGGCGGCGTGACCGGTCTGCCAGTCCCGTTCTCCCGGGTTTATGGTCACAATTTCCAGAGCGGCACGCTGCTGGGCAGTCAAGGAACTGGCTCGCAGGGCCGGTGTGAGCCATGAGTTCTTCAAGGCTTGGACCGTCGAAATATCGCGGGACGCCACTATCATCCACCTGCAGCCTGGTACAGCTAAGCAGATTCTCTTCAGAAACCTGTCAAACGACAAGAATGGAGATGATCTCGCAAGCTCAAACTTCCGGACGGCACGGGCACGATGGATGTCCTATCCGGAAGAGCCAATCAGGTCAGCCATTCCTGATTTGATTGTCCCGTTCTGCGAGCGAGCGGAGGATGGACTGCATTCCCTATTCTGGCAGGCTACTGCAGACCGGATCGAGTGCTTCGCGGACTTGCCGGCGTCCACTTTGTTTGCCCTGTGCCGGGTCGAAGAAGCACAGCGACAGCACCTGGATGTTCACTCACGGTTTGCTGCGAGCATGAGCGTCGCCGCCCGCGACGGCTTTATCCACCGTCCTGTCGTTGACGAATGGGGCTTAGCTTTCGCGCAGGCAATCAAGGTGCTTGTGCCTGGATGGCGTCCCAAGCGACGCCGTCTGCGGGCAAAGATAAGCCACGACATCGACGAAGTGGGATTACGGGCTGGGCTTTGGCACATCAAGCGAAATGGAAACGGGGCGCCGTCAGCGCGGACTGGGTGGATGGTCCTGCCCTTCGACCTTCGCCACGCGATCAAGCTTAGCCTCGAACATCGCGATCCGCTCCGAGGTGCCACGCAACTCTTGCAGGCGGTCGCACCAAGCCAGCCGAGCTGCCTCGGGTTGGTCCTGGCGGTCGTCCATGCTACCCAGGAGAGAGGCTTGGATTCAGCTGTGTACTGGAAGGCCAGTCGGCTGGGACCGTTCGACAGCGGCTACGACCCGCGCGACGGCAGGATTCGCAAAGTGATTCACTGGTTGCGGGAGCACGGTGTCGAGAACGGTGTTCACCCCGGATACGGGACCTTTGGTTGTCCCCAGGAACTTCAAGCGGAGTTGCAAATTCTGCGATCGGTACTTGGAACGGAGCAGCTTGGAGGGCGGCAGCATTATCTGCGGTGGTGCCCCGAAACCTGGATTGATTGGGAGAGCTGCGGGCTGGCCTATGACAGCACGGTCGGATACGCCGACCAAGTGGGCTTTCGGGCCGGCACTTGTGTTCCGTATCGCCCCTGGCTGTTATCGCTGGACCGGGAAGCACGATTACTCGAGATACCTCTGCTGGCCATGGATACTTGCCTTCTGGAATCCATGCGGTTACGAGGTGATGAGTTGCTTAACGCGGTCGGCCGGCTCATCCACATGTGCCGCGTGGTGGGTGGCGTCTTCACTTTCCTTTGCCACAATACAACTCTACGAGATGCCTCGTTTGTTCGAGAGTACGAACGGATTTTGGACATGCTAGTCCCAAGCGACCGGTTCGACTGGCAATCCTCCTTGAGCAATGAGTGGGTCTGATTGTTCCGTTCTCGTCATTCGACCATTGAAAGCACAAGGAGGCAATGAAAGCGGGCGGTGAAATGACGACTCCGAGTGTTGTTCACAGCATCGGTGCGATTGCGAGCAGAAGCGAACACTTGTGTCCGAGTAAGTGGTGCACGTCGCTCAGCAAACGCATCTTCGACGTCGTTTTCGCGACGATGCTACTGGTCGCCTTCCTTCCGTTTATGGTGCTGGCGTCGTTTGCAGTTGTGACCTCAAGGGGCCCGCTTTTTTTTGCCTCTGATCGGGTCGGGCAAAGGGGCAAGCGAATTCGGGTTCTTAAGTTCCGCACCATGCACCATCGGAAGGAACTGGGGGTGCAGCTCACGCGCAGAGGCGATGATCGGATCACCAGAGCCGGGCGTTTCTTGCGCAGTTGGAAAATCGACGAGTTACCCCAGTTCATTAATGTGGTGCGAGGCGATATGAGCCTGGTCGGACCGCGCCCGGACTCGGCTGAATTCCTGAACACGCTCCCAACCTCCCTCCGATCTGTACTTGCCTCCGTTAAGCCAGGCGTCACGAGTGTGGCGACGCTGATATTTCGAAACGAGGAGGATCTCTTGAGCCGTATTCCGGAGAACGAGCTGACGAGCTACTACGTAACGACTCTACTTCCCGAGAAGGTTTGCGTTGATCTTGAGTACGCGTGCCACGCAACCATGTTCACCGATGCCAAGCTCTTGTTGCAGACTCTATTGGCTATTCTGCGGTAAAAGACGCGAGTGGGAGATGACTTTCGAGAATCCTCAATATCAACCGCGTACCGCACCCTTGGGAATAGCGCTCTATCTCATCGGTGGTTTGTTGCTTCTCTTGCTGGCGTACACCACCCTGGGCATTGAGATCGAGCCATTTTGGGTGCTTCTCGCAGTTCCGGTTGCACTTCTCCTGCCGGTATTGGTGCGAAGCTTTCCAGTGCTTCTTATGGTGGCGATGGTATACGTAGGCACCTTCAAGACTCGCGCGGCAGTCGGCATAAGCCTAACCGACCCTACACTGTGGATCGCTGCCCTGTTGTACGCGGCGGCCATCCTGCAAGTGCTGTTGTTGGCGGTGGGCGCTGAGGGTCGCAGCCTGCGCGACCTGTTTGCCGGTCAGATGGGCGGCGTATCCGCATTTGGTCTGCTTATTCTTGTAATTGCGATCAGCTACTCCTACACGCCTGCGCCGGACATCGGTCTCGAGAAGGTGCTGAGGCTCGTTGCCTTCGACATACCTATTTTTCTGGCTCCCCTGATTCTGCTGCGAAACGATCGTGACGTGCGACAACTCCTTCTCGTGAGCATGCTGGGGAGCCTGGCTTTGGCGTGCCGCACAGTCTATCGGGTGCTGCACCCCACGGCTGAAATTCTGCTTGGCGAACAAGACCCCACGGAGATCGGCGATGGTTTGCTCATGGGCGCAGCCGCTCTGATGGCTCTCTACTACTCGTTCCCGGAAAAGCGGTTCTTTCGGATGGGGCTGATCGGCTGTATCATTGTCCTTACCTGTGGAACCACCGCATCGCTTTCCCGCAGCGCGATTTTCTCGTTGTTGCTGGTTGCCACGACCAGCCTGATATTTCTGCGGCGCAAACCGACGACGCTTTCAAGGAAAACAATTCTGACCGCGGCGGCGGCCGTGGTCGTCACCGTTTCGGTTGCGTCCGTATCGCTGTCGCACCTGCCGGCCACTCATTCAAAATTCGCGCTCAAAGCCGGCGAACTAAGCCTGACTTTGCACGGTCTTACCCCAGGTGGAACCGCCGGACAACGGTACTCATTCTCGGAATCCGCCTGGCAGGCATTCCTCACCAAACCGCTCCTCGGCTGGGGCGCGGGCGGTTGGACCACGCTGTGGCACTACAGCGATGAGCGCGTCCTCAAGTACCCGCACAATTTCGTTCTTGAGATTGCAGCCGAGCAAGGCCTGGTGGGTCTGGCAGCACTGGCAATGCTGCTGCTAGCCATGCTGCGCGCCTGCGCCCAAGTTCTGGGGGGACCAGGAAGCCGGTTCGTCTTTATTGTGCCGGTAGTTGTGCTAACCCTGCTCGGCAATGCGGTCACCGGACAGGTGGAAGCCCGAGACATGTGGTTCTGGTGCGGAACCTTGTTCGCTCTGGCGCGCCTAGCGCGTGCTTCTTCAGCGCCTGCGCCACTCTGACACGTCGGCTTGATTTCATTTTTCTTCACGCGAGAGCGTGCTTCCAATATGACGCAATTTATCGCTGCACAGCCACCACTAGGCGGAGCCGCTAGGGGTTTCTTAGGAAATAAGAGGATCTCCAACGGGAGTTTTGCCCGGAATATTGCGATACTGGGCGGGGGCACCGCGCTGGCGCAAAGCTTCAACGTTCTCCTGGCCCCTCTACTCACACGGTTGTATCCCCCACTTAGCTTTGGACAGTACGCCCTTTTTGTGAGTTTCTTGAATGTCGCGATGGTCGGTGTGTCCCTGCGATATGAGCTCGGCATTGTAGCCGCGCACACTGAACAAAAGGCTGCTCAGCTCGCGCTTGCCGCTTTCCTGTTCTCTCTGCCGACCAGCTTGATCGGTGCGGGGATACTGCTTCTGTTCATTCACTTTCCGTTGCTAGGATTCAACGCTTTGCCGTCCTATGCGGCTCTGTTTATGGTGGCCGCTCTGGTTTTTGTGGCCGGGTTCTCCGTGCTTCGATACTGGTTTGTGCGACAGGAACAGTTCGGCTGTGTGTCGCAAGCCACCGTGGCGCAAAATGGCGTTCGTTCTGTTTCCCAGGCTGCGATTGGCGTTGTTGGCGGTGGCCTCTGGGGTTTGCTCGCCGCTGAATTGCTTGGCCGCTCCGCCGGAATGACCCGCATGTTTCGCACGGCCTGGCCAAGCATCAGAGCGCACGTTTTCCCTGTCGATCGCAGTAACTTCTCTGAGGTATTACGCGAAAACGTGCAATTTCCCGTCTATTCACTCCCCTCGTCGCTCGTGGACAGCGCAGCCGCAAATATCTGCATACCTTTCGTGGTCTGGTATTACGGGCCGAACGCGGGCGGGTACTTCGCTCTGGTGCAGCGAGTCCTCGCGGTACCGCTGGTCTTGATCTCAGCTAGCGTGGCGGATGCATTCCAGGCGCGCTTGGCGCTTTACCTGCGTGACACGCCTGACCGAATTGTCCAGCTATTCCAGAGAACCAGCGCTGGCCTGGTATGCGTGGGATTCATCCCCACGGCCCTGCTGGTGTTCTATGCTGAGCCCACATTTCGGGCCCTGTTTGGAGAAAAATGGAGTGTGGCGGGGAGAATGGCGGCAGTCGTCGCTCCCTTCTTCTTGGCGCAGTTCGTTGTCACTCCTTTGAGCCGCTTGGTGTTCGTACTGGGGGGGCAGCGTTTGAAGTTGATCTACGACGTCGTGGCGTTGAGTGGAATGATTGGCGTTTTCGCGTTTTCCAAATGGCAGCATCTCCCGTTGATACAAGCGCTCGAGATGCTGAGCGTAGTAGGGACATTCGCGTTCGTAATCTACTATCTTGTGCTGATGCGAATCGTGTCGCGGTACCGCTGTGCCGTAGGGGCGAATCGTCCTCAAGCAGTATCTTTCAGCGCGGCATCATCTAATAGGTTATAAGCTTCCGTTTCCTGGACTTCTCCCATGTGTGGCATTGCAGGATTTGTTTTTAGGAAGGGCAAATCTTACCAGCCGCCCGTCCCTGCCATCCTTAACCAGCTCAGGCACCGAGGTCCTGATGACCATGGCTACGTCGCATACTCGGAGCGGAGCCCGAAGATCGGACGAGATTGGACGGACCCCGGTGGAGATCCAGAAGTCATTTTCTTGCATCGGCGGCTTTCGATCCTCGACCTGTCCGACGCCGGTTCCCAACCGATGGGAACAAGGGACGGCCGCTACTTCATTACTTTTAATGGAGAGATCTACAATTACGTTGAGCTCCGAGAAGAGCTCGAACAATGTGGCTACGAGTTTGAATCGCGCTCCGATACCGAAGTCCTTCTGGCCGCTTACGCCGCCTGGGGCAACGAGGCCTTGCGGAAACTGGTGGGGATGTTCGCCTTTGCCATTTTGGACACGGTCCGGCGCACGGTGTTTCTGGCGCGCGACTTTTTCGGCATTAAGCCTCTCTATTATGCCCTCGCGGGTAGTTCTGTGGTCTTTGCGTCTGAATTAAAGACGCTCCTCGAGTTTGGTGCGGTCTCCCGTCAAGTCAATGCAAATCGACTCTTCAGTTACCTCCGTCGCGGACTGTGTGACTTTGGTGCAGAGACTTTGCTCGCGGACGTGCTGCAACTTCCACCGGCGCATTACCTTGAGATTGGACTGGATCGAGACTGGGAATCCCGTCCAGTGTGCTATTGGGAACCGACAGCGCAGTGCCGCGATGACTTATCGTTCGACCAAGCCGCCGAGCAACTGCGCGCACTGTTTCTTAAGAGTGTGGCTTTCCACCTTCGAAGCGACGTCCCAGTCGGCTCAGCCTTGTCGGGCGGCATTGACTCTTCGTCAGTCGTTATGGCGATGCGCTACCTGAAGCCAGATATCGATCTCCATACTTTCAGCTACATCGCAGATGATAAAGAACTCAATGAAGAAAAGTGGGTCGATATCATCGGCCAAGCTGCGCACGCGCAGGTTCACAAGGTTCGCCCGACTGTGGCGGAACTGGTGGCTGACTTCGACCAACTCAATTACATGCAGGACTTTCCATCGGCGAGCACAAGTTTGTACGCTCAGTATTCCGTATTCCGGACCGCTCAGCAGGCGGGAATCAAGGTCATGCTGGACGGGCAGGGAGCCGATGAGATGCTCGGTGGATATACCTACTTCCGGGGGGCGCGCCTGGCCTCTCTTGTTCGCCAGAAGCGTTGGCACGAAGCGGCTGACTTCTTTTCTTCCGCTTGCCGCTGGCCCGGTTCTTCGATCTCCGCGCTGTTGCAAAACACAGCCGATCACCTGTTGCCAGCGCTCGCACAGGCGCCTCTGCGCAAGCTGGTTGGCAAGGACTTAGCGCCATCGTGGCTGAACCTCCGTTGGTTCCATAAGAAAGGGGTTACCCCCCATCTGAACCGGCAAGGCTACCATTCATCGCACGTACTAAGGGAAAAGCTGCTACGAGAACTAGCGGAGCACTTGCCGAGCCTGCTGCGCTACGAGGATCGCAACTCGATGGCATTCTCCATTGAGAGCCGCGTGCCGTTTCTAACCCCCGAGTTGGTCAATTTCGTATTGTCCTTGGAGGAGCCATACATCATCGCGCGCGACGGCACGTCAAAAGCAGTTTTTCGGCGCGCGATGCGCGGAATTGTTCCTGACCCCATCCTAGACCGGCGGGACAAGATAGGCTTCGCCACGCCAGAGCGCACATGGTTGTCTGCAGCAAGCCTTTGGATTCAGGACCAATTCGACGCAGACGTTGCTGCAGAAATACCCGCGTTCCACTTGGATGTGGTCAGGCGCGACTGGCAGGAGATGAGACGGGGCCACAGAGCTTTTTCCTTCGCGGTTTGGCGGTGTCTGAATGTCATCGCGTGGACAAAGAGATTTCAGATCCAATATTTCTAGACCCGTGCGAGCGGAGAGAGGACTCCTGAGATTCCTGATGCACACACCGCGGGGTTGGAAACGGGACAGGTCACTAAGGTGAGGCATTGCTATGTCTAGTATCGAGACACCTTCGGTTCGCACAGTCGAAGAGACCCCTTCCAAGCGCGAAATCTTGGAACTACCATTCGTTTCCATCATCATGCCTGTTCGTAATGAGGAGCGCGGTATCTCGCGTGCTCTGAATTGTTTGCTCGCACAGGATTACCCGCGAGACAGAATGGAAGTCCTGGTTGCGGATGGCATGTCGACCGACGGCACGCGCGGCATGGTCTCGGTCGCCGCTGCCCGCGATTCCCGGATTCGCCTGCTCGACAACCGACGAGGCATTATGGCGTCCGGCTTCAATTTGGGGTTGAAGGCCAGTACGGGGGACATCATCATCATGATGGGCGGACACACCGAGGTCGCCTCGGATTACGTAAGGACGTCCGCCGCATTGCTACAGAAAGGGCTCGCCGACTGTGTCGGTGGCCCGATCAACACAGTGGGCGAGACCAACGTTGCCCGGGCCATTTCTCTGGCGATGTCATCCCGTTTTGGCGTGGGCGGCTCTGCCTTCCGCGTCGGCTGCCGTGAGCGGAAGTACGTGGATACGGTGGCCTACGGCGCTTATACGCGCAGCATCATGGAGCGCGCCGGTCCCTTGGATGAAGAATTCGTGCGCGGCCAGGATGATGAGTTCAATTACCGGCTGCGCAAACTCGGAGCGAAGATCCTGATTGCACCGGAATTGCGGTCCAGGTACACGAGTCGCTCCTCAATACCCTCTCTCTGGCGGCAATATTTTCAGTACGGGTACTGGAAGGTCTGTGTTCTACAAAAACACCCTCGGCAAATGCAGGTGCGGCAGTTTGTTCCGGTGGTGTTCGTCTGCTCCTTGCTTGTGTCCCTAATCCTCGCCGTGGTTCATCCTGCCATGGGCAGTCGCATGACGTTGCTCGTGGGTGGCAGTTATCTGCTGACTACTTTGCTCGTTTCCACCGCCCTTGCATGCGGAAGAGAACGATGGCGTCTGGCACCGGCGCTTGCCATGAGTTTTCCGGTTCTGCATTTTTCCTATGGCGCAGGCTTTCTCGTTGGATTGGCCAAATTTTGTACCCGCTGGCGGCGACTCAGGGAGGGTGCTGGTGGCTGACAAGCCGCAGTCTTCAGCGCCCTCCCCAGTCGAATCCGTGACTATGGAGAGGCACATATGTTTCTGAACAGAGTGATAACGACTGTTTTTCTCCGCGGCATTGCCGCGATTGCGTTGTGTGCTGTCCTGCATTTCGGCGTCGCTGCGGCGCAGAGTGCGACCAAGCAACCCGAAGCAGGAACCGCTCCCGGCGTGCAGCACTCCGTTTCAGAAATGCTCATTGGCGGGGGAGATCTTCTTGAGGTTACGGTCTACGGAACGGATTTTGACAAACAGGTGCGTGTCAGTGATGCGGGGGAGATTTCCTTGCCCCTTTTGGGGACGGTAAAGCTTGCCGGTCTTTCTATTCGTGAGGGCGAGAGAGTAGTCGCAAGAGAACTGGCACAACGCGGGTATTTCACCGATCCGCAAGTCTCAATCTTCGATCGTGAATACGCTTCTCAAGCCATCTCAGTTCTAGGAGAGGTTCAGAAGCCGGGCCTATACCCTCTTCCTGGCACCCGTACTCTCCTTGACGCGATCTCGGCTGCAGGTGGAACCACCGCCAAGGCCGGCAGTAAAGTTACGATAACCCGCCGCAGCCGTCCGGAGCATCCTGAAATCGTTCCATTGTCCTACAGTGCTGAAGCGTCCCCAACTAGCAACCCACAAGTCTTTCCCGGCGATACTGTCGTTGTTTCCAAGGCGGGAATCGTCTACGTCGTGGGTGATGTCAAGCAACCCGCCGGGATTGTCATGGAAAACTCCCGAATGACGGTGCTTCAGGCCATCGCAATGGCACAAGGAACGAACCCGACTGCCAAGCTCAACAGCTCCAAGGTGATTCGCAAGACACCCGATGGCCCAAAGGAGATTCCGATTCGGCTCAAGAACATTCTGGGGGCCAAAGCCACCGATTTGGTGTTGCAACCTGACGACATTCTCTTCATCCCCAGCAGCGCCGCAAAATCGGCTGCACGGCGCAGTATTGAGGCTGTGGTTCAAACAGCGACTGGAATCGCTATTTATCGGCGGCCTTAGCGGTCGTCGCCGAGGATGACGTCGCGGACGAATATATCTATCACAAGGGGAGCTTAGTTGATGGTCAGTCTTCGCAGGGTGCCGATCATGGCGGTTGGCGCTTTGTTACTTCTTACGGGTGGTGGGGTACTGTGCGCGAGCAGCCCCCAGGGCAGAGATCGCTATATAGCGACAAGCGGAGTAGATAGCGGGAGTTGCACGAACCCTGCGAGTCCGTGCCGCAGCTTTAACTACGTCGATAGCCGGTCCGC
>Ga0137403_10002293_pt1 | contig 23498 bp, 16 predicted proteins | sample CZOMad2_1_16fung_FD_122057 | JGI IMG/M metagenome (GOLD analysis project Ga0137403, IMG submission 122057) | Vadose zone soil fungal communities from Angelo Coast Range Reserve, California, USA - CZOMad2_1_16fungal (Hybrid Assembly) | ecosystem: Environmental > Terrestrial > Soil > Vadose zone...
GGGTGCGCGTGTTCATTTGTGTTCCTTTCGTGCAGTGTTCATGAGTGATTTGAAGACGTCATCCGGCAGCCGGCCTTCCGCATAGAAAGCGCGCAGCTTCCGCTCCGTTTCGCTGCGATCGTGAAAGCGCTCGAAGACCTCGATCTTCTGGATGAGCCGGTCGAGACGCAAACGCACCGTGGGGTAGCTGACGCCGTAGCGAACGGCGAGATCCTTGAGCGAACCGGAGACGAGCAGAAACTGCTTCACGAAGCCGAGTTCGTCCTCGTCCAGCAAATCTGTCCAATGCGAGGCCTTTTCGGACATATTTAGTTTTATTGATTATTTATCAATAAAATGCAAGTCAAAATGCACTCAAAATTCAGAAAACGCAATTTGGCCACGAAGTCTTGGACCGTTCGGTCTGTAGGGTGGCGGCCGCCTGGAGTGACCGCAGGCAGGATGCCTGCTCGCCCCACAGGCGAGTCGCCTGCGCCCGGCTACTCGAAGCGCAGGGCGACGACGGGATCGATTTTTAAAGCGCGTCGTGCCGGGAAATAACAAGCGGCGAATGCAGCGGCCGCGAGTAAGAGAGTAACGCCGATGAAGATTGTTGGGTCGCTGGGGTTGACTCCATAAAGAAGGGTGCTGGCCAATCGGGTCGAGCCGAAGGCCGCGAGCAAGCCGATACCCAAACCGATCGCGGCCAGCAACATTCCCTGACGCAAAACCAATTGAAGGACCTGACTACTTTGCGCGCCGAGCGCCATACGAATGCCGAGCTCGCGCGTCCGCTGACTAACCGAGTAGGCCATTACTCCGTAGACCCCAACCGAGGCGAGCACGAGGGCAAGCAAGCCCAGGCTACCGAGCAGAATTGCCCCCATCCAGGATGGCCAGAGGGCAAAGGCAAGATGCTGGGCCACCGTTTTTTCGTAGGTGATGGAAATGTGATTATCGATGTTACGGACAATGCGATGAGTCTCAGCCAACATCGAACCCGGCGCGCCCCCCGTATGTACAAAAATGGTGATACCGCCGTCGGGTAAATCTCGAAACGGCGTATACAACATCGGCACCGGCGTTTCACCGAGGGTAACGGCTTTGACGTCGCGAGCGAGGCCGATGACTTCGAACGAGCCTTCCCGGTTGTAATAGCGAAAGCGCCGGCCAATCGGATCTTCGCCGGGCCAAAATGTTTTTGCCATCGTCTGGCTGATAATCGCGACTTTGGCGGAGTTTTCGCTGGCGTCTTGTTCGGTGAAATTGCGTCCCCGCAAAATCGGAACACGCATGGTTTCAAAGTAACCCGAAGTGACGGCGCTGATGTTGGCAATCTTGCGATTGCTCTCGGCGTTTTCGTCGCGGCCTTCCGCCACAATGGTGCGGCCTTCACCGCCAAACCCAAGCGGGATAAACTGGCCGAGATCGGCGCTGCGCACCTGAGGATCGCGCCGCACCTGTTCGACAATAGCGCGGGCGACCTGGCCGCCGCGCTTTTGATCGTAACCAGTAAGCGCGGGATCGATACTAACGATTGCTAGATTTTCTGTGCGAAATCCCGGATCGATTCGCTGCGCGCTATGAAATGATTTCAAGAACAGGGCCGAGCCGATAAGCAACAATAGGGAAACCGCAATTTGCGCGATGACGAGAAGATTGCGCAAGTTCCATCGCTGAATACCACCGCCGGTGGCGATGGCGCGTTCGCGCAAACCTTGCGTCAAATCCCAGCGGGTCGTTTGCCATGCCGGGGCGAGTCCGAAAATAATCCCGCTCAGAAAGGCGAGCAGAATTGCGCAAAGTAAAACCCGGAAATCCGGTTGCGGATCGAGCGAGAGCGGAACAGGCGTGGCCGGCAAAAGCGAAAGCAAAACATCGCCTAGCCAATAAGCGAGCACGATCCCGCCGACGCCCCCGATCAACGCCAATAAAATACTTTCAGTCAGCAACTGGCGGATGACCCGGCCGCGTCCGGCGCCGAGCGCGAGGCGAATTGCCATTTCCCGCTGCCGCGCAGTGGCGCGCGCAAGTAGAAGATTGGCGACATTGGCACAGGCGATGAGGAGGATGCTGCCGGCGGCAACGAGAAGAAGCAGGGAAATATTTTGCGCGCTATTCTCGTTCCCCGGGCCGCCAATTCCCTGCGATTTCGCTTTTTCCGCAGGCGACAACGCAACGGAGCGTTCCTTGTTCACGTCGGGATAAGCCCGTTCGAGTCGGCGCGCCACGGTTTGCATCTGGGCTTGCGCGGCGGAGACGGAAATGCCAGGTTTCAAGCGCGCAACGACGTTGAGAAAAAGAGCGCGGCGCATTTCAAACCACTCGTCGCCCGAAGGCCGGACCCAGCCATGCATCGCCAACGGCGTCCAAATCTCCGGCGCCACCCCGATATCGATGCCGGTAAATCCGGCCGGCGCCACTCCGATGACGGTGAAGGCGTGACCATTCAACGTCAGAGTGCTACCAATGATGTTGCGATCACCGCCAAGTTTCTTCCAAAACTTGTAACTGACAATCGCGACCGGATGCCCGTTCGGCGTGGTATCTTCCTCCGGGAGGAATCCGCGTCCCAAAAACGGGTGGAGCTCGAGCAGATCGAAATAATTCCCGCTGACCAGTTGGCCGAGAACATTGGTGGTTTCGCCGGCGCGCGTCATGCCGATCCCGGCAAAGGTGTAGCCGGCCATTCCGGTGAAGACGCTGTTCTGCTTCTGGTAATCGAGAAAATTGAGATACGAATTCGGGTTGCGCCCGGTGAAGTGACTGTCGCTGGTAAAAAGTTGCACCACCCGATCGGAATGTCCGATCGGGAGGGGACGCAAGAGCAAGGTGTTAACGATTCCCAAGATGGTGGTGTTGACTCCAATGCCGAGCGCGATGGCAATGAAGGCGATGGCAAAGAATCCCGGACTCTTAATTAAGCTCCGGATTGCGTAACGAAGATCTCGCCAGATCACCAAATCACCTCCGAAACGTGGATATTTCCCTCGCCAGCGCGAAAGGTCAGCTTGGTTGCCGGGGCGTCGCCGATCACTTCGCTGATCTCTGAATCATCATCGCGTTGGCGAGTTCCCATCGGACTAAAATCGCTCGACACGTGCCCCTGCTTCGCAACGGCGTGCATATGAAAGGCTGCGTCCGTTGGGAGGCACGCCGACAGGTTTCCATCCTCAATCTTCGCCTCAATCGAGATCGGGCGTTCCTCCATCCAATCAAAGAAAACATTAAGCCCGCCTTGGTTGACGTGAATGGTTTGGTCGCAAAAACAATTGTGTGTCACGAGTTGACCGCTGCCGAGATTGGCGGCGATAGATGCGCCACGCATGCCATCAATCACAAGATTGCCATTCGGCAGTTCTACCCGCGCAATCCGCGCGGTTTGTGGGATGTTAATGGTGTATTCCACCGTTCCGGATCGATCTAAAAAGTGGTGACGCGGCGCCGGTGGCGGCGTGGTTTCAATATTCACAACATCCTGCCGCGCATCGACACGAATCGCGATGGCGTTTAAGCGCTCAGGTGAAAACGCCTTTTTAACCGCGACGATTTTTACTTCTTGGCTGTCGGTCCCGAAGATTTCAACCGTCCCGTCGATCGCGCGCAGCGAAAACGTGCCCGAAGGATCAAGCGGAAATCTTCTCTCGACCACATCTTCGAGCACCTCGCCGGCAGAAACTTCCTTCGCGAAAAGCAGACCGCCAAATAATGAGATTACAGCCAGCGCGATTTTATTCATAACGCAATGCCACCATTGGATCGACGTTCATGGCGCGTGTGCCCTCGACGACTGAAAAGATCGCGGTATTGGCCCCGATCCCGAGTGCAAGAGTTATGATCGCCACCAGACTAAAGGCGGGCGACTTGATCAACATCCGCGCCGCGTATTTCAAGTCAGCCCACATAAGCATCCGTCGTCCGGAAAACAGGTAGAGGCGATTGATCGCGATCGTCTGATCGAAGCATAATTCTCGTTAGTTTGTTTTTCATAACGAAGGCAACGCGTAACGAAAATCAGTTAGCATATTGTTTTATTCGGTATGCAATGCCTGAATAACATCCACGTGCGCAGCCCGCCGCGCGGGAAACATCGACGCAGCCACCGCGACCGCCAGTAACACAAGGGCTGATGCGACCACCGGAAAAACGCTAGGCATTGTTACATCCGCGAAATAGCTGTTGGCCACGCGTGCTAGGACGAATCCAAATACCGCGCCTGCCACGATGCCCGCTGTGGCCATCGCGGCGCCTTCGGCGATGACATCTTTAAAAAGCCGCCGCGGCTGCAATCCAAGCGCCAGCCTGATGCCGAACTCTCGCGTACGCGCGCTGACGGAAAACGCCAGAACGCCGGCGACGCCGACCACAGCAATCGACAAGGCGACGGCGGCGAAGACGCCAAACACAACCGAGTTCAAACGCTGCGGGCCGAGCACTTCGGCGCGCGCATCCTCGAGCGTCGCAGCGCGCTCGATGGGTTGGTCCGCGGAAAGGTCGCGAATGATACGCGTGACCGGTGTGACGAGTGAATAGGGATTTACTCCGGTATGAATGAAAAGGCGACCGCGATACAGCGGACCCTGCTCGAAGGTGTGATAGATGTTGACGGTGGGTTCCGGAACGACGTGCACGTCGTCGATATCGGCGACGACGCCGATGATGCGTTGCGGCTTCGGCGGGCTCGAACGTGTGACCTTCAACACCGGATCGGTCCAGAACACATGGCGATTGATCGGGTCCAGACCAGGGAACATGCGCTGCGCGAGTGTTTGGCTGATGACGGCAACCGGCTCTCCATTTTGCGCATCGCGGTCATCAAAGTCGCGACCCTGAAGAATGGGAACGCCAAGCGCGGCGAAAAATCCTGGAGAGATTACCCGATACTGCGCGCGCGGGTCCTCTTGACCTGCTGAATGATCGTGACCGTCGACGCAGAATTGCAGTGTTGGCCCCGAGCCGGCGTCCCGCCAAGGAGCGACCATTCCAAAGGCCGTCTTGTTGACTCCAGGCAGCGCCTCGATGCGACGAATGATCTCCTTGTAAAAATCGACCACCTGCGCAGGTGTCTTCCCGTTGAAGACGGCGGGCACGTTGATGGCTAGGACGTGGCGCGAATCCATCCCGGTTTCGGTCTTTTGCAATGCGAGCAGTGTCGTCACCAGCATGCTCGCGCCGGCGAGCAGAATGAACGAAGCGCCGACTTGTGTGACGACGAAAACACGTTGCCGACTTTTGCTGCCGGTGATTCGTGCGCTGCCGCTTGAAAAGTGCAGTGCCTCGGAAGTGGCCTCGGGCAGGCGTGGGACAAAAGCCAAAATCACTGCGGCGACAGCAGCGAGGACCACGCCAACCCAAAGCAGACTGGAATCGACCGTAAGATCGAGAGCGCGCACGGAGAAGCGCGATGCATAGTGAGCCAGTAATTGCACCAACGGTTGCGCGCACCACAGCGCCAGTGCCGCGCCGCCCCCGCAAAGCAGGAGACTCTCAACCAGCAACATTCGGCGAAGCGCGCCCTTACTTGCGCCGAGTGCGGTGCGGATCGCCAGTTCGCCTTCGCGCCGAACAGTACGCGCCAGGATGAGATTCGCGACATTGGAACATGCAACGACGAACAACAAGGCTGACGCTGCGAGCAGAACGAGGAGCACGGTCCTGGCACCCGAAGTAATCTGATCGCGAAGCATCCTGGCCGAAATCTGAAAGTCCGCCTGCTTCGAATAGGCCTCCGGATGATCTTTTTTTATCGTCGCGTACACGGAACGCAATTCCGCACGCGCCTGGTCGAGATTTTTTCCGGGCGTGAGCCGCGCAAAAAGCTCCGTCATGCGATGGGTACGCTCAGTCACCATCGTTGCGCCGAGATGATGCGGACTGCTGGCGACATTCGCGATAATCTCGGTTTCCTGCGGGTATGGGACGCACGGCTCGAGCACACCGATGATTGTGCCAGTGCGATCGCCTCCGACGCCGCCAAGTTGAACGGTCCTGCCAATAACAGAAGGATCTTTCCCGAGCGCGTTCGACCAGAAACGATAGGTGAGAACAACGACGCTGGCAGCATTGGGACCGTCATCTTCCGGTCCAATCAGGCGTCCGAGCACGGGACGCAGTCCCATCGCCTCGAAATAGGATCCGTTGACCACGCCGCCATTGACTTCGCGCGGCTCGCCCAATCCAAGAACGGTGAAGGCGATGGTCGAGAAATCACCAAATGCGCTCAGCGTTTTAACCCCTGCCTTCAAGTCCCGAATTTCCGGCATCGACCAAGTGCTGTTTTCGGTGCGCGCGCCCGGCGCGCTCTGCCGGATGTAAATCAAACGGTCCTCATCGCGATTGACTAAAGGCTTGATGAGCACGCCGCGGACGAGAGTAAAGATGGCGGCGTTCGCGCCGATGCCGAGGGCCAGCGTGATGACCACGACAAACGTAAATCCGGGCGATTTACGGAGTCGTCGCAGCGAAAACTTTAGGTCATTCATCATATGACGCGGCTGTTTTTATCCCTTTCAGCCGATCGATCAGAATTGGTTGAGTTGTTCCACCGCAAGCAGGCTGGCTGGGACCCCGGTTTTCGCCAACAGTCCGCAAAGCAAAACGAAGGTCGCCAATCATAAAGAATTATTCCGAGCGCAGGGCTTGAATTGGATCGATCGAGGTCGCCCGGCGCGCCGGGATTAAACACGCCAGCAGCGCCGCAATCGCCAAACCGGTGGCGGTGAGAGCGAGCAACATAGGATTATGCGGCGAGATCTGATAAAGCTGCGCGGTCAGAAATCGACCTGTTCCGAAAATTGCAACGAGACCGAAACCCAATCCAATCAAAACCGGGTCCATCCCCTGCCTAACGACAAGACGCAAAACATCTTTGACCTGAGCGCCGAGTGCCATTCGCACACCGATTTCGGCGGTGCGTTGTTCCACCGTGTAGGCGACCGCACCATATATTCCGACAACCGCGAGCAAAAGCGCAACTCCTGCAAACGCGCCAAGCAGCCCCATCGTCAATCGTCGTTGTCCAAGCGATTGAGCAACGATCGTGTCGAGCGTGTTGGGTTGAAGAATCGGCATTTCCTTGTCGATCCTGTCGAGTGCAGCGCGAACCATGGGCGCGGCTGCTTCCGGATTCATCGAGGTGCGGACGATGACGTTAAAAAACGAAACACTTCGCTGTGGCCAGGGCCGATAAAATTCGACATCATTCGTTTTTGCCAGTTCGCGTGATCGAACATCGCCAACTACGCCCACGACTTCGGCCACCAAGCCATTACCATTATCCACGCCAAAAAGGAGCTGCTTCCCAAGCGGGTTCTCGTTAGGAAATAATCTTTTCGCCGTCGAGCTGCTTAAAATCACGACGAGCGGGCCATCCGCGCCGTCACGTTCGGTAAATTCGCGGCCGGCGAGGAGCGGAATTCGTAACGCTCGGAAGTATCCGGGCGAGATGCTTCGGGTTAGGCCGAGAGGACGCTGGTTGACCGGTAAAGGATTTCCGTCGGTGCGAGCGTATGGGGTCTGCGAATAGTTGCCGCTCAGTGGGACGGCATCGACAGTCGCGGCTACCTCAACACCGGGAGAGGCCTGCACTTCCTCAACAAGACGTTGGGCAAAGCGAGCGCGTGAAGCGGGATCGGGATATCTTCCTGCTGGCAGACCGATCCCGGCCGCCCAAACGTGGTCCGAACGAAACCCTGTTTCCTGATTGCTCAGGCGAACGAAACTGGAAGCGAGCATCGCTGCCGCCGCCAGCAACACCATCGAGAGAGCCACCTGTGCAGAAACAAGCCCGCGGCGAAAGCGATGCTGGCCACGACTTGCGCTCATCGTTCGATTGCTCTCTTTCAACCCTTCAATCAGATCGGCGCGCGAACTTTGCCATGCCGGATAGCAGCCCATGGCGAGACCGGTCAGAAGCGACAGCAGCAAGGTAAAGACCAGCACGGCCCAGTGCAGCCTGATCCCGCCCTCCAAGGGGACATTGTCGCCCGCGATCTTTGGAACAAGATCAACAATCCATAGCGCCAGGCACAATCCGATAATTCCGGCGATAACGCTCACGCTGGCGCTTTCGAGAACGAATAGTCGAACGACATTGCGCCGATTGGCCCCCAAAGCCATGCGCAATGCAATCTCGCGGCGCCGACCACTGAAACGAACCAGCAACAAATTTGCGACGTTACTGCAAGCGATCATCAAGACCGCCCCGACTGCAATCAGCAGTGTAACGAAAGCTGGTCGCAAATCGCCCGTCACATCTTCCGTTGCGCTCACCAGCACCGACGTCCAGGTGCAGTCCGCCGTCTCGGGATGTTGCGCGCGATAGCTTTGCTCCAAGGCGGGCATGGTCGACTGCGCTTGCTGCATGGTGATACCCGGTTTCAGGCGCCCGATACACCGCATGAAACTATAACCGCGCATCAACCGATCCCTGGTTGCGTTCGCATTTTCAAATGGCTTAACGATGAATATTTCCGTGTCGCGGCCGAACCACGAAATCGGAAGATCGGGCAAAACCCCTATGATCGTCGTGGCGACGCCGTTGAGCGCGATGCTCCGGCCGATCACACCAGGATCGGAGCCAAGTCGTTTGCGCCAGAAGTTCTCCGTAACCAGGCCGACATCATCCCGCATTTCTTCCTGTTGAAGAAAATTGCGGCCGAGAATCGGATGAATGCCCAGCAGATCGAAATAATTTGCGGTGACGTTCTCGCCCAGCACCTGTGCTGGTTCGCCAAGTCCGGTCAAGATGTAACCGTTGCCCCAATCGGCGGCTATACTCGAAAAAACCGTTTGCCCGTCCCGATAATGCCAGAACTTTGGGACTGAAAATGGCAGCTGCTTCAGGTCGCGCTCCTTAGCTTCACCGTAAATGCGCACTATGCGCGAAGAGTCTTTGAACGGGAGCCCGCGCAGGAAAAGGTCGTGAATCAGGCTAAAAATGGCGGTATTTGCACCGATGCCAAGGGCAAGGGTTAGGATCGCGATGCTGGCGAATGCCGGCGCTTTTACCAGCATGCGGAAAGCGTATTTTAGATCAGCCATCATACGATCCAGCCGTCGCGCAGCTGAATGATCCGTTTCCCGTACGACGCATTTTTCTCCGAATGCGTCACCTGGACGATTGTCACTCCCTCTTCGTTCAATCTTCGAAACAGCTCCATGATTTCTTCGCCCTGGCTGGAATGCAGATTTCCAGTGGGCTCATCCGCCAGCAGTAGTTTGGGCGAGGCAATGATGGCGCGGGCTACCCCGACGAGTTGTTGCTGGCCGCCGGAAAGTTGCCGCGGATATAAATCCTTTTTGCCGACAATCTGAAAACGATCGAGCGCGTCCGCCACCAGAGCAGCCCGTTCGCTCTTACTATAATGCCGATACGAAAGTGGAATATCGAGGTTCTCGTAAACCGTCAGATCGTCGAGCAAATGATATTGCTGAAAAACGAATCCGACCTGTTCATTTCGCAAAGTGGCCCGCTCTTTTGCCTTCAAAAGATGCACCGCGGTCTCATCGAAAAAATATTCGCCGGTCCATCCGTGATCGTGCATGCCGAGAATATGCAGGAGCGTCGATTTGCCCGCCCCTGATGGGCCCATCACCGAAACAAAATCGCCGGCCGCAATATCAAGATCGATGTCGCGCAAGACATAAAACATTTGTCCGCGTCCGAGCGGATAGGATCGTTCGATGTTGTGGAGTCGGATCATGCGGTGTGGGTGAGTGCGAGCATCGGGTCGGTCCGAATGACGCGGGAGGTCGGAATGTAGCTGGCGACCAGGGCGATCGCGCCGAGTACGACAGTGACGAAGGCAAATGTTGACAGATCACGCGGGCTAACGTGGTAGAGCATTGCGGCGAGCAAGTGCGTCGTCGCGAAGGCAAATGCCAGACCAATGAGCGTGCCGGTCAAAATTAATTTGGCGGCGTGACCGACAACCAGGCGCAGGATGTCGTGTCGTTGCGCGCCCAGGGCCATGCGCACACCCAGTTCGTGCGTTCGTTGCACGACCAAGAACGACATCACCCCGTAAATTCCAATCGAAGCCAGCGCGAGCGCGAGCGCCGCAAACAGTCCCAGGAGCCAAATGGAAAGTCGCCGCGGCGCGACCGAGTCGGCGACTACTTGCTCAAGGGTACGAACATGAGCGATCGGCTGAGCCGGATCGACCTCGCGTAGCGCAGTGCGAATGGCGGAGATCATACTTCCCGGATCCTGCGCGCTGCGTACGACCAACACCGCCTGGCTGTTCGGCGTTTGCGTGATCGGCATATAATACTCCGGCAACGCATCGTAATCCAAACCGCGATGCCGAACATTTCCGACAATGCCGATTATCGTCGCCCATTTTTCCTTCATCACCGACGCGCCAATATCGATTCGTTTTCCAATCGGGTCTTCGTTCGGCCAATAACGTTTCGCCAGAGCGGCGTTGATGATTGTAACCGGCGGCGCATCCGCATTGTCCGATTCGCGGAATTGCCGGCCCCGCAGCAGTGAAATTTCCATTGCCTCGAAATATCCGGGCGAAACCTGCCGGAATTCTTCGTCCGGACTCGGGTTTTTGTCGTCCGACGTGCGGCCTTCAATGCTGAAGGAAGAATCGCTGTTCGTTCCGCTCATCGGCAGAATGTTAGTGAAACCGGCATTTTTGATTCCCGGGATGGAGGCGATTCGTTTCTGCGCTTCGTTATAAAAACGTGCCTGGCTTGCGTTGTCGGTATAGGTCAACGCCGGCAGCGAAATCTCCATCGTAAGGACGTTCCGCGGATTAAATCCGGCATCCACATTTTGCAGTTGAACAAAGCTCTTAATTAAAAGACCCGCGCTGGTGAGTAGGACGAGCGCGAGCGCTACCTCGGCGATGACAAGTGCTTGTCGCAAACGATTGCGTCGCGCGCCTGAGCTCAAACCACGGCCCCCTTCCTTTAGCGTTTCGGTCAGGTTCGGATCGCCGCTAACTAATCCTGGAACCAAACCAAAAACTATTCCGGTCCCGACCGCGATGACGAAGGTTGCGATTAAAACATGCCAATCGAGATTGACTTCGCTCAGACGCGGTACGGTTTGGGTACCGATGCGCTTGAGCAGGTCGAGTCCCCAGACTCCAAGGAGGACTCCGGCGATTCCGCCGCAAAGAGAGAGAAAAACGCTCTCGACCAGGACCTGGCGAAGCAAACGCCAGCGTCCCGCGCCCAAAGCAACGCGAATTCCCATCTCGCGCTCTCGTGAGGCAGCGCGCGCCAGCATCATCGTGGTCAAATTGGCGCATGCGATCAGGAGCACCAGAAAAACGGCAGCCAGTAAAATCAGCAGCAGCGGTTTCATTGGCCCAAGCACAACTTCGTTAAGCGGGAAGGCGGTGATTCCGAAGCTGTCATCCTTCGGATAATTATCCGGATAATTTTTCCGCATCGTTGCGGTCACGGTATCGAGTTCGGCCTGCGCTTGTTTTGCGGAAACACCGTGGGCCAGACGCGCGACGATGGCGTAGCCGCGCGAGTAACGAATTTTCAATTCCCGCGCGGTGAAAGCGAGCGGCTGCCAGACATCGGCTCGTTCACCAAACTGCGCACCTTGGATTCCAAAAAGTGGAATCGGAAATTCGAAACTCGCCGGCATCACGCCGACGATGGTGAAGCTGCGACCGTTCGCGATAATTTTACTTCCGATAATTTGCGGATCGGCATTGAACCGGTTCTTCCACAGCCGTTCACTGATGATCAGCACGTCGTCGTGTCCAGCCGTGCAATCGGCCGCCTCGAAGACGCGTCCGCGAATCGGCACCACGCCGAGAACATTAAAAAGATCTGCCGAACCGACCGCGCCGAAGATGCGTTCGGGACGATCACCGCCCGCAAAATTGAACGTCCCCGGCTGAAACACCGCCATCTTGTCGAAACTGCGGCAGTTCGTTTGATAATCGACGAATTCCGGCGCGGAAACGGGAATGGCGTCAAGATGTTGCGCGCGAAAGTGCTCGAGCATTAAAACAATCCGCGCCGGATCGCGATACGGCAGTGGGCGAATCAGCAGCGCATTAACGAGACTTAGGACGGCAGTATTGGCACCGATACCAAGGGCAATAGCGACGATGGCCACGGCTGTGAAGGCGGGGTTTTTCAGCAGCAAACGAAAGGCAAATCGTAGATCGTTTAACATCGCACGGCCTTTTTATTCATAACGCAACGCTTCCACTGGATCGAGCTGGGTGGCGGTGCGGGCGGGCAGATAACACGCCAGCAAACCGACCATCAGTAAAACGACGGAAACGACGGCGAAGCTCAGCGGGTCGTGCACGGAAACGCCTTCCAGGTTTCCCTGCAAAAGTTTCGTTAGAAAAAAGGCAAAGACAACGCCGATGGCAAGGCCGAGCGCAATCAGGCGGATCCCGTGGACGGTAACGAGTCGTAGAACATCCGCAGCCTGAGCCCCCAGCGCCATGCGCACCCCGATTTCCTGGGTGCGCTGACGAACGGAATAAGCCATCACGCCATACAATCCGATGGCAGCGAGAAAAAGGGCCAGGCCTGCGAAGACGGTAAAGAGCGTTCCGAAAAACCTCCGTTCCCAAAACGATTCTATCACCACCTGGTCCATCGTTTTCACTCTGTAGATCGGAATTTCCTTGTTCACCGCCAGGACCGCGGTGCGGGCAAGATTGGCAAACGCTGCCGGATCGGTTTTTGTCCGCAGCATTACCGACATGAACCAGTCGGGATTCTGATATTGCGGGACATAAACGCAGGGAAACTCGCGCCGCTCCGTCAGCCGATCATATATGACGTTGTGCACGATCCCGACAATCGTTGCCCACTTCGGCGGCTCATCCAGTTTTTCCCGAAGGGCCAGTTGATGGCCAATTGGATCGACATTCGGAAACCATTTGCGCGCGGCCGCGTCGTCGATCAGGACCACGCGCTGGCTGTCTTTGTTATCGGCAACCGTAAAATCACGCCCGCGTAAGAGAGGTATGTGGCAGGTGGCAAGATACCCCGGCGTGATGGCAAGGCCGTGGGCCAGTCGTGCGTCCTGTAATTGCTGCGGTTCAGGTTCACCTTCGAGAATGAGGGCGCTCACTCCAATGTTTCCCGAAGCTGGAAGCGACGTGGTCGCTGCCGATGATTCCACTCCGGGAATGCTGGCGATCTGTGGCATCAAAGCGGAAAAAAATCGGCCCGCGTCTTCCTGTTTGAATTGAGTTGGTGGCAGACCAACCCGGAAAGTCAAAGTGTGCGATGGATCAACACCGATATCGGTCCCCTGAAATTTTAGAAAACTGCGCAGCATCAATCCCGCGCCCACCAGTAAGACGAGTGCCAGGGCTACTTCCGCGACGACCAGACCGTTACGGACACGCTGGCCTTTGCCACCGCCGATTCCGCTGCGACCCCCTTCCTTGATCGCATCAACCAATTGCGGACGCGATGCCTGCAACGCCGGGAACAATCCAAACAACGCTGCTGATCCGACCCCGAGGGCGAGCGCAAAGGTGAAAACGCGCCAGTCAAAGTCGAAGCGAATCCAATAGGGGATCTCAACGGGAATTGCGCGCATGACCAGATCGATTCCCCAAACCGCGAGAATGAGTCCGAGCCCGCTGCCGACCACGCCCAGCAATAAGCTTTCCGCCAGCAGTTGCCGCACAATGACGCGGCGCCCAGCACCGAGGGCGAGACGAATCCCAATCTCTCGCGCGCGCGAAGCTCCCCGAGCCAGCAATAAATTTGCCACGTTTGCACAAGCGATGAGGTGGACGAAAAGCACCGCCCCCATCAGCAGCAGCGTCAAGGTTTTGGCGTCTTTCACTGCTTCCTCACGGAAAAATTTCACCCGCACACTCCCGCCGGTATTGGTTTGGGGGTGATCGGCGGCGATGCGCGCTGCAATCGCCTGCAACTCCGCGCGCACCTGCTCAATCGAGACCCCGCGCTTCATCTTGGCGAAGCACTCGAAATTAAAATTGCCACGCGGATTCTCCTTCTCTTCGATTTGCAGCGGCATCCACAAATCGGACGCCTCCGGAAAACGCCAGCCTTTCGGCATCACCCCGACAACGGTGACGCGCTTGCCGTTTATGGTGACGACGCGGCCAACGATATTGGCATCTGACCCGAAATGATTTTGCCAGATCTCGTAACCGAGCAATGCCACTGGGGTCGCACCTTTACGATCTTCCTCAGCCCGAAAGGTCCGGCCGAGCACGGGCTTGACTCCGAGAAATGAAAATGCGTCCGCCGTGATAAACGAGCCGAGATAGCGGTCCGGCTTTTCGCCGTCGCTTAGAATCATCGTCGCGGTGCTGGTCGTGCCGAAGCCTTCGAGCGTCGTCGCCTGTTGTTTGAAATCCAGGTAGTCCGGATAAGCGACGCCGTTGTCGTGATCGCTGCTGACTTTCGGAAAATATTCGCTGACGTAGAGGACCCGTTCCTGGTCCTGAATGTAAGGCCAGGGTTTAAGCAGGAGCGCGTTAACTACCGAAAACGTCGTGGTCGACGCGCCGATGCCGAGCGCGAGCGCCAACCCTGTGATGATGGTGAATGCCGGTGTTTTGACCAGCATTCGCGCGCCGAAACGAATATCGTTCCACATGGCGGCGCGCCCCAGCTATGCCGCGATGCGATTGTCTTCCACCACGCGACCGTCGAACAGATGCACGGTGCGGTCCGCATGCTGCGCGAAGCGCGCGTCGTGCGTTACCATGCAGATCGTCGCTCCGCCGGCGTGCAATTCTTTTAACAGATCCATTACTGCTTCGCCGTTGCGCGAATCCAGATTTCCGGTCGGCTCATCCGCGAGTAAAATCGCCGGTTTACCGGCAAGCGCGCGCGCGACTGCGACACGTTGCTGCTGTCCACCGCTGAGCTGGCTCGGCAAATGTTTGGCCCGATGGCCCATCCCGACGCGTTCGAGCGCGTGTGTAACTGCGCTCTTGCGATCGCCCGCGCTCATCCCGCGGTAAGTCAGCGGCAGCTCCACATTTTCATAAACGGTGAGATCTCCAATCAAATTGAAACTTTGGAAAATGAAACCGATCTCGCGATTGCGAATACGGGCGCGCTCCGGGAATGAAAGATTGGCGACTTCCGATCCTTTCAGCGCGTAACTTCCGCCGCTCGGGGTATCGAGCAGACCGAGGATCGAGAGCAACGTCGATTTTCCGCAACCCGAAGGTCCGGCGATGGAGATATATTCGCCATCCCGAATATCAAGGTGAATACCGGAGAGCGCGTGGGTTTCCACTTCGTCGGTGAGAAACACTTTCGTCACGTCCTGTAAGTGAATGAGAGGTTTGGATCCGTTGTTCATGGTTATATTTTTGATTGCTGATTTCTAAATGCTGATTCAATTCAACCGAATTCGTTCGTGGGCGTCCCACGCGCTGGTATCGGAAAGAATGACCTGGTCGCCTGGTTGCAGGCCGTTGATGATCTCGATGGAGTTCACTGAGCTGCGGCCTAGTTTGACTGGGGTCCGCACCGCTTCGCTGCTTCCGGAAACAAGTTTGAAGATGCTGACGGTGTTGTTTTCCTGGCCAAACGCAGGTCGGCCGACATAAATCACATCGTCCAAACGCTCCAGCTCGATTGTACCATCAATCGTTAAGTCTGGGCGCGCCCCCCGCGGAAGTTCACCGTCAATCTGCGCATCCACTTTCACCGTTCCCTGCTCGACCGCAGGATCAACTCGCGTGACATGGCCCGTAACCACGCCGTTGCGGGTATCGATGGTCGTTTTCTCGCCAATCTGAATATCCTTCGCCTGGGTCTCGGCGATTTTGATTTCCGCTTTCAACTTCGTTGGATCGGCCACCCGTGCGAGATTGTCACCGATCTTCACCCGCTGCCCCACATCCACCGGCATCTGTTGCAGCACGCCGTTCATTCCTGCTTTCACATGCAACGCTTCCACCTGATCGAGCTTTAACTGCGCGGCCGCTTTCACCTGATCCACTTCAGCCTGCTTCGACGCCAATTGCGGCTCGATCGAATCGCGCGCGAAATTCATGCGCTTCTGTTCAATTGCGTCACGGTTCGCCAGCTCCGCCGCCTTCACTTGCGCAGTCTTGTATTGCAGCTCGGCCACCAAACCGTTTTTCTTCAGCTGTTCGTTCATATCACTCTCTATCCGCGCCTGCTCATATTCCGAATGCACCCGCGCGGTGGTTGATTCCTGATCGAGTAAATCGCGTTGCAGCTTCGCCTGGAGGGTCGTGAACTCCGCTTCCGCCGCCTTCAATTTCGATTCCGCATCATGTGCGGCTTGCTCCAACTCCGGGCTCGACAATTCCAAAATCACCGTGTCCGCCTTCACCTGCGTCCCAGGACGAACGACAATCTTTTCCACTCGACCTTCGGTATTTGCCGGAATCCAGCGAATCTCTTCCGGCACGAGGGTGCCAAGGCCGCGCACCTCGCGCACCATCGGGCCGCGTTTCACGGTATCGACCCATACCGTCGAGCGATCGACGCTCGGGACCGCCGGTTTCAAATGCGACAGAGCGACCGTAATTACGATCAACGCCAGCACACCGCCGGACGCGAACAGGATCCGGCGGCGGCGTTTCTGTTTGGCAATGTGCGGACGCGCGATGTCCATTCCCGAGCTTACCGGGGAAAATCCAGCCGGTCGCACAATTGTCTCTTCCGCTTGCGCCTCCGATTTCTGTCGCATCATTTCCAACTTAAAGAGTGCCAATTACGCGCAGAAAATCTGCGAGCGCGTGCATGTTGTTCAAAATTGGAATCGCCGCCGTGATAATGATCGCGACGAACGCCGCTGCTTCGACGCGGAATTCGTAGCGCGCTTCAGTCCGAAAATACTCACCGCTGATATTGCGGAACGATGAAAATCTTGGCCGTAGGCAGCTGCCCCGATAACTCGGCAGCGCTACGGTTTGATAATTGCAATCGATCGAGGGAAACGCTGCCGCATTTCTCTCCGCAACGTCCGCTCGCTTGCTCAAATTATTTTGTTCAACTGTCGGTTTCATTTCTTTTTCCTTTCCCTTGAGATGCGTTTCGAATCGCTCTCGGATTCAAAAAATAAATTGTGTCACGGTCCGCTATTGCAATGCCCGTGCCACCGGGCCAAAGAGAGTTGCAAGTGACTTACGCTCATAAATTTATAGTTGGAGATCCAACGAGGGGAAGGTGTGCCCGGATTCGCTTGTGGGAAAATGCCGTCCCGATTTTGGAACGCCTGTAGCCGCGCTTGCCCAGCCGCGGCCGGCGACCGCGGCTACAATTATCTCGGCAAGCGCAATAACGCCTCGGCCCCAGGCGCGCCCACGCGATTCGCCAGGGTTAAGCTTCCGCCGTGCGCTTCCGCGATTTGTCGCGAAAGGGCCAGACCAATTCCAGACCCGCCCGGTTTGGTAGTGAAAAATGGAACAAACAAATTTGTCGGGTTCATGATTCCGTCGCCTTCATCGCGCACAAAAATTTCCACGCCCTCGCCTGCTTCCTTCCAACCGATGGTTACCGCGCCGCGCGTTGGCAGCGACGCTTCGGCGGCGTTATGCAGCAAATTAATCAGCGCTTGTTCCACTTGCCCTGCATCGGCGCGAATCGAAATCGCCGGACCACCTTGCCTCCGCACCGGCAATCGCATCTCCAAATTCGCCGCCCGCGTTACCACTTCGCCAATATCCGTCTCTTCCTTTTGCGGCGGCGGCAATCGCGCCAGTCGCGCGTATGCCTCCATGAAACGACTAAGTGAATCCGCCCGGGTGGCGATTACGTTCAACCCACTGCGTGCATCTTCGTGCCAGTCAGCCGGCAACGGATCGCGCCGCAACAAATTCTCCAGACTTCCCGCAACTGATTTGATGGGCGCGAGCGAATTATTCAATTCATGACCGAGAACGCGCACCAATCGTTGCCAGGCGATGCGCTCCTCTTCCCGCAGAGTGCGGCTCAGATCCGTCAGCACGAGTAATTCATTAGGCAAACCGTGCTCGCGAAAAGTGCTGCGCCGCACGCCCCACCGTCCAGTCGCGCCCGGAAACGCGAGCGTGAGCGGCGCGTCCTCATCCGCCTCCAGACAAACATCCAGGCGAAGTTCGCGCGCCGTTCGGCCGAGCAATTTGTCTATCGGTCTCTTCAACAAGTTTTCTCCGGCGCGATTAACAAGACGTAGCTTGCGCTCCGGATCGAAGGTGAAGACAGCGACATCGATCTCGGCCATGATCGTGCGTAAAAGTGCAGTGGCCTCGAAAGCGCCGAGACGTTGTAGGCGTAAGGTTTCGCCCAGTTCGTTGACCTCGAGCAACGCCTCACCCAGGGCATCGTTCGCCCGCGCACCCCGGGCCCGGATCGAGTAATCGCCCTCGCGCAAGGCCGCGAGCAAGTTCGTCACTGTCTGCCAGGGACGGATGGCTTGCTCGCGCATGCTCACGATATAACCAAACGCGAATCCCGCGATCACGAGCGTGAGAGTCCATTGCACTTTCGCGCTGTACTCCCCGAACCAAAGCAAACAGAGCGCGATCAACGCCGCCGGCGCCGCCGCGCCTATGGTCAACCAGGTGAGACGATCTTCGTACGAAGTCCGACGCCGCGGTTTGCGACGCTCGTTCATGTTGTAGCCGCGGCTCTGTGAGCCGCGTTTTTCTCGCGCCTCATAGAGGCGCGGCTACAAAACTAAACACGAAATTACAGACCATATTGCTGCAACCGCCGATAAAATGCGCTGCGACTCAGTCCCAGCGCTTCCGCCGCTTGCCTGGCGTTTCCGCCGGCACGGGCCAGCGCTTTCTTAATCAGATACGCTTCGACTTCCTCCAGACTCATCTCTTCCAACCCCCGCGCATCGCCGCCTCCCGTTGAGAGGCCAAGGTCGCGTGCTTTTATTTGCGGGCCGGTCGACATCAAGACCGCACGTTCGATCACGTGGTCCAGCTCGCGCACGTTTCCCGGGAACGGATGCGCCATTAAACGTTCACGCGCAGTCTCATCAAAACCGCCGAACTCCTTCCGGTACCGTTTGGCGTGCATGCGCAGGAAATTGTTCGCCAGGGGCATGATGTCCTCTTTCCGATCGCGCAAAGCGGGCAAGCCGATCTCGATCGTGTTTAGGCGAAAGAGCAAATCCCGGCGGAACCTTCCGGCCGCGACTTCATCGTGCAGGTTAGAGTTCGTCGCCGAAATGATGCGCACATTCGCGTGCAACGTTTTCGAAGAACCAACGCGCTCGAACTCGCCAGTCTCGATCACGCGTAAAAGTTTCGCCTGCAAGTTGAGCGGAATGTTAGCGATCTCATCCATGAAAAGTGTGCTTTCGTCGGCCAGCTCGAATCGGCCGGCGCGATCCGTTTTCGCGTCGGTAAAGGCGCCTTTGACGTGGCCAAATAGTTCACTTTCGAAAATCGTTTCCGATAGTCCACCCATGTTCACCGTGATCATGCTATGCGAGGTGCGCGGCGAGAGGGCGTGCAGCGCCTGCGCAATCAATCCTTTGCCGGTCCCATTTTCGCCCGTGATCAAAATGTTCGCGTCCGAGGGCGCCACTCGTGAAATCATTTCCAACACCGGCCGCATCGCGGGCGATTCCGCGATTAAATTCGGCGCACCCCCACGAAGTAATTGATTGGCCGCTTCCAACCTGCGTCCTTTGCGCAACGCACCCGCCAGCTCGATTTGCGTGCGCACGATCGAAAGCAACCGCTCGTTGTCCCAAGGCTTCGGCACGAAATCGCGGGCCCCGCGTTTCATCGCTTCCACCGCAAGATCGATCGTTGCCCACGCCGTCATCACGACTATGGGAAGAGTGCTGTCGATTTCCTGGAGCTTCGGAATAACCTCCAAGCCCTCCTGCCCGGAGGTTGTGTCACGCGTGTAATTCAAATCCATCATCAAGAGCGCGTAATCTTTTTTATCGAGCGCATTGAAAATTCCCGCGAGCGAAGTAACCGCATCGGTCTGGTGCCCCGCGCCCTTGAGTAAAATGCGCAACGCCTCCAGCACATCGGGCTGATCATCCGCAATTAAAATTCTAGCCACGAGTTACTGTGAACCGCGTTTCACGCGTGCTGTCAATGTGCTAACATCAATGCGCCTGGGCTGAACTAACGATTAAGAGCCACGCAGACAATGGGTCAGGCACGTTCATTCATCGAATCAAAAAACTTCGTGACCGGGTTGCGCACGACAACGAAAGCAGCAATTCATGCGATTGGCTGGTAATATCCATGGGCCTGCCACTCTTCCTTTACGAAAAGGTTTCGGCGCAAAATGACCGTCCATTGTGAGCAATCCCCATCGCATTTCTCTACTTACCGCCACCTGCATCGTGATCGCGAACATGATCGGGACCGGCATTTTCACCAGCCTCGGATTTCAGGTTGGCGATTTGCCGAGCGGTTTCGCCATCATCGCGCTCTGGATCGTCGGCGGAATTTGCGCGATGTGCGGCGCGCTTTCCTACGCCGAACTCGCCGCGGCGCTGCCGCGGTCCGGCGGGGAATATCATTTTCTGCGCGAGATTTATCATCCGTCGCTCGGATTTTTGGCCGGGTGGATTTCGGCAACCGTTGGCTTCTCCGCGCCCGTCGCGATCGCAGCGATGCCATTCGGCACTTATCTCGCTGAAATTTTTCCCTCCATAAATCCTCTGGTCGCTGCCATGGCCGCGGTCTGGATCGTGACCGTCGTTTTACTTTGTGATTTGCGGCTTGGCAGCGCCTTTCAAGTCGGATCCACCGTTCTGAAAGTCGCGCTCATCGCCGTACTCATCGGTGCGGGATTTTACGTTAACAAAACGCAGCCGATCTCGTTCTGGCCGATGAAAGGGGATGGCGCGCTAATCGCAAGCGCGCCCTACGCGATCAGTCTCTACTGGGTGATGTACGCCTACTCGGGCTGGAACGCCTCGACTTACATCACTGGAGAAATTCGTAACCCACGCCGGAACGTTCCGCTGTCCCTCGCGCTCGGGACATTGATCGTAATCGTGCTCTACGTTTGCGTGAATGCGGTATTTCTCCGAACAACGCCCGCCGCTGAAATGATCGGCAAACAACAGGTCGCTCTCATTGCCAGCACGCACATTTTCGGCCCGACGGGTGGTAAAGTGATGGCCGCGTTTATTTGCCTCGGATTAATTTCAACCGTCAGCGCAATGATGTGGATCGGTCCGCGCGTAACCGCGGTGATGGGCGAAGATCTCGGTATCCTGAGGCGATTGTCGCTGCGAACCGCGCGCGGAATCCCGGCCAACGCAATTTTGACCCAATTCGTCATCGTTAACTTGATGCTTTTGACCGCCACGTTCCAGTCGGTCGTGAACTACGTGCAGTTCAGTCTGACTCTTTGTTCCGCGCTCACCGTGCTGGGAGTTTTTGTCTTGCGCTGGCAGCGCCCGGAATTGGCAAGGCCGTATCGGGTTTGGGGATATCCTATGACACCTCTAATTTTCCTCGCGATCAGCGGTTGGATGCTTTGGCACTTGCTTGCGGAACAATCGACGCGCGCGCCGTCGTTGCTCGGTCTGGTAACTGCTGCCTGTGGCCTAATTATTTATTTTATTTCACCAAAAACTGCGACCAGCGACGTCTAACCATAAAATGATTTATCGCGTTTTAACGACGCTGCTGCTGCTGAGCGCTTCCGCCCTCGCCCAAAATGCACCTACTCTTGATGAGACCGCGCATTTTCTCGCGGGCATGCCGGTGACGGGTGTGCTCGAGCCGCTCACGCATGATCCCGCCTGGCAGGAGCACGCCCAGGCAATGAACGAGGCGTGGACGAGAAAAGAACGACAACAGATTTGGCCGATTCGCCAATGGATGCAGGCGACTGCGCCCCAGTATCACCGCAGCAACGACACCGTTTTCTACATGTTTAGCGGGCCCGATTTTTTGTACGCCAGCATCTTTTTTCCGCTGTCGAGCAACTACGTCCTCGCAGGTCTCGAACCGATCGGAAACGTTCCCGATCTCACTCAAGTCCCGCCCGAAATGCTGCGCGCCGATCTAGTCTCGCTGCGTAATTCCATGAATTCGATTTTGCGATTTCAATATTTTATCACCAAAGAAATGCGCGCGGATTTGGGTCGCGGAAATGTCAGCGGAACCTTGCCGATCCTTTACGTCTTTCTGGCGCGTCTCGGTTACACCATTGTCGACGTGACGCATGTGAGTAGCCCGGCCGAGGGTGTGAAGATCACCTTCAGCGGCGGTGAGCAATCGCAAACCTTGTACTACTTCAAAACCGATTTATCTGGTGGCAACAGCGCGTTTCTTCGCTGGTGCGCCGCGCGCGGGCCAGGGTTGAGTTTGCTCAAAGCCGCTTCCTTCCTCATGCACGGTGATGGATTCTCCGGCGTCCGCAATTTTCTCGTGCAAAACAGTCGCGTCATCATTCAGGACGATTCCGGCATTCCGCTGCGCGCCTTCCCGAAAGGTTGGAAGGTGAATTGCTACGGTCGTTACGTTCCGCACAAAGACGAGTTCCAAAAATATTATCAGCCTGATCTCGCCGCGCTCGTCGGCCAGAACGAGACACCGCTCGGTTTTGCCTTCGGCTATCATTGGCAAAAAGAGGACGGCCTCCTCATGCTCGCTACGCGCGAAGCTCTACTGGCGCTCCCGGCCGAGGAGCAACCGCAAAAAGTGCGCGTCCGAAAATGATCCACCGTTGGCTTGTCGCACCACGATGAGTTGGAGCGAAGGAATAACGTAAAGGCGTTGTCCTTCCGAGCCAATGCAGGCGACCAGGTCGCCCGGCGCGTCGTGGCAGAGACATCCATCACGCCAATCCTGGTTTTGCCATTTCGGAATCAGCATCTGCTCGAAGTCGAACTCGCGACCGTTCGGAGCAGCGCGATTGTTCCACCAACCGAAGGAAAAAGCGCGATTGGCTGCGGTTCCGCGCCAGCATTGCTGGAGAGAAGCCGGTGAGATAACCGGTCTGCCTTTTGCCAAAACAAGCTGACCGAGCTTGGCCCATTGTTTCGCGCTCAGAATCCAACCCGCTGCGAGCAACGGATTGCCGGCACCGTCGGTTAGGTAACGTTGTGATCCAAGGCCAAGACGACGCAACACCCGGCGCTCCAGATAATGGGTTGGCGAATCACCGCGCAATTTCTCCTTCAGTACTTGATGGAATACCTGAAGCGCGGCTGGTCCATAAATAAACGCGCTTCCCGGGTCTGCCACCATTCGTGCCCGTATCGCGGCTGTGTCACGGTCCTCTGATTGCGTTTCATGCAGGAAAAACTCCGGCTCGAGGCCGGAATCAAAGTCCAGCAATTGCCGGATTGTCACTTGCGCTCTCCGTGGGTCACTTCGCCAACTCGTAATCGTATCGGACACGCGTTCATCGAGGCGCAGCAGCCCATCTTCCGCCGCGGCCAACGCAGCCAGATCCCAAAAAGCTTTCGTGCCGCTGTAAATTCTGTGCGGTGTTTTCCCGTTCTGTTCCAATAGCGTTCGCCCATCTTGAATCGCCAGAAAGGAAACGCCGCGATGCCGCGCGGAATAGTCCGCCGCCGCTCTCACGGCGGCTGGGTCCAGCGAAGAAAT
>Ga0137403_10002294_pt1 | contig 23496 bp, 27 predicted proteins | sample CZOMad2_1_16fung_FD_122057 | JGI IMG/M metagenome (GOLD analysis project Ga0137403, IMG submission 122057) | Vadose zone soil fungal communities from Angelo Coast Range Reserve, California, USA - CZOMad2_1_16fungal (Hybrid Assembly) | ecosystem: Environmental > Terrestrial > Soil > Vadose zone...
CGGACGTAGTCGCTCGGCCGCTGCTTGAGCGGCTTGAAGTTGAGGAGCCGCGCGGCCCAGTGGCGGTGCCGCTCGTACCAGTAGTCGGCCTCCTCCATCCAGAACGGCACCCAGCCCAGCCGGGTCTCGGCGAAGAAGATCTTGAGGTCCGGCAGGCGATCGAAGACACCGGAGAGGATGAGCTGGGCGAAGCTCATGGACGGCGCCGTCCCCAGGAACGGCAGGGCCACCCACTCCACGAGCTTCCTCGGACCGAGCTTCGCGAGAATCGCAGGGTCGACGCCGGGGTACTCGAACGTGGGTTGAGAGGCGCGCGGCCCGAGGCGGTCGAAGCCGACGTGCACGGTCAGCGGCATCTTCATGTCGCCGGCGGCCGCCCAGAAGCGGTCGTCTTCGGCGGTCGGATACGCCTTGCCGCTCGGGAACACCCCCAGGTTGACGCCCTTGAGTCCCAGCCGCGCGCAGTGCTCGAGCTCGGCGAGGGCGTCGGTGACGTTGGTCCACGGGATGACGCCGAGGCCGATCAGGCGATCGCGCGACACCGCGCAGTACTCCTCGCCGAGCCAGTCGTTGTAGGCGCGGACCGTCGCGCGGTACACGTCGTCGTCGGCGATCGCGCGCCAGAGCCGCGGCCCCACCTGCATGTTCGGGAACAGCACCTCGGCGTGCAGCCCGTCCATGTCCTGCTCCCGGAGCCGCTGCTCGGGCGGGCCCACGCCGGCCGTGTCGTCGACCGTCACCCCGAAGGGCTCCCAGGTCTCGTTGGTCCGGCCGGCCCTGAGATCGAGGAAAGGCGCGGGATAGGGCGGCTGGCCCTCGACGAGGAGGGCATCGCCGCCGTCCGGAAGCTTGATCGTCCGCGGCGCTTTGTCTCGATGCTTGGGCGGCATCCGCGGCGACCAGCGCTCGGGACGGACTTCCAGATGGCCGTCGCTGGAGATCAGGGGGGGAAGTGGCGGGGCTGTCATGGCGGCTCTCCTTGTCTCCGGGGATGGTACCATCGGCACGAACCAAGGAGGATGACCATGGGCGCGATCCTGGGCCTCGGCGTGACGCACTATCCCCCGCTCTGCGGACGAGACGAAGACATGGCGCGCATCCTCAAGCGCGTCCTCCAGGATCCCGATCTTCCCGAACAGTACCGGCGAGCGGACGGCTGGCCGGCGGCGATGCGCGAGGAGTACGGCGCCGACCAGGGGCTCGCCGCCGCGCGGCGACACCGAGAGGCGCTGATCGCCGGGTTCCGCGACACCCGGCGGCGGCTCGACGACTTCGCGCCCGACGTGGTCCTGATCTGGGGCGACGACCAGTACGAGAATTTCAAGGAAGACATCATCCCGCCCTTCTGCGTCCTGGCGTACGAGTCGATCGAGCACCGGCCGTGGGCGGAAGCGCGGTGGAAAAAATCGGGGAACGCGTGGGACGAGGCGAGCGACGCGACCTTCGTGTACAAGGGACACCGGGCCGCCGCCAAATCGCTCGTCACGGGACTGCTCGACCACGGCTTCGACGTGTCCTACGCGTACCGGCCGCTGCACCACCCGCTCGGCCACGCCTTCATGAACACGCTGCTCTACCTCGACTACGACCGGCAGGGCTTCCCCTACCCCGTCGTGCCGTTCTCGATCAACTGCTACGGCCGGAAGGTCATCTCGCAGCACGGCGGCGTCTCGAGCTTCGCCGATCTGCCGACCGAGGCCCAGCTCGACCCGCCCTCGCCGGCGCCGTGGCGCTGCTTCGATCTCGGCCGCGCCGCCGCGCGCGTGATGGCCCAGAGCCCGTGGCGGGTGGCCCTGATCGCCTCGTCGAGCTGGTCGCACGCGTTCCTGACGCCGAAGCACCACCTGCTCTATCCGGACGTCGACGCCGATCGCGCGCTCTACGAGAAGCTGCGGGTTGGAGACTACGAGGCGTGGCGCAAGACGTCCCTGGCCGGTCTCGAAGAGAGCGGACAGCAGGAGATGCTGAACTGGATGTGCCTGGCCGGCGCGATGGCGGAGCTCGGGCGGCGGCCGGACGCGACGACGTTCGTCCAGACCCACATCTTCAACTCGAGCAAGTGCTTCGCGTCCTTTGGCGGGTAACGGCCGCTAGCCGCGGCCGTCGGGAACCTTCCCTTCGTTCAGCAACCGGGCCCGGATCAGGCCCGGACGGAAGACTTCGACACCGACGCCAGACCAGCCCCATTGTTCTGACGTCAAAACAACCGCCCGCCGGCACCGCGTAGCCCCAAAAAAGATCATCCACCCGGCGGTCGTGGGTTGTTCGGAGGGAGAACCCGCCCGCCGGGCCGGCGGTCAGCGGGCTGGCACGGCCGGGGTCAGCGCGACCCGTTCCCTGCGAGCGGCGACGGAAGCAGCGCGCCAGGATGGAGCCCAGCCGCCTCGGAGAAGCGGGCGCGTGCCGCGTGGTCGCGCGACCCCGGCCGTGCCGGCCCGCTGACCGCCGGCCCGCCGAGCGCGGTAGGATACCCACCGTGCGCTCCGTTCGCTTCCTCCAGCTGTGGAGGCACCGCGACTTCCGCTGTCTGAGCCTCGGCGTCTTCTTCCACACGCTCAGCATGGTCGGCGAGCAGGTCGTCCTGGGCTGGTTCGTCCTGGAGCTCACCAATTCGGCGGTCATGGTCGGCGTCGCCCTGGGCCTCCGGAACCTCCCGCTGTTGCTCGTCGGCATCCCGGCCGGCGTCGTCGCCGATCGCGGTGATCGCGTGCGGCTCCTGCAGGTCTCGGGCGTCGCGATGGCCGTCGTCACCGCCACGCTTGGCCTGGTCGTCGCGTTGCGAATCCCCGGCGTCTGGCCGGTGCTGGTCCTGACCTTCGTGACCGGCTCGTGCCGGGCCCTCCACCAGACCGCGCGCCAGAGCTACGCGCACGACATCGCGGGCGCCGACGGTCTGGTCCACGCCCTCGCCCTCGTCGCCCTCACCTCACGGGTCGGCGGCCTCGTCGGCTCGCTGCTGGCCGGCTTCCTGATCGCCCGATACGGCTCCGCCGTCGCCTACCTGGCCGTGGCGGCGGGCTATCTCGCGAGCGCGGCCGCCATGCTCCCGGCACGAGCGAACGGACGCTCCGGCGCCGCGGGCGCCGGCTCGATCGGGGCCGATGTGTTCGGCTTCCTGACGACGATCCGGCGCGATCGCGTGCTCATCTACCTCATGAGCCTGACGGCGCTCGCCGAGGTGCTCGGATTTTCCCACCAGGCGCTGTTGCCGAGCCTGGCCCGCGACGTGCTCCGCGTGGGGCCGGAAGGCCTCGGCGTGATGACGGCCGCGCGCCAGGTCGGCGGCCTCGCCGGAATCGCCCTCACCTCGGGACTCGGCGCCGCGCGCGGCTACGGTCCGCTCTTCCTCACGGTGCTCGTCGCGTTCGGGGCGTCGCTCGTGGCGCTCGGCTTCGCGCCGACCTTCGCCGTGGTGCTGCTGATCCTCGTCGGCGCCAACGCGCTCGGCGCGGTGACCGACGTCCTGGCCCAGACGCTGATCCAGCTGGCCGTGCCGAGCGGGCTCCGGGGCCGCGCGGGTGGTGCGTGGGTCGTGTCCATCGGCATGGCGCCGCTCGGCCAGTTCCAGATCGGCGCGCTCGCGTCGTTGTTCGGCGTGAGCGCAGCGCTCGGCGTGAACGGCGTCGCGCTGATGGCGGTCGGCGTCGCGGCGGCGCTGCTGGTGCCGAGGCTTCGCAAGCTGTGACCGCGCGCATCGCGCATGCTACACTGCGGCGCGACCATGGCTCCGTCGTTGGAACGCCGCGTGGCGATCGACGCGGCGCGCGCCGCCGGCGGTCTCCTCCAGGCCGAGCTCCGAGCGTCTCATCGCGTCGCGTTCAAGGGCCCGTCGACCAACCTCGTGACCGAGATGGACGAGCGCGCCGAGGAGCTGATCGTCGGCCGACTCGCGTCGGCCTTCCCGGACGACTCGATCCTCGCCGAGGAGCGCGGCGCGGCCCCCGGCCGCTCGGGCCGTCGCTGGATCGTGGATCCCCTGGACGGCACGACCAACTACGCGCACGGGCTGCCGATCTTCTCGGTGTCGATCGCGCTGGAAGTCGATCGCCGGATCGTGCTCGGCGTCGCGTACAACCCGTCCGCCGACGAGCTCTATGTCGCGGAACGCGGCAAGGGCGCGACCGTGAACGACGAGCGACTCGCCGTCTCGGCGACGGCCACGCTCGACGAGAGCCTGCTCACGACGGGCTTCCCGTACAACATCCGCGAGACCCGCGACACGAATCTGCGCGAGTACGCGGCGTTCGCGCTCCGCTGCCGCGGCGTGCGCCGGCTGGGCTCCGCCGTCCTCGATCTGGCGTGGGTGGCGGGCGGGCGGCTCGACGGCTTCTGGGAGCTCCGCCTGGGCCCGTGGGACGCCGCCGCGGCCAGCCTCTTCGTCGAAGAGGCCGGCGGGCGGGTCACGAATCTGACGGGCGGGGCGCTCGACCTGGACGCGCCCGCCGTGGTGGCGACCAACGGGCGGATCCACGACGAGATGCTCGCCGTGCTGCGGGAGGTCCGGGGAGTCTGAGGTGGGACGCGGGCGCGGGCTAGTCGCCGGGGCTAGGACGGACCTCGAGGCCGCCGAGCGGCCCCGGCACGCCGTGCAGGGTGATCTGCACCGAGGATCGCGAGTCCGGCTGGCCGACGACGACCACGTCGACGTCGACGCCCTCGGCCGCGCTCAAGACTTCCCCGAGCCACGCCAGAAGCTGGCCAGTCTCGAACGGTGTGCGCGTCATCTTCTCCCCCGATTTTCTGCGGTGGGCCGGAACTGTCTTATAATGCCGCCGGTTACTCCCCTATGATGTCCGCGTCAGCGCAACAGGATCCTGAGAGCCCGGCCTCCGGTCCGGGGTTCGCGCCCCTCTGGTACGTGGTGCGCACGCGCTCCCGTCACGAGAAGACGGTGCGCGATCAGCTCGTGAGTCGAGACGTGGAGACCTTCCTGCCGATCGCCGAGCGCTGGAGCCGGTGGAAGGACCGCCGCAAGAAGGTCGCCTTTCCGCTCTTTCCCGGCTATTGCTTCGCGCGCTTCCCTCTCGTCGAGCGCCTACGGGTCCTCAACGTGGTCGGCGTCGCCGACCTGGTCGGCACCAGCGGCCGCCCCGAGCCGGTGCCCGACGCCGAGATCGAGGCGATCCAGCGGCTCGCGAGCACCACGCTCCAGTACGATCCCCACCCGTTCCTGGCCGAGGGCATGGACGTCGAAGTGGTGCGCGGTCCGCTCGCGGGTGTCCGCGGCAAGCTCCTGCGCAAGGACCGCGTGACCCGGCTCGTGCTCGCTGTGACATTGATCCATCAGGCCGCGGTCGTGGAGATTCATCCCGCTGACGTCGTCCACGTCGGAGGGCCTTAGTTCCGGAGCAGGGCTCTCGCCTGTCGGGCCGCGACGCTCCCGGGATGCTCGCGGACGACGCGCTCCCAGGTTCGCTTCGCCCGCGCCGTGTCACCGAGCCCTCGCTGACAGAGCCCGATCTTGAGGAACGCGTCGGGAACCTTCTCGCCCCGCGGGACGGCGCTGATCAGGGCCTCGAACTCGGCCATCGCGCCTCGCCAGTCCTTCTGTTGGTAGAAGATGTCCCCCACCAGGAACTGGGCGCTCTCGCGCAGCGGACTGTCCGGATAGGTCACGATGAGGTCGTAGAAGCTGAGGGTCGCCGCGTCGAGGTCCTTGGCGCGTAGCTGCTCGACCCCCGTGCGGTAGAGATCGGCGGCGGGCGTCGTCGTCGCCGACGCGAGCGGAGTCGGCGGCGCCGCCGACGTCGGGGCCGTCGGGGCCGACGGCGCGAAGCCGCTCGGGGCGGCCGGCAGCCGGCCTCGGTTCGGCGCTTCCAGCTCCTCCAGGCGGCGACGAAGGAACGTCAGCTGGTCGTCCTGCTGTCGCGACGCCGCAATGAGCTTGGCGACGGCGTTCTGCAGATCGCTGAGCTCGCCGGCGATCCGGGCGACCTGCTCGGCGAGGCGCGCCGGCTCGGCCGCGGCGCCCTGCGGCTGATTGGCCGCCGCGAGGGGCGCCGCCGGCCGCGGCGCCTCGACCGCGGCCTGCCGCTTCGCGATGTCCCCGCATCCAGCCAGGGTGAGCGCCACCAGCGCCGCGAAGAGAATCATGGAACGTCGGCCGTCGTCACGGAAACCGACTCGAGCGGCCACTGCGCGGGGGCGCGAAGCTGGAGCGTCACGGTCACCTCGCGGCTCAGCGGCACCTCGACGAGCCAGAGCCAGCCCTCCGGTACGCTCAGCGACGGATAGCTTCGGAGGATCGCGCCCCGCGCGAACACGTGGCGAGACTCGCCGGCGGCGCGGGTGTGGACGCGCTCGCCGAGGACGAGGGTCCCGCCGCTCGTGACGCAGAAGATGTAGTCGATCTCCTGGAGCGGCGACGCGCGGACCACGCGGACGGGCGCGGTGCGCGGCGCCGTGGCTCCGCCGATGCTCGTGGCGATCTGCTCGAGGGTCGAATAGGCCACCGGCGCCTCGCGCATGGCGATCAGCTGGTTGCCCTGGCTCTGGACGCGGATCAACGACTGATCCAGGACGATCGGCAATCGGGGCTGGGTCTCGGCGCGCGCCGCGACGATCACGATCGACGCGACGGTCGCCACGATCCACCGCCTCATTCGGCCGCCGCGCCTCCGCTCGCCCGGGCCCAGCCCTGCACCGTGAGCCAATCGCTCCGGCCGTCTATCGAGCCGCGGACCACGTGGGCGACCGGGAGCTCGTCGCCCGCAGCGAGCACCCGCGTGGCGACGTCGTCCAGCCGGGAGAAACGGACGCGCCCACGGACGAGCTCACCCAGGAGGGCCTCGAACGTCTCGAGCAGGGCGCCGCCCTCCACCTCGGCGTGAAGCGTGAAGACGTTGATGCCGGGCCGCACCGCCCGCGCGAGCGCGTCCGGGACGTTGGACACGCGCCCCACGAGCTCGTCCATCGTGGGCATGGTGGTCGGCAGCTGCAGGGTCGCGAGCACGCCGTTGGCAACCCTGGGTCTGAACGGCGTTTCGCCGCGCGTGTCGCTCGCGTAGTGGAGCCCGAGGTCCTCCTGGGCCGCGAGCGCCACCGCCGACGTCCGCCAGCCCGGCGCCGCGCTGGCGAGCGGGGCGACGCCGACGGCCGCCGTGAAAGCTCGCGCGGCCAGATTCAGATCGGCCCGGATCGCGGGGCGATCGAGGCGGTGGATGCGGTCCTGCCAGCCGACGTGGTCCCAGCCGTGCGGCGCGACCTCGTGACCCTCGTCGGCGATCTGCCGGAGCAGCGCCGGCGCGCCGGCGCCGACCAGGCGCGCCGGCACGAGGGTGCCGGAGAGCAGCGTGCGGAGCCCGTAGAGCTTGAACGGGTTCGTGCGCCACATCTTGGCGAGAAAGCTCGGCCGCAGCGCGCGGCGGATCGCCCGCCCGGAATGGTCCGGCCCCATCGTCACGAAAAAGGACGCGCGCACGCGACGGCGCCGGAAGAGCTCGAGCAGGCGCGGAACGCCCTCGTCGAGGCCGCGTCGGGTGTCGACGTCCACGCGCAGGGCGACGGTCGCGCGTTCCGCCGGATCCATCACAGCCGCATTCCCGGGCGCAGGGCCCGCCGCACGTGCTCGCCGCGGGCCAGCAGCGCGTCGAGCGCTCGGGCGCCGAAAGTGTGGTAGGCGAAGACGGCCCAGCGCGCGCGCGTCACTCGAGCACCTCGCTGATCGCGTACCGCGGCCTCGGTCGCGCTTCTCGAAAGATCCGGCCCGCGTACTCGCCGATCAGCCCGAGGGCGAGCATCTGACGCAGCAGGTCGAAGGCGAGCCGGAAGAGCCGCACGGGGCCGTACCGGGAGCGCCCGTGCTCGCGCGCCCGGTGCTCGACCGGGATCTCGGCCACCGAGGACGCGAAGCTGGCGGCAAGCACGGGAATGTACCGCGGCACGCCCGGGAACGCCACGATCCGGTCGACCACGGAGCGCCGGTAGGCCCGCAGCATGCACCCGTAGTCGCGGAGCCGCACGCCGACCACGGCCGAGGTCACGCGGTTGACGAGCCAGGACGCGGCCCGCCGGGCCCAGGGGTCGCGACGACTCACGCGCCGGCCGCCCACGACGTCCACGCCGTCCGCGAGCGCCGTCAGGAGGCGTGGAATCTCCTCCGGCGGGTTCTGCAGGTCGGCGTCGAGTGTCACGACGACGTCTCCCCGGGCCCGCTCCATCCCGGCGAACAGCGCGGCGTGCTGCCCATAGTTCTGGCTGAAGCGGATGATCTTCACGGCGGCGTCGTGGGCCCGGAGCGCGCGAAGAACATCCGCCGACCCGTCGCGGCTTCCGTCGTCCACGAAGATGATCTCGTAGGGGCGCCCGAGCTCGGCGAGGGTCCGAGCGAGGCGCTGGTGCAAGTCGACGAGGCTCAGCACCTCGTTGAACACGGGAATGACGACCGACAGCACGGGCGGCGCCCCGTCGCTCAGCGCTCGATCTCCCGCACGAGCAGACAGTCGTTGTGGCCGCCGAATCCGAACGAATTCGAGATGGCCGCCCGGATGCGGGCGGCCACGGACGTGTTCGGCACGTAGCACAGGTCGCACTCGGGATCGGGCACGCGGTAGTTGATCGTCGGCGGCGCGATCTGGTCGCGGACGGCCAGCACCGTCGTCGCCAGCTCGATGGCGCCGGCGGCCGAGATCGTGTGACCGATCATCGACTTCGTGGAGCTGACCAGGAGCCGCGACGCCTCGGAGCCGAACACGGTCTTGATCGCCGCGGTCTCGACCCGGTCGTTCATCGGCGTCGACGTGCCGTGGGCGTTGACGTAGTCGACGTCCCGGGGGGCCAGGCCGGCGTCGTCGAGGGCGCGGCGCATGGCGCCGATCGCCCCGCGCCCATCCGGCGCCTCGTCCGTGACCCGGTACGCGTCGCAGGTCGTCCCGTAGCCCGCGACCTCCGCGATGGCCGGGGCGCCGCGGCGCCGTGCGTGGTCCGCCGACTCGAGGATGAGAAAGCCGGCGCCTTCGCCGATCACGAAGCCGTCGCGGCGCGCGTCGAAGGGGCGGCTCGCGGTCTCGGGCGTGGCGTTCTGGCGCGACATGACACCGAGCAGGCAGAAGAGCTGCACCTCGATCGGCGCCACGATGCATTCGGCGCCGCCCGCCAGCGCCACGTCGATCGCGCCCCGGCGGATCGCACGATACGCCTCGCCGATTGCCTGCGCCGACGAGGTGCACGCGGTCTGGATCGTCGCGGTGGGCCCCTCGATGCCGAAGTGCCCGGCCAGCCGGGCGGCGAGGTACTGGGGCCACGTCCGGTAGAAGGCCTTGGCCGCCGCGCGGCGGGCGAACTCGTTGACGAATCCGGCCGGCGTGACCCGGCCGACGTCGGCACGGCTCGCGTACGCGATGGCGCCGAGCTCGCGCAGGTCGTGCCGCTCGCCGCTCGTGCCGACGAAGACGCCCGCGCGCGGCGACGCGAGCGCCTGACCGGCGCCGGCCGCCGCGACGGCGCCCCGGGCGGCGCGCACGCCCACCACCACCCCACGCGGCTCGTGCGCGTCGAGCGAGGCCTCGGCCCGGAACTCCTCGATCAATGCGCGATCGTCGAGCGCGGCGGCGATCTGCGTGGGGAGCCCCTCCGGATCGAAGTGGGTGATCCGCCTGACCCCCGACACCCCCGCGAGCGCGGCCTTCCAGAAGGCTTCCACCTCGGACCCGATCGGGGTCACCACGTCGAGCCCGGTCACGACGACGCGCCGGCGCGCGTCCGCCTCACGCGAGGAGCGAGTACCCACCGTCCACCGTCAAGACCTGTCCCTGGATCGCCAGGGCCGCCGGGCTCGCGAGAAAGAACACGACTTCGGCCACGTCCTGCGCCGTCACGAGGGCGCCGCCGGGGGTGCGTTCCCGGATCGCCGCGAGCGCCGCCGGGCCGTCGGGAATCGCCTGCCACACGTCCGTCTCCACGGCACCGGCCGAGACCGTGTTGACGGTGATGCCCCTCGGGGCCAGCTCGACGGCGAGATAGCGCGTGAGGGCTTCGAGCGCCGCCTTCGACACGCCGATCGCCGCGTAGCCCGGAATGACGCGCCGGCTCCCGAGACTCGACAGCGCGACGATCCGCCCGCCCGACGCCATGAGCCGCGCCGCTTCCTGGGCGAGGACCAGCAGCGCGCGCGCGTTCGTCGCCATCACCCAGTCCCATTGCTTGGGCGAGAGCTCGAGCCCGCCCCGGAGCACGCCGGACGCGGCGTTGCTCACGAGCACGTCGAGGCGGCCGGCCCGACGCTCGACCTCGGCCACGAGGCGCTTGATCTCCGCCGGCTCCTTGAGGTCGGCCGGCAGCAGGTGCGCCGTGCCGCCGCGCAGCTCGACGTCGCGCGCGGTCTTTTCGGCCGCCTCGCGGTTCACGAAGAAGTTCACGAAGACGCGGGCGCCCGCCTCGCCGAAGCGGAGCGCGATCGCGCGCCCGATGCCGCGGCCGCCGCCCGTCACCAGGACCGTGCGCGGCGTCGCCTCACTCATGGCCGTCCGGCCCCGCGATCCCGACCGGCGCCCGCTGGAGCTCGCGCGCGAGCGCCCGCAGACGCTCGGCGTGACGTCCGGCCTGCGTCCCCGGCCCCGCCGGCTCGAGCGCGTACTCGAGCGTCGCCGCCGCGACTCGCTGCGCGTCCACCGTCGCCGTCGCCTCGAGCACCCAGGCGCCCTCGCCCGCTCGCCGCTCGCACCGGATCGCGAGCTGGTCGCCCGGGCGGACCTGGCGCCGGAACGCGACGCGCGAGAGCCGGCGCAGCCGGCCGACCTGCGCGAACTCGTGGCTCAGGCCGATCAGGAGCTGCGAGGCCTGCGCGAAGGCCTCGACGACCAGCGCGCCCGGCAACACGGGGTAGCCCGGAAAATGGTCGGCGAACACGTCCTCGGTCGCGCTCACGTTCTTCAGCGTCTCGATGTGACGGCGCGGCTCGGCACTGACGATGCGGTCGACGAACACGAAGCGCATCTGGTTGAACGGCGCCTGGCGCACGTCGCCGCGGCGGTGGCTCCTCAGGTCCCCGGAGCGAGGCGCGCGGCGGCCGCGAGCTGGCCCACGATGTACTCGGTGACCGCGCTCACCGTGAGGCGGTTCATGACGACCTCGACCGCCTCCGGCGAGTGCAGGTTTTTCTCGAGATAGCCGGCGAACTGATCGACGCTGAGCCCGGACAGGTCGAGCGGTGTCGACGCCAGGTCGGCGAGCATCCGCGCGACCAGCGCCCCGACGACCTCCCGCTCGTCGCCGCCCGCTCGGGCGATCCCGTGCTTGGCCGCCGCGTGCGCGAGCACGGCGCCGACCGTCGCCGGCGACACCATGCGCAGCTCGTCCGCCGGCACCGCGATCCGGTATCGCGTCTCGAGCACCCGGGCGAGCACGCTGAGGTCGCGCCACTCGATGCGGCGCTCCTGGATCAGCCGCATGGGCAGGTCGACGCCGAAGGTTTGCTGGCACTTGAAGCTCAGGTCGAGGAAGTCGATCGACTCGGCGCCGAGGTCCCGCACCAGTGCCGCGTCGGCCGTCACGTTCGCCTCGTCGACCCCGAGCGACTCGACGATGAGCTTGCCGACGCTCACGCGAACCTCGGGGCGGGTCCAGATCTTCGCGGTATCCGGCTCCATGCGCTTCCGGGCCTCCTCAGCCGATGCCGCCGTCCACGGCGATGACCTGGCCGGTGATGTAGCTCGCCTCCTCGGACGCGAGGAACACGGCCAGCGCCGCCACCTCCTCGGGGCGGCCCACGCGCCGCATCGGGATCCACTCGCGGATCTTGGGCGCGGCCATGCCGATGAAGGGGCGACTCATGTCGGTCTCGATCAGTCCCGGCGCGATGGCGTTCACCGTGACGCCCCGGGGGCCCAGCTCGTTCGCGAGCGCGGCGGTGAGCGCGTTCACGCCGCCCTTCGACGCCGCGTAGCCGACCTGGCCCCGGCCCGCCCGCGACACCAGCACCGAGCTCAGGTTGATGATCCGGCCCCAGCCCTGGCGGAGCATGTGGTGCGCGCTCAGGCGCGCGCAGCGGTAGACGCCGTCGAGGTTGGTCTCCAGCACCGAGGTCCATTCGCTGTCGGCCATCTCGACGAAGAGCCCTTCGCGGCTGATGCCCGCGTTGTTCACCAGAATGTCGAGGTGGCCCGCGCGCTCGACGACGGCGCCGATCAGCGCTTCGGCCGCAGCCCGGTCGCTCACATCCGCCTGGTGGACGAAGCCGTGACCGCCCGCCGCCTCGATCGCCTGCAGCGTCTCCTTGGCCCGCTCGTGCTGCTGGCGGTAGTTGACGCAGACCGTCGCGCCGGCGCGCGCCAGGCCGGTGGCGATCGCGCGGCCGATCCCCCGCGACGCGCCCGTCACGAGCGCGACCCGGCCGGTGAGATCGATCTGCATGGGCATCGCTAGCTCCGCAGCATCAGCGCCGAGCACTCGCCGAAGAGTCCGAGCGAGAGCACGAGGGCGGAACGGAACGCCGGTGTCGCCGCCGGCGGATGCTGCGAGACGGCACGCGGGAGTGTGGCGTGCTGGAGCATCGCCGAACACGCGAGCAGCTCCACGGGACTCGCCGCCGCGCCGAGGTCGGCGTGAGCCGGCTTCATCCGGAGGCGGGGCGTCGACGACGCGGCGGAGCCCAGCGCGCGCCCGAGCGCCGCGTGCTCGGCCTGGTCGTGAGCGGGAATGCCGTCGCCGTGCAGGCTCACCAGGTCGGGGGCGTCCCCCGCCTCCTCCAGGACCGCGTCGATCACCCGCGCCAGGCGGTCCGCCAGCGGCGCCGGGGCATCGCCGCCGCCGAGGCGCCCGTCGCCCGCCGCCGAGGCGAAGCCGCACATCTCGGCGTGGACTCTGGCGCCGCGCGCGAGTGCGTGCTCGGCCTCCTCGAGGACGAGGAGACCGCTCCCCTCCCCGGGGACGAGTCCGGGCCGACCGTCGTCGGCGGCGATCACGCCGCCGCCCCAGTGTGTGGCGAAGAACAGCTCCTCGAGCTGGTCGTCGGCGCCGCCGCAGAGGGCGACGTCGAGATCGCCTTCGGTGATCAGATGAAGGGCGTCACCGATCGCCCGCGCGCCGCCCACGTGCCCTTCTGTGAGCGCGCGACAGAACCCCTGGGCGTCGTTCGCGATGGCGAGGTGGCCGGCTACCAGGTTCGGCAGCGTCTTGAGCGAGAAGTCGAGCGGGTTGATCGAGCGCATGCAGAACCCGCTGGCGCGCGCCATGTCGAGCACGTCCGGCGTCTGGGCCGACTCCGACGCGACCAGGTACTGGAGCATCGAGGCGAGGTCCCAGGCCAGCATGTTCACGCCGAGCAAGACGCCGAAGCGACGGGGCGCGCCGGCGCCCGCGCCGAGCCCGGCGTCTTCCATCGCGAGCGCCGCACCGAGCATCCCGAGGAGCGTCGCGCGGTTCCAGAGCTTCTGCTGCTTGCGCGGCAGGCGCGCCAGGTGAGGCTCGATCGCGTCCGGCGCCACTTCCGCCCCGCGCGTCGCCGGCAAGCCGAGCGCGGCGAGCCGATCGCGACGACCCACCGCGGAGCGTCCCGCGCAGAGCGCCTCCCAGTGCTGGGCGATTCCGACGCCGAGCGGCGAGACGACGCCGCGCCCGGTCAGGACCACGCTGCGCCCGGTCACACGCCGGCTCCCTGTACCAGATCGACCCCCGGCACGCTGATGCACACGAACATCATCCTCGCCTGAGCGATCCGTTTTGTCTCGAGATACACCTGGGCGTCCGTCTCCGCGACGCTCGTCCCGTCGGCCACCGACGACAGCCCGCGTAGATCCGCCACGGCGCGGAGCCGCTCCCCCGCGGAGGCCGTGCCCTCGAAGCGGCACTCCGGCACCTTGAGGAGAAGCGGCAGCCGACGCCCGCCGAGGTGGCGGAAGACCAGATGCCCGCCCGTCGTCGCCATCAGCTCGAGCAGCATCGACTCGGGCACGCGCTCGGGCCCCTGGGGCCCGCTGAAGACGTCGTCGCCCGGATCGAAGCGCTTGGCCACCTCGATCCGGGGGGCGCCGTCGAGGGCAAGCGACACGATCTCGTCGACGAAGCGATAGCGCATGAAGTTCGGAGCGGAGCGAGCGAGACGGGGAACGGCGCTAGAACAGCACCGCCAGCGCCGCGACCCCCAGGAGCGCCGCGCCGATGGTCTGCATGATGTCGCGGATCGTCGGCAGCGTGCGGATCTTCTCCTCGTCCTTGGGCGGCACGATGACGGTGTCGCCCGGCTCGACCGTGCGGATGTTCGTGAAGCTCGAGATGGCCGAGCCGTCGGCCTTCACGATGTGGGCTTCCTTCTTGTCCGCCTCCTTCGAGTAGCCGCCGACGCGGTTGATGTAGTAGTCGACGCCGGCGCCGTCCTTGTGCTGGACGGAGGTCGAGTTCCGGACGGCGCCGATCACGAGCACCGAGTCCGGCGGCTCCGGCACGTTGAGCGTGTCGCCGTCGACCAGGACGACGTCGTTGTCACTGCCCTTGAGGCGGTCGGGCGAGTCGAGGCGCACGACCATGCGTCCCACCACGACCTTCGAGGCCAGCAGGCGCAGCGCCTCGCGGCGCGCCTGCAGCGACTGCTGCTGGGCCGCGACGTCTTCCTTCTCGGCCCCGACGATCACCGTCGACGCCGCGGCGAGCATGCGCTGCTCCTGGACCCTCAGGAACGCGTCGAGCTGCTCCTGCTCGATCTTCCGGAGCGAGGCCCGCGTGTACGCAGCGCCCTTGAGGAAGGCGCGGTCGTTGAAGCCGCCGGCGCGCTCGAGCACCGAGGAGAGCTTTTCCCCGTCCGCGATCGTGTAGACGCCCGGCCGCACGACCTGCCCGGTCAGCGCGATCGTTCGGGCCGCCTTGAGCTCGGTGCGCACCGTGACCTCGTCGAGTGGCTTGAGCAGGAGATCCTGGCTCGGGTCGCCGCTCCACGCCTTCTTCAGGTCGACGGACAGGACCTCCATCGTCAGGTCCGCCCGGCGGCGCGCCACCTCGACGCGCTCGGTGTACGCCTCGGGCAAGAGCTTGTCGGGCGGCAGGAGCTGGCCGATGCGCATCATCGGCTTGAGCTCGTACGCCCCGGGATACCGCACGGCGCCGTCGACCTTCACGATGTTGTAGACGCGCGGGTCGCTCCGGTGGATCAGTATCAGGTCGCCGGCGTTGATCGGCGGATTGCTCGGCTCGTCGCCTTTCAGATAGTGGCTCGCGAGATCGACGTCGAGCGTCACGCGCTCGGCGTCCGGGAGCGCGCGGACGATCTGGACCCGCTTCAGATAGCTCGTGGGCGTCACGCCGCCGGCCAGCGACACCACGTCGGCGAGCCGGGTGCCGCTCCGGATCTCGTAGATCGCGGGCCGCTTGACTTCCCCGGCCACGGCCACGACGTCGCCGACCGTCGGGACGAAGATCGTGTCGCCCGACTCGAGGCGGTAGTCGCGCGCCCGGTCGCCGCGCTGCAGGAAGTCGTAGAGGTCGACGCGCGCGACCTGGACGTTGCTGCGCAGGAGGCGCACCTCGCGGAGCGACCCGAGCTTGGTCGGCCCGCCGGCGCTGTAGAGCGCGTTGGTCACCGTGGCGAGGGAGCTCAGCGTGTAGACACCGGGCTGGCAGACCTCGCCGACGACGTGGACGCTCACGGTGCGCAGCCGGCCCATGGTCACGCTCGTCTGGAAGCCGCGGAAGAACCGGCCGAGCTCGTCCCGGATCAGGCGGTCAGCCTGTGAGAACGTGAGCCCCCAGATCCGGAGGTCGCCCACCTTCGGGAGCACGATGCGCCCGTTGCGATCGACGGTGCGGACCAGCGTGCTGTCCACCGCGCCCCAGACGTTGATCGTGAGATCGTCGCCCGGGCCCATCACGTAGTCCGGCCCGACGGGAATGTCGTCGACGGGCGCGAAGGTCGAGACGTTGCCGGCGAACATCGAGTAGCCATACTGGCGCAGCGGCGTCCCGAAGGAGCCCAGCGACCCGACGGACACCGCCGCCTGACGCAGCGGATCCTGGTTGAAGCCGGCCTCGATCCTCGAGACCTCGTCGGCCTCGGGTGCGGCGAGAGCCGGACTGCCGCCCGGCGCCCTCGCTTCGGCAGCCGCCTGCTGGCCGGCTTGAGCCGGGACACCCGGCGCGCCCTGCGACACGGTGACCTGGGTGACGGTCGCGGCCGGCGGAAGGGGCTCCCGCGTCCGCGGAATCGAGACGGTCTGATACGGCCGCGTTCCCCCGCCAGGCTGGCAGATGTTCGATCCGCTCGGACCGACGGGCCGCTGGATCATCGGCGACTGCGTCTGAGGGGACGTTTGTGGCTGCTGGGGGGCGCCGTAGGGGGCCGGCGTGCCGGGACCGGGAGCCACACGGCCGGAGGCGCCGTCACTGTTGCCGAGCGACGGCATCAGCGTCTGGCCGTTCGCCGGACTCGACGTCTGTCCGAGCGCCGGGGAGATCGCGAGTGCGAAGTCCGACCCGAGCAGAGCGACCAGGGTCATGATGGTCACGAGCTTCCTCAACCGCATTTCTCTACCCCCCTGAGGCCCCGATTCTAGCGAACGATCCGCCAACCCGGAAGCTTGTATTCCGGGTTGGCCAGGCCCTCAGGGCCCTTGACGATCGTCGCCAAGTGACTATACTGGTCACATGCATCTGACTAGAGGAGACTGCTGATGCGAAGCGCCACGGTGTCCAAGCTGAAGGCGACTTTGAGCGAGCACCTGGCTCGCGTCAAGGCGGGCGAGGAAGTGATCGTGACCGAGCGTGGCAAGCCGATCGCGAAGATCGTTCCCATCGGCCGCGACCAGGCGGGGGTCCCGGCCCATCTCCTCGAGCTGGCGCGCGCCGGGCTCGTTCGCCTCGGCTCCGGCAAGATCTCGAAGGGGTTCTGGAAGCTGCCGCGGCCCGCGGACCCGAGCGGAGCAGTCCTCAAGGCTCTGCTGGAAGAGCGTGAGAGCGACCGCTGAAGTTCTGGGACGCATCGGCGCTCATTCCGCTCTGCTTGAGAGAATCGCACAGTCATATCGTCAGGAGGCTTGCCGATAACGACGATGCCATCGTCACCTGGTGGACGACACCTGTCGAGTGCTACTCCGCCTTCGCGCGGCGGAGACGCGACGATGTCATCACGCGGGGTCAAGAGGAGCAGATGCGGCGCGCGGTGGCGCACCTCGCTGCCGACTGGACCGAGATCCAGCCCAGTCATCAAGTTCGCGACGCCGCGGCACGCGCGCTCATCCTGCATTCGCTGAGCGCCGCAGACGCTCTGCAGCTGGCCGCCGGACTCCTGTGGGCGAACGGCCGCCCGGCTCACCACGATTTCGTGTGCCTCGATCAACGACTCCGAGACGCCGCCCACGCCGAGGGCTTCCAAGTCCTGCCGTAGGCCAGACCCGACGGTCATCGCGGGCGGATCCCCTGGGCCGCGCGCGCGACCCACCTGGGCGGCCCGGTCAGGCGCTCGTCCACGAGCCGAAGGAGCTTCCGGCCGGTGCGGAGCGTGCCCGGAGCGAAGAACACGAGCTCGAGATCGATCAGGCGCTGGCAGTAGGCGAGCCACGCGTCGGGCCGCGTCCGCTGCAGCGCCCCGAGCACCTCCTGGACGGCCCGCTCGCGCGCCGTCGCATCGCCCTCGAGCTCGAGGCGGAACTGCACGACCGTCGTGAGGTCGCGCTCGTAGAGGGCGACCTGCCAGTCGTTCGCGAGCCCGGGCACGCCGGCCAGCAGGGGCTCGAAGAAGTCGGGGTGGAGGTTGCCCCAGGCGCACGAGACCTGCTCGTCGAGCCGGCCGCGCAAGGGCGAGAGCCGGCGGAAGGGCAGCGCGCACGCGCAGGGCTCCGGAACCCAGCGCGCCACGTCCCCCGTGCGGTAGCGGATCAGCGGCATCACGCGGCGGCTCACGGTCGTCAGCACGATCTCGCCATAGCCGTCGGAATCCGCGTCGGCGATCTCCACGCAGAAGTCGAACTCGTTCACGTGGTAGCCCGCCCGGTGGGTGCACTCGAAGGCGAGGATCGTCGCCGCTTCGGTCGAGGCGTACGTCATGCAGACGAGCGCCCCCCAGAACGACTCGAGCTCCGCACGCGTGCGCGGCGTGATGCCCTCGCCGCCCCCGATGAGGAGCTTCATCGGCCCGGGCCGGCCCCGTTCCCGCGCGATCTCGGTCAGCCGCGCCAGCCAGAATGGGTCGCTCACGATCACGTTGAAGCGGTACTCCGCGAGCCGGGCGTAGGCCTCGCTCGGGTCCACCCGACCGACGACCATCGAGAACACGGGCGTATAGCGCACGAGGCGCTCGACGAGCAGCGAGCCCAGGCTCCAGTCGAGACCGAGCGTCGACAGGAGCCGGTCGCCCCGGCCGAGACCGTAGAGGCCCAACATGAGGCCGCCCTGGCGCGCGTTGTACTCGAGCTCTCGCCGGCTCAGGTAGACGCGCGTCACGTGGCCCGAGGTGCCGGAGCTCTCGATGGCCAGCTCGGGCGTCTCGGTGAGGAGCGCCTCGGGTCGGGTCCTGAGCACCTCCGGCGTGAGGAAGAAGCCCCCCAGATCTTCGGGCCGGCGGGCGCGCCCGACGTCGACGCGCGCGGCGGCGAAGGCGTCGCGGTACCACGGCGCGCGCGTGGCGACCCGGAACGTCTCGCGCAGCCCCGGAGCGCGCAGCGCGTGGAGGAGCGGCAGCGGCATCGCGCGCAGGAATGCCACGGGAAGCCGCGGGTAGCGGCGGCCGAGCGCGAAGAGGATCTCGGAGCCGAGGCGCAGGTTCATCGCGCGTAGGCCGTCAGTTTCTCGGGACGAGGCGGAGTTCTGCGTCGACAGGCAAGTCGAACAGCTCGCTCCGCAGCAAGCGTGTAGAGAAGAAGAGCACTTCGAGGTTCTCGACCTCTCCAGTCTTCGGGTTGAGGCGAGCAATCACCTCGTCACCGATTTCTTCGGATTCCTGCTCCGCATACGGAGGACGCTTGTCGATGTACAAAATGTCGCCTTCACGGTCATAGCGGAACGTCAGCTTCGCTTCCATTCAATTTCACCTCGTAGTGGGCGAAGACCTTGTCGAGGGCGCGCAGCACGTCGTCCTGATCTGCCTCGGTCATCGCCGGGAAGAGCGGCAGGGTCAGGAGGCGCGCCTCGACGGTCTCGGCGACAGGGCAGAGTCCCGCGGCGTAGCCGAACCGCTCGCGATAGAACGGGTGACGGTAGACGAGCGGGTAGTGGATCGTCACCCCGATGTTCTCGGCGCGCAGCGCCTGCAGGAGCGTGTCACGGTCCGCCGCGAGACGATCGAGGCGCAGCATGACGACGAAGAGGTGCCAGCCGTGCCGCTGTCCGTCGGGGAGCACCGGCAGCTCGACGAAGCGCGAGCCATCGAGACGCTCGCGGTAGCGGCGGGCCAGCCGATCGCGTCGCTGCCAGAAGCGGTCGAGCTTGTCGAGCTGCGAGAGGCCGAGCGCCGACTGAAAGTCGGTGAGCCGGTAGTTGTTCCCCGGCTCGGGGATCTCGTAGCGCCAGGGGCGAGTGGGATCGACGTAACGAATCCCGTGGTGTCGCATCGTGCGGAGTCGTTCGGCCAGATCGTCGCGGTCGGTGAGCACGGCACCGCCCTCCCCCGTCGTGATCAGCTTGACGGGATGGAACGAGAGCGTCGTCATGTCCGCGAGGCCGCCGACCGGCCGGCCGCCGGAGGCGCCGCCGAACGAGTGGGCGGCGTCGGCGATGACGATCCAGCCGTGCTCGCGGGCGAGCGGCATCAGCCGGTCGTACTCGCACGGCAGCCCCGCGAAGTCGACGGGCAGCAGGGCCCGCGTTCGCCCGGTCGCGACGCGCTTCACCGCGTCCGGGGCGAGGTTCAGCGTCGCGCCATCGATGTCGGCGAACACGGGTTTGGCGCCTTGATAGACGACGGCGTTGGCGGTCGCCGCAAAGGTCAGCGGCGTCGTGATCGCCTCGTCTCCGGGGCCGAGGCCCGCGGCCCAGCACGCGGCGTGCAGGGCCGCCGTGCCGTTGGCGACGGCCACCGCGTGCTTCACCCCCGCGCGCTCGGCCAGCGCGCGCTCGAAGCGGGCAACCATGGGCCCTTGCGTGATCCAGTCCGCCGCGAGAGCGTCGCTGACCGCGGCGAGGTCGTCGCGCTCGATCGTCTGGTGCGCGTACGGCAGGAGCGCCGGGCGCACCGGGGTTCCACCGAGGAGAGCTAGCTTCCCCATAGTTATGTTAGGCTGACGTTATCAAGGTGGCCACTGTAGCTACAAGGAGACAGCTCAGGCCATGAGCACCGTTGGGATCAGAGAACTCAAGAACCGCCTGACCCGCTACCTGCGCCAGACCAAGCACGGCGAAGAAATCGTCGTGACGGAGCGCGGCAAGCCCATCGCCGTGCTCATGCCGATCAAATCGGCGAAGCGGGCGACCAGTCTCGAGGCCCGACTCGCGATACTCGCCGCCCAGGGCCGCCTGACACTCCCAACCCGGAAGCCGCTGAAGCGCATTCGCACGGTCAAGATGAGCGGCCCGACCATTGCCCAGACCGTCATCGAGGATCGGCGGTGACCTACCTCGACACGAGCGCCCTGCTCAAGCGCTTCGTCGCGGAGCCGGGCTCCGTCGTGGTCCATGAGCTCGTCAGCCGGCACGGCCCGGTCGCGACCGCCAAGATCGCCTACGCCGAGGCTCATGCCGCGTTCGCGCGACGACGTCGGGCAGGCGATTTGTCGGAGCGCCAGTACGCCTCGACGTGCCGACAGTTCGAGCATGAGTGGGGCGCCTGGATCCACATCGGTCTGGACGATGACGTGCTCGGGCTCGCCCGCGATCTGATCCGGCGGCACCCGCTCAGAGGATTCGACGCGATTCATCTCGCTTCTGCCCTTGCATTCAAGACCATGCTGGACGAGGAGCTCACAGTGGCTGCTGCCGACGCAGGCCTACTCAATGCCGCACGGGGGGAGCGCCTTCGCGCCCTGAACGTCGAGCGTCCCTCCGGCCCGTCGTAGCTTCCGCCCACACCCTCTCGAATCCGTCCGGCAAGGCGTCGATTACGTCGCCGGCTGGGCGAACATGAGATGCCGGCGTTGACTATGATCGGTGACCATGGTACGGATCGTCCATGGAAGACGAGGTCACGATCTCCAAGTTCAAGGCAACATGTCTGGCCCTGCTGGCGAAGGTGAAGCGGACAGGCAAGCCCATTCTGGTAACGCGCAAGGGCGAGCCGATCGCCCTGATCGTTCCTCCCCCGCCGCCGCAGAGACCCGCATCCTGGTTGGGGGCCCTCAGCAAGACCGGAAGGATTTCGGGTGACATCGTTTCACCCGTGGTTCCCGAGACCGAGTGGGAAGTCTCGCGGCGGTGAAGCTGCTGCTGGACACCCACATTTTTCTCTGGGGTCATCTGGAGCCCTCCCGACTGACCGAGCGCGTCGCGACTGAACTGGAGAATCCACTCAACGAGCTCTGGCTCTCACCAATCGTCGTGTGGGAAGTTCTCATGCTTGCCGAGCGTGGGCGCCTTGCCCTGGAGCCGGACTCAGCGACATGGATCCGTCGTGCGTGTCGGGCCATGCCCTACACGGAGGCGCCCGTGAACCACGAGGTCGCCATCCAGAGCCACGCCATCGATCTCGACCATCAGGACCCGGCGGACCGATTCCTGGCAGCGACCGCGTTGGTGTACGACCTCACGCTCGTGACCGCCGACGAGCGGCTTCTCCGCTCTCGACGGATCACGTCGCTCGCCAACCTGTAGCCGCCTGCCCAGCCGCGGGCCCCTCAGTGTCGGGCAATCTCGGCCCACGCCTTCTCGAAGCCGTCCGCCCAGGCGTCGACTACCTCGAGCGGCTGGGCGAACAAGGGATAGGACTGCGAGCCGATGATCAGCGTCGACGCGAGCGCGGCCTCGGCGTTCGGGTAGCGCTCGCGCGAGGCGAACAACGGATGCGCCGGCAGCGGCGCCGTCTGCCAGAGCACGGCTTCGACGCCCGCTGCGCGCAGCGCCTCGACCACGCGATCTCTCAGCGCGAGGGCGCCGAGCCGGAGCCCGGCGCGTTCGGGGTCGAGGCGGACCCGGTACTTGTGAAACACGTGTGTACGGTCGGGCGGAACCTGCGGAGCGTCGACGCCGGGCAGCCCCGCGAGCCGCGCGCTGAGCCGGGCGGCGTTCCGCTGACTCCGTGCCGTCGTCTCGGCGAGCCGCTGGAGCTGGGAGCGGGCGAGCGCCGAGGTGAGCTCGCCCGGCAGGTACATCCAGCCGCGGACGGTCGCGTGCGCGTCCGCTTCGTCGTCGAGCGGGTGAGTCGGGTCCCACTTCGACGGCGATTCGAGGCCGTCGAACCTCACGCGCGCCGCCCGCGCGTAGAGCTCTTCGGAGTCCGTGACGAAGAGCCCGCCTTCGCCGGCGGGGAGATTCTTGGTCGAGTTCAGGCTGAACGCCGCCATCGCGCCGAGCGTTCCGACGGCCCGACCTTTATAGAGGGCGCCATGAGCCTGGGCCGCGTCCTCGATGACCGTGAGCCGGTGGCGCCGCGCGAGTGCCTCGATCGCGTCCATGTCGGCCGGCAGCCCGTGGAGATGGACGGGCATGATGGCCCGCGTCCGCGGCGTCACCCGCCGGGCCGCGTCGGCCGGGTCGATGTTGTAGGTGTCGGGGTCCACGTCGGCGAAGACTGGGACGGCGCCCTGATGGAGCACGGCCTGCGCGGTCGCGATGAACGACAGCGCCGGCACGATCACCTCGTCGCCGGCGCCGACCCCCGCCGCGGCCAGCGCGATGTGGAGCGCCGACGTCCCGCTGTTCGTCGCCAGGCAGAAGCGCGCGCCCACCGCCGCGGCGAATTCCGCCTCGAGCGCCTTGACCTCGGGGGCGCCGGCGCCCGAGAGGACGCCGCGGTCGAGGACACGGGCCACCGCTGCGCGGTCGGCGTCGGTCAGGATGGGCCAGTGCTGGGGGGTCATCGAGGTCGTGATCGCTTCCCCAAGTGATGCTGCGTCGCTGGGGGAGTGATTTCTTCGCCGTTCATGGGCCGGTAGGTCGGCACGAGCTCGCGTAGCTTCTTGAGCACCGCCCGTTGGTCGCCGGCCTTCGCGAGCCGCTCGAGGGCTACGACCTCCGAGGCAAGCCCGTTGGAATCGGGAGCGTGCCTCGGTTCGACGTGAAGAATTCGCTCGACGGAGGTTTGCTGTGCGACCTCGTCGCTGCCGACGAGGTCCTCCTGCAATTTCTCGCCGGGTCGAAGCCCGATGTACTTCAACGCGATCTCGTCTTCTGGAATAAAACCCGAGAGGCGGATGACGTTTCGAGCCAGGTCCACGATCTTGATCTGCTCACCCATGTCGAGGACAAAAATATCGCCGCCCCGGCCCAGCGCCGCCGCATGCAAGACGAGATGCACCGCCTCGGGAATCAACATGAAATAGCGCCGCATCTCCGGGTGCGTGATCGTGACGGGGCCACCGGCCTTGACCTGGGCAAGGAACCGGGGCAGCACGCTTCCATTGCTCGCGAGCACGTTGCCGAACCGTACGGTCGTGTACACCACCGGTCTCTGTCGATCGAGATCTTCAACCAGCAGTTCAGCCACTCGCTTCG
>Ga0137403_10002295_pt1 | contig 23495 bp, 20 predicted proteins | sample CZOMad2_1_16fung_FD_122057 | JGI IMG/M metagenome (GOLD analysis project Ga0137403, IMG submission 122057) | Vadose zone soil fungal communities from Angelo Coast Range Reserve, California, USA - CZOMad2_1_16fungal (Hybrid Assembly) | ecosystem: Environmental > Terrestrial > Soil > Vadose zone...
ATTTCTTGTCTACAAGGTTGTCCAGCTCCTGTTCGGTATATTGCCGGTCTGCCAGCCGGCCCAGAAAGGCCGTATCCCTGGTTAGCCGTTCAAAATCCTGCTCCCGTTCCTGCAGGGAGGATTGTATCGAGTTGCGGAGATTACTGACCGATGCATCACTGTCGAAATACAGGTTGAGGAGATATCCGCATAAGAACAATCCAAAAGCCTCCAGCAACAGCCACCTGTTCTTGCGATAAATATCAATAAAAAAGGACTTCAATCCGTGGTATTTTGCTTTTTAATAGAATTCCAGATCCCATCCATCTCTTCCAGGGTCATATCCGTCAGGGATCTTCCTCTTGACTGGGCTTCCTGCTCCATCCGGGTAAATCGTCCAATGAATTTCCTGTTCGCAGCCTCCAGGGAGTTCTCGGCATCTATCTGCAAAAACCGTGCGTAATTGACCAGTGAAAAAGCAAGGTCGCCGAACTCCTCATCGATCTTCTCCCGGTCGCCGAGGCCCACGGCCTCCTGCAATTCGTCCATTTCTTCCTTTACTTTATCCCAGACCTGTGCGGCATGATCCCATTCAAAGCCAACCTTACCCGCTTTTTCCTGCAGCCGGATCGCTTTCACCGTTGCCGGCAAGGATACGGGCACCCCGCTCAGCACGGAGGTTTTCCCTTCCTTCAGTTTCAGCTTCTCCCAGTTCTGCTTCACGTCCTCTTCATTACGGACCTCCACCAGCCCGTCCTGCCCGGTGATATTCCCGTAAATATGCGGGTGGCGGGAGATCAGCTTGTCACAGATGCCGTCGATCACTTCGCCCAGGGTGAACTGCCCCTGCTCCTTTCCGATCCGGGCATAAAAAACGATATGCAGCAGCAGGTCACCCAATTCCTCTTTGATGCCCTTCCAGTCCCCGCTGGTGATGGCGTCCGCCAGCTCATACATTTCCTCGATCGTAAGGGTGCGGAGGGTCTGGATCGTTTGTTTCTTATCCCAGGGGCATTTTTCCCTCAGTTCATCCATGATCCCGACAAGACGGCTGAAAGAGGAGCCAACTTCATTTTCACGCATAGAAATTAATTTACACTATATAAAAATGGCGGAGATCAATAAAAAGATCACCAACAGGATCATGTTGATCGTAAAAGCCATCCCGGATAATAAAATATATTTGATGAAGGTCTTGCCCCTGCCCTGTCCATAGAATCTGCGCATGGCCTTGAAGAGGTAGATGAACCAGTACAGGATGAGCAGGAAGATCGCCAGCCCGCCAACGATATTGAACCATCGATAGTCCAGGAACTTCGTCAGCCTGTCGAGCACGACTACGCCCAGGGTCAGAATAAAGGTGGCGCAATAGACATGGATGGCGAAGATGCCGTGGCTCACATAGTAATATTGTTTGCGGCGGATATAAAGGATCCTGAGAATGAGCGCGAAGAATGGCAGGGAGAAGAAGAGGATCTTGGGAAAGGAATGCAGCATATTCTCGGCGAAATGTTCGAAATAGCTCTTCTTGTCCTTGTGGAACTCTTCTTCCGTGAGCACCAGTCTTCTCATCAGCAAATGCTGGAACCATCCGTCCTTGAGGCTATCCGGCAGCGCACGTTCCGTCGAATCATATTGCGCAAGGGATTTATACCGGCCCTGGTGGAGCCCGAAGAAATTACTGCCGTCATCATCGGCATTCTGCCCGATCCGGGAAGCTTTTTTCAGGCTCGCCCGGACGAAAGGGGGCATCTCTTCCGCGCTGGCAGTATCCGCATAGGCCTGCAACAATAGCATGGCCCTGTCCTGCTTGCTGAATTTACGGGTGGTCGTATCGCCGTAGTTCTTTTTGATCCATTCGATCTCGACGACCAGCTTGGCCTGCTTTTCTTCGGCATCCTTCCGGTCATCGGTATCTTTGATCTTTGCGATACTGGTATCCAGCCCGGTCTTTTCCATGACGAGGTCCGACAGACCCTTCCCTTTCTCTTTTTTGGTCTCGCTCTCGCTGTTCACATTCACCATATCCTTCGGGGACTTCAGCGAAAAAAAGATGATGAAGAAGATCGCCGAGGTGAAGACATACATCCGGATGGGATTGAGGTAGCTGGCTCTCCGGCCGGCCATATATTCCGCTGACAGAAAGCCGGGTTTTTTCAGCAGGTATTTCCCCGTACTGAAGAATTTTCCGTCAAAATGGGTGATATCGTTGAAGAAATGCTGGATCAGATGCCAGACCGACTCCTTGGGTTCCAGGTTTTCCTGCCCGCAAACGTGACAATATCGCCCATACAGGTCAGACTTACAATTCAGGCAGACTTTTTCCTTTCTTTCCTTTAAATGCGACACTTCCTCAAATTTTAACTAAAATAAGCAACTTACAAGGTTTCAATGTATTAAAAAGCTTATTTTTTCGTTTCTTGCTTTAAATGCTGAATTTGCGTCCAATGAAGCTACTTACCGGAACCATTCTGTTGGTCGTGCTGGGCCAGACATGCCCCGCGCAGTTTTATTACAAGGACCTGGTCGTATCCGGCCAGACTGCGGCCCGATGGAAGTCGTACAAGGAGAATAAAGTACGGAATGTCACCCTGACCAGCTTTGAAAGGGATGAGCAACCCTCGGAAGGATTCGAATGCGAACAGGAGGTATCGGGCGATGGCACCCGGATCACCACCCATACCCGCTCCACCGGAACTCCCGAATCCTGGCTGATCGCGCATTATTCCCCTGCCGGCCTCCCGGTTCTCACGGTGGATACCAGCGATACCTATAACAGCACTTCGGAATATCAGTATGATGCGTCCGGCAGGATTGCCTCCATTTCCAATACTTCGTTAGAGACGGATAATAAGATCAGGGACGTGGAAGTCCATCTCTGGCAATATGATGATAAGGGGAGACCTTCCCGCATGCTCAAGATCAGGAATGGCGCCGATACTACCTATATCCGCCTGACCACCGATGAAAAAGGCAATATTTCCGAAGAAAGGGCCACTCACAACCGGATGGAGCTCCCGACCGTATACTATTATTATGACGCGGACAACCGGCTGACGGATATCGTGCGCTACAGCGTCCGGGCTAAGAGGTTATTGCCGGATTATGTCTTCGAGTATTCGGGGGACAAGCTGGCCTCCATGATGGTAGTGCAGGAGAGTGGCGCCAATTACCAGAAATGGCTCTACGAATACAATGATAAGGGATTGAAAGCTAACGAGTCCTGCTATAACAAGCAGAAGCAGCTGATCGGGAAGGTCCATTATCAGTACAGTACAAAATAATATTTTATGCGAGTCCTATTTTTTCTTTTGTTGATTGCCGCCGGATCGGCCGGCCGGGCCCAGGATCTCGATTTCCCCGATTACCGGAGTAAAAAGGACAATTTTTCAAAGATCTCCGACCAGGTAGCGCGGGGAGACATCGCCTCTTTTGCCCTGGCCGCGGTGGACGAGAGCATCGGCAAAGCGGTGCTGAGAAGCCTGCCTGTCAAAGATTATGGCGACAAATTCATGAAATGGGAAGGCGAGGATATCCAGGTGACCTTCAGGACGGGAGTGTTCTTCCAGACCAAGCATAAACTGAATTATAACGAGAAGCACCTGGTGAAGATCGATGGTCGTCCTTATTATGGGGGCAATTATGGGGAGATGCCCAAGGGCACGATCGAGGCCATCACGGTAGTGGTGGGCAAGGATACGGTGGCCATTCCTCCCGCCGCTTATTCCGACCTCTACGATCCCAAGTTCAGCTTTAATCAATCCGGCGCCACCCGGACCCGGAATGGTGTCTTCATCTCCAACGACAAGCATACCTTCTATATCTATATGCTGAATATCGAGACCGGCGGCTCGGAATATACCTGGGTGATCCGGGACAAGCAATTCCTGCGCAGGGTCGTGGATTTTGGATTTCTCAATAAATAGTTATCAATTCACCACGATCCCTTTCTTGTCCAGGTAATGGTAGACCTCGGTCCGGATCTCCGCGGAAGTCCTGCTGGTCTGGGTAATATCATTCACCCAGAAGTAGACTTTCAATTCAAAGGCCTTGGAGCTGACCGTATTCAGCATGACTTCGGGCTCCCGCTGCTCCAGCACATTGTGAACTTTCCGGACGATATCTTTGATCTCATTCTCTCCGACATCTTCAGGATTGGCAGGCTTAGCAATGGTAAAGGAAAGGACTACCCGCACATGATTGTTGCTCAAGGTCCAGTTGACGATATGGTTGGAGAGGATATCCCCGTTTGGAATGATCACCTCGGCGCCCTCTTCGGTGAGCAGGGTGCTCGATCGGATACCGATCTCTTTTACGCGGCCTTTCTTATCGCCGACCTCCACCGTATCCCCGATCCGCACGGGCCGGTCGAAAATGAGGATGATGCCCGACACGAAATTGTTGACGATACCTTGCAGGCCAAGCCCGATGCCGACGCCCAGGGCGCCCAGGATCACCGTTATCCGGTCGACGGCCAGCCCCGATGCGGCTACGGCCAGCAGGAATCCGCCCGTCAGTAAGATCAGCCGGGTCACCAGGAGCCTGGACCGCTGGCCTTTATCGTCAATGGAGGCATCATCTCCCGTATCTCCGAAGAAATAAGCAATATATTTTTGCAGGAAATTAGCAAACCAGATGATCCCAAGGAATAATAAGATCCCTCCCAGCGTGAAAGAGAAATTCCCTACCTGCTGCGTATTGGTGAACAGGTCTATCAATATATCGTTAAGCGCATCGAAGATGTTCAGGTTAGTGGTAACCACGATCAGCCACAGGACAATGGCGAGCGCCATCGATACGCGCCTGATAGATCTGGAAATGGCCCGGTAATCGAATCCTTCCGGGTATTTCTTCCGGATACGGCTGGACTGGATCTGCAGCAGAAAAGACTCCAGCACCAACTGTACAAAGACGCCCAGGCTGACGGTCTGTGCAAAAGAATATACCGCCGTGGCGCCAAAGATCTGCGAGAGGGTGACCCGTCCGAATAAATTACAAAGGATCGCCAGCAGGTTGAGCAACAAATAAAGACAGGCGGCAAAAGTAATCCACCTGGATTGGCCCGTCACCATGCCCGATGGTAGAGACTGAACAGAAGCACCACCTGATCGCGCTGGATTCCCGATAACAAGCCCGGTCATGCGCTTGCGCCGGAGCAGGAAGAAGATCGCAAACGCAAAGGATGCGCTGTCCACCAGCAGGTTCAGCCAGCGCTGCAAACTCAGCGGCAGGCCCAGGATCCGGGTGACCGGCAGGAGCATGAACAGGACAAGGAACAGGCACCATGCATAGAACAGGTTCCTGGGTAGCCGTTTGCGGAAAACCAAGGTCAGGAGCAGCATCAGCAGGAACTGTACCGACTCGATATAAATGGCCGGCGCATGCAGGTCGAACAAAGGAGCCAGGCTGAGAATAAAGACCAGCGCCCCCCCCACCGGATAGGCATTGATATATTTAAGATGTAGGGTATCGATGGCTTTTAACTTATCCAGCCGGCGCAATGACCGGAAATTATACCATATCCAGAAAAAAAATATTATACCGGTCGCGATCAGCCAGAACCGCTTGCTGCGGGTATTGGAAAAATAATAGCGCGCCAGTTGCTGTTCGCTGTCGACGGATTTTTGAAAACTTTCTTTGGAATACTTGGAGACCGAAGTCCTTGGCTCCCATAAATACCTTCGCTCCTTGCCGAAAGCCCTGTTTCCGACTGCCTTGAGCTCTCCGTCCACGCGGTATGTCAGCTCGTCGATGGTGATGGCATGTGCCGACACCTGGGATTTAAGGGTATTGATCTCTTTCCCGTTCTCCGTCACCAGGCTATCCACCAGCCTCCATTTGGCTTTCAGTTGCAGGAGCTGGGGTTGAAATTGGTTCTTCAGGACGGTATCCCTGAAAATGTGCAGCATCAGCGTATCTTTCCTCAGACCATCGATCTGTTTCCTGACCCCGTCGAGGGCGGTATCGTAGCGGTCCAGCAGTCTGGAATAATCGTGGGTGTGCTTGCTCATGGCATCCAGCAGGGTATTGAACATCTGCAGGTTACGGATATTCAGGCTCCGGTCGCTGACGGACATCCTTTCTTTCAGAATATTCAGGGCCGAATCTCCCTGATCGAGATCGTCGCTGATCTCATCGAGCCGGATAAACGATTCCGTCACGGCCGGTACCTGGCTCAGCATCTCGTAGATCTTTCCCAGGTCTTCCGCATAGTCGCTCGTAGACGGTACCGTGATCGTGGTAAACAGGGAAGAATCGAACTTTCTCCGTTCCCGCCTGAACGTATCCCGGAAGTATTCCGGTTTTCTATGTCCGGGCTTACCCAATTCCATACTGGTCGTTTTTGCGCGTATGGACCGGGAAGAATCCGCAATAAATACCGGTTTCTGACGCGCAAGGCTATCCACCTGCGCAAGGGCGGGAACGGCTGCGACAAGGACAAGCGGCAGCAATAAAGACCATTTGTTATAGGAGATATCGCGCATAATTTAGTTGCCAAAACTACCGAATTAAAGGAGCCCCGGCGGTATATTTTTGCAAAAAAATCCCGGGAAGCCGCCGAAGGGCTCCCCGGGAACAATCAACAAACTCTATTTCGGGAATCTCAACTGATCCCAGGCTAAGCGATGGCCTGGCTTTCCGCGAACAGGGCCTAGATCCTTTCTTTTTTGACCAGCTCTCCATCGGCCGTGAAATACAGGGCGCGATCTTCCGCATACGCGTCATGATGGTCTGAGTCCAGCAGGCTTCCGTTGCTGACATGCAGCACATACAGGTGTCTTTCAGGCGTCTCCAGGAGTTTGATCGTATTGACCTTCCAGTTGATATGCCCGCTGCTGGCCCAGGCGGTCTGCACTTTTTCCGGCAGGTGCTTGGTCCATTTGATCCTGCTCTCCGTTCCCCTCCAGGCTCCATCGGCGGCATAATAAGCACTGCGTAATTTTCCGTTGTGATTGAACCTGGCCTGATAGCCCTCTTTCACAGGTTGCCATTTTTCGACTTTTACATCCGGGTATTTCGCGGAATGGGCGGTAACGATATGCCGGGGAATGATTTCTTGCCGGGCATCCTGCGCAAACATTTGTTGTGAAAAGAACAGAGCGGTGGCGACAACTAATATTTTTTTCATTTTATTAATTTTAAGTAATAAGTAAGTAAAGGGTCAAGATGGAAATAACTTATACGCAGGGAGGTCCGCGCGGTGCGGCAAGGAGGCGATCGGGAGACAGGGGAGCCGGGTCCGGAAAACACAGTTTTCTGCCAATGACCAGGAAGGCTGGATCGGGTAATTCCTGTATTGAACCGGCAATAAAGATATATTGGCTGCGATAGCGCTTGTCCGGGCTGTGAGCTATTTTTTTATGCGTGCCGTCCTTATAAACGGGCAGGTGCTCGACACCATAGGCCAGTGAGGAAGGATCCTCTGTGGAGGCAGCCACATCGGGCCTGCAATCACCCTGCACGGTGAAAAGGAAGAAATATACCGCTGACAACAGCAGCTTGCAGCCCAGATTGATATGATATTTTTTCCCAGGGAACATGACCGCCCGAAGATAATGAATGGTTCCTTAAGGAAAGGCTAAAATATATAGTTTCTCATGCCGTCCCCTACAATAAATTCCCAATGCGGGAGTTATAGTAAAAATAGTTTGTTCTTAAATCCAATATCCAATGTTTAACGGTAACGCATCTTTCCCATGGGGCCATCTGCCCATGAATATTAAGATCATGTGCATTGACGAATCCGGTACCCCTGTCGATCCACTTCAGCTCAACGAAGTGGACTATCTCTCCCGGTTTCAGCATAAATGCGTCGTCAATAAAGTCTATAGCCAGATGATCGCTGAGAACCGCTCTGGCACCATCGAAATCTACCAGGACAAGGTCGTCGTAAAAGACAATAACTAACGCCCTTCATCCAGGAACTCCATTATTTTTCCGATGACCAGTGGGTTCTTCAGGATCCGGAAATGTCCCTCCCCCTTTATCTTAAAGGTCTGCATTCCGGCGTAGCCCGCCGAGTAGGCGCTGAGCTCCGTGTGTTTCACCAACTGATCGCGTTCATCGTACACCAGCAGGATCTGCCCGGCCCGGATCCCCCCGATATAATGATGGAGGTCCATTCCCTCGAGCTCTTCTTTCAGCTGTGTACGGACCAACCGGTAAACCCCCGCAATTACATTCGGTGAAATTTTGAAGAGGTCGAAAGTGTCCCCGAAGAAAGCCGGGGCGGACAAGGGCGGGCTCACCAGGATCAGCTTCGCAGGCCGGTGCTCTTTCCTGGCCAGGACCAATGCGGCGTTCAGCGCGCCGACAGAGTGACCGATGATCGCTTCGATCGGCCCCGCCTGGGACAGATACTGATCGAGTATGTGCATCCATTGAACGAGATTGGTCCGCCTGCCCCCGGAATCCCCATGTGCAGGCGCATCATAAGCAATGACCTCATAACCGGCCAGCGCCAGGGCTTCGGCCAGGGCTCCAAAGCCCAGGGCAGATGATCCCCAGCCATGCAGCAGCAATACCCTTCTTCCCGGTTTGGGCCAGCGGTAAGTAGCGATCTTCAATTCATCCGGTTCAAAAGCGTATCTGCTGAAGAAAACCATTCCTGAAACCGCCTTGCTTTTTATGGACTGCTGCGACCCGTTGGTCTTTCTCCGGGGTGGTGTTGTGTACAGGCGAAAAAAAAGCCGGGCCGCCAACACTGGAAAGAGCTTTCCCAGGCCGGCCAGGAACCATCCCGTTGCTCTCAGCGAAAATGACAATACTTTCTTTTGCATGGCATCTTATTTTATTTTTAGACCGATCGGTCTTTTTTCGAACAAAAAAAATTACATCCTCGCCGCCCCGACCCTGAACCCATCCACTTCGTCCTTCAGCAGGTCGATAATAAGATCCATCTGCTTATTATTGCCTTGGATCCGACTCACCAGCATAGCGCCCTCGATCATGGCGTACATCTTAACGGCAAAGATCCGGGCATCGCATTTCACATTGAACTCCCCGTATTTTATTCCCCGCAACACCAGTTTTTCGATAGTCTGCTGAAAGAGGAGGATCATCTCGCAGACCCTTTTTTTCATCATGAGGTTCGTATCATCCGCCTCGGCGCCAAAATTGGTCATCGGGCAGCCACCCTTCATCGGAGGCTTGGCGGGATATTCCCGGTAAAATTCCAGGATGGCATGCAATTTCCCCAATGAACTGGCTTCGGGGGTCGTAACGCTTTTTATCCCTCCGATGATGATCTCCATGATATGATCGAAGGCCGCGACGGCAATCTCTTCCTTGCTGGCGAAATTCCCATAAATGCCTCCCTTGGCCAGCTTAGTCGCTGCCATAATATCGCTGATCGAGGTGCCGGCAATACCCTTCTGATTAAAAATAGGGGCCGCACGCTCTATAATGAATTGCCTGGTCCGTTCCGATTTAGTCATTTCCGCCATCTTGCTCACACCGTCTTTTCGACGGTTATCGAAAATAAACCATTCGGTCTTATTTTCAAAATTTCTTATTGCCACGACCGGTGATCCTGTCCGCTCCACCAGCTTCCCACCGACTTTAAAGATTTTAAAGTAGGAATAAGCGCTCTATTTCCCCAATCCCCCTCCCTGGGTTCCGACCCGCTGGTTCTCGTCCTCCGTACCGCTCTTGCGCTCTCGGGCCGTCTTCACCTGCGTGCTGCCGAACTTATAGGTGAAATACAGTTTCAGCTGCCGGCTCTCGAAATGCCCGCTGGCTAAAAGATTCTGACCGGCAAAATCGCTGGTGGCTGTCCAGTGCAGGGTATTGAAGATATCGCTCACGGACACTTTCATGGTGGCCTTGTTCTTCATCAGGCTCTTTTGCAGGCCCCCGTCCAGGCTGCCCATGGCATGAGTCTTGAAGGTGCCTTCCCAGACGGCGGGGGAAGTATAGAAGCCGCTCAGTTGTCCCGTCCATCCCTTGCCCAGGGTAATGCTCTGCTGTGCGAAAAGATTGAGTGAGAAAACATTCAGGTCGATGGTCCTTCCGGTCCCGAAGTCGGCCTTGTACAAGGAATAAAAAGTATTCAGGTTGGCGAAGATGCTGTACCATTTGTACTGGAAGGGGTAGCTGATATTGAGGCTGGTGATATCCTGGGTCGCCAGGTTCTTCTTCGTAAGAAAGGCCTTGGAACGGTCGGCCGTATCCACCAGCTGGGTGAAGACATCCTTGACATGGCTGTAATTCAGCGTGGTGGTCAGCTTATATTTATAGACATAGGTAAGCCCGATGCTATTGGTGTACTGGGGCCTCAGGCCGGTGTTGCCCCTTCTCGATGTGTATTCATCCAGCTTGAACTCGAAGGGATTCAGGTCCTGGTAAGCGGGACGGTCGATGCGGCGGCTATAGGTCAGGGTCCATTGCTTCATCGGGTTCTTATTATAGGTGATCGCCGCACTGGGGAAGAATCCCGTATAATGGCGGTCGAAGCCCGAATCATAATTCATATAATCGCCGTTCACCAACTTGTACCCATGGGAGATGCCCTGGGCATTGGTATTCTCCACCCGCAGCCCGGCCTGCAGGGTCCAGCCTTTCAGGGTCCTGTTGTAATTGGCATAGAGGGCATTGATATTTTCCTTGTACCGGAAATTATTGCTGCGGAGGGTGTCCATTATTTTAGTGGCGGCATATACGTCGTATTGCTGAAAATCGTTGCCGCTGTTCACAAAGGAGGTCTTGCCGCCCAGCCCGAGCTTTCCCTTTGCAAAATTCTGCTCATAGTCCGTCTTGAAGCTATAGATATCGATATTGGTGGGCGCCAGCATATTAAAAACATCGCCGTATAAGAAGTTGATGCCGGATGGGTCGAAATACAGGTTGGGCTGGAGCTGGTTGCTCTTGATCCTGTAAACCCCATAGTCCGCGTCCATATTCAGCTCATGCCCCAGGGTATCCGTATGATGGTAGTTGAGGTTCAGGTTGCCATTGTCCCTCCGCCCGGAACTGCTGTTATTGGCCTGCAGGATCCTGTCGACCTTGCCAGTCGGGATATAGGAGATCGGGGTGCCGCTGGCGCTTTCCATCTGATTGTCGGAGAGGGTACCGTTCACCAGTATGCCGAAAGTATTCTGCTTGTTCAGGAAATAATCCGCGCCCGCCTTGAAGCTATGGCTGCTGGAAGCGATCTTGAACGATGACTTCTGGTCGAACAGCGTGTCCAGTTGTTCGCGGTGCAAAACCATATTCATGGTGGAGATGGTATTGTTATAATTATAATTCCCGAAGAGGTTCCAGCGCGCATCGCGGTGATTCAGGGAAAGGCCCCCGTTATAATTGGAATGCGTGCCGAGATTATAGCCGCCTGTAAGGCTACCGTTGGTGCCGAAGGATCTGTTCCTCTTCAGCCTGATATTGATGATCCCCGCGTTGCCCGATGCATCGTATTTCGCGGAGGGGTTGGAGATGATCTCGATGGATTCGATTTCGGCCGACTGGATCGTCTTGAGATAATCCGACAGGTCCGTCCCATTGAGGGGTACTTGTCTACCGTCGACGTAGATCCTGATGCCGTTCTTGCCGCTCAGGCTGATATTATTGTCCTTGTCTACCATGATCCCCGGTGACTTGCGCAGGAGTTCCAGGGCGTCCTCGCCAACGGCGTTGATATTTCCTTCGACATTCAGGACCATCTTGTCTGCCTTGACCTCGATCACCGGCTTGCGACCATTGACCACCACCTGTTTCAGGTCGCCGGCTATTTTGTGCAATTGGATCGCAGGTGCAGTTCCCGACCCATTGCCTTGCACCGTATAGACAGCGGAACGCTGATCGGCGTAGCCGATATTGGATACCTGGAAGAAATAACGGCCGGGAGCGATGGCGCTGAAGCCATATTTTCCCTTTGTATCCGTGATGCTGTATTTCAGGACGGAGGAATCTGCTGCTTTGCGGATCGCCACCGAAGCGCCCGCGACAGGCGCCTGGTCGCCGTCCAGGACGGTACCCGAGATCTGCTGTGCCTTTGCGGCAGCGGCGATGAATAGTCCGGCAAATAAAAGAGACAGGAACAGAGTAAACTTACGCATAGAATTAGCTTTAGGATAGTAAAGCTATCCAGGGCAGTCCGCTCCTTTGCCTGTTTTTAGCCGAATGGGATATTATCCGATGAATGGTCGGGTTTGCACGATGAATGACATGATCTGAGGCCAGTTTGCCGGGTGAATGTAGCCGATTCGGGGGCCGCGCAGGGTCAGGGCGATCAGCCCTGGATCCTTTTCAGTACATCCTGCCGGTGTTCGCGGGAGATGGGAATGAGCTTTCCGCCGATCTCCACGCAATTTCCTTCGATCATATTCACCTTATCGAGGGCGATCGTGAAGGAGCGATGGATCCGTACAAATTTTTCCCGGGGCAGCTTCTCTGTGATCTCGGTGAGGGATTGGTAAGAGATCAGTGCGGCATTGGCGGTCTTCACCCGGACATAGTCTTTCAGGCTTTCGATATACAGGATATCATTGATCAGGACCTTGATGAATTTCCGGTCGACCTTGAGGAAAAGATATTCGCTGCCGGGGGATGGCTTCGGACCCTGTGACGCCGCAGGCCCGTATGTGAGTGAAGACCCATGTGGCGGGTTGGACCCGAGGGCTCCGGCAGATCCGGAAGCTGACTTCATAACCTTCTCCATGGCCTTCATGAAGCGGGAGAAGGGGATGGGCTTAACCAGGTAATCGATCACTTCGAACTCGAATCCTTCCACGGCATAGTCGCGGTAAGCGGTCGTGATGATGACGCCAGGCGGCTCCTTGATGGTCTTCAGGAATTCCAGGCCGGACAGCAAAGGCATTTCAATGTCCAGGAAGATGAGGTCGAAGGGCCGGCTCTGCAGGGCCTGGAAGGCCTCCACTGCGTTCTCGCAACGGGTAATATTGGTCGAGTCCAGCCGCTGAAGATAATTTTCAATGACATCGATGGCCAGGGGCTCGTCATCCACGATCATATACCGGAGATCCTTCAGCATACGGGTATTTTTAGCTCAACAATGAACAGGCCCTTCTTCATGGAAATATCGAGCGAATAGGCATCGCCGTATAAAAGGTCGAGCCGTCTCCTGCCATTCTTCAGCCCGATGCCGGCATTCTCCGTGGACAGCTCATCTTCGGGCGCAGGGTTCTCGATATGAAAATGCAGGAAGCCGCCCCCGATCAGCAGGGAAATATCGATATGGATCTTATTGATATTATTCTTCACCCCATGCTTGAAGCTGTTCTCGATGAAGAGGATGAGGATCATGGGGGGAATATTCATTTCTTTCGTCTCCCCTTGCAGGGAAAAAGAGACGGACAAACGCTGTCCGAAGCGCAGTTGTTCGACGTCCAGGTAGTTCCGGAGGTAGCTGATCTCTTTATCCAGCGGCACCAGGGGTGTATTGGACTCATAGAGCATATAGCTCATCAGGGCCGAGAGCTTGAGCACGATCTCTGGCGCCAGGTCGGATTTCTTCAGGGTAAGGGAATATAAGTTATTCAGCGTGTTGAAGAAAAAATGCGGCTGGATCTGGGACTTGAGGAAATTCAGCTCCGTCTGCAGGTATTGCTTTTCCTTTTCCTCCATCCACTGCCTGTTGATGATCGAATCTTTCAGGAATTTGATCCCGGTGGTCAACCCCACCAGGTAGAAAACATCGATCATATAGACCAATACATTGGGCACATTGTAGATGGAGAATTTTGCATACAGCTTCGACCCGTAATGAACATAGACCTTATTCAGGGTGATCATCAATAACGCGGTGATGGCCAGGCCAAGACATAGGGCCAGGCCGTATTGAACATATCTCTTCCTGAACAGAAGCAGGGGAATGAGGGTGCGCATATTGAAGTAGATAAAGGCCCCCTGTACAAATAATGGCCCCAGCATTTCGACAAAGAAAAGGGTGCTATGCACCATGTACATCGTGGTATAGAGCAGCACGAGGAACCAGAAATAAAGCAGCCAGAAAATGCTGTGATAGATCCAGCGCCGCCTGAATATGCCGGAATGCTGAATATCCGCCCCGAAGAACAGGGGACCGGGAGTCGAGAAGGTATTTAGTAAAGGTTCTGCCAAGCCATTATCGCTTAACGCCAAATTTAGGGATTTTGACAGCAGAAAATCGCATTGTTCCCTCTATTGCAGCGATTGCGCGATGAATGGGTTGTTTTGCCCGATGAGGCGTGAGGCTGCGGTCTGGGGGGTCAGCGCCGCCGCATTACGTCAGCATTTTCTGGATCTCGGGAATATAGGCTGCCCCGATGGGGAGGTCGGCTTGCCCGATCCAGACGGTGGTCTTTTCGATCCGGCTCACCCGGCGCTTAGCCACGATATAGGAGCGGTGGATCCGTATGAAGGACGAGCCGGGCAAGAGTTCCAATACTTCGTTCATCGTAAGCCGCGACAGTATTTTCTGATCCCCGAGAACGAACTGCATATAGTTGCCGGTGCTCTGCACGTAAAGGATGCTGTCCAGGTCGACCCTGATCTGCTCATACCCGCTCTTGATGAAAACGTAGGCCACGCTACCCTGGGCCGCCCCATTCCCCGCCCTCTTCAGCTCGTATTGCTCATAGGCCTTATTGCAGGCTTTCAGGAAGCGGGACTGGGAGAAGGGCTTCAGCAGGTAATCTATCGCGTCCAGCTCGAAGCTCTGTACCGCATGTTCGCTGTAGGCCGTGGTGAAGATCACCATCGGGGGCGCCGGCAGGGACTGCAAGAAATCGATGCCCGAAATATCCGGCATTTTAATGTCCAGGAACAAGAGATCGACCTTTTCTTTCTGCAGGTAGCCCATTGCCTCGAAGGCATTCGTAAAGAATGCGTCCAGGCCGACGAAGGGGATCTTGGCCGAAAGGTTCCGGATCACTTCCAGGGCGATAGGTTCGTCATCTATGGCAATGGCTCTGAGCATTCTTATAGTGTATGAGCGGCTGTCGGGTCTAAAGTTTATTGGCGCCTCCCGGACGCCCGATCCAAAAATAGGCAATCCGGGGCAACCAGGCATTCACAGCCAGCGGAATGAACAGAGATCGCCGGGGGAACGACGGGCGCTGCCTACGGCTGAATGCTCAGTTTTACTACGAACTCGGCAGGGCTATGCCCGATCTCCAGCTCATGCTTGCCCGGGTAGAGCAGTTTCAGCCTCCCGAGCACATTCTTCATCCCCACACCCGGGCTGGTCTTTTCCGGATCGTTCTCCTGGCGGACATGGACGCTATTGCTTACCCAGAAAAGGATCGTCTTTTCGTCGCAGTGAAGATGGATCTTGATCCAGGATTTTTCCCGGAGGCTGATCCCATGCTTGAAGGCGTTCTCTACGAAGGGGATCAGGAGCATGGGGGCGATCCGGTGATGACAATCTTGCGCCTGGATATTATCTTCGATGCTGATACCGGGGGAAGACTGGGTCCGCAGCTTCTGCAGGGAAATATAATTATTCAGGTAACCGATCTCCTTATCCATGGGGATGAGATCGTGATTATTCTCCTGGAGCATGAAGCGCATCATGTCGCCAAGCTTTTGCACGCCGTCCGCTGTCCTCGCCGCTCCTTCCTGTAAGGCGGTCCCGTACAAGGTATTCAGGGTATTGAAGAGAAAATGCGGGTTGATCTGCGAGCGCAGGAATTGCAGGTCGGCCCTCGATCGGCCCAGCGCCTTCTCCAGGCCCCTTAATTGCAGGATCTTATCCTTTCGCTGCCGGTAGAAAAGCCAGGAAATGGGCGTCACGACCAAGAACTGAAGCAGCCAGATCAGCAATAATGCCCCGATCCCCATAAATCCAGCCAGGGGAAAGAAAAAAAGAAGCGTACAAATAAAGGTTAAGAGCATCGATCTCAGCACCAGCGGCGGAGTGAATAGCGAGCCTTGTCCTTTCAGCGGGAAAAGCCAGTACATATTGCTCATGAACACGATAAAAGCCGGAACGATGCAGGCAAAGAACCAGCCGTACACTTCGTCGCGCTGAATGAGGTCAAAGGATTTTGCAAAGACGGCCATCAGGATGATCGCGGCGGCGAACGAGGTGAATTGATTGGCGATCATGACCCGGTAATTCCTTCTGTCATCCTGCCTCCCGATCCACCAGATGATCATTTCTCTTACGAAGGCGTAGATCGTGTACATGACCACGATAACCGTAGCCGTATAGATCTCGCGGGGCAAGGCGATCTGCGGCAATGGATGATATCCGGCCTTGGGGAAGAAATCGAATCCAGGGTAATTGAATAAATATTGAAACTCATAGTAGCTGGCAGCGGCGAAGCCAAGCCCGATCAGGAAAATAAAAAGTACCAGCAGGAGCCCGACCCCAAGCGCCCGCAACAAAAAAGAAATACCCCTGGTTTTCAGGGACAGATCCCTGAATGAGAACTGGAGCCTGAATGTTCCCGCAACCCTGTTCTTCGGGTACAGGAGCCGGGGAACGGCGATCCGGTTCAGCAGGAAAAGACAGATCAGAAATATAAAGACGGGAATGGAATGGGGGAGTAAGATATTACGGTAGTAATTAAAAGGGAGATGCGCATTGACGAAGGGCAGTTCATACCGGGTATAGACTTCCTGCGGGGTCATTCCGTACATATATCGCCAATAGCCGAAGATATACAGCAGGCCAAAAATAACACCCGTGACCAGTTCATGCTCCCTCCATCGTATCTTGCTCATGATCGTAATTTTCAACAAGATTACACAAGTCCGGCAGAAGGATCTTGCCGATGTGACGAACAGGCCTGAAAATGTGATGGAACCTATTTTGTCGCGGCCTTTGGCTTGGGGGGAGTCGTGCCTGCTGTAGCTTTCGGAGGAGGCTTGGCTGCTTTTTTCGCGGATGATGCCGATGAGGTCCTGATCTTGTTATTCAGTACATCCTCCTTCACTTTCCTGGCAAAGTTCCGCAGTTCGGGATAGATATAGGCATTATCGACGCCGGTGAATTTTATTTTCCGGCGGATATAGTCCGCCAGGTCCTTGCGGATATTATAGCACATGAAGGGGGCGAGCTTCAGTCGTCCGATATTCTCCGAGGCCTCGTTGCGGCTTTTGTGGCTGAAGCATTCTTCCAGGGGCTTATCCGGGTATGGATTGAAAATAAAGAATCCTTCCTGCGGGATGATATTATGATTATAATAGGTGGTTACGGGGCGCTGCCGCTGTATGGTCTGCTGGGAAGGTATATTGGTTTTAAAAGTGGGAGCCTTCTGCTTGTTATTCTCGAAGTCGGAGATATAGCATACGAAATTGGCCTTTGAATTCGGGGAAAAGCTTTCCTGTCTGAAATTTTCCAGCGTGGGGAAGCTGCCTTTCGAATAATCGAAGATATTCCGCAGCCCCCCGGACTGGCTGGTCTTCTTGATGACATAGATGCTGAAATAGCCGTCGATCTCTTCCGACGCGGCAAGCCCGTTCACTTCCTCCGTGGCAAAATAGAGGGCCACATCCAGGCAGTACGACCAGTCCATCAGCGGCGTCGGCGCACCATAATGCTGCAGGATGCTCAGGATCGGAAAATCGGCCTCGTTATGATAATTGATCTGGTTGTAAGCCAGCACTTTCTCGAAGATCCTTTGCCCCTTGGCCTCCTGGATCAGGGATTTGATAAAGTCCAGGTAAGTCCTGTCCTCTTCCCAGGCCCCGATATTATTCGAGAGCCATTCCCGCTGCGCCGAATTGAAGAGCTTATGCCTCGCCTCCTTCATGCCCCGGAAGAAGAAATCGAATTTTGCCGTAGGATGATTGTAGGGCCTGGAGAAATCCTTATACCATTTGTCGAATACGGCGGTGTCGTTTATCTTATTCTCCCTGTAGTGTGCGCTTTCCTTAAAAAAGCCGTTTTTCTCCTGGAAGTTTTTATATTGCGGTAAGAGCATGAGTGTGCGGGTTGATGAATCGTAGCCGAAAGATACAAATTGTTAATTTATCCGCTAAGCCCGTTATTAGTAAGTGATCACAATTTTTTTACCGATAATTTGCGCTTCGTAAGAATCCAATAAAATGAAAAGGACTAAACGCACGAATAGAAAATGGTCGTCGATCCTCATCATCGTTCTGCTCTGCGGAGCGGGCGCTCAATTCATACGACCCCATATCGACCATCCCCCGGTGACTCAGGACCTTGTCGTTCCTGACGAGTTGAAACAGATCCTTAAAAAAGGCTGCTATGACTGCCATTCCAACGAGACGAAACTGGCCTGGTTCGATCGGCTCACGCCCGCTAATTTCCTGGTAGCTGACCATATCCGGGAGGGCAGGAAAGTCCTTAATTTCTCGAACTGGGATTCGCTGACAAAGGACCAGCAGAAGGCAAAGCTGTTCGAATCCCTCTACCAGGCCGAGCAGAATGCCATGCCGCTGTCTCAGTACAGCCTGTTGCATCGGGGAACGAAATTAACGGCCGGAGAGATCGGCATATTCAAACATTATCTTCTCTCGCAGACGCCGGGAATACGTTCCGATACGGCGAAGGCCAGGGCCGGTGCCCTTCAGTTCCAAAAATGGATACACGCGGTGTCCCCCGGATCAGCTCCCGCAGCAGCCACTTCCGCCGGAGCCGCCGACATACGACCCGAATACAACGGCATCTCCTTTAGCTCCGGGTTCCGGGACTGGCAGGCGGTCAGCACTACGGAACGCTTTGACAATAACACGTTGCGGGCCATCCTTGGCAATGAGGTCGCGGTCAGGGCCATTAAGGAGCAGCATACCAACCCCTGGCCCGATGGCGCCATCTTTGCGAAAGTCGCCTGGGATCAGGCAAACGATTCGACGGGGATCGTACGTGCCGGCGAGTTCAGGCAGGTGGAATTCATGATCAAGGATAAAAATAAATACGCGGCTACGGAAGGCTGGGGCTTTGCCCGCTGGGTCAGGGGCCTCGACCTGGCGCCTTATGGGAAGAACGCGGCTTTTGTAACGGAGTGCGTGAATTGTCACCGGCCGATGAAGGACAACGATTATACGTTCACCATACCGCTCCGTCCTCTTCCCGCCATTCCGGCCGACAGCGCCGGGTTCGGTCCGCTGGAAGGAAAAGTGATCACCACGATCATCAATAAGCGCAGCAAGACCATGTCCACGCTGTATGGCAACGATATCGCGGTGAAAGCCGCCCGGACTGCAGTTCCCTATCCGCCGGGGTCCATCCTATCGCTGGTCACCTGGCATCAGAAAGAGGACCCTCATTGGTTTGGCGCCAATATTCCGGGAACCGTCCAGTCGGTGGAACAACTGGTATTCGGGATGGATGTACAAAAAAGAGGGTTGCCTTCCTATACTCTCTATGAAGGCGACCCCCTGAAAAAAAGTACCGGGAACACTGCGGTATCAACGACCAGCAGGATAGGCTGGATCCTGGATCAGCAGGCATCGGTAATGCCCTGAATGGCTGGATTCCCCGCACCGATCCCCACCTTACGACTTATCCAGAGTGGAGATCAGGTCCATTCCGCCATCACCATCTACCCTGACGCTCTTAAAGCTGGTCTCATCTTCCAGTTGTACGACGTAAATAAGACTGCCGGGCGATCTTATTTCCCTGACCCCATTGATCTGGCAATCGTAATACGTGCTTTTGACGAGGGCCCGGATATCCTTAGACAATTTATCCTCCGGATAGGCGATCATGGTGTGCAGCCAGTTGCCTTTGAGATCGTAATAAACCCAGCAGGCAGACTCACCGAGCTTGAAATAGGCAATAAGGCCGTCCTTTTCGATCCGCCAGTCTTCATTGCTGACATTCCTGAATTGGTCCTTGAATTGCCGCATGGCCCGCATATTGATCTTGTTGATATAGGCCTTCTCCTTCCCCGCGGGATTTTCGTCTCCTGGAATATCCGATTTGCAGGTACTCATCTGGGCAGCGCTGGTATGGGCTGTTATCATTATGATCAGCAGGCTGGATAAGACCATGAATGCAATGGATCCAATTAATTTTTTCATCTGATTAAAATTTTAAAGTTATCGGTTACCAACAGATTACATTGGCAAAAGAAGAGCATATCGGCATTCTCTTTTTTTAATTTAGCCCAGCATCGATCACCCGGGTCATACCACCCGGGAAGCCATAAGTATGGCGTAACTGCGGTTATCCTGTCGTTGGGGAGGAAAGGACGGTCGTTCGTCTAAAAACCGTCCTTTTTCAGATAGTATAGAGAGCTTGCGGAAGTCTATGCAAGAAGAAGCTTCTATACCGGAAGATTGTATAAGAATGAAGTGCTGAAGCAGGTTGCTGGGGGCAGGCCCGATGCGCACCGCAGATCAGCTGGCTTTAATCGGTCGGGGCTTTAAGAGAAATACAGGTCGGCCTCGGCCTTCCTTCTGTGGACCAGGTCGTCCGAGACTTTCAGCTGCCCGTCTACATGCACTTTATCCCACATCATAAAGGCATCCCGGATCTTTGGGTCCGCGGGGTTGGCATTCACCAGGCGCAGCAGCGTGCTGCCATGAAGGGCGCCTGTTCCAAGGTTGTAGGTAAAATCAACCAAACTATCTATTTGGTTTTGATTTAGCTTAACAGTAACCATTGCATTTATTGCATTTACCGCATCTTCCGTATCGGATTCCAGGAAGTCGTCAGCCTGTTCCGGAGTTATCGGCAGATCCTTCATAGTGACATGGCTGCCATTGGGATACCGGGTAGTTCCATACCCGATCGTGCTAACACCCGCGCTATCTAAATATGGATGAAGGACCAAACCTTCCTGGGATTTTATTAAATCATAACCAGTTTTTCCTAATTGCATATATTTTCTTTTATATATATTCGAAAATGTAATGACCAACTGTAGGTCTTTTTCCAATTAAGCATTTCGAAGCGTTCGTTCTTTTCAAATTTAAAACCCTGCAAGCATCCGAAATATTGATCCCTACATAAACAACGTCTCCTTTCTCTAGTATGGTTTTTTTTCGATACCTATTGGCCTTTTTTATTGATTTCAACACGAATACTTTGAAAGGCTTGCTTCCGCCTCTAATAGCCATTTGCTCTCTTACAATTGGATTAGAGTAAGCCTTTCTTAATGAATTGGATAATTTTTTCCTATCTCCGTCGAAGGGAAGACCTTTCTTTTTTGAAGGTTTCCCTTTTGTCCCTATAATTCCCAATTTGTTTAGAAGTGTGGTTTGCGTCTTCTTCAATTCACGCAAACCTGGGCTTTTCCATGTTTCCTTTAAGGATATTGATCTTTTTTCTTTTGTTTTTTCCGATTGCTTCCTCCCCCTAAGAGATTTGGATATTTTATCAATAGTTTCCGGAGCGATAATTCTCTTCGCCTGCCCACCTAAAGAGATATTAGTTAAATCGATTCTTTTACTTCTAAAGTCCTGTATATGAAATACCTCTCTTTCATCCAACAAATCAATATTACAAATCTCCAAAACTTTAATTACAGGTCGCAAGCCTTGATTTACGAGACCTTTTATCCAGCACCTAACATGAACATTCGCCTTTGCAGAATCGGCAATATGCTTTTTTAACCTTTCTTTTAATGGGACAATTGTCTGCCCAACATACCTCACCATGCCTGTTATAGGATCATTAAGCGTATATATTGTTCCAGTTTCAGGGAAAGGTTTCATTATTACTAAATTATAAAAAAAATATTTAGCGATTTTATCTTATTGATAATTTGTCTAAAAATTAAGGCAACCCAGGCCTCATACTAATCTTCATAATTTTAGGTTCCAGCAAAACACAGTAGCTTTGACCTATAAAATATGATGGTGAAAATTCCAAGGCAAAATCTATGTCTGCTTAATTTCAATGATCAATCTATCCGCTCCTCCAATCTTACAGTTACCCTATCTCCCGCTTCTTTACCAATTAGTTTTCGCATTTCGGCTTTTATGGATAGTTTATGCGTACCATCGCCCAATGCCATAAATGAACTCCTGAATGGATGCCCATCAACTGTACCCCTGGCCTTTACCAGCCCCCGGGTTTTAAAATACTCCACCGAATCGGGCCATATCACGTAGGTCCATCCGCCTTTATTGGGGCTTTTTTGAAGGGTAGCCGTAAATTGTTTTTTTAAGATACTCATGGTCGTCTGATTTAGATAGCACAAAAATAGTTTCATTAAACAATAAAAGAAGGGGGCATTAAGGACAACGGCAGGTGCAATTGCGACAAAAGACATAGAAACAAAATACTTGTACCCGGGACGGGAGAATTATCTAACCGATCAATGGTTTATTTTCTGGTTTTTTGCAATTTGCCGGGCTGACATTTTAAGTATTTCCGAGGAAATGTACTCATAATGGTTTTATCTGGTAGTGAACCGGGGCAATGAGGTCGCCGTCATGAAATCCCCATCCGATATTGGACAGGCTTATTTTCCGGCCTTCGATCGCCGTCACGAACCCGATGGGATAATTGCTGCCCGTGATCATATTGTAATCATCCTCGAATTGCTTGGTGCATACCAGCACATCGCCGACTTCCAGTCCCTTGACTGGCTCCCCGGAAATAAACCAGCCGTCGAAATTGGACCGGTTGACATGCAGCGTAGCCTGCCCGCCCAGGTAGGCCCTGGCATCGTAGCCATTGGAACTCAGCACGCCGGTCCGGGATCCGGTCCAGTAGAACATACTGCAGTTGTTGAACTGTGGAAAGTTACTGGAGGTATTCCAGCAGACAGGCGGGGCGTTGAAGGTCATGCCCAGAAAAGTATTGGTCGGGAAGTCCAGGATGATCCTGGAGGGGCGGGTATTGTAGAGCCGCTGCATACCCCCGGTCCAGGTAGTCGCATAGCCCGCATAATAAAAATCCGGGGAAGGGCTGCCCGGGGCTGCGTTCTGGTAATCGATCTGGAAATCTTCGAAATGGGCTCCGGCCAGCCCCCGGACGATGCCGATCTTAAACAGGCTTTCCGCGTAGACCTGTTTGGCGGACAGCGGAAAGGTCGAGGCATAGACGTTGAAGATCTGGTGGCAGTTGCCCGCTATATTCACCTTCTCGATGAATGGAGCCGTGCTGGCATCATTATGAGAAAATCCATAATTCACCCCATCGAAAACAGTATGCGTATTCCCCCATACCATGAGGTCGTTCACGATATTCGCCTTGCTCTGGGCCTGGCTCCAGGCGATCTCTACTTTGCAGGACTGGATCCGGTTGTGCTCTAAATTGATCAGCTCTCCGTTGTATTGCCAGCCACCCGTCTCCAGCAGCCCCACTACGAAATTCGTGATCGCACAGCCGCTGATGCTGATGGCGGTCGAACCGTTGCGGCTCATGCCCTTGACATAGCATCTGGCCATCCGGGAGTATTTAGGGAACCTGGAGTCGAAATAATCCGGATCGCTGAAAGGGTCGATCACAATGCCCGCATAAGGCGCCGTACGATTGTCCGCGCATTTATGATCATTCCACTCGTTAAAGTGAAGCGTATCGACCTGGACCTGGTTAAGGGTCAGCGGGAAGTTGTACTTCCCCTGAAGGGTGATATCTTGGATACGGGTGCCTTTATTATTCTGCATGATGATGGCCGGGGCATCGGTAAATTCCGGGATGATATTGG
>Ga0137403_10002296_pt1 | contig 23489 bp, 23 predicted proteins | sample CZOMad2_1_16fung_FD_122057 | JGI IMG/M metagenome (GOLD analysis project Ga0137403, IMG submission 122057) | Vadose zone soil fungal communities from Angelo Coast Range Reserve, California, USA - CZOMad2_1_16fungal (Hybrid Assembly) | ecosystem: Environmental > Terrestrial > Soil > Vadose zone...
GACATTTCGGATCGCAAACGGGCGGAAGAAAAATACCGCACACTTGTTTCGAACGTTCAGGAAGGCGTGTTCATCACCACTCCGCAAGGACACTTTCTGGACTTCAATGACGCTTTCTTGCGCATTGCTGGCTATTCCACACGCGAAGAGCTGGTGAAAAGCGATACGGGGGCCCTTTACGCAAACCCGGCGGACCGCGAACGGCTTAAGAAATTGCTCTTCGATCATGGGTCCGTCTCGGATTTCGAATTCGATATCCTGCGAAAGGACGGCGAAATTCGCACGGTGACGGAATCCTCGAACGCGGTCCGCGACATTTCCGGGAACGTTACCGCTTACCAAGGATTCCTGCTGGACATCACGGAGCGAAAACGCGCTGAGCATGAAATCCGCCGTCGAAATCGCGAGTTGATGGTGCTTAATTCCATCGCGAACACACTCACTGAATCCCTGGATTTGAGCGATTCCTTGCACCGCACTCTACGGCAGTTATCCGAGCTGTTTAGCCTGGACGCTTCTTCACTCTATCTTTTCGATTCGACCAATGAGATTTTGCGCAGGGTCGCGGCTGTGGGACACCGTTCCGAATTCACGCGCCATTTCCCGCCAACTAAAGTGCAGCCCGAACTTCTTCAACACATCAAAGCCGTGCATGCCACGTTTCTTCCGACTCACGGACTGCCGCTTCCGCAGATGTTCAAGGATGTTCAACGCCAGGAACAGATCGTCGCTTCCTATGTGGTTATTCTGTGGTCGAAAGATAAAGTCATCGGCGGTCTCGTGGTCGGAAGCCGATCGCAGCGGGATTTTTCTTCAGCCGACGTCAATTTGCTGATCGCGGTTGGCAGCCAGATTTCGAGCGCGATCGAAAGAACATTACTGTATGACCAGACCCGCCAGGCCTATGACGATCTTCGCCGCACGCAAGAGCAATTGCTGCACAGCGAAAAAATGGCTGCCGTGGGCCAGTTGATTTCTGGCGTCGCGCATGAGCTGAACAATCCGCTTACCGCAATTCTCGGTTATAGCCAACTGCTGACCTCGTGCGGGCAGGTGGGCCAGCAGGGCCTCGAATACAGCGAAAAACTCTACAAGCAGGCGCAGCGGACACACCGCATCGTGCAGAATCTTTTGAGTTTTGCACGGCAACATAAGCCGGAGCGTGTCCCCGTCCGTTTAAATCAGGTCTTGGAAGACACGCTTGCCTTGCGCGATTACGACCTGCGTATGAGCAACATTCGGCTGCACCTGGATTTGGCTGACGATCTGCCGCTCGCTGCCGCCGACCCTCACCAATTGCAGCAGGTTTTTCTGAATCTCGTGAACAATGCCGTCGATGCAATACTCGAGGGCTGCGCACAGGGAGATTTGTGGGTGCGGACAGCCAGGGAAGCCGATAAATTTGTCGTCGAGTTTGTGGACAGCGGGCCCGGCGTAAAGGACCCATCAAAGGTCTTCGATCCGTTTTATACGACCAAACCGGTAGGGAAAGGCACTGGCCTCGGCCTAAGCATTTGTTACGGGATTATCTCGGAGCACGGCGGACAGATTCGGGTCTGCAATGTTCCGCCACGCGGCGCTTGCTTCACGATAGAACTTCCTTGCATGGCCATTGCCGCAACCCATGACTCTCAAAACGGTGAATCGATGGTTCCCGTGGCCGGCACTATTTCGAAGTAAGATCAGGTCTTTTCCCGCAGCGCAAACGCGAACTCTGGGATTGTTACCGTTCCGATTGAAGGGCTAATTCCGCCGCAAGTGCCGCTCTCTCACCCAGGCGAGCCATCGCCTCTTCCATTTGCATCGCCAGTGATGCCACCATCTGTCCCAGTGTAAGGATTTGTGGTTGTGCGACAGTACCCATGTGCAAGCGAATCTTTATCGCGTAAAAGCGCATGCGGAAAAGCACAGAGAGCCGCAGCCTTTCGTATTCGTGCGAACCTGATACTTCGGGAGACAGGACAGCGACAATACGTGCCACACGTAACGATTGCTCAAAATCGCGCCGGATGGCGGCAAGGTATAGCAGCGTCACCTGCCTACGTTCGCGACGAAGCCTGTCGGCCAAGCGTTGACCGCCCTTCTGTGCGGCATACTGCAGGTCTATGATGTCCATGGCCTGGCGAATTTGCGCCATATTTCGGAGGTGGCGCGGCGCGTTTTCAAACGCCGCCAAAGCTGGCTCAGTGGTCTGCCGGTGGCTTGCTCCCCTCAGTCCCCAGAAGAGCAAACCCGCCAGACCGAGCGCCGAGATGACTGCGATGATGAAGAATCCGGAGCTCATGATTTCGGCGACTCCAGTTTCCATAGCTGCGTCAGCTGTTCGTTCAACTCCGCGAGCTGCCGGTTTACCTGGGGAATCAAACTGGCATACACCATTGAGGGTCGCAGCTTCGGCTCCGGGACTGTCTCCACACTCGACTTTCGGAGTGCCCAGATCCACATCAACAGAATTCCTGCAAACGCGCCCACCGAAGCATAATTCCACGCATCTCCGAAGCGTCTTGCGAACCGTTCAAACACCAGATCATTTATAATTTTGAAGCAGGAGAGCAATCCCATCCCCAACCCCAGTAATCCCGTCACGGGCAAAACTCGAACGTTGTAATAACGCGCAAACAAAAAGAGTCCAGCGACCCACGTCGCGATGCATGCTTCCAATCCAATTTCCAGTGTGGCAATTCCAACCGTATAACCGTTTCTTCCGAAATATAACGCCAGGCCCAGCACTAGCAGGCCGCAGAAAGTTAAGATGCGCGTGGCCAGCGCCCACACACCTTTGTACTTCCCGAGAACCAGATAACAAACCTCGGCGGCCGCAAGTGCCCGAGCCACTACAACGAACGCTTGCGTCGTCCACGCGATCTGGTAGCTGAAAGATGATGTAAATCCGTATCCCTGGTAGAGAAGCACTCCAACTGCAGTTTGCAGAAGATTTACCGTCAGGTACGTGCAGAACAAAGGAAATTCGTGGTATTGCTCGAAGGCGACCATACGTCCGAGCAGCAGGAGAGTCAACAGGGTTGCCAACCCCCATAGTCCGAGAGTGAATGTTGGCAGCTCAGCTAACACGCGCATATCTTAGCATGTTATGAGTTCAATAAAATCACTAAACATGCTCGTGTCCTGTAGCAATCGGTCGAAGCTGCAGGAACCATCGCGGCAAATAGATTAGAGCGTTCTCATGCGTTCGCGGTGGCTTTGCTCCCATGTGGTGGAGGCAGCGGCATTCCGTCTGCTGACAGCACCGCTTCGTGTGGCGGAGGCAACGGCATTCCGTCCGCTAACAGCACTTCTTTGTGTGGGGGAGGCAACGGCATCCCATCTGCCAGTTGCATCCGTGTCGTGCTGTCTGTTTTTGTGTCGCGATTGACTGAAGAGCTAACCGGAACTACGATGGTCCCAACGAGCAGTGAAAAACATGAAGCCAGGGCAATTTTTTTGAAACGCATGGATAACACCTCCAGGTGCGATCCTTTGCGTTTCCTTGCAAAAGCGACTTTCTTGGCGTAAAACGTTCCGATTGCGGAACAGTTCGCCGTGATTTATGGATGATCAGATCCTCAGGAACAAATCGGTCGTCCGTGACTTCACAGCCACCACGTTGGCGGCCATTCCCAATACTTTCGGGCGTCTGATCTACATTACCTCCCTGCGTGATCTATCCTCCGGCACATACGAGCATGCCGGCCTTGCGGCGCTGTACTCGCAAGACGCAATTCAGGAGTCACTCGAATGCTGTCATCACGAAATTTTTCAGAAGATTCTGGAAACGCCGCTATCCGTTCAGGCTGATGATCTGCGTGAGTGTCTTCGGGGAATGCCAGGGTCGTTCGAATCGACCGTTTCGCACTGGCGTCAGTTGGAGTCCTATCGTATTCTCCCGCCGGGAAATGCGCCGGACTATCTCAAGGAACTTTTCTTTTCGAACTTACGCGCTCTACTTGAAATTCTTGAAGCGGAGTGTTCCAGGGCTCGTTCAAGCGCGTGACCACGCCGATCACTTTTCCAACGACTTCTGCTTCGCCCGGTAAAGTCCAGGATTCGGGCGCGCACCTCGATAAGGGGTGGGGTTGCATCAGCAGCCTGCCTGGGACCTGGTGGAACCATCCGCACCGATAACCATCTCTAACATCAACAAGATACATAGGGCGATCGTGTTCGCAAGTCCAGGCTTCATTCTCGATATGCCGCATGGCTGTGTCGACGAGTACCAAGCTCCCAGGGCGCAACAGAGGCACCATCCGCCGGTCTGACAAGCCCACATAACCGTAACAGTGGCGCGCGCTCGCCGTCGTCAACGCTCCTTCAAAGTGTCCCCATCTCTCCACCATCCTTGAAAGGAAATCCGTGCGTCGCGGGTCGAATGCCGGATCAAATCGCAGCGGGACTCGAAGCGCGCTTGGTGGCGCGGCCAGGTGTGTTCGCGGGACCTGAAAATTGATTCCGTCCTCGAAGCACTCCTCGATCGGGATATCGAACCATGCGAAGAGCTCGAGAGGATTCAAGTGGTAGATCACGGCTAGCGTATAAAATTTATGCAAGCCGGGCACGACGTTGCGATTTTCGATGTCGGCCAAGCGGCTGATGTGCAAAATGAAATCGGAACTCCCACGTCGGGACGCGAGTTCATAACTGGCCGACTCAACATCACGGTAGGTCAGCCCAAGCCTTTCGCGAACTTGCCGTAATCGCAATCCTGGTAGCATGGAACCCCCCTGGCGCGGTGGAGGTTGCGGTGCACTCAGACTACACTCCAATTACCATCCTGTTAAGACTTCAGAACAAAATAATCGACTTCACCGATTTCCAGGTTCCGATCCGCTCGAACCGTCTGTCGTGCCATTTTGGTCTCGCTATCGGATCGACAGAATCTGCTATTCTCAAAAAATGAAAATAAATTGGTCCGGCCTTCCACGTTGCTGTTCCATTTTGGAACGCCTTGCTCTGTCGATCCTCTTCCTTGTCCTTCCGGGTCTATCGGCTCAACAGCCTTCCGTGCCGGTTGCTCCCCCCGCCGGGCCCTCCTCCCCGGCCGATTTCGCCCAAGCAGCGGACGAAGTTTTGCATGACATGAGCGAAATCACAGGATTGTCACTCCGCACGCCACTGAAGAAGACCCTTCGCTCTCGCGAGGAGATTCGCGCGTACGTTATCCGCCAGATGAACGAGGACAAGGATGTCGCGCAACGCTATGCCGACGCCAGAGCTGCCGAAGCCTTTGGCCTGCTGCCGAAGAATTTCGACGTGGACTCCTTCATGGTCGATCTGCTTACTGAGCAGATTGCCGGCCTCTACGACCCGAAGGCACATGAGTTTTATATCGCCAACTGGATACCGCTTGAAGATCAGCGCATGGTTATGGCCCACGAGCTCACACACGCGCTGCAAGACCAGCATTTTCAGATCGAGTCGTGGCTAAAAGCGGCGCGTCCGAACGACGACGCCGAGCTGGCGCGTGAGGCCTTCCTCGAAGGCAGTGCCATGGCAGCCATGGTGGACTATCTTCTTCGGGGCACTGGAAAATCCTTGAACAATATGCCTGAGTTCGATCCTTCCATTCTGACGGGCGATCTGAGCAGTTCGCCGTCACTGCAAAAGGCGCCGCCCTTCATAAAGGACACGCTTGTGTTTCCGTATTTCGCCGGTATGACATTTACGGCAGCCGCGCTGAAGCCTGCGGGTTGGAGCGCGGTAGGAAAGGTTTTCCTGAACCCTCCTGCATCGACGCAGCAAATCATGCATCCCAACCTCTATAAGACGGGCCACATTCCGGAGCCAGTGACACTTCCAGCCATCGACGGTTACCTTGGAAAGCAATGGAAAAAGATCGACGAAAACCTGATGGGCGAATTCGGATGGCTGGAGGTCTTGAAACAGTTTCTTGATGAACAACGCGCCAAGCCGCTTGCCGCCTCCTGGGAAGGCGATCGCTACCAGCTTTACGAAAACCAGCAATCCAAGCGCCTGCTGCTCGTTGCCCGAATTCATTTTTCAAGTCAAGTACACGCAGCCAGGTTCTTTGGCCAGTACTCCGAATTGCTCGAGAAAAAGCATCAGCAACGAACGAATCTCTTTCGCAGAGCGGATTTTTTCTCCTTTGACACTCCGGAAGGCGGTGTTTTTCTGCGCTGCTCGGCTACCGACTGTCTCGCTCTGGAAGGCGGCGAGCGCAGCGTCTTTGTGGAGCTAAATAAGCAGCTCGATCTGGGAGCGGTGCCGGAACCCGATCAGAAATTGGGCGCCACGCCAACGAAAACAGTCAGTAACGCAATACCCGTGGTTGAAGCAACGGTGCGCTAACTCATCGCGCCTACTCCCCGGCAACGGCTGCGCGGTGGGGCCGTAACAGTAGTGGCGCGGTGTCTCGATTCGTCCTTCCATCACGCCGAGCCTCCAACCGGACTACACGCTTCGTCAAACGCTCGATCCGCTGCTGCTGCCCGATTGTAGTCGTCGCATATTTCGATCTATTATTTTTTCCGCGCAGTTCCTTCAGGGCTTCATGCGCATACTCGAGCGCCTTACTGAAATTCTTCGTTCGCCTTTCGTGATGGACGGCTAGCTCCTCGCATGCTGCCAAGCGGCACTCGGGATCTTCAAGCAGCGCTTCCCAAATTGCTGCTGCCGCAGCGTGTTCTCCCCTGCGCTTGGCCATTCGCGCCAACCCTCGCTGCGCTTGCCCGTCAAATGGAAGCGGCAGTCCCCGGTTGCGCGCCGCAACGCACGCCGACTCAGCCTTCGCTGTCTGTCCGCGCCGCTCCAGGTATCGTGACAATCCAAACAAGTCCAGTCCTTCTGCCTCTTCCTGCTGCTGGCAATCCAGCAGGGAATTGAGCTTTCCGAAGAGCGCCGCCAACCCACGCAAGTCCATTCCGTTGTGACGTACGACGCCCGCTAACGGCAACGCAGATCGCCCTCGCAAATAATCAAAGTAAAATTGCGGAATCAACGAGGACGGCACATCATCCTCACGATGCCACCCGAGCCGCGGTGCGTCGAGCACGTGCCGCTCAAGCTCCACCAACCGCACCGAACCGAGCCGCAGCTTCCACACGGCTCGCGCCGGATGCAGCAAGTCCAGATGCGCCGCAAGCTCCGGAACCCGTATGCACCGCGTCATCAGGTAGCGACTTTCTAGCAACGGCCAGTCGAATGTTTTCCCGTTAAACGTCACCAGTACCGGACGTTCCGCAATTCTTGCGGCAAGCTCCAGCAGCACTGAGTGCTCCTCCGAAAAATCCCGCATCATGAACTGCTCGAGCTGCAAGCCGCCCGAATCCCACCACGCGATTCCGATCAGGAATGCATACGTCCCAGTCCCACCGGCGAGTCCCGTGGTTTCCGAGTCCAGAAACAGCCATTTCTCTGGATCTTCGGCTGCTGCGCGCCACTTCTTCGTTCGCGCCGCATCTGGTGTTCGGCACAACAGGTCCAACGCCGCCGGTCGAAACTCTGGAAATTCCGGAGTGGCATACCAGTTACGAATGCTCAGATGGTTCCCGTACTTGGTACGTAGAATCGTTGCGCCCAGCAGCTGCGTAAGCGTACTTTCGTCGAGACCAGCGGACGGAGATTCTTCTGGAGACGTCTGGTCGTCGCAAAGCGCCGCGCCCCGCGCAGGACGCAGCGCCGCCAATCGCGCAAATCTGTCCAGCGCCGCCATCTATCCGCAGACCCTGTCTAAAATCGCCAGCGCCGCCTCTTTGGCGCGCGGGGCCAAATCGCCCGCTGGTCCGACGCACGAAGGGCAGCCGGACTCGCAGCCGCAACCCGCAATGAGTTCGCGCGTTTTCGCAAGCAGCAATTCGTGCGCGCGGTACAATGGCTCCGAAAATCCGATCCCTCCTGGATACGCGTCGAACAAATACAAATTTGGCTCGAAGAATTCTTTCGAGGTCGCGCTGATCCCATCTTCCATCGATACCTCTTTCATTGATGCGGGCAAGAACTCTTCTCCTTCCGTTCCTGTCGGCGGCCGCTCGCCAATTGCAGCTCCCAAATCGCGCCCGTCGCACATTAACAACAGCGTTGCCACGGACTCCATCGCGTGCAGCAATCCGAACATTCCGCTCTGTCGCTCGCTGATGCTAAACGGCAGCGATTCCACAAGGGATCGTTCGAGAGTCAGCCAGTAAGAAGTCGTATGCATCTCGTTTTCGGGCAGTTCCAATTTTCCCGAGCCGATATTTTCATTCGTGAAGAACTTAATCTTCTTGAATCCCACCACCTGCGACCGGACCAACACGTCGCCATGCGTCTTTGCCGCCGGATTTTCCGGACGTGCCTCCGACGCTCGCGCTTCGTCGGCCACTTCGAGCACCCGTACTTGGGTATACCGCACCGCGTCGGTGTAGTAGTCCACGTCTACTCTCTTCACGTACGCCTTGCGCTCCTTGAAATCCAAATGCTCCACGTGATATTGCTCGCCGCCGTGCAGATAAATGGCCTTCTCATGCACCGTCGTCAGCGCACTTGAAAAATCGACTTCGCCGATCACCTCCGGCTGGCCCGTCACATCAATAATGATAAAGTTGTCGCTCGTCACCGATCGCAAGCTGACCGTGTCCGCTGGATACGCTTGCTGCGTCCAGTGATATTGCTCGCCCGCGCGATGCAAGTAACCCGCTTCCGCTAGCCGCGCACACAAATCCTGCATGTCCACTTCGCCGAACCGGTCTTCTGGCGCAATTGGCAGTTCGAACGCCGCGCACTTCAAGTGATTGATCAAAATTTCCAGATTGTCCGGCTGAATGAATGCGTGCTCGGGCGTATTTCCGAAAAAATAATCGGGATGCTGCACGATAAATTGATCGAGAGGCGCAGACGACGCCACCATCACCGCGCACGAACTTCCGCTGCGTCTTCCCGCACGCCCTGCCCTCTGCCACGTTGCGGCAATCGTTCCCGGATATCCGGCCATCACCGTCGCATCAAGTGAACCTACGTCAATCCCCAACTCCAGGGCACTCGTCGAAACCACGCCGCGGATCCGGCCCTCGCGCAACCCGCGTTCGATCTCGCGCCGCTCGTGCGGCAAATAACCGCCGCGGTAGCCGCGAATCGTGTCGGCCGTCCCCGGAAAATGTGGATTCGCCTGCTGCAGGTAGGTCAGCAAAATTTCCGTATGCAGCCGCGAGTTCGCAAAGACCATCGTCTGCAAATCGTGTTTTAGAAATTCCTGCGCAACGCGCGAACTTTCGTTGATATAGCTTCTGCGAATCCCCAGCGCGCGGTTCACCACTGGCGGGTTGTAAAATACAAAAGTTTTCTCAGCAGCCGGCGCACCGTTCGAGTTCAGCACTTCAACTTCATCTTCAATCAGTCGCTCCGCCAACTCTCCCGGATTCGCAATGGTCGCCGAACAGCAAATAAATTGCGGCTCACTTCCATAGAAGTGAGCAATCCGTCGCAACCGACGCAACACGTTACAGCAGTGACTTCCAAACACGCCGCGATAGGAGTGCAACTCATCGATTACGATGTACCGCAAATTTTCAAACAGCCGCGTCCACCGTGTGTGATGCGGCAAAATTCCCGTGTGCAGCATGTCCGGATTCGTCAGGACAATGTGCCCCTTTTCCCGAATCGCTTTTCGCGCATCGCCAGGCGTGTCTCCGTCGTATGTGAACACGCCGAACGTCCTGGCCTCTTGCGTCGTCGCGCCTTCCAACCGCTGACTCACGTCATACAATTCCGCCAACTGGTCCTGTGCGAGCGCCTTCGTCGGAAACAAATACAACGCTCGCGTATCCTCATTTTCCAAGATCGCGTTGATCACGGGCAGGTTGTAGCAAAGAGTCTTCCCAGAAGCCGTCGGCGTCACTATCACCACATTCTTTTCAGCATGAACCGCTTCAGCCGCCTGCGCTTGATGCGAATACGGCCGCGCAATGCCTTTCGATTGATACGCCGCACGAAGCTCCGGCTGGACCCATGCTGGCCAGTCCGCCCACTCCGCCGCTCGGGCAGGGAATCTCCGCACCGCCGTGAGCATCTCGCCGTTGCGATCCCGCTCCGAAAACGTCGTCAAAACCTCATTCACACGCGAGATCGTGGTCTCGGCCCGCCGCGATGCAATCGGCGCTTGCCCCGCTACAGTTTCGCTCGTCCTCACCGCCAACAATTCCCCCACAGCACCTCCTTCGCGTAGCACCTTCGGCAACCTCTTGCGCTTCTTGAGACAGCCGGTTCTTTCCGAGCTAAAACACTCCCGATCAGGCATTCCTGAATAGTTCGCCTTTTGTTCGCTCGAGACTAGCATTCCGCGAAATCCCGCGCAATGGCGTTCTCTATGCGGCTTTCAAGAGCGGAACGGATGTTCCCTGGCCCAGATGTCCTTTTCGTGTACAAGTCTGCGAAGGTACAATCACAATATCCATGCGCGAAAACCCCATCACCCCAGCCATCGCTACTCCCAAGGCTAAGCGCAGCTTGGCCAGGCGCCCGTCCACCATGTCTCGTCCAAATGACAAGCAGCGAATCGTCGAGCATTACGACCTCGTCAGCCCTTTCTATCGGTCACTTTGGGGCGAGCATCTTCATCACGGATATTGGATTCGTGGCGATGAATCGAAAGAAAAAGCGCAGCTTCAACTCATTGAGCATCTCGCTCGGCTCGCAAACGTAAAGCCCGGCTCGGACATTCTCGATATCGGTTGCGGGTTCGGCGCCAGCAGTTTTTATCTGGCCAAACAATTCAATGCCGCCGTTACAGGCATATCCATTTCCCCGGTTCAGGTTGAAATGGCGATTCGCGCAGCGGCAGAGAAGCACCTTGATGTGAACTTCCTCCTGATGGATGCTGAGGCAATGAGCCTGCACGAAAAGTTCGACCTCCTCTGGTCCGTGGAGTCAATTTCTCACTACCAGAATCGCGAGCAGTTCTTTGCTTCTGCGGCTAAACTCCTCAAGCCCGGCGGCTCGTTCGCAATCACCGACTGGTTCAAGAAAGAGAATCTCACCGGCGCGGAAGCACACAAATATATCGATCCCATCGAAACCGGCATGTTCGTCGAACTGCAAACAATGGATGACTACGAGACGCTATTTGCTTTAAACGGCCTTCAGATTACGCACCGCGAAGTTCTAAACGCGCATTGCGCCAAAACATGGGACGTCAGCCTCGAAATTATCAAAGATAAAAACTTGTGGATGCTCGCAGCGAAGCACGGCTCCCACTTCATCTCTTTTCTCAAGGCGTTCCAGGCGATGCGGGCAGGCTTCGCTTCCGGTAATTTCGTGTACGGCTTGTTTTTGGCAAAGGCCTCATAGATCTAATAGAGAACAACACCAACCGGCCCCTCATCCATCGCTCCAACGCTTTCGAGCCCAGTGGTATACTCCGCCCGTCGAGCTACCAACAGGGAACTAGCAGCTGAGGTGCCTATGTTTCATCGCTCCTGCCCAGCCGTGATCTTCGCCCTGGTTTTGACTCTAGCTGCCGCGTCTGCGCAGCAAGCCCCCACCAATCCCGTGCCTTCTCCAGCTATTCCAGACACTCCGGCCGGTCACACATTCAAAGCCTGGTTCGATTCGTTCAACTCCGGGGAGCGGGCTTTGATCGACGCCTATATCCACAAGTATGATCCGGACAAATCCGTTGATCGCGAAATGCAATTCCGAAGCATGACCGGCGGATTTGTCCTGCTCCAAATCATGAAAAGCGAACCGCTTCGATTGGAATTTCTCGTCAAGGAACGAGTCAGCGACACCCGCGCTATTGGCAAGTTCGATGTCAAGCCTGGCGATCCCGCGATGGTGGCAAGCTTTGGCTTGCGCGCGATTCCTCCCGGCACATCCGTGGCTGATCTTAATTTCAAAATCGACGCAGCCACACGGGCACGGGTCATTGACGGTGCAATCGCAAATCTCAATGAGTCCTATGTATTCCCGGAAACGGCGAAAAAGATGGAAGAAGCGGTGCGCGCGCGCCAGAAAAAGGGCGGATATGACTCGATCACCGATGGCGACGATTTCGCGAGAACGCTGACCGAAAATTTTCAGGAAGTCAGCCACGACAAGCACCTGCGGGTGGACTTCAGCGCGGCGCGGATGCCGGAAATGCCTTCGGGCCCGCCTTCTGCGGACACCGTGGCCCAGTATCGCAAGCAGATGGAACGCGTGAATTGTGGATTCAACAAAGTCGAGATTCTCGAGGGCAATGTCGGCTATTTGAAATTTGATTTCTTCGCAGATCCTGACATTTGCGGGCCCACCGCCGTTGCAGCCATGAATTTCCTCGCCAACGTGGATGCCATCATTTTCGATCTGCGCGAAAACGGCGGCGGCGACCCCAAAATGATCGCGCTGGTCTCAACCTATCTCTTCGACACGCGTACTCACCTCAATGATCTTTGGACGCGCAAGGGAGACTCTACGGACCAATATTGGACTTTGCCATATGTGCCGGGCAAACGCTTGGATGGCAAAGCGGCATTCGTTCTGACGTCGAAGGACACTTTCTCCGGCGCAGAAGAGTTCAGCTACAACCTCAAAAATTTGAAGCGCGCTACCATCGTCGGCGAAACTACCGGTGGTGGCGCCCATCCAGTCAATGGCCATCGCATCGATGACCACTTCATGATCGGCGTGCCGTTCGCTCGCGCCATCAACCCCCTCTCCAAAACCAACTGGGAAGGCACCGGCGTCCAGCCCGACGTAAAAGTCCAGGCAGCCGACGCCCTCACCACTGCTCAAAAGCTCGCCGCGGAGAAACCGACTCCGAAGTAAGCTCCCGCTCGCCAGGCACGTGCACATCTTCAGCGGCACCGCATCCTCTCAAGTGGCTGCTATCAGTGCGTTCATTGCACGGATTAAGGACGCCGCACACGAACTCCCAATCGTTTGGCCCATGTAACCCTTCGGGGATCACGCGCCGGCAGTACAATCTCTCAATGTACATTCTCAGATTGTTCCTGGCCGCTGTCCTTCTACCCGGTCTTGCCGGGGCGCAGCAGCATGTCTCCTTCTCGACTCAAGACGGAGGCGTCGTGCATGCCGACGTGTACGGAAGAGGCGATCGTGGCCTCGTGCTGGCGCACGGAGGCCGCTTCAACAAGGAAAGTTGGAAGGAGCAAGCGCCTGCTTTTCTAAACGCCGGATTCCGCGTGCTAGCCATCAACTTTCGCGGCGCGAAGACTGTATCGATTGTCGGAGCAAGTTTTGGAGGTGAGGCGGCCGCTGACGCCTCGATTGACGCCGAGCCTGGAGAGATCGATCGACTGGTGTTGCTGGCAGCGTGGACCGATCGGCCACCAGAAAAAATCAAAGGTCGCAAGCTGTTCATTGTCGCGCGAGACGACGCAAACGATGAAGGACCGCGGCTACCCAAGATTCGCGCGAACTACGAGAAAGCTTCGGGCCCGAAAGAGTTGCTCATTCTCGATGGCTCAGCCCACGCACAGTTTCTGTTCGCGACAGACCAGCGAGACCGGTTGCTGCGCGAAATCCTGCACTTCCTAGCACAGCCTTAAGCCGGGCACGATCGCTCGAAGAACTGCACTCGGCCGTTCTTCTCATGGCTTGATCGTGACCACTACTACCCCGTGAGATTGCACCTTCGTCGCAAACTTTCCCGTGAACTTTCCCAGGTCTTTGTGCGCCCACAGATCGCGAACATTCGCAGAAACATTTCCTGGATACCCGATCGCCTCCCACGGCACAGAAATCTCCGTATCGCTCGCGCCGCGATTCAACAGCACCACCGCCCGGCTTCCATCCTTTAATTGCTTGGACCAAATCTCGCGGTCTTGATCCTTCCACACGCGGCTGCCCTGATGCCCCAGAGCGTCCTGGTTCACCGCGATCACTTCTTTGTTCGTCAAAATCTCCTTGATCTCCGGCGTCATGCTCCGCAAATCATTTCCCGCAATCAACGGAGCCGCCAGAATGCACCACAAACTGAAATGCGAGCGGTACTCTGTGGTCGTCATTCCACCGTTGCCGACTTCGAGCATGTCCGGATCGTTCCAGTGTCCAGGTCCCGCGAAGCTTTCGAGTCCGACCTGCAAATCCAAAATATTCACCATGCCCAGCTCGCAGCAGTTTCCGTCCGGCCACTTTTTCATGCTGGACCATTTATCCGTGATGTCGCCCGTGGTGCGCCACTGGTTGCCGACGTCTTTCGCCCACAGCCACGGTTTCGCGGTTCCCCATTCGCACATGCTGAAAAGGATCGGCCGCCCCGTAGATTTCAGCGCCTCCCGCATTGTCGAATACGCTTCCTCTGCATTTCTTTTTCCGGTGTTGCACCAGTCATACTTCAAATAATCGACGCCCCACTTCGCATACATCAGCGCGTCTTGATACTCGTGCCCCATGCTGCCAGGGCGCTTCGCGCAAGTCTTTTCTCCCGCGTCGGAATAAATTCCAAATTTCAATCCCTTCGAGTGAATGTAATCGGCGAGTACCTTCATCCCGGAAGGGAAGCGCTGCGCATCCGGCACAATATTTCCGTCCCCGTCGCGGCTCACCTGCCAGCAATCATCAATCACGACATATTCGTACCCGGCGTCTTTCATCCCGCTCGCGACCATTCCGTCCGCCATCGACTTGATCAAATCCTCGCTTACGTTGCAGCCAAACTTGTTCCAGCTGTTCCACCCCAGCGGCGGAGTCAGCGCCACGCCGTTATCCCACGCTCGCGCTTCAGTCGCAGTGAAAAGAACTGCCGCCAAGCACGCCATCAAGCCAAGCGCGCGTTGGCACCACTTAGAAGTTGTCATGGTGTTCCCTCCGGAAGCAAAATGCCGCAGAGATGTTACGACGTCTTTCAGGGGCACGGCCAATCTTGTTAACTCTGAGTATGCGAACGAGTTGTGTGCTTTCCATTGGGGGTGCTGTTGTCGGCCATTCATTTCTTGGCGGCACGGTAGAGAATGACGCGCACTTTTTCAAGAGTGATCAATCCGCCTTCCACTATTTCATCCAGTTGCGGAAGAATTTGTTCGATGCGCTCCGTGGATTCGACAACTTCGACAACAATCGGCAAGTCCTGCGAAAGCCGCAAAATTTTATCCGTGTGGTAAACGCTCGATGAACCGAATCCGCCCACGCCGCGAAGTACAGTTGCGCCGGAGAATTTCTCCCTCCGTAACAATTCCACAATGGCTTCATGTAACGGCTTGCCATGCCACTTGTCCGATTCGCCGATGTGAATGCGCATCAGTGTGCGTTCGCCTTCGAATTTTTCGTGTGTCATCACACGCTCCTAAATCGCAAGGTCCTGAAAGGCGGCTGCTAAAACTTATTCGCCAAACGGATTCCCGCGACTGACAAAAGCAATCCCGCAAACATGCTTGCGCCGACGTAGGTTGTGGCGCGAAGCCATTCGCCGTCTTCCAACATTTTCGCGGTCTCCCAACCAAAACTGGAAAACGTGGTGTACCCGCCGAAAAATCCCACAGTTATGGCCATGCGCATATCTGCCGATACGAGCATGCGATTCAACATCAATTGGCCGATCAATCCAAGCAGAAAGCAGCCGGTAAGATTAATCAGCAGCGTTCCGTATGGAAAAACACTGCCCATGCGCAGCTGCACCACTCCTTGCAAGCCATACCGCGCGAGCGTGCCGATGGCTCCGAACAGTGCAATCAAAAATATCTTCAAGCAATCACCCCTTCGCACCAGGATCGCGCAAACAGCATAAATCAAAAGGCGTCCTGGGCGTCGGGGTGAGTTGCTAGAAATGGAAGCGGTAGCGGATCTGTCCACTCACCTGGCGCGGATAATTCCAGTGAGTGCCACCAAATGTATTTGAGTTATCTAGGAGGTATCGTCCATCGCCGATATTCTGTGCTGTGAAGGCGACGGAAAGTCGTTCGCCGATGGATTTAGAAAGCGAGAACGAAAATTCAGTGTGGTCGGGCAGATGCTGTGGTCCTTCTCCATCCAGGAAGCCAGAGCCGTAGGAAAGATTCGCGGAAGCTGAAACCCGAAACGGTAAAGCGGCGTGAAAGCCGGCGCTGAGCATGTTGCGCTGGTCGTAGTCGAGATAGCAGAAGCCGCCTCCGTCACAGAGTTGGCCAGGATCAGAGAGCAGGCCACCAGTCACGACGCCAGCGCCTTCAACCATTTGATTGGAATACGTGAGATATACATCAAAGCGTTTTTTGATGCGTGGAGAATGCAGTGTGGATTCCCATCCGTGAATGCGCGCACGTTCGATGGTCAGCGGAAAGAAGATATTTGAATTTCCAAGAACGTCGTGATCGAAAAAAGTTCTCGCGTGCGTTTGAAAGTTGGAGAAGTCGAGCGTCCACCCGCGAATGGGAATTGTGAGGCCGAATTCGCGCTGTTCGTCGGTTTCACCGTGCAGTGGGGCAAAAGAAAATCCCTGATCCACTGCTAACTGAAGCAGCGGGCCAGAGACCGTGGTCAGCGGGGGCGCCTGATAGTAGCGGCCATAAAAAGCGCGTACGACCCAGCCGAGTTTTGGAATGTGCAGCGCGGCACCGATGCGAGGATCTGTTTTGTCTTCGACGACGCCAGCGGAGAAATGCGTGTAGCGGACGCCAGCATTGAGCGTGAGCCAATCGGCGGCGCGGAATTGGTCTTCCGCAAACAGACTGAAGACACCACCTGAGGGTGAATCTTTTTCAGACGCGATAGCCCCAGTGCCATCTGTGGCGACGACGCGGAAGAAAGAATCGTCCTGTTGTGCGAATCCGTAAGCACCAAAGCGCGCATTGTGACGGCCACGAGTTACCCCGAGCGAAACCTGCGCGCCTTCGTACAACGAATCGTTGTGATCTGTTGGAATTGGAGGCTGGTCCGGCAGCAGGCTGGGAATCGGCGAAGAGCCGTCATACGCCGCGTGATTCCAGTGAACGAAGGGCGATATGGTCATCAATACTCCCAGCTCTAACGTGTGTACCCAGGAAAGGTTAAGAAAACCGTCGCGCTCACGTTGCGTGTCGCGAATGCCGGCAGCTTGCTGATCCGAGGTGTTGGGTACCTGGAAAAAGTCCGCGCGAGCAGAGGCTGCAAGACGCAGTTGATCATTTGGAGTCGCATTGAAGATGAGTGAAGTAAATCCGCTGACGCCGTTGTTGTTGTCGTGAAGCGCATTCGGCTCGGGTGGCATGAGACCAAAATCAGTGCGATTTGCACTGACACTCGCGTAGTAGGCGAACCGTTCGGTGTGGTCGCCGATACTAATCTGGCTGTCAGTCTGGTGAAAATTTCCGTAGGTCGCAAGGAGCTGGATTTCGCGATCGCGCTCAAATCCTGAGCGCGGAATCACGTTGAACACCCCATACGTGCGGTCGCCGTAGTCGGCGGCATAGCCGCCGCGCTGTATTTCGACGACGTCCATGTCTTTGGGATCGAACTGCGGTCCGACGTTTGACGCGATGTTGGTGTTGGGAACCGGGATGCCGTCCACGAGCCAGGAAACCTGGTGCCCGCCGCGCACGTGGAGCTGATCGTGAACCATGTATGCGCCGGGAGTGTAGTCGGTGATGAGGTCGAGACTGTTGGTGCGGTTGGCGCCGGGAGTGGAGGAAATCGTTTCGCGGCTCAACGTCGTTTGGCTCACGGACGAACTTGTATCGAGGGTCTGCGCGTTTTCGCTGACTTCAACTTTTTCGCTAACGCCTGCAAGTTCGAGAGGGAAATGGCGAAGCGGGGCGGAATCCGCGGTGACGGCGAGATCGCCTGAATATTCGCGAAATGCATCGCGCGAAATATGGATCGAATAATCGCCGGCGGGCACGGCGTCGAATTGAAACTTGCCTTGATCGTCCGAGAAGGCTTCGCGTTTCCAATCAGATTGCTTTGCTTGCAACTGAAGATGAGCGCCGGAAATTGGGCGATGCTGCGCATCGTGAACGATGCCGCGAACAGTGCCAAAAATGCTGGCGAATGCGGGACAAACGGAACAAGTAGCTACAAGTAGTACGTAAATACAGATACGAAAACCGAATTTTCGCTTCATGTGAAAGATGTTCTCCCAAACAGAGTTGGCTGCCCGGCGAGGGCCGGGGAGGAAATGGACTGAAGTGACGCGCCGTTTGAGCGGGCCGTTACAAAAACGGGAGTTCAGTAGAGCTAGTTGGAGAACGGTTTAGGAGGAGGTCCGAGAGGAGCGAATACAGCAGAAAGTTTTGCGCTGATGGAGGTGTGCGGCGCGAAAGACGATGGCGCGAGGGCTGTCGGGACTGAGAAGGGAGTCGGTAGAAAAATATAGGCGTGGACAGCGGATTGTTCGATGTCGTGGCAGCAGGACATTGAGCAGGATTGCATCTTTTTCGACGCAGGGCCTTCGTGCCCGCATTCCATCGGAGTTTGCTCGCTATTTTGTGTGCGGCTCTTTTTCCCGGAATGATGATTTCCATGAATGGGACACTGGTCACCAGTGCAGCAAGCACCAGTAACAGCCATCAGCGTAGCGCTCGCCATTGGGGCATAGACGAACAGCAGAGCGAGGAGGCTAGTCCAAGCGCCAATTCGACGGACGCGGGAGTGAACGTCTTTGATCCTGCAATTCATTCTTCGAAAGACCAGCCTTTATCATACGCCAATTTCCGATTCGACGCGGTCGCCTGATTTTAAGCGGCCGAAGCGCTGAGTTCGAGGATTCTTGACTAAAGATAGCGGGCATCGCAAACTCAAACCATGGCGCACATATACATGAGCTTTGATTTTGGTACAGATGAAGAGAAAGCGCAGCAGGCGCGGCACAAGTTGGAGATGTGGAAGCAAGCGTTCCGGCTGGACAAAAAACTACTGTACAAGTTTGAACGGACGGTGGACGAAGGGGCAACTGAGAAGAGTGTCGAGCTTGATGAGAAATCTGAAAAAGCTTCGAAAGCGGCGAAAGGAACCAAAACGGGCAAATCCAAGGGTAAAGCCGAGTCGGAAAGCCCTGCGCCATCGAACGGGAACGTGAAGCTGTATTTGCGGTTTGCGTTTTCGGGCCACGAAAAAATGACAGAAGACCGATTGCTGAAAAAATTTCCTTCAGAAGAGCCGTTCAGCGATTTGTCGCCGAAAGCGGTGAAGGACGGGGACGCAGAGTTCGGGGCACTCGAAGAAAAGTTCGACTCACTGGAATAGCTCACTCACTAAACTAATTTCAACGCCACGACGGCCCGGCAGGCCAAATTGGACTGGCCGCGTCGGGTCCCTCCAGTTTGCTGCCGCCACAGAAAGAAGCGCAGGAATTTTCGTGCGCTGGCCGAAGTGGTGCATGTGATGCCTCTGAAGTTGCGGGTGGCCAAGAATGGCCTGAAATCCCGCTTTTTGGCGATTCTGTCGACGCAAAGGATGCGTAGAGACAAGCGGAGGCTGAAACTATGGCGCTGCCATCGCGAAGAAACAAATTAGTGGTTAACAGCTCACCAGCTGAATACAAAGCAGTGATTTTGCTCCGATAATCTCCACCCGTTGTGCGTTGCTCCAAGAAGCCCGCGAAAAAGTTCTGTATAATTTGAACTGGAAGCGCCGAAACGTTCAACGACCGAGGTCCGACTGAATGGCCGTCCAAACGCGCGTGAAGCCTGCCAAAAACGACGCCCTCAAAATTGAGAAGCACGCTGGACTTACCCGAGACACGCTAATCCGATTGTACCGCACGATGTATCTTTCGCGGAAGCTGGACGACCGCGAGATTCAGCTCAAGCGCCAAAATAAAATCTATTTCCAAATTTCGAGTGCAGGACACGAAGCGGTAACCGCGGCAATGGGGCTGCTTTTGCGGCCAGGCGCCGATTGGATGTATCCGTATTACCGCGACCGCGCGCTGTGCCTAATGCTGGGTGTGAGCCCGCTGGAAATGTTGCTGCAATCGGTAGGCGCGGAAGCCGATCCAAGTTCGGGTGGACGACAGATGCCGTCGCACTGGGGGCATCCCAAATTAAACATCGTCAGCAAATCGTCGTGCACCGGAACGCAGTTCGTACACGCGGTGGGCGCAGCCGAGGCGACGCTTTATTACGATGCGCATCCCAAGGCGCTGGCACAAGCGAAGAAAGCGCCGTTGGGCGAGCTTGCGAAGCACGCGTCAGACGAAATTGTCTATGTCTCGGCCGGCGACGGAGCGACGAGCGAAGGTGAATTCTGGGAATCGCTGAACGCAGCGTGCGCGAAAAAACTGCCGCTGCTTTACCTGGTGGAAGACAACGGCTATGCCATTTCCGTTCCTGTAGAGGTACAGACGGCCGGCGGAAGCATATCGAAACTGGTGCAGGGATTTCCCGGGCTGCACATTTCCGAATGCGACGGCACCGATCCGCTGACGAGCTACTCCGTTTGTCAGGAAGCCGTGAGTTACTGCCGCGAACGACGCGGTCCGGCGCTGATTCATGCGCATGTGACGCGGCCCTACTCGCATTCCCTCTCGGACGACGAGAAGCTGTACAAGGTGCCGGAAGAGCGTGAAGCGGAGGCGCACCGGGATCCACTATCGAAGTTCGCGCTATTTCTGGTGCGCGAAGGAGTGCTGGATCAGAAGCAGATCGAATCGCTTGAAGCGCAGGTGGACCACGAAGTCCGTCAAGCGGCGGATGCAGCACTGGCAGCCGAGCCGCCGGCGGTCGAATCGGTTCTCGCGAACGTGTATTCGCCTGACGTGGACCCAACCTCCTCAGCGTTCGAATCGGAAGTCCATCTGCACGGCGCACCCAAGACGATGGTGGAGATGGTGGCCGCAACGCTGAACGACGAGATGTCGCATGACGAGCGCATCACGGTGTTTGGAGAAGACGTGGCGGACGCGAGCCGCGAAGAAAATTTGAAAGAAGTGAAAGGGAAGGGCGGCGTTTTCAAGGCGACTGCGGGATTGCAGCGGAGGTACGGTTCGACGCGGGTGTTCAACACGCCGCTGGCAGAAGCCTCCATTATCGGACGCGCGATAGGCATGGCGACGCGCGGACTGAAGCCAGTGCCTGAGATTCAATTCTTCGATTACATCTGGCCCGCGATGATGCAGATTCGTGACGAATTGTGTGTGCTGCGGTGGCGTTCGAATGGCGGATTTAAATGTCCGATGGTGGTGCGCGTTGCGATCGGCGGGTACCTGACCGGCGGCGCCGTGTATCACAGCCAAAGCGGGGAATCGATTTTCACGCATTGCCCGGGACTGCGCGTGGTGATGCCATCGACGGCGCTTGATGTGGCGGGACTTTTGCGAACCGCTATTCGTTGCGATGATCCGGTGATGTTTCTAGAGCACAAGCACCTGTACCGGCAGCCGTACAACCGCTCGGAATATCCCGGACCGGACTTCACGATTCCGTTCGGCAAAGCGCGGGTCGTAAAAGCAGGCACCGACGTGAGCATCATTACCTACGGCGCATTTGTCCACCGCGCGGAAGTTGCGGCGGCGCAGTTAGAGCGTGAGGGAATTTCCGCTGAGATTGTGGATTTGCGATCACTTTCGCCGTATGACTGGGACGGGATTTGCGCGTCGGTACGCAAAACGCATCGTGTGATTGTTGCGTATGAGGACATGTTGAGCTGGGGCTACGGAGCGGAACTTGCCGCGCGTATTGCCGACGAATTATTTGACCAACTGGATGCGCCAGTGCGGCGGATTGCCGCTTTGGATACGTTCTGCGCGTACCAGCCGCGACTTGAAGATGCAATTTTGCCGCAATCGGATACCGTGATTGTGACCGTGAAGAAGTTGCTGGATTACTAGCTTCCACCAAGAATCTGCCTGCGATTTCAAGCGATTCTGCCAGGCCGTCGTGCGGCGGGTCCTGAGGAAACTTTTTCACTCATTTAGGCGTATATTCCTGTAGAGCGGGGCGTTAGCCTGCTTGCGGGAGGCCGGAAATGGTTTGCAATAGCTGCCAGCGGAATATCGCGGATGGCTCACGATTTTGTTACAACTGCGGTGCAAGGCAGGTGGTCACTGGCGCGCCAGATGTGGCGGCGGTGACGGGCGGGCCTAAGCGGCTCATGCGGTCGACCACAGACAAGAAACTTGGCGGTGTGTGCGCGGGTCTGGCGGAGTATTTTGATATGGATGTGACGCTCGTCCGCGTACTGTGGCTTTTAGTTGTCTTGTGTGGCGGCACAGGAATTTTGCTGTACGTGATTTTGTGGCTGGTGCTGCCCCTTGCGCCGCCGCAGGTCGCGGTGACTCAGCCGCAGGGACCGATCGTTACTCAGACCGGTAGCTGAGACCACTACTTTTTGGAAGCCTTCGCGGCGCGGGAACGGTTCGGGTCGCCAAACAGGAAATGATCCACCGAAGCGGCGCCCGCGCCGACCGTGGCAAGCGCAAGGGAGGCTGCGGCCAGCGCCAGCGGGAATTCATACTCGTGCACGGCCATGATTCCGTGGACGCTGTGAACCTTCACAATCGCGACCAACATTTCAATCGCCAGTAACAAAGCCGCGCCCCGTACAAAGAGTCCGAGGACCAGAAGCAAACCTCCAAACGTTTCCAATACCGCGGCGACATAGACCAATTGAGCCGGCAAGCCGTGCTGCACAAACATCGCCTGCATCCCGCTGCCAGCGTGTGTGAGCTTGGGAAAGCCGTGCGTAAAGAAGATTACGCCGAGAGCGGCGCGCAGGAGCAGTAGGCCAAGCGGCTGCAACGAATTCAGAAATTTCAAACAGACCTCCGCTGAGGCAGATGTGGATTCAAGAGATGATGTTCGTGCATTCTAGCAGAACGCAGTTTTATCGATGCGTGCCCGTGTGACCTCACAGATCAGGTAGAATTTAAGGCCCATCTGAATTGCGCGCAAATGACAGGCGCACAGTGCGTCGAGAGTGGACAAGCACGAAATCGTGCGGAACATCGAATGAAGAAGAAACTTCTGATAGCCGTGCCGTTGTTAGTGCTGGTGACTGTGACGGCTTGGTTTTTTCGACCCAAGCGTGAGTTGCTTGGGGAAGCGTATGTAAGCGAAAAGAGTGTGACGCTGTGGAGCGGCGTGGCGCAGGTACGCGAGCCCATAGGCTTCTTGCGGCACGGGGATCGTGTGGATACCCTGGCCAAGCGAAATGATTTCGTGAAGGTGCGCACGTCTTCCGGCACGGAGGGCTGGGTCGACGGACGGTTGCTGATGGATCCGACGCTGTGGCAACGCTCTGAAGCTCTGTTAAAGCGTGCTGAGTCGCTGCCAGTGCAGGGAAGCGGGCGAACAAAGGTCGCCACAAATCTTCGCGTGGAGCCGGGACGCACTGCACCACGGCTTTACCAATTTGGACGTGGAGTCCCCGTGGAGATTCTGGCGCGCGCATCGGCGGACGTCGTGCAAGCAGGAGACGAAAAGGAGTCAAGCGAACCGCAAGGCACAAGAAAAGAAGATTGGTTTTTGGTTCGGGGTGTCGCATCGCGCCCGGCAAGTGAGACGACGGCTCGTTCGCCCGTGCCGCCGGCGATCACGCAACCCGGTGATCAGGGCGTACCCATCGCGGGCTGGGTAATTGCGCGGTTTCTGGAATTGGACGTGCCGGACGCGGTTCGCGAAGGCGCAAACGCGGCAAATCTGCGTCCGATTGCGTGGTTCGAACTGAACCAT
>Ga0137403_10002297_pt1 | contig 23488 bp, 18 predicted proteins | sample CZOMad2_1_16fung_FD_122057 | JGI IMG/M metagenome (GOLD analysis project Ga0137403, IMG submission 122057) | Vadose zone soil fungal communities from Angelo Coast Range Reserve, California, USA - CZOMad2_1_16fungal (Hybrid Assembly) | ecosystem: Environmental > Terrestrial > Soil > Vadose zone...
GGGGTCATACCCGCGGTGAAGAGCAACGACGACACCAGTTGGGTCTTGCCGGTGCCGCCGTGGCCGACAATGCCAACATTTCGAATGTCCTTGGTGAGATAGCTCTTCATAAAAACCTCCATAGGCGAGGACCGTCCTGAAGGATTCAGGCGCAGGCCTGAGCCTGGCAAGTTGAAACTGAGGGAGGAGAACGTGGCCTTTGCACCTGGGTCCCCGTGGGGCGAGGGCGAAGGTCCAATGAATCGTCCCTGGTCCGGTCTCCTGACGAGGCGGATGCTAGCACAGGGAAAGAATTGGAGCAACGCGAGGGAGGCGAAAATCGGCGAGGTCTTAGGAAAAACTGGGATTAGAGAAAGTAGCTCCGAGGCAGGGAAAAAATACCAGGACTAGTACCCGCGCTACTCGAGAAGGTTTTCGAGACTTCCTTCTTATCTCTTGACACCAGAGGACTTAACAAAAGAACGGATCTCCCGATGCTCGGTGCTCGCCTTGCATGGAACGAAGGAGGAAGTCTGCGCCAGCCGGTAAGCAAAGGGCGAGACGCGAGATTTTGCCGGTCCGACTGGGTGGCAGCCTGCATGCTGCGGCGAGTCGAACCGAAACTGAACGAGATTGAGGTGAAGGACAATGGCTGAACACTTCGAATCAAATGACAATGGAAATGAAAGAGGGTTCTCAAACCTGGGTTTGAATCGCTGGCTTGTTGTGGCCAGTGTTGCACTGCTTGTCTTGGCCGGGCTGGCTTTTGGTTATGGCTACCGGCAGCAGATTCTGGCCGGTCATTTGGCGGCGCAGCAGTCTATGGCAGCCGCCACAATTAACGATATGCAAGGGCAGCTCAATACTTTGACGACGAAGCTGAACGAAATGACGGCTGCCCAACAGGCTGCCGAGGCTGCGGCTGCCCAAAAGAAAGCTTCTGCCGCGAATGCGAATGGCCCGGGAGCGAAGGCCGTGGCCGGCAAGCGTACTACGGCGGAAAGCAAACGGCTGAAAGAGCTCCAGGCGCGAATTGACGAGCAACAGAAACAGTTAAAAGACACGCAGGACCAGGTAGCCAAGAACCGGGCGGACCTCGAAGGAACTCTGAATTCAACGCGCGACGAACTCAGCGGTTCCATTGCCAAAACGCATGAGGAATTGGTCGTGTTGCAGAAGCGCGGGGAGCGCAACTATTTCGAATTCGACCTCACCAAGTCCAAACAGTTCCAGCGCTTCGGACCGCTCACGTTGTCCTTGCGCCGGACCGATGCAAAGCACATGAATTACGACGTGTCGATGGTTGTTGATGACAATCAGCTCAGCAAGAAAAGAGTGAATCTCTACGAGCCGATCTGGATCCACACGGAGAATGAATCTCAGCCGGTGCAGGTGGTGGTGAACAAGATCGGCAAGAACTTCGTTCATGGATATATCAGCGCGCCAAAGTACAAGCCTTCCGAACTGGCCGCGAGCGGAGCGACTGCAGCTACCGTCACGCCGGTGGCAGAGCACCCGCAGCCGGCTCCACCGGATCAGAATCCAGAAATTCCGAAGCAACCGAATCAACCGGAATAATAGATACACATCGGAGCGAATTCAGCAGGGCGTCCACGGTGGCGCCCTGCTTTTTTATTGCCGCTTGAGTATGCTCACGTCGAAACGGTCAAGTTCACGAGATTGGATCGAGGGCAGCCTTGAGAGAAGTCTTGCCGGATTTGAGGACCTCAAGAGTGCGGCGCCAGTCGGCGTGACCGGGGAATTTCAGCAGGATACTGTGCGGTCCAACTGGAAGCTTCAGTGTGGCCGGAGCGTTGCCCAGGAATTTGTCGTCAACAAAGATTTCCGCGCCGTCCGGTTCGGAGAAAACGGAAACGGTGCCTACGGCGTCCGCGATGAACGGGGAGGCAGTCTTCAATGCTTCAGAAAATTCACCACTGTCGCCCAGTATCGTTGGTCTTGCGGCTTGAGTAGTGCCGTGGTTCGCCGGTGCCAAGTTGGGATAGAAGCGGTGAAGAACCTCGAGAAGATCCGTGGCACTGAGGGCAAATCCGATCCCCAAGACGTTCTTCTTGATGAGCTTTTGCGTAACTTCGCCTCGCCCGTTCAGAAGCGGACCGCCACTATTGCCGGGATTGATGGGCGTGTCCGTCTGGATCCACGTTCCCGGACCGGCGTCGGGAAATTTTCCGTTCGGCGCTGACAATGCCTTTCGTGACGCTGAAAAGCATGGCATCGCCCGGATTGCCGATGGCGAGTACATTTTCGCCCTGATGAACACCCGCCGCGTCCGTCAGGGTCAAATGGGGGAAATCGAATTTGCCGGAGGGGACTTCCACCTTGGCGAGAGCGATGTCCAAGTCTGGATCAATATGCACGACTTGGGCCTCGAGTTGCTGGCCGTTGGAAAGAATGGTGACCAGAATTTCTTCCCCGCGTGCAAGATGGGCGTTGGTGACGATGATTCCCGTGCCAGTGACGAAGAACCCCGAGCCGGCTTTGTCCAGCCCTTTCAAGTAAACGACAGCGGGCTTGGTTTGGCGAACAAGCTCTTCGAGCGAAAGCTCGGGCTGAAGACTGGCGCCGTCGTCGGACACTTTGACAGCGACTTCGCCCGTGAAAGTTTCGGAAATCGGCTGCAAGTCCACGTGAAAATGATCGGACTTAAAGAGCCAGTATTCGCCTCGATTCCGCCCGTTGAGAGAAATCCAGTTCATGGGACCTTCGGTGAGCTTGACTTCCTTGCTGGCGTAACCGATGAGACTGATGCGCGCCACGACAGGATGCTCGAGGCGCGAACCCATGGAAGTTCTCGTCTTGCGAAAATAGCCGCCGGGAAAATCTCTTTCGAACGGCGTGATGCCGGCCGCGACGCCATCGAGTTCCACCGTGGCGCCGGGCGGCGTGCTGGTAATTTGCAGTTTGTCGGCGAACGCGTTCGATGGACGGCAAAGGGAAAGCAAGACCGCGCAAAGAGCGATTTGCGAACGGGGAGCCATTAGCAGACCTCGCCGGGACGATGAACCCATCCATAACTTACCACACAGTGAACTAACGGTATGAAGAAAATTAATTATTAAACTACGGCCCGGCGTCAGAGCTTCTTTTTGTAACCGTCGCAGGAGACCACCGGTAGACGCGGATACTTGGGAAAGCGCGGGTCGGTTTGAGAAAGATTGCAGAGGATGAAGGCAGAGCCGCGCGCCGATTCGATCCGGCGAGAATGAACGCAGTCGGCGCAGAGGCCGGCACTAAGTGAGTCACGCGACTGCTGCTGCCCATCAGGCATGTAAACAAGGATAGCGCAGTGTGTTTGTGCGGTGATTGCTAGAATGAATCGTTGCTCGAACACGTCTTACAGGGATTAGCGGATGCGCATTGTCGCACTGGTCGGTTTGGGCCTGCTTGCTACAGGAGTGATTGTTCGCGGGCAAACGCCGGATACGTCGCCGGCCACCTCAGAGAACCAGCAAAAAGATCCAAAAGCTGAAGAAATCACCGCCGTGCCAAACCGGCCGACGTTCGCATCGACCGCCGAGATGGTGCAACTCGGAGTATTCGAGATCGAATATGGATTCGAGGCGGCCAAGGGGCACCAGAACATTAACGGGCTGTTGAAATGGGGAGCGGTCAAAAACCTTGAGTTGTGGTTTCTCAACAATCCCATCCAGAGGGATGCGGGCACCGCCGGCCTGGGAGATTCCGGAGCCGGTTTCAAGTACAAGTTATTTCCGCAGCGCAAGGCTCGGCCGACATTGGCTGTTCTCTATGTGGCGACACTACCGACGGCCAGGCCCGAACTCGGCTACGGTGCGATGGCGCACCTGGGGCAAATTCTTGTAAGCAAAGATTTTGGCAAGCATCACTTTGACGTCAACGAAGGCGTGCAATTTGTGGGCAGACCTCAGCTCGGCGGATTTGACCGCAGATACTTCACAGCGCTCTCGTATTCCCGTCCCTTGAGTGGAAAATGGGGGTACACCGGGGAGATTGCAGGATTCAGCCGGCAGAACGTTACGACACCGGCCACGATGACACTGCTAAACGCCGCGACGTATAGCCTGTCGCCTCGTTTGGTGCTGGACGGCGGTGCGTACATCGCCGTATACGGACAATTGCCACGCTTTACAGCTTTTGCCGGCCTCACCTATTCCATCGCAAATCTGTACCGCCTGCATTCGCGACACCCATCTACGAAGAACTAGCCTTCAACCTGCTTTTCAGGCGAGAAGCATCCCTCTGCATGCCAGCTAATTTGAGCGTGGAGGACTGGCCGGTGCCGGAGCTGCGAGTGGCGCTGGCGCGGGTGGCGCAACTTGCGGAACTGGTTTGGCAAACCGGGAGTCATCGATTAGAGGATCAATCTCGATTTTTTCCGCCGTGAGAGTCTGCTTGAATTCGCCCGGGCTGCCCTGGTCGATCCGGAATGCGTATTTCAGGCCCTGGACCTCGCGGAAATCCGAAGAGAAGGACTCCCAGGGAAGTTCCTGGTCTTCGGTCTTCCGTGTGCCCTCCCATTTCAAGAGCAAAAAAGTCGTGGCATCAATAAAGTAAAACCGCACGTCTCCATTCTTGTTCGTGAGTTTCAGCCGGTAGACGGGCTTGTCGTCCAGTTTTTCTTTGCCGGCCAGCTCAATCTGGTTGCCTTTGGCCTTGTAATCCACCAGCGGGCCGTCAAAGTCGGACTCATCGGAAATGTTCCTGAGGTCTTCGGGAGACAACGGCTGACCCTCCTTGTTTTCCGCGAAAGGATTAATCATCCAGCCGGACGACTTCCCGTCGTAAACTCGAACAATTGTTTGCCCTTCAATGGAGATCTCGGCGCGCATCTTCAAGGGCCGCTTAAGCTCCACCACAAACGTGCCTTCCGCGCCTTGCCCAAAGGAGACGCGGCCGCTGATTCGTTCGGATCGGACGGCTTTAATCTTTTCGACTCCGCCGCGCGCGTCGAGCGCTTTCTTGACAATTTCGTCGGCAGTCTGACCAGCCGCTGCCAGCGGCAAGAACAAGAGCACAGTGAGGCAGGGCAATCTGGTTTTCATGAGGGCTCGCTGGCGGCTTGTCAAAGACCGGGGGAAGGCGCCAGATTCATCCTAAAAGTAGAAGCGTTTAGCGTCAAATCCGTTGCCAGGCGTCGCGCCGCATCGGCACGCTAATTGTAAACTTTGCGAAACAATTTTTTCTTACACTCGGATGCATGTAAATTAGGGCGGCACCAAAAGATGGCAGACAGTACCAACATCAGAGATTGGAGAAGCGGGCATATGAAATCGCGAGCCATAACCGGTGGTTTTCTTGTGATTTGCTTTGGTTTCTGCGGAAGCGTGCGGTGCCAGCAAGAACCTGCCGGCGAGGGTCGCCCCATTACACCCGCCGGTTCGCTGGTGATGGATGCTGCGACTCATTTGCCGGCTGTCGGGGCTATGCCTATGACCATGCTTCGTAGTCCCGATTCTCTCGGGCACGGCGGCAAGGGCCGCTATCTCCTGGTGGTCAACAGCGGGTTTGGCGTCCAGTTCAGCGAAGAAACGAATCGAGCGCAGCAATCGATTGCCGTGATCGACCTGAATGCAGTGCCTGATCCCCTGGTAATCCAAAATATTTATTTCCCTACGCCGCAAAGTGCGAATGTTGGCGTCGCCTTTTCGCCGGCCGCTGGCGCGGATGGAAATTTTGAAATGTACGTTTCCGGCGGATTCGAAAACAAAGTGTGGATTTTCCGGTTTAATCCGAAAGCAGCGGCGCCGGTGCAGCCGGAATCGGGCGGCCCGGATACGAAAGTACAAGCATCCTCGTTCGAAATCAGCAAACCAGGTGAAGTCTCGCGCCCGGACTACAACAAGGGAAAGGCGGCGCTCTATCCCACGGGCCTCGCCCTAACTCCGGACGGCAACACGCTGGTAACGGCCAACAACCTGGGAGACAACGTTACGATCGTGCGCCGTCTCCACGATACCCGCCGGATGGAGAGAGTGGATTTGCACCATCCCGGAAAGTTGAACGAAAACATTTATCCCTACGGGGTAGTGGTGCTGGGAAACGGCAAGGACGCGCGGGCCTACGTATCGTGCTGGAATGACTCATCAGTGGCAGTCATTCCGCTGAGCGGCAAGAGCGTTGTTCGGAAGTACATCACCGTTGACCGCCACCCAACGGCAATGACGCCGAATGCTGCTGGGACACGGCTCTTTGTTGCGAATTCCAATGCGGACAGCGTCTCGGTAATTGACACAACTACGGATCAAGAGATCGAGCGCATCGACGTTCGGCTCGCAGAAGATGCCTTACCCGGCGCAAGTCCGGAGTCGCTGGCCCTCAGTGAGGACGAGAGAACGTTGTATGTAGCGAATGCTCACAGCAACGCCGTCGCGATCGTCGCCCTTTCCGAAAAAGCACGCGGCGCAAAGCCAGCGGAGAAAATCTCCGAATCCGGAAAATCGAGAATCCTGGGTTTTATTCCAACCGGTCAGTATCCTTCTGCGGTCGCCGTTGCAGACGGCAAACTCTTCGTCGGAAATGGCAAAGGAACGGGATTCGAGCCATCATCGATGCGCGCGAACAATAGCGGCCGCACTCCGAATCCGCCCAACGCCGCGTTTCCTCCGAACAAAGAGAAAAATCGCCAGGGCGGTCAATACAGCGGCTCGATTGTTTCGGGAAACATCAGCGCCGTCCCGTTGCCGGACGGCCCGGCGCTGGCGCGCTACACGCAGCAAACCATGCAGAATGACGGCCTGATGGATTTTGCTCCGCCGAAGCTTTTTGCAGGAGCCCGTCCGATCAAGCACGTGATCTACATCATCAAGGAGAATCGTACCTATGATCAGGTGTTCGGCGATGTGAAAGCTTCCGGCGATGGGCACGCCGCCGATGGCGAGGCCGCCTTGGCCATTTTCGGCAGTGGCGTTACCGCGCAGCGGGCGGACGGCACGCGGCAATCCGTGACGCCCAACCACCGTGCGCTCGCGCAGCGTTTCGGTTTGTTTGACCGCTTCTTCGTCAATTCCGAAGCCAGCCCGGACGGACACAACTGGGCCACCGCCGCGTTCTCCACCGACTACGTCGACAAAGGATTCCGCTGGCAGTATTCCGACCGTGGCCGCACCTACGACTGGGAAGGTTACAACCGGCTGCCGGATTACGAGCCACCTGGTGATTTGCAAGTCGGAAAATTCAAGGGCGATGTGCTGGCCGCCTTGACGGATCTCCTCGAAACGCATCTTCCCTACCGCCAGGGTTTCACCGACCTCGGCGAACCGAAGACCCTCTACCTTTGGGACGCCGTCGCACGCGCTGGTTTGACTTACCGGAATTACGGCGAATTCGTAACCGTGATTTCCGCGAAAGACGTGGAAGCTGCCGGTCAAAAACGCAAGAAGAGCTATCCCGACACTTCAAACGCAGTGCGCGCGATAGCCAACAAAGAATCGTTGCAGAAGCATCACAGCCTGAGTTTCCGAAGCTTTGACGTGACCGCGCCGGACAGCATCACGGTCGATTGCTACAAAGCCGCTCTCGATCCTTCAGCTTCCTCCGATCCGGCCGTGACTCAGGACAACGCTAATTCGAACTGCCGCGGCAACTCGCGATTTGGCGAATGGCTCGCTGAGTTTCGCGGCTTCGTCAAGGACCGCGAAGCGGGCCGCGCTGATTCCATGCCCGCGCTTACCGTCATGCGGTTTCCCAACGACCATACCACTGGAATGAAAAATGGATTCCCGACGCCGCAATTCATGGTTGCAGACAACGACTACGCCGTCGGACGCCTCGTCGAGGCGGTTTCCTCGAGCGTCTATTGGAAAGACACGGCGGTCTTCATCGTTGAAGACGACGCCCAGGCCGGGCCGGACCACGTCGATTCGCATCGATCTGTTGGACTAGCGATCAGCGCCTACAATCGGCCGGGAGCTCTCATCCACAAATTTCACAACACCGTCAGCATGATTCGCACCATCGAGTTGCTGCTGGGAATCGCGCCCATGAACCAACTCGATGCCTCGGCGATTCCCATGGATATTTTCCAGGAGACCCCGGATTTGACGCCCTACAAAGCCGTCTTGCCGGCCATCGCCGCGGACAACTTGATAACGCAGAAGCCAAAAAACAAGGCTGCCGCCGAATGGATGAAAAAATCGAACCGGCAAGACTTTGCCCACGCGGACATGGCCGACCCGAAAGTTTTGAACGCGGTGATCTGGTTCGCGTGCACGGGAAACGGTTCAAACGTTCCACAAGCGGCGCAGCTTCCCGCGTATCAAGCGATGCGGCTCGGAATCGCCAGAGTGGATGAAGATGAAACCCGCGGCTCTAAAAGGAACGACGATGATTGAAACCAGCGTCGCAATTTAGAAACTCATCTCCGAAAATCACCGGAAAAGCAGCGAAGAGAATTCCGTCAAATTGCGCCGCCAGACCATCCAGGTATGCGCGCCGGGCGTCTCGATGTCCACGTGCTTGATATTCTTGGACGCCAGCCAGCCGCGGAATCTTCGATTTATATCCATCAAGCGGTCGTCCGTGCCGCACGCAATCCAGAGCAAATGCAATTGTTCCGTGGTCTTGGAGTCCACTGCCGGAAATTCTTTGTCAAAATCCTCGGTGATCCCTCCGGAGCTGAAAGCCCCAATCCAGCCAAACTTGTCCAGTGTATTCAGGCCGGTCAGCAAAGATTCGGAGCCGCCCATGGAGAGGCCCGCGATGGCTCGGGAGTTGCGGTCCTTAGTCACCAGATAATCAGCCTCAACGCGCGGGATCACCTCCGTGAGCAGCGCCTCGCTGAATTTATTGAAGTTTCGCTCCGTGATCGTGCGATCGCGCCACACCCCAGAGTTGGGAAGCAGAACCTCCGGCGCGCCATAGCCCAGCGGCATGACTATGATCATGTGCCTTGCTTTGCCTTGCGCAATCAGGTTGTCCAGGATCACGTTGGCGCGGCCAACCGCTGTCCACGCACTCGCGTCATCGCTGAATCCGTGCAAAAGGTAGAGGACGGGATAGGTTTGCTTGCCGCGCGGGTCGTACCCGGGCGGCATGTAAACATAAAAGTCGCGATCGTCCCCTACTATTCCCGACTTGTAAAAATGATGATGAATCTCGCCATGGGGCACGGCGCCCACTTCCCAGGAAAGCGACGACGGCCCAGGCACGTGCAACTCGTTCGCCCGATAAAGAAAGTTGGGCTTGATCGCGTGATTGGAAGGATCAAGCAGCCCCACGCCATCGGCGATGAACGAGTATCCGTAATAATCAGGGGCGAGCGGCTCCGTGGTTACGTTCCAGACCCCCTGATCGTCTTTCTGCATCGGTAGCGGCTTGGCTGTGCCTTCAATCGAAACCGCCACCTCTTTAATGTTGCGACCGCGAAACCGGAACGTCACGCGATGATCGGAATGTACCTCCGGAGAAATCAGCGGCGGCACTGGTGTCTGCGCCGAGGCCGTAGCGGCCATGAAGGTCCCGAGCTGAATGGCTACGACCAGTATGCCAAGCACAAAGAGTATTCGTTTCATGATTTCCCCACGCCCCCAAGTTCCGGCGCCTCATGCAAACCTCAATTTCCAAGCGTCCGTGCCGAGGGATGATACAGCAGACCGTAGGGGATGTGGGGGGACGATCTTCCGGGAATTCTTCCACTGCAGGATATCGTCCGTACCGGCGCCAAATACCAATATCGCTTGACCCAAATCGTCCTCGCCTATACGATTTCCTCACCGAAATAGGTCCCTCCTCGCGGTGCCGAGGGGAAGCCGCCCTTTGGAGATTGCGGATGGCTCGGTTTGTCCTGCAGCCAGGCAGTGGACGAGATGCGGCCCTTGCATCGTTTTTTTCGGCTCGCCTCGTTCTCTGTTTGCTGCCGTTAACAAACCGGAAAATCCGCAACCTCTGATACGTCAATGGTTTCCCGTGGATTCCCAATGATTGTTACAGGATATTCACATTCGATTGACGCAGTTGTAAGACGGGGCCCTTACCTTTTGGCGCGGGGTGGTACGCATTCTTTTCGGTACCAGGTCGAATTTTGCTCCAAAGAGAGAGGAAATGAAAAAACTAGCAGCGCTCACACTATCGTTGTTCCTCGTTTCCGGAACTGCTTTTGCCGATACACCAAAGGACGCCGATGCCCAACCTGCCAAGGCTCAGCCGGCCAAGCCCAAAGCGGCCAAGAAAGCTGAGAACTCCAATGCGGCCATCGCGGCGCAGCTCGAAGAGCTTCGCCAGACTCTGCAGTCTCAGCAGGAGCAGCTCCAGTTGCTGAAGGAAGAGCTCGCCAAGCGCGATCGTCAGATTGACGAGGCGCGCGAAGCGGCGGCGGCAGCCAACTCTCGTGCGGCCGAAGCGAGTACCAAAGCCACCGAGGCCGCGAACACCACCGCCGAAGTGAAGTCCACCGCTGTTTCCCTCAACTCCACGGTCAGTGCCTTGAAGGCCAGCAACGAAGTCCTCAAGACCACCGTGGCCACGGAGCAAGCCGACGCCAAGAAGGCCGAGGAAACCGGCCCCGCCACGATCAAGTACAAGGGCATCAACATCACTCCGATCGGGTTCATCGCGGCAGAGACGGTTTTCCGCCAGCGGGCCACCAGCGGGGACATTCCTACTCCGATGAACGCCATCCCGTACCCCGGAAACGCGCTAAGTAGAGTTACCGAAAGCAATTTCTCGGGTCGTCAATCCCGAATCGGCTTGCTCGGCGACACGAAAGTCGGAAGCGCCAAAGTAAGCGCCTACTACGAGGCGGACTTCTTCGGCGCCGGCACGACTTCCAACAACCGGCAGACCAATAGCTACGTGCTCCGCCAGCGCCAATTGTGGGGACAGGCGGCATTTGATAACGGCTGGCAGTTTACCGGCGGGCAAATGTGGACGCTAGCGACCGAGACCCGCAAGGGCATCCAGAACCGCCAGGAAGTTCTCCCGATGACCATCGACGTCAACTACACCGTGGGCTTCACTTACGCACGGGGCTACGGCTTCCGCGCTGTCAAGGATTTCGGTGGCAAGTTCGCGGTCGGCGTTTCCGTCGAAGGCCCGCAATCGACATTTGGCGGGCGCGGCTTCTCGTCATTTACAACCGCGGCTGGTGCGGTCACGCAAAACTTCTTCATCAACGCCCCTGGTGCTGGCGGTGGCCTGTACAATGCGTTCGACGCTACCGGCTATACCGTTAACAAAGCTCCGGATTTTGTCTTCAAGGCAGCGGCGGATCCTGGGTACGGACATTATGAGTTATTCGGAATCCTCAGCACCTTCCGGAACAGGATTTATCCCTGCGGTGTAATTAGCTACACGGCGAACGGGACGGTGATAACCGCTGCGAACGGGAACACTACCACCTTCACAGGTAACCCAATTACCTGCGCGGCCTTGGCTGCTGGGGAAGCGCCCAGCGTTGCAGGGGCATTCAATGATTCACGCACAGGCGGCGGTTTCGGAGCGGTTATGCGAATCCCGCTGTTTTCAAAGAAGCTGGACTTCGGTGTAAAGGGCCTCGCCGGAGACGGCGTTGGTCGTTACGGCGCCGCACAACTGGCGGACATGACGTTCCGTCCGGACGGCACAGCGGCATTGATCCGTACAGCACATGGCCTCGGCACGCTTGAGTTCCATCCAACCCCGAAGTTGGATATTTATTTCAACTACGGTGGGGAATACGGCTGGCGCGCTGCTTATACTGGGTATAACAGCGTAAAAATCACCGCAACGTCCGTCACCGGTACCGGATCTGGCGCGCCGCTCCTTGTAAACACGGTCGTAGCGCGGACCACAGGAGCGGGGGGCTATGGTGGACCGACTGCCAATAACAATACTTGCGGGAATGAGGCTGTGCCTGCCGGTTCTTCAACACCTGGGGCCGGCGCCTGTGCAGGCGACATCCGCTTCATCCAGGAAGGCACTCTCGGCTTCTGGCATAAGATGTACCAGGGGCCGAAGGGTGGAGTTCGTTGGGGCTTGCAATACTCGTACATCACGAAGAGCGGTTGGTCCGGTGCCGGGGGCATCCAGCCGAAGGCCGTGGACAACATGGTGTTCACTTCCTTCCGCTATTACCTACCGTAGTTCCGGCCAGGCAATCGCGTTCCGCTCCTCCCTTGGGGGCGGAAAAAGGGCAGCCCCTCACCCGGGCTGCCCTTTTTATTTCCCGGTCATTATCGGGGCTCTAAATCCTTCATCGCAAAAACCTTAACACGCCTCCGGCCCCTCGCTTCTCGCCGATTCAACCAACAATCAACCCGTTGTAACAATACCGTAACAATCAGAAGTCATACTTTCCTCCCCCCGGGAAAAAGACCAATGATTTCACACGGAGATAAGCATGAAGCGAATTGCGGGTTTGCTCGTGGTAGTTCTCGCCGTTGCTGGTGTTCTGTGGGCCGATAGCGCGCTCTCCATCAACGGTGCGGGCGCAACATTTCCATATCCCATGTATTCCAAGTGGTTTGACGAGTATCACAAGAAAAACGCCAACCTTCAGATCAATTATCAATCCATCGGCTCTGGCGGCGGCATCAAACAGGTCACCGAAGGCACCGTCGATTTCGGCGCTACCGATGGCCCCATGAACGACGAACAGCTCAAGGCCTACCAGGACAAGCACGGCTCCGGAATTCTTCATTTTCCCACCGTGTTGGGCGCGGTTGTTCCCACCTACAACATTCCCGGAGTCACCGCGGAGTTGAACTTCACTCCCGACGCTCTTGCCGGAATTTTCCTCGGCAAAATCACCAAGTGGAATGATCCGGCCATTATCGACGCCAATAAAGGCGTCAAGCTTCCTGCCGACGACATCGTCGTCGTGCATCGCGCGGAGGGCAGCGGAACGACTTACTGCTGGACCGACTATCTCTCTAAAGTCAGCGACGAATGGAAGACCAAGGTTGGCAAAGGCGGTTCCGTCAACTGGCCCGTGGGCCTTGGCGGCAAAGGCAATGAAGGCGTCACCGGCACGATCAAGAACACTCCAGACTCTATCGGCTATGTGGAACTTATTTATGCCGAGTCCAATAAAATACCTTACGGCAATGTGAAGAATGCTTCGGGCGTATTCGTCAAAGCCTCGCTTGCAGCCGTCAGTGCCGCCGCTGCCGGCGCGGCCAAGGAAATGCCGGATGACTTCCGCGTTTCCATCACCAACGCGCCAGGTAAAGCTGCTTATCCGATCTCCACGTTCACTTGGCTGTTGATTCCAGAAAAGTTCTCCGATGCGGGCAAGCGTGATGCTATAAAGGGCTTCGTGAAGTGGATGCTGGCGGACGGTCAGAACTACGCGGAGGCGTTGTCCTACGCAAAACTGCCCAAGGAAGTCGTGGCCAAGGAAGTGCTAGCCATCAGCAAAATCCAGTAGTTTGAGCGACCAGAGTGGCATCAACGACTACCACTGTTCCGAGCGCGGGCCCTGTTGCGGGCTCGCGCTCGTTTCTTTCCCGTCTCCGCCAGGGCGATGAAATTGCCCATATAATCACCTTCTTGTTTGCTGTTTCCGTCGTTCTCGTCACCCTCCTCCTCGTTTTCGATTTGTGGCAAGGCTCCGCTCTTCCCCGCCACAAGTTTGGCTTTGATTTTTTCCGCACCTCCGTCTGGGATCCCATCTTCGACCATTTCGGCGCGTTGCCCTTCATCTACGGCACGCTGGTCACCGCGACCGTCTCGCTTCTCATCGCCGTCCCTCTAGGCATCGGCGCGGCCATCTTTCTCGCCGAACTCGCACCCGCGAGAGTTTCCGACACTCTCGAATTTTTCATTGATCTTCTCGCCGCCGTTCCCAGCGTGATTTACGGCCTCCTCGGCGTCTTCATCGTCGTTCCCCTGATGCGCCAATACATTCAGCCGGCCCTCAAACATTCCTTCGGCTTCCTTCCGCTATTTCAAGGCCCGGCCTATGGAGTCGGGTTTCTGACCGCCGGCATCGTCCTCGCCATCATGGTCATCCCGTATATTATTTCTGTTTCGCGTGAAGTGCTCCTCTCCGTTCCTCGCGATCAGCGCGAAGCCGCTCTCTCTCTTGGCGCCACGCGCTGGGAATCCACCTGGAAGGTGGTCGTCCCCTTTGCCCGAGGCGGCATCCTGGGCTCGATCTTCCTTGCCTTGGCGCGCGCCCTCGGCGAAACCATGGCCGTCACCATGGTGATTGGCAACACTCCTGCCATCAGCGCTTCTCTGTTTTCCTCCGGGTATTCGATTGCCGCCGTTATCGCCAACGAGCTCACCGAAGCCACCAGCAATCTGCACTATCAATCCCTTATTGAGTTGGGACTCGCGCTCTTTCTTCTCACCTTCGTTCTTAACGGGCTCGCTCGCCTGCTGATTGTGGCCACTTCCCAGCGCGGCGCTGGAATGGGGAACGCATGAACTCCCGGCTGCGCTGGCGCAAGTTTGTGAGCGGTTTCATGCTGGCCATGACCGGCGTATGCGCCTTGGTTTCCGTTTCCGTGCTCTTCTTGATCCTCGGCTACCTTGTCTTTCATGGCGGAACATCGATCAGTTGGAACTTCTTTACCAAGTTGCCGGCGCCTGTCGGCGAAACGGGCGGCGGCATGGCCAACGCCATCCTCGGCAGCGGCAAACTGCTTCTGCTCGCTGCGCTCATCGGGGTTCCTGTCGGTTTCTTTGGCGCCATCTATCTCGCGGAATTCAGCGGCAGCACCACCGCCTTTGTCGTTCGCTACGCCGCCGACTTGCTCAACGGCGTGCCCTCCATCGTCATCGGCATTTTTGCTTACAGCTTGGTCGTCTTGCCCTTCAAGCATTTCTCCACCCTGTCTGGCGGATTCGCGCTAGGCCTGATGATGATTCCCATCACCCTTCGCAGCACCGAAGAGTTCCTCCGCGCCGTGCCGAACGCCTTGCGCGAAGCCGCCATGGCCCTCGGCGCCAGCAAATCGAAAACCATTGCCACCGTCATCGTCCCCGCCGCTTATCGCGGAATTCTCACCGCCGTTCTGCTGGCCTTTGCCCGCGTCGCTGGTGAAACCGCCCCGCTCCTCTTCACCGCTTTTGGCAATCGCTTTTGGAGCCAGGGCTGGAATCAGCCCACCGCTGCCCTTCCCGAGATGATTTACAGATATGCTATCTCTCCGTATGATGATTGGCATCGGCAGGCCTGGGCCGCCGGACTCGTCCTGCTCGGTTTGATTTTGATCATTAACATCGTTGCTCGGGCGATTCTTTCCCGGGGTATTGCGGTTCCAAGGACTTAACCTATGCACGCTTCTGTGAGGCCAGCAGTGTCAGTGAACATCCCACCCATCGCGACCAGCGCAACGGCCAAGGAAACGTCCGCCGCTCTCGCCATGCGCATGAGCATTTCCAAGGTCAATTTCTTTTACGGCAGCAAGCAGACCCTCTTCGACATCAGCATGGGTATCGCTACCAACAAAGTCACCTCGCTCATCGGTCCATCCGGTTGCGGCAAATCCACTCTCCTTCGCACCCTCAACCGCATGCACGAAACCGTGCGCGGCGCACGCCTCGAGGGCGAAATTCTTCTCGACGGCCAGAACATCCTCCGGCAGGACGTCACCGCGCATCGCCGCCGCGTCGGCATGGTCTTTCAGCGCCCCAATCCTTTTCCCAAGTCCATTTTCGATAACGTAGCTTACGGCTTGAGGATCAATGGCTCGAAGCTCCCTATTTCCGAGGCCGTCGAAAAAAGCCTCCGCCACGCCGCGCTCTGGGACGAAGTAAAGGACCATCTCCACAAGTCCGCCTACGAACTTTCCGGCGGCCAGCAGCAGCGCCTGTGCATTGCGCGCGCCCTCGCCGTCGAGCCTGAAGTGCTTCTTCTCGATGAACCCTGCTCCGCGCTCGATCCCATCAGCACCGCGAAAATCGAAGAGCTCCTCGTGCAGTTGACGGATCTCTGCACCATCGTCATCGTCACTCACAATATGCAGCAGGCCGCGCGCGTCAGCGACTTCACCGCGTTCCTGCTCCTTGGACAACTGATCGAGTTCAGTCCCACGCCGCAGCTCTTCACCACGCCCGGTGATCCCCGCACGGAGGCTTACATCACCGGCCGCTTCGGCTAAGGCATTGTTTTGGAAGCTTTGCTTTTGATTGTCATTCCGAGCGAAGCGAGGAATCTGCTTTTCGGGTCTGAGAAGTCACGGGAAGGCTTTCATGGAACGCCACTTCGAAAAAGATCTCAACGAGTTGAAAGAGCGCCTGCTCTGGATGGGCAGCCTCGCCGAACGCGCCGTGCACCAATCCGTTCACGCCGTTTTGGACACCGATGAGCAGCTCGCCAAGCGTGTCCTCGACGAAGAAGACGCCATCAACGAGCTCCAGATGGAAATCGACGATCGCGTCGTTCAGCTTCTCGCGCTCCACCAGCTCATGGCCACCGATCTCCGCTTCGTCCTGGCTGTTTCCCGCATCAACAACGATCTCGAGCGCATCGGCGATCAGGCCGTCAACATCGCCCAGGGCGCGCTCCGCGTCCTCCGGCATCCGCGCGTCAAGCCCTACGTCGATCTGCCGCGCATGAGCGAGCTCACCGAGGAAATGGTTCGCAATGCCCTCAACGCCGTCGTCCGCCGCGACGTCGAGCTCGCGCAGAGCGTCCTCGCCACCGACGATCAGGTGGACCACTACCGCGACCAGATTTTCCGTGAATTGCTTACCTACATGATGGGCGATTCCAGCGTGGTATTTCCCGCCTTCGAACTCATCCTCGTCGCCAAGAACCTCGAGCGCATCGGCGACCACGCCACCAACATCGCCGAAGACGTCATCTACCTCGTCCAGGGCCAGGACATCCGCCACAACGTCGTCGACCGCCGCTAGCGCGTCTTCGGTCGGCGATTGCATTGTTCAAAATTGCTGGCCGTCTATTCGATGACTCCGAACGAATATAGCTTTCCGGAAGTCATCGAGCCGCCCTGCACCGTCTGGCCGCTCGCTCCACCGCCCGTTCCCCCCACTGATCCTGCTCCTGGAGGAAGGAAGCCATATTCACCCTTCTTCAATCCCATCAGCGCGATCTTGTAAGTTCGCGGCGCGATCTTCTGAAAGTCAAACTTGATCGCATCCTTCTGCGCGCCGCCGGAGGAGTGATACACCCCGCCGGTCACCGCGCGGAATTCGCGCCGGTCACCCTTTTCGTCCAGCTTGAGCAGCATATATTCGGACGGGGTAACGCCCTCCGCGCATTTGATCACAAACTCGATTGGCGTTCCCAGTTGCAGCTTGCTCTTCGGACCGGTGACTGTGGCGTTCACATGTCCCTTCGTGAAACCCCCTGTCAGCATGCTCTTGCCCACGCCGCCGGACTTCCAGCTCACGACTTCGGCGTACACCTCCGCGAGTGAGCCTTTCAACTTGGTGTAAACGCCCATGTCTTCCGGGAAGTCTGGATTGGCCGCCGCCGCGGGCGCCACTGTGGGAGCGGGAGCGGCTGGTTTTGCTGCTTCCGCTTTTTTCTTCGTGGCAGCCAACATGGCGGAAATAACTTTTTCGCTCACCCCCGCCGCCTTGAGCGCCATCAATGCTTGCACCGAAGTGTCAAAACTCGTTTCCCCCGCGTCGATGGCTGCAACCGTGGTGGATTCGTCGAAACCACCCTTAACCATTTGGACTACGTCATCGTTGCTGAGTGGTTTACCAGACTGAGAAAAAGCTGCTGCCGCGGCAAGCAGCACCACCGCCGCGATTAGCAGACTACGATTTACGCGCATGATAATCCTCCGTAGAGAAATCCTCCGCAATCGCGGAGGTGTATGCCTTTGGATGTTGCTGTTCCCTGGATAGAGAATGGATCGTGTGAAAAATCAAGCGCGGCAACCGCTCATGCGCATAGCTTGCTCGAGCGTTGGCTTGTTGTAGTGAAGTCTATTTGAACATGTTTCAATCAGCAAGCAATTAATCGGCGCAACGGTGCCAAATTCGACAACGTCGGGCTCTGCCGCAAGTAAAGCAACAGTCCCGTAGTCTCGTCCGTCATGGATTCGGACCGGTCGAGTCTTCCGGTTTCCTCGATGACGCCGGAATCGGCGCCAACACATTGACTTTGCGAACGCCATACGTGAACGCCTTGAACTCTTCGCCCTTCCCAACCGTCACATTTTTTTCCTGCTGAAGTTCGTTTCCGGAGACAGCGCTGCCGCCTCGCAGCGGCAATCGTTGGCCATCCACTGCCAGCACGTCCGTCAAACTCCAATCCAGCCTCGCCGCCTCGCCCGTGCGCGACCGGTCCTTGGAGCCCAGGAGCTTTCCCCGCACCCTCGCGCCCTTGGCGATCACTCTCAGCCCTCGGATTCGCACTTCTTCGAGAACCTGAAAATAAATGATGTACCCCTGCTGCTGAACATCGGAGCTCAGGTCCTCCGATAAGCTTACTTGGATCGGCGTGCTGTCCGGGATCACCACCACAATGCGGCCTTTCGTCGCCGGCGGTAACTCCGGCGCCTTCATCATCGCCAGCACCACGCGGTATGGCACATTCGCCGCCTTCAAGGCGTCCAGCCCCGCTGCGGATTTGTCAAACTTGCAGGGTGAATGGTGAATTTGGGAAATGACAGCGAGTGGCGTCATGCCGCTGCCCACCATCTCGATAACGTCTTGATTGGTCAGCAGCCGGTCCGGAATGTCATCGGCTGTCCCTTGCGCCCCGGCAATCGAACCCGCGATGGATAAGGCCAGCACAACGAAAGCGAGCCAACTACCTGCGCCACACAAAAAGCTTCGTCGAATCCTCACGCCAGTTCCCCTTCGGAGCATGGTCTTCCTACGATAAGAAGTCTTCGCGAACTCTACACCATTCGCGTTGGCGTTGCCGTTGTGCAGGAAGATGTGGAAAACCTGTGCACAGCCGTGGAATTGAGATTTCGCTGTTGCTTTGATGAAAGTGGCTCAAAGTGGAGCAAACTGGGCACTACTAATAGACGCAATCGTATTATCAGAGCTTATATTTTACGTTTTTCTCTTGACTGAACGCAGGGTGCCGCAGCCTTCGGTTTTAAGGCTGCGGGTTTTGATTTTTCCTTCCTTCCTTGTGCAACCTTGATCCGCAGTACCGTTGTGGTATAATATCCCTGTTGCAAACTGCGCCCCGGCTCCAGCCGGGGAGTTTCTGTTTTGTAGCGCCGGCATCCTTGCCGGCTCTTCTCAGTCAGCAAATCCCAAAACTCAACTCTAAGGAGACTTCTATGTCCTCTCTCAGTCCCAAGGACCGCGTGTCCTTGTGCAAGTTCACGTTCTCGGATGGCCGCCGTTGCCGCACCCCTCGCACCGGCAAAAATTCCCATCTCTGCTTCGACCACGCCCAAAAAGAAACCCGCGCCCACGCTGCTGAATCGCTCAGCAAAGACCTGGCCTACTTCTTCTCCGGCGACTACCTCTTCGCCTGCGATCTCAGCACCGCCCTCGGCCGCCTCATCCCCGCCGTTATCCGCGGCGATGTAAAGCCCAAAATCGCCCGCACCGTCGCCTACATGGCGCAAACCCTCCTGCAGACCATCCACATCTCCGAGGACGAGTACATCAACACGTTCGGCACGGACGGCTGGCGCAAATCCATCCGCAACTCCGTCAACGGCAACCACAACTACCGCTTCCCGCCCGCCCCCAAACGCGAACAGCAGATGGATCAGGCTCCCCATGTAGTGGCCGGTCGGAACTTGTCCCGACCCGGTCGGGAGACCGGTTCCTTGTCGGCCACTCCGCATGTCCAACCAGCCCCACCCAACCCCAAGCCCGCCGAAACCCCCAAGCGCCAGCCGCTCCGCCCAACAGCCGCCCGCCGACCCGCCCCTCCACTCCACCGAGGGCCACACCCTCCTTGCATTCCGCCCCAATAACTCAGACTGGCGCGACTTCGCCTGCCCCGCCACAGCCCCAAGCCCAACCACCTGCCTCACAGCCCGTCAGTCCCCCGGAGGCGCGCCCATCCACCTCGCGCGAGCCAAACAGGGACGCCCCCTGGCTCCACTTCGGCAATAGCCGCCACATCCACCCAGACAGTAAACTCCTTTAGAATCAACACATATAAAGCCGCCCCGCAACTGTTGATTCTAAACCGCTTACATGAACCATAAGTCCTTTAGATGCATCACTTACAAAAAACTAGGGGGCCAGTTATTGTTAACTTAGAACCGAATCCGATTACAATCCCTCGAGATCCTACAATGGGACCGAAGGGCGGAAACAAATGTCTCCGCTGCCCGTCCTAATCGTTGACTGGGGGTGACGTTATGGCTGGAATCTTCCAACAAGACTTGCGGGGCGGGTTGCGCATGCTCAAGAAGAGCCCCGGCTTTACCTTCGTGGCCGTCTTGTCGCTGGCTCTGGGCATCGGCGCCAACACCGCCATCTTTACCATCATCAACGCGGTCTTCCTCCACCCTCTGCCGGTCGAAGAGCCCGCCCGCCTCGCGGAAATGTTCACCCGCGACACTTTAACCATCGATGCCAACACCAACTTCCAGCTCACCGGTACTTCGCTCCCCAACTATGAAGACTATCGCGATCAGAACACCGTTTTCACGGGTCTGGCTATGGTCACTTTCCCCATTCCTCTGAATTGGGGAGGCCAGGCCGAGCCACAACAATTGAACGCCTCGCTGGTCAGTGGCAATTTCTTCGATGTGCTGGGCGTCAAGCCCTATCGCGGGCGCACCTTCATCGCCGATGGCGACAAGAAGCTCGGCGGCAACCCGGAAGTGGTTCTGAGCCACAGCCTGTGGGCCCGCCGGTTCGGTTCCGACGAAAAGTATATCGGCCAGACCATCACCTTGAATGGGACGCCCTACACGGTCGTGGGCGTGACGCCGCCGGGCTTCAAAGGAATCGTCTCCCTCGGCCGCCCTGACCTGCTCTGGATTCCCATCACCATGCGCGACTATGCGTTGACCGGGCAGCTCAAAACGCTCGAAAACCACCGCCGCTTTCGCTGGCTCTCCATTGTCGGCCGCATGAAACCGCAAGTTGACGTTGCGCAAGCCCGGGCCGCCATGAAAACCATCGCTGCCGGACTCGAAAAGGAATATCCCCGCGACAACAAAGGCCGCACCGTCGAACTCTTTCCTCTCAACCAATCGGCTCTCGGCATCAATCAGCGCAAGCAATTCTCTCTTGCCGGCGGCGTGCTGATGGGCGTGGTCGGCTTGGTCCTCTTGATCGCCTGCGTCAATCTCGCCAATCTCTTGCTCGCGCAAGCCGCCAAGCGCGAAAAAGAGTTAAGCATTCGCGCCGCCATGGGCGCAGGACGCGCGCGGCTGGTGCGGCAGCTTCTGACCGAAAGCACCGTGCTTTCGTTGCTCGGCGGCTTAGCCGGCCTTCTCGTCGCCTATTGGGGACGCAACGTGCTGTGGTCTTTCCGCCCGCCGTTTCTTCTCGACGGCTCGGTTGATCTTTCCTTCGATGCCCGCGTGCTCGGATTTACGTTGCTGATCTCCCTGTTCACCGGTTTGGTCTTCGGCATCATCCCCGCCATCAAGGCTTCCGGCACGGACATCAACGAGATTTTGAAAACTGGCGGCCGAGGCGGCGCGCTCGGCTGGACGCACAATCGTCTGCGTGGCCTGCTGGTGATCTCGGAAATTGCTCTCGCGCTGGTGGCGCTGGTCGGTTCGGGTCTGTTTCTTCGCAGCATGCAGAACGCTCAACAATACAATCCCGGCTTCGAGTCGCAGAACTTGTTTCAATCATTCTTCGACCTCGGCGCATTGCGTTACGACGCCGACCATGGGCAGCAGTTTTTCCGTGATGTCATCGAGCGCGCGAAAACCGTTCCCGGCGTCGTAAGCGCCTCCGTGTCCTCCAATGGCGTCTTCGGAGGCGGCTTCCTGGGCACCATCTTTCGCGAAGGCGAACAGACTGACCCCAATAATCGTGGAACGCTCGTAAATTTTGACGACGTCACCCCTGGCCACTTCGAGACCATGCGCATTCCTCTGTTGAGCGGACGCGACTTCACTGACTTTGACCGGCAAAACACGACGCCGGTCGTGGTCGTCAACGAGGCCCTGGCCAAGATGATGTGGCCGGGCCAGGAACCGCTCGGAAAGCGCTTCTCGATTGTGACGGAACCAGAGTTGCTCCAGGTGGTCGGCGTTGTGGGGACTGCGGTCATCGGTCAGATCGGAGAAGACCCCCAGCCCATCGCCTACCTCCCCATGCGGCAAAAATACTCTCCCGGAGCCGCGCTTGTCGTGCGTACCAATAGCAACCCCGAGCCGCTGATCGGAGCCGTGCGCGCGCAGGTCCAGCCAATTGATAAGAATCTGGCGTTCACCAACGCACAGACCGTACAGCAAATCTTGGGACAGGGGCTGTGGGCTGCGCGCATGGGCGCCGCGTTGCTCGGTCTGTTCGGCGCGCTTGCGCTTATCCTGGCTTCGATTGGAATCTACGGCGTGCTGGCCTATTCCGTGGCGCAGCGCACCAGTGAAATCGGCCTACGCATGGCGCTCGGCGCGCAGCCGCGCCAGGTACTGGGGCTGGTCCTCAGGCAGGGTATGCTCCTGGCGCTCATTGGCGCTGCCGTAGGCGTATTGGTGGCGTTGCCGGTCGCTCGTATGGCGGGTGGCCTCCTCTACGGCGTAAGCGCTACCGACCCGCTCACCTATGCCGGCATCACATTACTCTTGATGGGCGTCGCGCTGGTGGCGTGCTACCTTCCCGCGCGCCGCGCCACACGCATCGATCCGCTCGTCGCGTTGCGTGTGGAATAGCGTCCGTCGCGAATGGAGGAGCCGTCTCCTCTTTGCGCGAAGATAAGGTGTGACAAATTTTTCTGGCAGCCGTCGGCATTGACATGCGCCGCTAACCAGAATACCTTTCGGCACCGATGAAAATATTCGTCGAGTGCCGATGAAAAACAAATTTCTGGTTGCCGCCGCCGGCGCCGCCATGATTGCGGTCGTCATAACGCTGCCCCCCGGCACCCAAATTTTTCCGCTGCCCGCGCTGGTCCCGGTTCTGCTGCGATGGGTCGCGATTTTTTTAATCGCGGCGTACGCCGTTTCGCGCCGTTCGCTGACGACTTGGATTTTTGTCGGTCTCCTCGCCGGCGCGGAACTCGGCCACGACGCGCCGGCGGTCGCTGTCAGCTTGCAGCTCCTCGGCACGATTTTTCTTCGCCTCATCAAAGTGATCATCGCGCCGCTGCTCTTCGGCGTCCTGGTTGTTGGAATTGCCGGGCACTCGGACCTAAAGAAAGTCGGCCGCCTCGGCATCAAATCACTTATCTATTTCGAACTCGTTTCCACTCTCGCCATGCTGATCGGCTATGCGGCGATTCATATCAGCCGCGCCGGCGAAGGCGTCCACCTCCCGGCGTCGTCCGCGACGCAATCGCTCAATGTTTCGCCGCATACAGCAACGCAACTCATCACAGATATTTTCCCGGAGAATATCGCCAAGTCCGTTGCTGAAGGACAAGTTTTGCAGATTGTTGTGTTCAGCGTGCTGTTTGCCATGGCGCTGATTCTGGTTCCGGACTCGAAACGCAAACCCATGCTCGCTTTTGCGGAAAGCCTCTCGGAAACGATGTTCAAGTTCACGAATCTGGTGA
>Ga0137403_10002299_pt1 | contig 23471 bp, 28 predicted proteins | sample CZOMad2_1_16fung_FD_122057 | JGI IMG/M metagenome (GOLD analysis project Ga0137403, IMG submission 122057) | Vadose zone soil fungal communities from Angelo Coast Range Reserve, California, USA - CZOMad2_1_16fungal (Hybrid Assembly) | ecosystem: Environmental > Terrestrial > Soil > Vadose zone...
AAGGAATCGGCGATGCGCGAAACGTATCGGGTGCTGAAGCCGGGCGGAACTTTCTTATTCAGCGTCTGGGACGCGATCGAACAAAATGATCTGGCCCGTACCGCGCGCGATGTCATTTCCAAATTCTTTGCCGACAATCCGCCTGATTTTTATGATGTGCCATTCTCGTTTCATAACGCCGACACTATCCGGTCAAATTTGACGGTCGCCGGTTTCAAAGACATTCAATTGACCCTGCTGCCTTTTCCCTCAATCGCGGTTTCAGCCAGCGCCGCCACGACCGGCCTGATTCACGGCAACCCAATCATCGCGGCCATCAGAGAGCGCGACGAAACCCGCATCCCTGAGATCGAAGCGGTGCTCGAGGGGTCTATCGCCGACCGGTACGGCGCAGCGCCAGTCGCGGCGAAGATGCAAGCGTTGATTTGCGAAGCGTGGCGCAAATGAACTCAACTTGAAACTGAGGCCGGCGGCCACTTGTCGCTGCTTTCGATTGGGAGCTAAGCTCCTCGTAGCGTGGCACGGGGCGTCCCGCCCGTGAAATCACGCAAGATGCGCGTGCAACAGCCAAGACAAATGACTCTGAGAACCGTAAAAGCCACCAGGTATGTGACACCGCTGCGCGAAGGCGGATCGCTGCCGGCCATCATCGAAGCCGACGATGACGGCATGTACGTGCTCAAGTTTCGCGGCGCCGGTCAGGGGGTCAAAGCTCTAATCGCCGAGTTGGTCGCGGCTGAGATCGCGCGCTCGTGCGGATTACCAGTCCCTGAAATCGTTTTGGTCGCGCTTGATCCGGAACTCGCGCGAACTGAGCCTGATCCTGAGATACAGGATCTGATCAGAAGCAGTGGCGGCATCAATTTCGGTATGGACTATTTACCCGGCTCGGTGACATTTGATCCCGTGGCCGAGCAACCGGACGCCGATCTCGCCTCGGCGATCGTTTGGTTCGATGCCTATGTTACAAACGTTGACCGCACACCGCGCAACAGTAATATGCTCATGTGGCACCGTCGTCTTCAGCTCATCGATCACGGCGCGTCCTTTTATTTTCATCATGGCTGGAACAATTACCTTGAACGCAGCGGCGATCCATTCCCTTTGATAAAAGACCACGTGCTGCTCCGGTTTGCCGGCTCACTTCGGGAAATAGATCCGGAGATGACCGCGCGACTCTCGGCTGATCTGATCGAAAGCATAGTCGCACTTATTCCAGACGACTGGCTGGTCAGGGACTCGCCTTTCACTGAGGCGAAGCAACACCGCGAGGCCTATGTTCAATATCTCTCCAACCGGCTGAAGGTGCCGCATTTCTTCGTAGAGGAGGCGATTCGTGCGCGATCACTACAGCTATGATTATGCGATAGTACGCGTCGTCCCGAAGGTCGACCGCGAGGAGTTCGTAAACGTCGGCGTTATCGTTTCGTGTCCGGCGCGGAGTTTTCTAGAGGCGCGCATCGAACTGGACGAGAAAAGGCTGGCCGCGCTCGACGCGACCATCGACCTGGGATCAATCCGGGCGCACCTGGCGAGCATCCCTGCTATCTGTGCCGGCGGCGAGCAGGCTGGGCCAATCGGCCAGCTCACGCCGAGGCAGCGTTTCGATTGGCTGATTGCGCCGCGCAGCACAATCATTCAGACCTCAGCAGCCCACACCGGGACCTGCGCCGACCCCGCCGCGGCGCTCGAGCATTTGCTGGAGACGATGGTGCGAGCAGAAGTTGGGATTGATGAGAAGTGATGGCTCTGATTTCTCGGCATACCTCAGCGCCAAAGGCGCGAAATGTCATAGCCTGGGCCATCGGCCCAGGTAGAAGCCAGTTGTAGTGCCCAAGCGCTGCAAGCGCGCAATAACGTTAACGCCATTAATCAATATGTTTTCGTTTAATGATTTCTATCTCGCGCCTTCAGCGCTTTTCGGAAATCTGGTTTGACTCTCAACTGGGGCGTTGCCCCAGCCTTCTACATTTCGCGCCTTTGGCGCTGAGCGTTTGATCCCACCGCCCTCATCCTCCCCGATCCGCATTCGTATCTGATAATCTATTTTCTCGTTACCCCAGGTCATGTTAATCGACATCACACCGCTGCGAATCTCCCGTGACTATCGCCTGCTTTATTTCGGACAATTGATCTCTACTTTCGGATCGGCGATCGGTTTTGTCGTCCTGCCGGTGCAGGTTTATCAGTTGACCAGATCAACCCTGCTCGTCGGCTTACTGAGCGCGTCGGAATTCGTTTTGATTCTGTTGATGGCGTTTGTCGGCGGCGCGTATGCCGATTTTATCGACAAGCGAAAGATGCTGCGGCTCACGGAAATCGGACAGACTTTGGTGACCGCGGTGCTGGTTTTGAACGCGCTGTTGACGCGGCCGCAGGTGTGGCTTTTGTTTGTGTGCGCCGCGCTGCATGCCGGGTTGGCGGCTTTGCAGCGTCCTTCGTTTGAAGCGATGCTGCAAAAAATCATTCCGCCTGAATTGATGTCTTCGGTGAGCGCTTTGAATTTCCTGCGCTGGAACCTGACGACGATCGTCGGTCCCTCGATCGCCGGAATCATCGTGGTACGATTCGGCGCCGGCGTCGCTTACTCGATCGATCTCGTGACCTTCGTCGCTTCGCTCACGGCGGTGTTTCTGATTCGCGCGGTGCCTCGCGCCACCCAAATTGAAGATCGCCCAACTTTGAAATCTGTCGTCGAGGGCCTGCACTATGCCTGGAAGCGCAAAGAGATTCTTGGATCTTATCTGATCGACATGAACGCCATGTTCTTCGGCATGCCGTCCGCTTTGTTTCCGGCGCTGGCCGCGACGTTCGGGGCGGGAACGGTTGGGTTTTTCTATGCGGCGCCGTCGGTGGGAGCGGTCGTCGCCACACTGACATCCGGCTGGGCGAAAAAGGTCAACCGGCACGGTCTGTTCGTCGCTCTGGCGGCCGCGTTGTGGGGCGTGGCGATAATCGGTTTCGGCTTCGCGCACAATCTGTATCTGGCGCTGTTTTGCCTGGCGCTGGCCGGCGCTTTCGACATGGTGAGCGGCGTCTTCCGGATGACTATTTGGAACCAGACCATCCCCCACCACCTGCGCGGCCGGCTCGCCGGCCTGGAAATGATCAGCTACACGTCGGGCCCGAAACTCGGCGACGCGGAAGCCGGCATCGTGGCCACTGTTTTTAGTCTCAGAACTTCAGTGGTCTCGGGTGGGATTTTGTGCGTGGTTGGTACCGCGATTATCTCGGCGCTGATTCCGCAGTTCATCCGCTACCATGGCAGCGAAGGCATCCGGCAGAAGGAATTGGAAGAAGCGATGCGCGAAGCTGAAACCAAACATTTGATTGTGGACTAAGCGCCAAAGCTCCGATTTCCGTCGATTGGGAAGAATCACGGGCCACTACTTTGAAAAAAGTTGGTTGAGTTCGGCGAACGGGGCTGCGTTGGCTAACTCGGCGAACGATCCGGTCTCGTTGATGGTGCGCGCCGCGCGCATGAAAGCGTCCCACGCGACGCGCGCCAGTCCCGACCCGACTGAAACTCTGCGCACTCCAAGATCGGTGAAGTGGCCCAACGAAAGATCGAGATTGGGACCGAACGAGAGCACGTTGACCGGCTTGGGAGCGACAGCTTTGACGATCGCCGAGATTTCGTCGGGCTGGCTGACGCCCGGGGCATAGAGACAGTCGGCGCCCGCCTCGGCAAAAGCCGCGAGTCGCTCGAGAGACACGCGCAGCGGATCCGCAGCCCCAACCAGATACGCTTCGCAACGCGCCGTCAGCACGACCCGCGAGCCCGTGCTGTCGATGGCCGCGCGTGCCGCGCGCACCCGCTCAATAGCCAAATCAATTTCATAAAGCGGCGTAGCGCTGTCACCGGTTGCGTCTTCGATCGAGAGGCCGGCGACGCCGGTCGCGATGCAGAGCGTCACGTTTTTGGCGACACCCTCTGGTTCATCCGCATACCCGGTTTGAAAATCGGCGTTCACTGGTAGCGGCGTTGCCTCAACGACTTCGCGGAAGTGTTTGAGCATCATGTCGAGCGGCACCGCCGCAACCGAATCTACCAGGCCCTGGCGAAAAGCGAAACCCGCGGATGAGGTGGCCAGCGCCTTGAAACCCAGATGCTGAAGATAAATTGACGAACCCACGTCCCACGGATTCGGCAGCACAAAACATCCTGATTCGTGCAGCGCGTGAAAGGCGGCGATAGGGGTCGACTGATCGTTCATGCAGCGATCCTACAACGACGACTGTGATTGGCGCCAGCACATCGACCGTTTTACAAAACCTCAAACCAATCCAGTACCGGTGCTCTTATCCGAGTGGCAATTTTATCCTACTTCATGTATTAGTCACTTGCGCGATGCCAAAATACGTAGCTCTACTCCGGGCCATAAACGTCGGCGGTCACACCGTCAAGATGGACCATCTTCGCAGTCTGTTTGCTGGCCTCGGCTTTGCGAACGTCGAGACCTTCATCGCCAGCGGCAATGTGATCTTTGATTCGAAAGCTAAAGACACGTCGGCGCTGGAGCGAAAGATCGAAAAGCATCTGCTGGGAATACTTGGCTATGAAGTAAGGACGTTCGTCAGAAGCGTCGCGGAAGTGGCGGCCGTAGGGAACTACAAACCTTTTAGCGACTCAGAGATGAACACTCACGCGCTTTATATCGGCTTTCTCGCCGAACCTCCTGACGCTGAAGCTACCCGGAAACTGCTTTCATTCGCCGGCGAAATTGATGACCTGCATGTTCACGACCGCGAAGTTTATTGGCTGTGCCGGACCACCAGATTGACTGACTCGAAGTTTTCGGGCGCACTGGCGGAAAAGGTTTTGAACCTGCGGGCGACTTTTCGAAATTCAACTACGGTGAAGAAGCTGGCCGCAAAATATTCTTAGTGGCACAGACTTCAGTCTGGAATTCAGATAACAAAGGAATCAACCATGCACCGAGAAGACCAGTTCATTCCGCACTTGATAGTTTCCAACGGGCTCGCGGCGATCGACTTTTACAAAGAAGTCCTTGGCGCCGAAGAAGGTCACCGGATGATGACGCCCGACGGCAAGAAACTCCTGCACGGCGAGATCGTTCTGGATGGTCACAAGTTTTTCCTCAGCGATGAGTTTACGGCCAGCGAGGGCGGCACGCTCAAATCGCCGCAGGCGCTGGGCGGGACCTGCGTGCGGATTACCCTCGAGGTCGAAGACGCCGACGCCACCGTCGAGCGGGCTGTGGCCGCGGGTTCCCACGTGCTGATGCCTTTGCAGGATCTTTTTTGGGGAGCACGTTACGGAAAGATCCTCGATCCCTTCGGTCATGAGTGGGGCATCAACCAACAGCTGAAAGAACAAACCGACGAAGAGACCCATGCCGCTGCCGAAGAATTTTTCGCGAAAGAAAAATGAACGGAGCCCGGACCTCCTGTCCGCCTGAGCCCGAAGCGCGAACGATGTTTTGCCTTGGCGATTGTGCTTGGATCTGAGCTGAGCGTGCTGCGCACGCGTCCGCGCTCCGTTTACGAGAATTGCACCGCTACACTTCATAAAGAGACTTCGCTTCGATAAAGATGTGTTTGATCTCCGGGTGCCGATCGCGAATCTTCTTTTCCAATCTCGTCACTGCGGCCGCGATTGCTTCAGCTTTCAGATGCTTTTGGAAACGAATGTCCAAGGTGAGGAGCACGTCGTTCGGGCTAAAGTGCATCGTCAGCGTTTTCCTGACTTCCGCCACCGCCGGATCCGCCCTGGCGATCGAGCGAATGCTGGCCAGCACCGCGGGGTCAACTCCCTCTCCAATTAATAAGCCTTTGCTTTCGTAAGCCAGAAAGCCCGCCACTGCCGCCAGGATCACGCCAATGATGATCGAGGCGACGCCGTCCAGATAGGGATTGTTGAGCAGATGTCCCAGATATATTCCGAGGAACGCGACCAGAAGCCCCAGCAACGCCGCCGTGTCTTCGAAGAGAACTGTGAAGGTCGTCGGATCTTTGCTCGACCGGATCGTCTGCAATGCTCCCTGGCCGCTCATCTCTTTTCGAAAAGCCTGGATAGCAAAAAAGAATGAGACACCTTCAAAGATGATCGCGAACGAGAGCACCAAATAATTCCAGATCGAGTGATGCACCTGCGGATGCGAAAGGTGGGTGATGCCTTCATAAACCGACATGCCGCCGCCGAGCGCAAAGATCAAAATCGCGACGACCAGAGACCAGAAGTAGAGTTCTTTGCCGTGACCGAAAGGATGATCGGCGTCCGGTGGTTTCCGGCTCTGGCGAACTCCGAGCAACAGCAAACCGCCGTTGCCGGTATCGACGAGCGAATGAATACCCTCTGACAACATGGCTGAGCTGCCGGTAAAAAAGGCGGCCGCTAGTTTGGTCGCGGCGATGGCCAGGTTGCCGGCGATGGCGGCGAAGATTGCTGTTCTGGATTCAGGGTGCATCGTGGTGAGTATTACCTCGTGCGCATGATAATATCCATTCCGCTAGTCCGGTACTATTCGATGATTCTTAAAACTCACGTTCCGAGATTTCCCCTTGATCACTTCATCGATAGTTTTATTTACTACGAAGGCTATCACCCCGGACATTCCATCGACCGTTTCCTTCCCGACGGCAACACCGAAATCATTATTGATTTTGACGACCGGCCACAACATATCTACGATAACCAGACGCTCAGGGAAATACAGGCCTGTCGACACGTGTGGGCGTCGGGCGTGCGCACCGAATTCATTACGATCCCTTCGGGAAAGCATGCGGCGATGTTCATAATTTCGTTCAAGAAAGGCATGGCCTATCCGTTTTTCCCGCTGCCGATGAACGAGATGACGGATCGAGTCGTCGATGCCGACCTACTATGGGGAAATGATTTTGCTCTTCTCAGGGAACTTCTGTTGGAGATTGGCGAGATCGATCTCAAGTTTGCGGCTGCCGAGAAATTTCTGTTGCAGACTTTTCGCGGCCGTCTGGTTCTCAACCCAGCGGTCGAATACGCTCTGGCTGAAATAATCCGCCGGCCCGATCAAATTAGTCTGGCGCGTCTGAACCAGGACATTGGTTACTCGCAGAAACATTTTATCGGCATGTTCAAGCGGCAGGTCGGCATTGCCCCAAAGCCCTACCTGAAAATTATCCGCTTCCAAAAAGCAATCCGCGCCATCGAACAGCGCCAGGAGGTGAACTGGTCAATGATTGCGCAGGATTGCGGCTTCTATGATCAGGCCCACTTCATCAATGATTTCAAATCCTTCTCAGGTTTTACTCCCGACGAATACGTCCGCTCCAAGAACGACATCCTGAACTATGTGCCCGTGGGTTAGGCAATGATCCGGGGCAGTAGCCCAACCGTCAGGGAGGGCTCAGGTAAATTTTTTCCAATACAGCCGCTTCGATCGGTCTTAGACTCCGAAACGCTATGGAAAAACTTTATCTCAACCATCTGGCTGTGTTTGTGTGCGCGCTGCTGAGCCTTGTCATCGGCGGTTTATGGTATTCACCCGTCATCTTCTTTCGGGCCTGGGAAAAAGAAACCGGCTTGAGCGACGAACAGCTTGCCAAAGCCAATCCGTTAAAGACGTATTCGCTAACGCTCATTCTGGCGTGGATCATTTCTTACAACCTTGCGTTCTTTCTGGGCGACAGCAAGACAAATTGGCGCTGGGGCCTGGTGGCCGGCCTGCTGGCGGGCGTCGGCTGGGCCGTCCCGATGTTCGTGATCATTTCGCTTTTCGAGCAACGGTCGTTCAAATACATAATGATCAATTGCGGCTACATCACCATCTACTTTGCGTTGATCGGATTTGTTCTGGGGATCTGGCGTTGATGGTTGTGCCTCAAAAGTCGATTTCGGTGGTAACGAGTTTCGTGTTTAATTCGTGTGACTTCGTGGATCGTTTCTTTTGTCCGGAAAGCTAAGGACGATCCACGAAGTCACACTAACCAACACGAAGCAAAACACTCCTGCCTCAAGCTAGTTCCGACTTTTGAGGCAAAGCTGTGTTGATGGTTGTCGCACGCAAGCTAAGGCCGACGCAGGTGGTACTGACTTCATTTCCCTCGTATAATTCATCCGCCCCGGAATTTCAGCGCTTGCTCCAACAAACCGAACTCCGCGATCGTCAGAAGGGAGTCCTGCGCAATGCCAGCACGCAAAATATCACTCCACTATCTCGGCACTCTTCTAACCGTGCTGTTCATTGCCACAGCCTCAACCGTCGTCGCCGCTGAGCGTTGGTCGACGAAACTCGACGCCAAGGTGCGCTTCTATCAATCAACTGACTTGGGCGTGCTGTTGGTAGGCACCGAAAAATCTCTGTATGCGGTGGACGGTGAAACCGGTGAAGTGCTTTGGCGGCGCAAGCACGCGAAGCTGGAAGAGACCGATGTCGCTGCGGTTCCCGGCACGGACCTCGTCCTGTTGAATCTTGAGTCGGGCAGCAAGACGCGAGTCGAAGCGCTTGACCTAATGACCGGTGAACCTCTCTGGCGCAGCGACAAGGTGCGGGGCGCCGTGATGCAGATGGCCCTGGATCAGAACGCGAATCTGCTGGCCGTGGTGATGGTGCGCGATGCCAAAGGAAAAGCGAAAGACGGCTTCAAGCGTAAGCCGGTCATTCACGTGTTTGACATCACGAATGGGGACGAGCTCTGGAAGCGTGACCTGGAAAGCGAAATCGAGATGATGCCGGCACGCTGGGGGGACGATGACGATGTGCCTTACACGCTCGACAATTATCGCCCGCCGGTCTTTCTCGACAATCGTCTGTACGTTTTCTACGAGGGGCTGACTTCGCTTGACGCTCACACCGGGAAGGAGCGCCAGCGCGACAAGTTTCGCGTGAACGAAGAAGGCCTGGCACTGACTGAGGCCGACCCGGTAGCGGACGAACGCAACGTTTACTCTTCCGGACGCGGCAAGGTGCGCGCCATCTCACGTCTCAACGGTGACGAAGTTTGGGAAGCGAAAGATCTCGGCTCAGTGCCCGAGATGCTTTTGACTCGTGATGTTTTGTACGCGCGCACCGGCGGTCAATTCGCGCGTCTGGAAGATGGCGAGACGGTCGCGCGCGGGCCGTACGGAGTCAGCGCCATCGATCTCGAAAAAGGAAAAGTTCTATGGCGTTACAAAGGCGCCGACAAAGGCATTACCAACGTGGTCATGCCCGATGCGTCGACGCTGGTGGTCGCTGACCGTGACGATTTGATAATCATTGACGCACGGACCGGAAAACGACGCGCGAAGGTTTCGCATGGCGTAGAAAAAGCCGCCTTTGTGCTGCTGAATGAACGGGGCGAAGCGGTGGTCGGCGGCAAGAATGAAGTCGCGGCTTTTGATCTAAACACCAGCGCCAATGTCTGGCGCGCGCGGCACAACCCGCCCGGCCGAGGCTTGCTGCGGACCGTCGCGGCCGTCGCGGCGCGCGCTGCCGCTCTCTACTTTCGTTATGGCAGCACGTATACCAGCGTGGCGTCGACTGCTTTTCGCGGCGTGCAATTGCTGAACACCTTGAACGGGTTGCGCGCCGGCCTGACTTTGCATACAGCGCTGCCGAGTCTGACTACCCTGGCGTCAAACAGAGCGAGTGAATGGGTGCGCAACAACGCCGCCGAATACGCGCGCAATAAAGCCGAAGCATACGCGCGCGAGCGGATTGCGACTTTCGGAATCCTGGCGCGAGCGCGGCAGATGTCTGTTTCGCGTCCGCGCGTCGCGATCCCACGCCCGGCAATCGAAGCGCGATCGGGAGATGTCGAGGACAAGCTGCTGGAGAAACTGGATCCCGCGCATCAGCTCGAACGGCTTTCACGTTTCCTTTTGCGCACGCGCAGGCTCGCGGCGTTACGCGGGGATTGGATGTACTTTTATACCGACCTCGGGCGGGGGAACGGGTTGCTGGGAGTTAACGTCAACACCGGAGCAGACGAACGTTCGATTCGCATGAGCGCGCCGGACGATCGGTTCATTAGCGATGAAGTGCTGCAAGTGCTTTTTGTGTCGCAGGACAACCGCATGCTGGCTTATGGCTTAGGCGGCAGGGACTGATTTCGTTTTTCTTTTGCGCCTTTGCGTGAACCAAATCGAGCTATAGATTTCGCGCAAAGGCGCAGAGAGAAAGCGAAAGGCGCAAAGCAAGGAATTGATTTTGAAAGCAACAACGAAAAAGCGACAGCCCGACAAAGGCGAGAAGCATTTGCGCCGCGTACAGCGCATTTGTCACGAGTTGCCGGGGACGGTAGAAAAAATCTCTCACGGTGAACCCACTTTCTTTGCCGGCGGCAAAAAAGTCTTCGTGATGTTTTCAAACAATCACCACAACGATGGACACATCTCCGTCTGCGTTCCAGCCGCCATCGGCATTCAGGCGATGCTGATTGAACGAGACCCGGAAAAATTTTACCGTCCGCCCTACGTGGGTGGCGCCGGCTGGGTCGGTGTCGAACTGGATCGGGTGAAGGATAAAGAACTTGAATTCCACATACATGAAGCCTGGCGACTGATCGCGCCGAAGAAATTGCAGGAAGAAGCGTCGTCGCAGGCATGAAGTCAGTACCGCGAGCGATAGCGACCGGGTCTCAACCTTACGACATATCCGCGATTGGGAAGACGAACCCGGTCGCTATCGCTCGCGGTACTGACATCATCTGGCCACTCGACTGACTCCTAACACACATCTTTTGAAACGAAACGCTCGTCGCCAGCGTTAAAGCTTCGAACCTTACCGATTAATCGGATTGTTTCGAGTCCTTTGCAGGAGAAGCCCGAATGAAACGAAGATTACTGCTCAGCCTGGTCGTCTTTGGTCTGCTGCTTTCCGCGGCTGCGTCGCGGACCATTCAGCCCAACTCGTTTCAGTCAAAAGGCGCGATTCAATCGTCTGCCGTCACGATTCCGTTTGAGCTGGTCAACCGGCACATCGTTTTGAAAGTCCTGGTTAATAATTCCCGGCCGCTGTCATTCGTGCTTGATACCGGCGATCAGTTGGCGATCATAAATCTCGACCGCGCCAAAGAAATGGGATTAAAGCTGCAGGGAGAAATCCATATGGGCGGCGCCGGCGCGGCGATTTCGACTGGATCTTTCGTGCGCGATTCGTCGTTTACGATTCCCGGTTTCCCCGGATTCTCCCAACCGCTGAACGCCGCCTTACCAATCGGGCGGATGGCGCCGCGCTTCGGCCAGGACTTTGACGGCATCATCGGCAGTGAGTTCATCAGACAATTTGTTCTTGAACTGGATTATCAGGCGCGAGTGATCCGGCTTTACGACCGGGACAAGTTCAACTACACGGGACCGGGTCAAAGCATTCCAATCACCTTCAACTCCGGCGGCCACCCAATCATTGAAGGCGAGGTGACACCGGTTGGCAGTGCGCCAGTCACCGGAAAATTCGTGCTTGATGTCGGCTCGGGTGGCGCGCTCGCGCTCTATAGTCCGTTTGTGACCGGGCACAATCTTCTCGGTGCGAATTTGCCGACCATCAAAGCGATAGGTGTCGGCGGCGCCGGCGGAGAAGTGAGCGCGCGTATCGGCCGCGTCTCTGAATTAAAGATCGGCGCCTTCAAAATCAGCCGGCCCATTACGTTGTTTGCGGAAGATAAGGTCGGGGCTTTCGCCAGTCCGGCGCTGGTGGGAAATATCGGCCAACAGATAGCCGGCAAGTTCAGATTGTTTTTCGACTACAGCCACAAGCGGATCATTTTCGAGCCGAACAATTCCTTCGCCGAAAGGTTCGACCGCGCGTTCGGTGGACTCTCGATAGTCGCCGAGGGATCTGACTATCGCACCTTTCGCATCGCAGATGTGCTCGAAAATTCTCCGGGCACCGAAGCAGGATTACAAAGGGACGACGTCATCACGGCGATCGACGGGAAGGCCGCGGCTGAACTATCGTTGACGAAAGTGCTCGAGTTATTCGAGCGTCCGGTGGCTTACAAATTGACCGTGCGTCGCGGCGGCCAGACACTGCAAGTGACACTGACACCAAGAGAGTTGGTCTGAGATCGCCACAAAGTAATTCTCGAATGCCTCATGGAACTCGCCGTTACAAAGCTGGCGATGATCTGTTTCCTCTTTACCGTGAACTATCGCGGCGCGGTTACCAATAAAGCGCTCATCAGTCTTAGGCAACCGGGCAACTAGGTCCGGAACCTCACCGGTTTCTCAAACCCTTACGGATGGATGCAAATTTGCCAACGAGCGCCAGGGTCTTGCCGGCGGGGCGGTATGGGATAAAATGTGCGTGGGCCGCCAACCGCGGCGCCTGCGGAACACCCAACAGAAGGAGCACGAGCAAAGCTGCATGAGCATCGCCAATCTTGAACTCAAACTCAGAAAGCATCTGACCATGTCGGAGTTGGAAGCCGGCCTGGACGAAATTCGGCGGGCGCCGAAAGATAAAGGCGTTTTGGAATTGATCGTGCGCCGCCCGGGCGTCAATGACCGCGAGATTCTGGAGTCAGGCGAGTTGCGTCTGGATGAGGGTTTGGTCGGCGACAGTTGGACCAGGCGCCGCAGCAAGACCACGGCAGACGGATCTCCAAATCCGCTGATGCAACTAAACATCATGAATTCGCGGGTGACGGCCCTGGTGGCCCAGGACAAGGACCGCTGGCAGTTGGCCGGCGATCAGCTTTACATCGATTTGGACTTGAGCGAGGAAAATGTGCCGGCGGGAACCCGCTTATCTCTGGGCTCGGCCTTAATAGAAGTAACTCCTCCTCCTCACCTCGGCTGCCAGAAATTTGTGGCGCGCTTCGGACTGGACGCGATGAAGTTTGTGAATTCGCCCATAGGCCGACAACTCCATCTGCGCGGCGTCAATGCGAAAGTGATCCAGGGCGCGGTAATCCGCATCGGCGATCTAGTCAGGAAGGTCTAATCAGCGCGTTCAATCCGCTCAAGCAGTGGAAATCTGTCGGGGGAGCACAAAATTCCGGCGGGCCTGCTCAGAACTCAGCGTCTCGTCCCGGTAATAAGACTTAAGGATACTCTCCTGCCAATCAAACAGGTCGGCATTGGCTTCAACAAACTTTGCCCAGCCGGGTTCGCTTCCATTTCGCATCATTCGTTCATGAATCAGGAAGACATAGGCCCAGGTGATCGTCTCGTGATAGAGATTCGGCTTCCGGTTGGCGCTGGCAAACCGCTTCAAGCCGGCGGAAAACTTACCCAGAGTTTCCAGAACTGAATTGCCGCGCAGATACAGCCACGCCACTCTGACGTGGTCGCGGTGATGAAAGTCTTTGCCGGCCAGAGTGCAATTTTCAAAGCGTTCGATTAATTCTTCATCAGACATAGCCAAGCTCCGAAATTTGAAGATTTTGTGCGGCTCATCTCTTCACCTTGCGCCGGACTTGTTTTGACACCGCCGCGGCTTCGCGATCCTCGGCTTCCAACAAGCGATGACTGGCGTCGGCGTCCAGATCCAGTTTGTAGATTCGCTTGAGGTCCGCAATGCGTTGCCTGGTTTCATCGCCAAACGGATGGCGGCCATCAAAGGCATGCAGCACGATGCCTTCCAGTAGATCGCCGAGCGTCATGTCGTGATATTCCGCCAGCCCCTTCAAAACCTTCAGCAGACGCTTTTCCAGTCGCACTCCGGTCTGGACTCGCTCAACCATTATCTTTTCGGTGGCCGGTGCTTTCTTCTTTCGTATCTCAGCCATTCGCGGTTTCCTTTCTGCAAGTGTCCCGGCGGAGGACTATGGTACATATGTACCGAAATAAATTCAAGCGAAGAGGGCGGCCTGATTTGGAAGTACTACCTGATTGAGCTTCACTTTTCCGTGGATCTGCGTGATATTGACCCGGCCGCTCCGGTGATTTTCAGAGAAGGGTTGAACCGGCTTTGCCCGAAAAGTCGTTTTTTTGAGTCTGTCGCTAGAGAGCAGCAACGCGTTTGGTACAGAACCGCGAGTGGTAGCGAGCGAGATCAGGACTCGAGGTGAAAGATAAGAGTATTCTGTTTTTGGTATCCAAGCCGTGCGGGCCACGCGATCGGGCACGGCAATTACGACGTCTTGAGTCCTTATCCCGCTCGCTACCGCTCGCGGTTCTGTAATTACTGGCGGACTTTTCGGGCAAAGCTGGTTGAACCATGAAATTGAAACACCTCTACCTGGCTTTGGCGTTTATCGGTGCTGTTGTCCCTTACTACTTTCTGATCATGTTCTTGAAGACCCATGGCTTGGATGGCCGATCATTTCTGCAACAGCTCTTTGGTACTCAGATCTCTACCTTCTTTGCGGTGGATTTGCTGTTGTCTGGTGTGGTGTTCGTGATCTATGTTCGCCATGAGTCGAGGCGTTATTCGATTAAGCACTGGTGGCTTTATTTGATCGCGCTTTGTGCAGTTGGGCTCTCGTTCGCGTTGCCGCTATTCCTCTATGTTCGTGAGGATTGGCTGGCAAAGAGCGCCTATCAGAAGTAACTCATATCCCAAGAGGGCATCAAATGACCAGGTACGTGGCCTTCCTGCGCAAAATCAATGTCGGCGGGCAGAATCTCATGAAGATGGACGAGCTGACGCGGATCTTCACCGCGGCGGGATTCAAGAACGCACGCACCTACATTCAGTGTGGCAATGTGATCTTTGACTCGGCTTCGGCGAACGAGGTCGGGCTGAGGAAGAAGATCGAGAAAGCGCTCCGCCAGGCTTTGGGTTATGAGGTCACTGTAATCCTCAGATCGCTTCGGGAAATCGAAGCGATCGTCAAACGAAACCCGTTCAAGAAAATAAAGACCGATGGTGACGTAATGCTGTGCATAGTTTTCCTTGCGGATGAACCGCAGCACAAGCCCAGACTCCCGCTGGCCTCAAAGACCGAAAAACTCGAAATATTCGAAGTGAAAGATCGCGCAGCTTTCATTATCGCGCGCCGCAAACAGACCGGCTGGTTCGGCTTTCCCAACAACTTTGCTGAGAAAGAACTCGGCGTGTTGGGGACCACGCGGCAGTGGTCGACCCTTAATAAACTTCTGAAGAGTGCGGAAAGAATCTGAGCCGAACGATGGTTTTGTGAAGAAGAGAGGTCGTTTAGGAGGAGCCCGCCAGAATTTTTTCAGTCGCCGCCTTAGCTTCCCGCGCCAGCTCAAACGGCTCCCGCTCCCAGTATTCAGGCCGGCAGACTTCGACACTCGCCGCCTGGTCGTAACCGATTCGCTTGAACGCTTCGATCATTTCTTTCAGCTTCAGAGTACCCAGGCCGGGCAAGAGGCGGTGCGCGTCGGTCAGCTGATCGAGCGGCAAATTTTCGGCATCGCTGATCTGAAAGATGAACAGACGCTTCGGATCGATCGCGTCGATCATCTTGATGGTCGAGCCCCCGACATAAAAATGGAAACTGTCGATGACCAGACCGATGTTGCGCCGATTCACTTTTTGAACTATCTCATCGGCCAGCTCCAGAGTCTGTACACTGCAGTCCTTTTGACCCAGAAACTCAAACGCCAGGGCGACGTTATGCCGCTCGGCGATCGAAGCCAGCTCTCTCAGCACCCCCACGGTCTCTTCGATCACTTCATAACTGCTCAAACCGCCCGGCGGAAAGTTGCCCGGAATGATCACCACATAAGGACAGCCAATCGCGGCCGCGATCGAGCAGAACTCTTCGCACTCGGCTTTGATCCGGGCGTAGGCCGGAACATCTCTGAAGGTGACGTATTCGATCGGACTGATGCTGAGAGGTTTCAGTTTGTTCTCGTCAAATAGCGTTTTCAGATCCTTTGCCGAATGTGTTTTCAGGAACTCGCGCAGTTTCGCGGCCTGGATTTCGAGATAGTCGAACTCTGCCGCGGCGACCGCGCTCACATCGGTTGACAGGTCGGCTTTCATGGTCGTTGCGCCGTTGAATGATAGCTTCATTGGTTTAGTGAGACAGACTTTAGCATCATTGGTCGCAATGAAGTCAGTACCGGGAGCGCAGCGACCGGGTCTCGATACTCCACACCACTCGAGCTGCGACGTTGAGACCCGGTCGCTACGCTCGCGGTACTGACCTCATCATGAGGATCGGATCGAAACTGGAAGTGCTATACAGCCGCTGAAATTCGCAGTAAACTTTCGCGCGCCCGAACGGATCAGCTCAAATGCTTGAACAACTTGTCGACACCTGGCAAATCAATCATCGCGTCACGCTAAAGTTGCTGGACGCATTGTCGGAAGAGGCTTTGCAGGCCACGCTTTCAAAGCGGGGCGGTCGCGACGTCGCGCGACAACTGGCGCACCTGCACGAAGTACGTACCGGCTATGCCGAGATCACTTCGAAAACGAACCGCGATGCGAAGCTGCCGCATTTCGACAAAGGTGAAACGCCAACCCGGAAGCAATTGCGCGCCGCGTTCGCCGCTTCAGCGAAAGCCGTCGAGACATCGATCCGCGAGGGCTGGGCAAATGGCGGCAAGCTGACCGGCTTTAAGCGCGGAGTGATTCCGTGGGTCGGCTATCTGATCGCGCACGAATCGCATCATCGCGGCAGCATCCTGCTGACCCTGAAACAAACCGGCCATAAACTCTCGGAAGAATTGAAGTGGGGTTTGTGGGATTGGAATAAAGTGTAGCTCTCTCCCTTCTCCCTTTGGGAGAAGGGCCGGGGATGAGGGTGCAAAGCTTAAGCGCAAAGTTTCTTGATTAGTTGTGTTACCGACCACACGACGTCAAAGTGAGGTCGCTTGTGCTAAGACCCTCACCCCCAACCCTCTCCCAACGGGAGAGGGAGTAAAGAAGAACTCTAATCAGCGGTTCCACCAGGAGGAAATTCCAGCCATGTTCAGAAAAAACCTTTCGCCCGTTCTGCTTCTCGTTCTCGCCCTTGCGACCGTCCTCTTCGCGCAAACTGCAAAGCGTCCAATCAAGCTCGATGACCTGGCGCGCTTCCGCGACGTGCGCGACCCGCAGATTTCGCCCGATGGCCAGTGGGTGGCGTATGTCGTCGGCACCACCGACGCCAAAGAGGACAAAGGCAACTCGCACATCTGGATGGTCGGCTATGACGGCAAGAACGATCGTCAGATCACCTTCAGCACCGACAGCGAAAGCGGGCCGCGCTGGAGCCCCGACGGAAAATATCTCTCATTCACTTCGTCGCGGCCCGGCAAAGCCAAGGGCAATCAGGTTTGGCTGCTCGACCGCAACGGCGGCGAGGCTTTTCAACTCACTGAGTTGAAAGGGCGCCTGCAGGGTTACGAATGGTCGCCTGATGCAAAGCGTCTGGCCCTGGTGATTGGCGATCCTGATCCGGAAGCCGACGCCGCTCCAAGCCCGGCGCCGGGCACACCGCCCAAACCGCCGAAGCCGATTGTGATCGATCGTTATCGTTATAAGCAGGACGGGGCGGGCTACCTCTTGTCTGGACGCCACAGCTATATCTATCTCTTCGACATCGCGACCAAAAAGCTGGACCGTCTGACCAAGAGCAAATGGGACGAGTCTTCGCCGTCATGGTCACCGGATAGCGCGCGCATCGCCTTCATGAGCAACCACGCCGACGATCCCGACCGAGATCCTTCAGCGCAGTTATTTGTGGCGTACGCCGTCGCGGGCATGGCCGAACAGCAATTGAGCACTGCGGACAATCGCGCCTCGCGCTCGCGGCCGGAATGGAGCGCGGACGGAAAGATGCTCGTGTTTACCGAAAGCGACGAAAAGAAATTCGGCGCCTACAGCATGGAGCATTTGCTGTTCGTTCCCGTGGATGGCAGCGCGGCGCCCACGCGAGTTAAAGCCGTCGAGGATCTCGATCGAGGTGTAGGAGGTTGCCGCTTTAGTAGCGACGGCAAGTCGGTCACTTGTTTGGTAAGCGACGATCGTTCTGTCTATCCAATTAGTGTTTCGCGCAACACCGTGACGCGGATGATGAATCCGCCGATCGTTGTGTCGAGTTTGAATAGCGGCGGCGGTCACACCGTTCTGCTTTCCGGGAATGACACGAAAACGACGGACGTGTACGCGATGGAAGGCAATGCTCTGCGCCAAATCACACATCAGAACGATGCGCTGCTGGCTGAACTGCAAATCGCGCCGACCGAAGAAGTCAGTTTCAAAAGCAAAGACGGAACTGAAGTGCACGGGCTGCTGACCTATCCACTCGGCTATGTGAAAGGCACGAAGGTCCCTTTCCTGGTGCGCATTCACGGCGGTCCGAACGGCCAGGACCAGCATTCGTTCAGCGTCGAGCGGCAGGTGTTCGCAGCGAATGGCTACGCGGTGCTGGCGGTGAACTATCGCGGCAGCTCCGGTCGTGGACAGAAATATTCACGAGCCATAGCGGCCGACTGGGGCCATTATGAAGTTGACGATCTACAAGCCGGCGTCGATCACGTGATTCAGATGGGCGTGGCCGATCCGGATCGTTTGGGAGTCGGCGGCTGGAGTTACGGCGCGATCCTGACCGACTACATGATCGCCAGCGACACTCGCTTCAAAGGCGCGACCAGCGGCGCCGGCACTGCTTTCACGGTCGCCTTCTACGGCACCGATCAGTACATAATTCAATACGACTACGAAATCGGCCCGCCGTGGAATCCGAAAGCCTGGGAGACTTACCAGAAAATCTCCTACCCATTTCTGCATGCCGATCGCATCAAGACGCCGACACTATTCCTCGGCGGTGAACGCGACTTCAACGTGCCGGTCCAGGGCGGCCAGCAAATGTACCAGGCCCTGCGCAGCCTCGGCATCGACACCCAACTGATCATCTATCCAAACGAGAACCACGGCATCACCCGCCCAAGCTATGTCCGCGACCGATACGAACGTTACCTGGCGTGGTACGACAAGTACGTGAAGAAGAACCCCGCGCCGGCGAAGAATGTGGCGGAGATGAGTGATCAATAAGTCGGAAGCGGGGCAGTAGCCCGACCGTGAGGGAGGGCGCGATTTTCACGCTGAAGGCGTGAGATGAAATAGCCAGGGGCAACGCCCCTGGTAAAGTTCCCTGGATTTCGACTAAGCCCTGAAAGGTTGCAAAATCGGCAACCGGAACACCTCTCTTAGCCCGAAAAAGCACCCACGCGAAGAAATAAACTCTCGACGCTCAACCGCTAACCCTCGCTGCGCAGGGATAAATCCGCGGCGCGGACGTGCAAACCCTTAACCCACACGTGCAAACCCTCGCCGCGCACGTGCAAACCCTTAACGCACACCCGCAAACCCTCGACGCGCACGTGCAAACCCTTGACGCGCACGTGCAAACCCTCGACGCGCACGTGCAAACCCTCGACGCGCACATGCAAACCCTTGACGCGCAGAGGCAAATCTTCCGCGCGGAAAGCGCAAGACCCCAATATTTCAGGCCAAATCGCCAATTCCCAACGAAAACACCTCGCTCGCGCTGACGATCTGGCGCCGCCCGGCTTCCAACCAACGCTGCGACCTGAAACACCACCCAACTAAACCCTTGCACCCAAAGCCACACAGTGGCATAAGAGTGCGCATGCCCGCCAAGTTCTCCTACGACGTCTTCCTGAGTCACAACGCGAAAGACAAACCGCGCGTGCGCCGGCTGGCGGAACCCCTGAAGCAGGCGGAACTGGATTCAATATGAACAAGCCTGGCCAAAAGATCGCGATGATAAGCAGCACGTCTATTGACCTGCCGGAGCATCGTCGCATGGTCATGGATGCCTGCCTGCGCATGGGCTTTCGCCCGATCATGATGGATCACCTGGCCGGACAGGACCGCTCCGCCTCTGAGGTCTCCATCGGCATGGTCAAAGACGCGGACGTTTACCTCGGCATCTTCGCGCACGCTTACGGCTCCAATCCCGACAACGATGATCGCTCGTACACAGAGATCGAATTCGATGAAGCGGTAAAGCTCGGTATCGCGGTCATCCCCTTCTTCATCAACGACGACCATCCGTGGCCGCCGCGCCTTGTCGACAAAGGCGCGAAAGCCGAAAAGCTGGAGCGCCTCAAAAAAAAGGTGCAGAAGGACCGTCTCGTCCAATGGTTTGGTTCACCGGAGGATCTGCGCGGGCTGGTAATCCATGCGCTCGGTGAATTTGAAAAGCAACGCGCGACACGGGAAGACACCACGAAGGTCCTCGACTTCCATCCGCCCAACATCATCCCCAAATCACCCGAACCCTACATCGCCCATCCCTACTCACTGCTTCAGACCAAAGACGTAGTCGGGCGGCAAGCCGAATTGAATCTCCTCACCGATTGGGTCACGGCGAACCAGCAGGTGCCTGCGGATACGCGCATCTTCAACCTCGTGGCGATCGGCGGCATGGGCAAGAGCGCGCTCACCTGGAAATGGTTCAACGACATCGCGCCCAACGAACTGCCGAAACTAGCCGGACGGATCTGGTGGAGCTTCTACGAGAGCGACGCGCACTGGGACAACTTCATCATCCGCGCGCTGGCCTACGTTTCGGGGCTATCAGAAAAAGAAGTCCGCGAGATGGAGTCACCAGAGCGTGAAGACCAGCTCTGGCAGATTCTCGATCAGAAGCCCTTCTTGCTCGTGCTCGACGGACTGGAGCGCATTCTCCTCGCCTACGCGCGCATGGATGCGGCCCAGATGCTCGACGACGATCTCGACGAGGAAACTGCTCACGAAGAAAGAATGTTCGCCGGCATTCCGGAAAACATTCGCGAAACTTACCTCCAAAAGCACCGCCTGCGTCAGTGCATCGATGCCAACGCGGCCCGCTTCCTGCGGCGGCTTACCAAGATTCGCGCTTCACGCATCCTGATCACGACGCGTCTTTACCCGGCCGAGCTTCAAACCAACACGGCACAGCCCTGGCCGGCTTGCTTCGCGGTGTTCCTAAAAGGGCTTCACGATGACGACGCTCTCAATCTATGGCGGGAATTCGGTGTGTCGGGTTCGCGAGATCAACTCCTGAAACTCTTCAATACGTTCGGCAACTATCCGCTTCTCATTCGGGCGCTGGCTGGCGAGATCGCAGAGTACAGGCTTGCCCCCGGTTACTTCGATCAATGGATGGCAGATAATCCAAACTTCAATCCCGGTGATCTCGATCTAAAGAACGCGAAGACCCACGTCCTTCAATACGCGCTCCGCGGTTTACCAGAAGAGCATCGCAAAGTCCTTCGAACAATCGCAGCTTTCCGCATGCCCGCAACATGGGACACGCTCTGCGCACTGTTAGTTGGCAGAGGTAAACCAATCGTAGAGGTGCGACAGCTCGATATGGCGCTTACTGAATTAGAGGACCGTGGACTCGTTGGCTGGCATAAGGAGGCTAACCGATATGACCTTCATCCAGTTACACGTAGCATAGTCTGGCAAAGCCTCTCAGAGAGTGCTCGCCACGAAATCTTCGAGGAGTTGCACCGTTATTTCGAGACAGTTCCACGCGTTGATTGGAAGGATGTTCGACGATTAGAGGATTTGGAACCGTACTTCCATTTATCCCAAAGTCTGATTGGCCTTGGACGCGCGGAGGAGGCTGAACAACTCTTACAAGAACAAGTTCGGCGATTAATTAGTGAGCCTCCGGATCGGAGGACCGAATGAGATTACTTGCCCCCGTGCCGGCAAAGAGGGGAAAGAATCACGTTTTTATTTCGTACGCGCGAGAAGATGCGGCGACCCATACGGAGTGTCTACTGAGAGCGCTTTCCAACAAAGCGATCACCGTTTGGAATGATCAAAAAATGAGGCCGGGTGTCCCATTTCCCCGGGCTCTAGAGCAGGCAATCGATCAATCATTCGCGATGGTTGCATTAGTAAGTGCCGGAGCCTTGGAATCCCGCTGGGTTCGCGCGGAGTGGTGCTATGCTTTCTCCAAAAGGAGTACAACAATCATTCCAGTAGTAATCCCAGAATATAAGGTTCGACGCTTTCCAATTGAACTCTCCATTTTCAGCCCTGTCTATCTTGAGAAGAGTGCTTACGACGATTCTCTTCAAAACGTTGTGACTTTAGTGGAATTCGCCAGAGATTTCCCGTCTCGTTGGTGAAAACTCTGCATCGGAACCAGACTGATAATCCGCTATTTCACGCCCTAAACGTCCTAGCCCAAATCGAGCGCGACGAGGGCAACACGAAAGCCGCCATCGCCGCCGCCACAAAAGCTTACACGATGGCCTGGTGCGACGGGCCACCGTACGCGTATCACTACGGACTCACCAACGCCCGCAAACATCTTCAGGAACTCGGTGCGCCCGAACCGCAGCTTCCGCCCTTCGACGAATCGAAGTTCGAGCCGATGCCCGACGTTGAGCTGAATCCCAAAGACGAATTCTGGGTGGACCCGGACAAACTGGATTCGCCGAGTTGAGATCATCCCCAACTCATACAACAATAGTTGATTAATTGCGCGTGTTGGTTTTCAATTGAGGCCAGGAGGAAGTACTAATGGGAAATCCCGCAGAAAACGTAATCGCTACATTCGATCAACTGCCTGAGGCGGAGAAGCAGGAAGTCGCTGCAGCGATCTTGCGGCGCACGCTGCGGATCGATTTTCCGCCGGTTTCTGATGATGAACTTGTTTTGAGCGCAGAGGAAACATTCCTGGAGCTGGATCGCAGAGAGGCTGAGGATGCCCAATCCTAGTCGCGGCGAAGTCTGGCTGGTTGATCTGGGCTATGCCGCGAAAGTTCGTCCTTGCCTGGTACTGAGCATTCCGGCTGCTGACCAAGACCGCGCGTTAGCGACTTTGGTTCCTCATACAACCAGCACACGTGAATCACGGTTCGAAGTCCCAATCAAAATCAGATTTCTGCGCGTAGGGGCGTTTGACGCCCAGAACCTCGTGACGATCCCGCACGCCAAACTGATCCGCAAGTTGGGAATGTTACAACCGAAGGAATTGTCTTCGATTGAAGACGCGGTTCGCTTTTGGCTCGGCTTGTAAGCGCTAGTAACGATGATGCTGAAAGAAAACCTGATCCACCTAATGAATCTCTTCATTACCAAGGGAGCGCGCTTCAAAGTGCGTTCCCGGAAAGACGCGTGTAATGAAGAGATATCATCAGGAATTGGATCGCACCAAGCGAGTTCACCGTCAGCATCTTCGAGGGCTGCACAACTGGCCCATCGCTCCTGTACATTGTATCTGTGAGTTTCAGGTTGGGCGCTTTCGTAAGCAACGAGCGTTTGGCTGTCGCAGGTCGCGATGCCTTCTCTGCCACTTTGAAAAAGTATTTGGCGTTGCTTCGGTGAAAGACCGCATTCGCGCCCAACGCTATCGCGATTCGCTGAATGATTCTTTCACTGTTGATTGATAAGTTGCGGCACGCTGAAGCGCGCTCATGTATCGGGAGCAGCGCGTTACCCAGCGCTCAAAGCGCTGGGCTAGTAACCCTGCGGGAAAGCCGGCTGAAGCCGGCTGGTTGCTTGAGAAAAGAAGCCGGCTCGCTTCTTGGTAGTGATGTTATGAAGCAAGCGCCTCCCGCCGCGGGTGGTAAACTCGCGGCTCTCTTTGACCGGAGACTGAGAGGAGGCGCTATGGAGACAATATATATCGGCGTTGACTTTCATGCACGGCAACAAACGATCTGTTAT
>Ga0137403_10002300_pt1 | contig 23464 bp, 18 predicted proteins | sample CZOMad2_1_16fung_FD_122057 | JGI IMG/M metagenome (GOLD analysis project Ga0137403, IMG submission 122057) | Vadose zone soil fungal communities from Angelo Coast Range Reserve, California, USA - CZOMad2_1_16fungal (Hybrid Assembly) | ecosystem: Environmental > Terrestrial > Soil > Vadose zone...
CTTCATTTGGAAAGCGAAGGCTTCGTCGGGAATCCGAGTAATTCGCGCGTCAGTTGAAGAGTTCGAACGAGAGCGACTACTTCTGCAGGTTGTTCTCTCGACATGAACGCAGAATAGCGAACGCGTAGTTCGCATTTCTTACCAAGACCCAAGGACCGCAGTTGTAAGACAGGCATTCCTGCCTGTCGAACCATTCCATCCTGGCAGGCGGGAGCGCCTGCCCTACAATTCCGGCGATCGAATGGGGCTACACCTTTATTTAAAATGCGCTGGACCAAAAGTCGCTTGTTACCAACGATCAAGGCTGCTGGGAGGGTCCCGGTGTCTTTGTTGGAACCAGCGGCGGTCCACTCATACTTTTGAGAACACGACCGAGATCGCTGTTGGTGGAAATGACCGCGGTAGTGTCGTGCTCGAAGGCGGAGCGCGCGACGTCGAGGCTGCGCAGGAACAGGTAAAGGTCCTGCGCGTCGGGCGTGCTGTAGGCGTTGGCGTAAATACGCGCGGCTTCCGCGTCGGCCTCGCCTTCGATCTTCAACGCGTCACGGTTGGCACTGGAAATAATCGACGCCACTTCGCTTTCTTTTTGTCCGCTGATGTTGGCCGCCTCGCCGTGGCCCTCGGAACGGAACCGCGCCGCGATCTGGTGGCGCTCGCTCGACATTCGCTCAATAATTTTCTCAGCTACCGCCGGGTTGTATTTGCTGCGCTTGAATCGCTCATCCAGTAGTTCGATCCCAAAGTCGGCGATCTTTTGCCGGGTCCGTTCTGTAATTTGTTTCTCGATCTCCCCTCGCCCAAGCTGAATATCTGGAAGATTACTTGGTAGAACCGTGCCGCTTTTCTCCAATTCCGTATCGCGCAAAGGCTGTCGTCCCTTTGTTACTCGAATAATCTCGACCAGATCATGCGTAGCTACCGCCGTCCGCGTTTCGCTACCGAGAATATCGTCCAGGCGGGAGAGAGCGCTCCGTTCGTCATTTAACCGGTTGTAGTAGAGAAGCGGATCGCTTATGCGCCAACGCGCGAAGCAGTCGACGATGAGATAAAGCTTGTCTTTGGTCGGGCATTCCGTCGGCGGACCGTCCCAGGCCAAAACGCGTTTATCAAACCGGTTTACTTTATCGAAGAACGGGAGCTTCAACTTCAATCCCGGGGTAGTTTCAGTGCGAATGGCTTTACCAAAGCGAGTAACAATCGCGTCTTCGTACTGGCGAACGATAAAGAGCATCGAACCCCACTTAAGTCCCGTTAGAATAAAGATGAGACCCAGTATCGCCATGGTGCGGGACTGCAAAATCCGGATCAGTCTTGGCGGCATACTTAATAGTTTCCTAACGCGTTGAGGGAGTCGATTCTGGATTCGTTAGCGGAAGCGTTTGCAAGATGTTCTTCAGGCTGTCGTCCACGATTACCTTCTTTTGCAATGAGGGAAGGATTGTCTGCATTTGTTCCAGGTAAATTCGGCGCCGAGTAACATCTGGTGCTTTACGATACTCGGTTAGTAGAAGCGTGAACTTCTCCGCGTCACCTTTGGCCTGGTTTACCCGGTTAAAAGCGTAAGCTTCAGCTTGTTTCAGACGCTCCTTGGCTCGGCCGCTGGCATTCGGAACGGCATCATTATAGACGGCCCACGCCTGATTAATCGCGGTCTGCTTCTCTTGTTGCGCCTGGTTTACTTCGTTGAAAGCAGCCTGCACCACCGCCGGTGGCCGCACCGTGGCAAGCTGGACCTGTTGAATCTGAAGGCCGAGTTTGTAGTCGGAGCAAAGTTCAGCCAGGCGTTTGAGCGAGGCTGTTTCAATGTCGTGACGCCCAATGGTAAGCACTTCATCCACGGTGCGATCACCGATCACTTCGCGCATCACGCTTTCTGATAAATCGCGCAAGGTTTGCTCCGGCTCGCGCACCCCAAACAAATACATTTTTGGATCAGTAATTCGATATTGCACCACCCACGGCACCAGAGCGGTATTGAGATCACCCGTGATCATGGTTTCGGTATCTTGGCCTTCCCGGTCGTGTTGGTAGGGGTTGGTGGCGCCAGGAGAGGAAAACCCAAACTCGAGTTTCAGGAGCCGTTGCGTTGGCACGATGACCAGTTCATCCACATACGGGATGACATACGTCAAACCGGGATCCTCGATTCCGGACAACGCGCCGAAGCGAAGCTTGACGCCTACGGAATTCGTTGGAATCGAACGAAAGCCGAACAGGAGTGAGAACAGAGTCAGCGCTATTCCTACGCAGGCAATAATACCCAGCACAAACCGCACTGGTCTGATGCCAAAGCTGGGAGAGGCGGGCCCAGAGGAGCGAACGATTTGCATCCTGGATTTCGACTATGGGGCGGTCACCCAGATGCGGCAAGTTTTTCCCGGCCGTGCCCAAGGATGTTTGACTCCAATGGAAACAACGTCCGATCTCAATCTGAACGTCGCATCTAAGCGAAAGAAAAATCGCTAAAATGAGACGGGCCGGGCACGAGAGCGATGATATTCCATCTTACGCACGAAGCGAGCGATGGATCATATCGAGCATCGATATAATGGCATGTCCAATGCTGCAAAAAACATAATTTCTAAAATAATGAGCACCCCACCACTAAACCAAAAAGGATTTACTCTCGTTGAGATCATGATTGTGGTCGCAATCATTGCCTTGCTTGCGGCCATCGCAGTGCCCGGATTCATGCGCGCACGCAAGCGCTCACAGGCCAGCCGTATTTTGAATGATTTACGGATAATTGACTCAGCGCTTGACCAATACGCGATCGAGAACAACAAAAAGACCAACGACCCCGTTTCAGTGGCGGATTGGACCAGCTACGTTAAGAAAGGTTCTCCCCTATACAACACAGGCAATAGTATCTTCGGGACGCCGTATGGTTCACAGACGGTAGATCAACTTCCACAAGTCTCTTCAAGTGATTACAACGTATTGTCTGACGTTGCTGGGACAGGTTTCTGGTCACCCTACGGACCTTAGAAAATTGCGTTTCGTGCCGAGGGATTTGGTTCTACGAGGAAACGAACGCCAGAAACCCCCGACGGTGAAGAAATCTCTCCAAGCAAAGGACTACGCTGCGCTCGGTGCCTTCCGACATGCGATGCGGAAGCTTCTTCGCTTCAGTAAGGAACTGGTCGCCACCAGGGCAAAACTGACGACGGAACAATACGACGCTCTTCTCGCGATCAAAGGTAGTTCGGGCGTCAATGGCGTGACGGTTGGAGAGATAAGCGAGCAGCTCCAAGTGAAGCATCACACTGCCGTTAGTCTTCTCGACAGATTGGAAGCGCGAAAGTTAGCCACCAGGAAGCGGTCCACCGCGGACAAACGCAACGTCAACGTGCAATTAACGAAGGCTGGCGCTTCTCTCCTTGCGCGTCTGGCCGCGATTCATCACCGCGAACTCCAGCAGCGCACTCCCGAAATAATCGACGCGCTACGGCGATTACGGGAATAAAGCAGACACAACACGCGAGACGCGCGTTACCCAGCATCGAGCCTGGCCCGTCCATGCTCCCGAGTGAGATCAATGATGGGACCCATTGGAACAATGCGACTCGGATTAATCGTCCCATGTGTCATGTAGTAATGCCGCTTGATGTGATCGAAATTCACCGTCTCGGCAATGCCATCATGCTGGTATAAGTCGGTCAGATATCCCTGGAGGTTGTAATAATCGAGGATACGCCGCAGACTGCACTTGAAATGGATGTAGTAAACGACGTCAAATCGAATGAGAGTGCAAAACAACCGCCAATCGGTCTCGACTATTCTCGTTCCAAATAAATAACGACTCCTAGCCAGCCGCCCTTCCAATTGATCAAGGGCATCGAATAGTTGTTTGCAAGCCCGTTCGTAAACATGTTGCCTGGTGGTAAAGCCAGCCTTGTAAACGCCGTTGTTGATCTTGTCGTAAATAAAGCCGCTTAGCTTCTCCTGTTCCGCGGCAATGTCCCGTGGAAAAAGATCGATCTCCTTATTCTGCGCGAGGCCGCGAAAGGCATCGTTGAACATGCGGCAAATATCGTCTTCGCAATTATTGACGATCTTTTTCGTTACCTCGTCCCAGAGCGCCGGGACGGTGACGCGGCCATCAAAGTTCGGATCGGTTAGCCGGTAAGCTTCGGCGAGAAAGTGAAACCCGTTAATTGGGTCGGTTGAGGCAAAGGGCTCCTGGGAACTCGCCCTTCCGGTAGAATCGGAATTGGGATCGCGAAAAGCCCATCCACGTTCATCTCGCACCGGATCGACCACTGTCAGGCCAATGACCTTTTGCAGCCCGAGCAGTTTACGAGCAATTAACGTCCGACTCGCCCATGGACAAGCCAGTGAAATGTAAAGGTGGTAACGATCAGCCACGGCCGGATAACCGGTGGTGCCATCGCTCGAGATCCAGTCGCGAAAGGCGTCCGCCTGCCGCCGAAACTCACCGGACGCGGATTGTTCCTTTTCAAACTGCGCCTTCATTTTTCCAAACCATTTTTCTTTAGCACGGCGAGTGAGAGGTTTCCAACGCAGAGTGGCCAGGAGGCGTCATCCGGGGACCGGCTCTGTGACTGGAGAGCGACTCTTGGCCCCCCTCAAGGGCCATTGCGTGTGCATCGACAACAAGGAGCAATGACGTGACAGCCCCCAGCTTTTTCTCCGGCCGGACATCGTCACCTGGATCTATGATTCACAGGTCCAATCAGATACATATGCGGAATCCCTGTGCCGAAGGACTGCGTCGGGGTCCTCCTACGTACTTTCCGCACCGCAAACTGCGTAGCTTCCCGCTTCGCACCGGCACAGCGGAAGCTCGTTATTGTAAATATGATATTTATAGATTACCTCGCAGGCGTGATGTTCTACGAGGGTCGCATCGCGCTTCTTCTTTTTTGCCAGATATTCTATGAAAAATGGCAACGCGAATTGGCATCACGATCGCTCTCTAGCTACGGAAGGAGAACGAGTCGACTACCGATCGTCAGCTACGTAGAGGGGATGCGCTAAACCACACGCTTCCTTGAACTTTGAAATGACAAAAGAGAGCAACGTATGAACAGCTCCAACGATCAAAGGAACCGGCGCATCCTCGTGATTGACGACAATCGCGGTATTCACAATAGCTTTCGCGAAATTCTGCGCGGCGCCGCTTCAGACAAAAGCACGCTAGATGAAGCGGAAGCACGGCTTTTCGGCGAAGCCCCTTCTGGCCGGCGGACATTGGGGTTCACGATGGAGTCCGCATATCAGGGCGAGGAGGGCGTCGAGTTGGTACGAGCCGCGCTCGATAAAGGCCAGCCCTACGCAATGGCATTCGTCGATATGCGCATGCCGCCCGGGATGGATGGCCTCGAAACGATCGTAAAGCTTTGGGAACTCGACTCCGATCTCCAGGTTGTGATCTGCACGGCGCACTCGGACTACGGCTGGCACGACCTTCAAGCGAGACTCGGCAGCTCTGATCGACTGCTTATTTTAAAGAAGCCCTTCGACATCATTGAAGTACGACAAATGGCGGAAGCGCTCTGCTCCAAATGGGAATTGTTGCGGCGCAGCCGGCATCATCTGGAGGAGCTCGAGGCACGCGTGACCGAGCGCACCCAGAACCTTTCTCAGGCCAACCAGGAACTACGCGATCAGATTGCCGAGCGGAAACAGGCGGAGGCCGCACTGCGCGAAAGCGAATTACGGTTCCGTCAACTGGCGGAAAACAGCAGCGAGGTTTTTTGGGTCTTCTCACCTACTGGCGAAGAATTGTTCTATGTTAGTCCCGCCTATGAGCAGATTTGGGGATGGGCCTGCCAGAGCATCTACGAAGATCCAAAACAGTGGTTTAACAATATTTTGGAAGAGGATCGGCCCCCTGTGGCCAAAGCTCTGTCGGAATTGTCCCAAGGCACGAAGTACGACTTGGAGTATCGCATCCGGCATCACAATGGTTCCATCCGGTGGATCCGCGACCGGCGTTTCGCGATCCGCGGCGAAGACAAGCAGGTCGTGCGGACCTGCGGCGTGGCGGAAGACATCACGCAACGGAAAAATCTTGAGGTCGAGATGGCCAAGGCGCGTGATGCGGCCTTGGAGGGAGCGCGCATGAAATCTGAATTTCTGGCTAACATGAGCCACGAAATTCGCACGCCGATGAACGGTGTGATCGGCATGACTGGACTCCTTCTGGAAACCGAGCTCGATCCCAAGCAGCGCGACTATGCGGAGACGATTTGCAGCAGCGCCAAGTCGCTGCTCTCGATCTTGAACGACATTCTTGATTTTTCCAAAATCGAGGCCGGCAAATTGGAGTTTGAGAATCTGGAGTTTGATTTGGATGAAGTGGTCGAAGGCGCATTGAGTGTTCTTGTACCGCAAGCACGGGCTAAAGGGTTGGAGCTCCGGAGTGAGATTGATTCCAAGGTTTGCACTTTTCTTTGCGGTGATCCCGGACGGTTGCGCCAGGTGCTGACAAATCTTCTTAACAACGCGGTGAAATTTACCGAGCAGGGCGAAGTGGTGCTGCGGGTCCTTCCGCAAGAAGATACACCATCAGGAGTTTCTCTCACTGAGGCGGTCCCGGGCAGCAAAGCGACGCTGCGTTTCGAAATCAAAGATACCGGGATCGGTCTCAGCGCGGACGCACGCGGACGAATTTTCGACGCCTTCAGTCAGGCTGATCAGTCGACTACCCGACGTTATGGCGGTACCGGACTTGGGCTGACGATCTCACGGCAGTTGGTAAGGATGATGCACGGCGAGATCGGAGTCGAAAGCGAACCAGGTAAAGGATCGACATTTTGGTTTACCAGCAGGTTTGAAAAACGCGCTGGCGGAAAAGCGGCGCCGGCAAAGCAGAAACCTCTTCTGAGCGGGCGTGTGCTGCTGGCAGATGACAACGCCACTGACCGCCAAATTCTTCGATCACAGCTGACCGCCTTGGGAATGCAATGCACCTCAGCGGCCAGCGGGGAAGAAGCGCTTCAATTCTTGTGCGAGGCGATTGCGGAGGAAAACCCATACGCGCTCGCCCTTATCGACATGCAAATGCCGGGAATGAACGGAATGGAGCTGGCTCAGGCCATTAAAAGCGATCCCATCACCAAAGATACGCGCGTCATCATGATCAGCTCCGTCGGGAATTCCATCGATGCGCAGACTCGCAAAAATGCGGACATCGACGCCTTTTTCGAAAAACCAGTGAAGCAAACGCAACTTCACCAGTGCTTGGCCAGCGTATTGGGATCCGCGCCATTAAAAAGGACTAAAGCAAACAACCATACCCCGAGCGAAGCGCGCCCGCGCGCAGTTCATGACACCCGCATCCTCATTGTTGAAGATAATGAAGTGAATAAAAAAGTCATGCTCTTGGTGCTGGACGATCTCGGTTATACCGCCGACACGGTCTCAAACGGCAAAGAGGCGATCGCAGCGCTTAGGGGTCATTCCTACGATATTATTTTGATGGATTGCCAAATGCCGGAGATGGACGGCTATGAAGCTGCGCGAACCATCCGTCGCGAATTCGACCGGCCGCCACGCATTATCGCCATGACCGCACACGCGCTGCGTGGCGATCGCGAGAAATGCCTGGCTGCGGGAATGGACGACTATCTTTCCAAGCCGATCATTGGAGAGGAATTGGAGGCAGCGTTAAAAAAATGGGCACCAACCCATAACACAAACGCGCCAGTCGATCTTCAGCGGCTCCGCGATGTTTGCGGCCACGCTCCCGACACCATGCGAAAGATCGCCGACCTCTATCTGGAACAAGGCGCGGAACTTTTACCGGCCATGGAAACGGCCATTCGCAACAACGATGCGAAAGATTTAGGCGCGATCGCGCACCGCTTTCGAGGCGCGAGCTTAAGCTGCGGAAGTAATTCAATTGTTCCCTTTCTAAACGAACTGGAGCAGATGGGTAATAGCGGCAACCTCGAGGCGGCGTCTGCGATATACGAAAAAGCCAGTTCGGAATTCGACCGCATCCGTTCGTTTTTCGAAAGCTACTTTCAAAATAGTGAACACACGCTCGAAAAGGAAGAAATGCTCGCCCGGGCCTGCTATCGTGGGACCGTTAGGCCGAGCCACGCAGCGGTCGGCCTGCGCGAAAAGGTCGTGACCTAGAGCGGAAATCTCAACTTCAGATCATCGATTTCGCCGGGCCTTCTCCAGCTCCTTCAACCGCGCTGCTAAGTTAGAATATAACTCGAGAATGCGTAATCCCACCTGGATACGCGCCAAAAGCTCATTCTTGTCGAACGGCTTGATCAGGTAATCATCCGCGCCCGCGTGCAATCCTTCCACTGGACGTGCGTCGAGCCTGTAGCTTCCGGCTGGTCCGGTTTTTTCAAATTAGAGATCTGCCACGGAGGCAAAAATGGGATATCCTTTGTGTTCGACATCCGGTGCGTTCCGCGCTAAGGCAAAAACCTCCAACCTATCAATCGAGCGAGCGACGCCATCAACCGCCATCGGAACTTTTGCCGCCGAATTGCGGCAGGGCGCGATTAAGCCTCAATGATCTTGTTACGAACGGCGTAGCGAATCAACGCACTAAACGATTTCAACCCCAGTTTTTTCATGATCGCGGCGCGATGCGTTTCCACCGTACGCACACTAATCCCCAGGATGATGGCAATTTCCTTACTGCTTTTACCCTCACCCAGAAGCTGCACGATTTCCCGCTCCCGATCGGTGATCCGGCTGTTTTCGGGAGTCCCTTCGAGGGCTTGTTTTCCCTGAATACACCGCGCGAAAACGATCTCCGAGATCCGCGATGTAAAGAAATGTTTGTGCTCGGAAAGTGCTTTGATCGCGTCGATTAAATGATCAGCCGCATCTGTTTTCATGATGTAGCTACGTGCTCCGGAGTCGAAGACATCGTGAACTAGCTTTTCCGTCTCCTGCGCCGTAAAAATCAGGATTTCGGTCTCAGGGGACTTCCTTTTGATCTGCCGTGCCGCATCGAGGCCGTTCAATTCGGGCATTGTGATATCCAGAATCACGATGTCCGGTTTTAGTTCCGCCGTCAGTGCAACCGCATCTCGACCGTTATCGGCCTCGCCGACAATCTCCCATTCTGGGATCGTCGACAGAAGCGCACGCGTTCCTTGACGGACCACCTTATGATCGTCTGCGAGAAGAATCCGGACCGTCTTCACGACACAACAATTATAGCTTGTGGAAGTCTTAGGCTCATTACGCTTTCTGGAACCGAGCCACGCTCTGATCTTGAACGGCAGAAATCATTTTTTGGGAAGCGGTGCCAATTGCTTTGAAACGGCGCTTTCCAGCACGGTGAGCAGCTTCCTCGTATCGTACGGTTTGCATAAAAAATTCACGACCCCGAGCCCCTGAAGTTCGACCAGGCGAGGCTCGGCGTCCTGTCCGCTAGACGCGATGAAAATCATATCCGGTTTTATCCGCTTGAGTGCGCGAATTAGGGCAACCCCATCGATATACGGCATTATCAAATCGGTAAGAACAACGCTGATCGAATCCTTGTGTTGGGCAAAGATAGCCAATGCCTCGGGGCCATCGTTCGCTTCCAGCACGCAGTAGTTGTGCGTCTCCAGAGTCATCTTCGTAACGCGGCGAACGTTCATCTCGTCATCGACCAACAGAACTAATTCGCCATTTCCCTTGGTGACAGGCGGGGCCTCTTTCCGGCACGGAGCGACATCGGCTTGGACAGCAGGAAGGAAAACCGTAAAAGTCGTACCCCTGCCTTGTTCGCTGGAGACTGAAATAAAGCCGGCGTGACTCTTCACGATTCCTAATGAAGTGGACAACCCTAAGCCGGTGCCCTTGCCGGGATCCTTGGTGGTGAAGAATGGCTCGAAGATCTTCTCCACCAGCGCACGCGGTATCCCGACGCCGGTGTCGCTCACACGCAAAGTCGCATACGACCCAGCCTTTGCGCCTGGCATCATTGCAGCAAAATTATCGTCCACCTCCACATTTTCTGCTGCTAAAATCAGGGAGCCGCCATTGCCCATAGCGTCCCGTGCATTCATAGAAAGATTCAGCAAAACCTGGTGCAGTTGAGTTGGATCGCCGCTAATCGCCCAAGGATGCTCTGGGTATTTTCCTGTGACTTCGATGGTTTTGGGAAATGTTCTTTTCGCGATCTCGACCATTTCGTCAATGAGATGGCGCGGGTTAATTAGCACCCGCTCACCTTCGACGCCGCGCGCGAAAGTGAGTACTTGCTTAACAATGCTTGAGCCGCGTCGCGCGCTCTCCTCGATGAGTGAAATCATGGCCGCGGCCTGTTCGCCCGTCCGATTGCAACGCAGTGATTCCGCACCCATCAAAATCGGACCAAGGACATTATTAAGATCGTGAGCTACGCCACCCGCCAGGGTACCAATGCTTTCAAGTCGCTGCGCGCGCAGCAGCTGCATTTCAAGTTTCTTTTGCTCAGTAATGTCCGTGTTGATGAGGAGCAGCGAGCGAGGTTCGCCAGCGGGATCGCGAATGAGGGTGGCGCGGCAGTCGACAACGATATCCCGGGCACCTTTCGTGACCTGCTTAAGTTCGCCATGAAATTCGCCGGTAGAGAGCAGAACTTTTAAAGGGGCGTCACGCTCGTTGGCATCGGCGTAGAGCAATTCCCCGCTTGGCTTGCCCAGCGCTTCGTTGGCGGTCCAGCCGTATAAGTGTTCCGCTCCTTTGTTCCAAAAGGTGATGCGATCATCTTGGAAGTGCCGGATGATGATCGCGTCCCGTGCATGATTGATGATGTCAGCTTGCTCTCGCAGGCGTTCCTCCACGCGCTTGCGCTGAGTAATGTCGCTTACAGTAACGATCGCCAGCACCGGTTCGTTGCTCCCATCGTGAACGAGAGTACCGCCATAGTTAAAAATACGCTCCCAATCCGCCCGAATATTTCTTACACGCAGTTCGAGATCGCGCAGATTTTCGCCACGAAGGATGCGAAACAGCGGCCACTCTTCCAGCGGAACGCGGGTGCCGCCCAAGGTCGAGAGTTCGAAGGTGTCAACGAGGTCGCTCTGGGATCGAAGACCCTCCTCCAGCTTGGTATACCCATGAATCGTCAATGCAGCACGATTCCACTGCACCAATCCGCCCTTGAGATCGGAGACAATCACACCCTCGTCGAGGTTCTCGACGACAGTTTGCAAATGAGCCTCACTTGCACGTAACGCATCCTCCGCACTTTTACGCTCTACGATTTCCTGCTCGAGTTGGTGAGTAAGCGTCTCCAATTCCTCCACCTTTTCGGAGAGCTTGTCCGTAACAAGATGGAGATGTTCACGCTCGAAATCTGGTGTCGGAACAATCGCCGCCGGTTTCGACCTCTCGCCCAGCGCTTCATCAACAATCTCTAGGACGGTATCGGGGTCCGTCGGTTTGACAATGATATGATTAACCCCACAGGCCTTTGCCAATCTCCGTGATTCTTCTTCGATATAGGCGGCGGTATAAAAGATTACTTTCGTTTGCGCGTTTCTTGGATCCTGCCGCAACTGCTGGACAAACTCATAGCCATCCATCCTGGGCATGAGCACATCGGCGATAATCAGGTCGGGCTCTTCTTTGCCGATCAGCTTCAGCGCTTCTTCTCCGCTGGAGGCCTCGACCAGGCGATAGTCGCGGTGCTCCAACGTCGCCATGAGCAGGGCCCGGTTGTCTTCACGGTCGTCAACAATGACAACGGTCTTCATGGTCGACTTGAAGCGCTTCCACTTCGCCTACGATCGTCCTGCGGTTCTCCCGAGATGGACCGATCGAGAAACGGTGTTTAATCTTGGTCGTTCTTTCTTTGGTTGCATCATGTGGTCGAAGCAGGACGCATTCCAAATTCAAATACGGGGTTGATGCCAACGCGTTTCCCACATGGTCTTTGCCGCCGGTAGCCTCGCGCCTTTACCAGCCCCCACTCACGAACTCAATCTCGGGCGAAACTTGCAGCTTTTTTTTTGGAAGTCTCGCTTCACCCGATTCAATATTCGCCATCTCAAGCAGATCCTTGATGAGGAAAGGTGATGCAACTTGGCTGCGTCGCACAAAAATCAGCGGGCGCATCTTAGTTTCGCCATTTCACCTTCAAGGCACTCGGGGCAAACGCCATGGCTGAATTCCGATCCGGTCTGTTGCTTAATGTAGGTTTCGAAACGCTGCCAGTAGTCCTCGGCGGTGTGTATTTTGTGACAATAGGCACAAATCGGGATCAATTGCTTGAGCTGGTGAACTTCTCCCGTAAACCAAAGAATTCGATCCGCGACGCGCAGTCGCATCCGAATAGCGATGGCGTCAAGCGGCTTCGTAAGGAAATCGTCAATGCCGGCTTCAGTGCCGAGGTCGTAGTTTTCCGCGCCGGTATTCACGGCGGTCAGAAGGATGAAATAAGTATACGGTGTGTTCGGACGCGCCCGCACTCGGTGACAAAACTCCAAGCCATCTATCCCCGGCATCATCCAATCGCTTACGACAACACGCACAGGAGCGCGATCGAACGTTTCCCACGCTTCGGTTCCAGTGCGCGTCACCACCACTTCGTGGCCCATGCGCTCGAGGGTTAATTGCAGGATTTGGGAGGCAACAGCGTCGTCTTCGGCGATGAGGATTTTCATCTCGCTGACGATCTGCGGCGCACCTTCGGCGCGCCATGACCCGCGGCGAGTTGCGATTCGTGACCACCCGCTTTGGTCGGAACGGCACTTTGCACGCTTGCGATTGGAAGTGGCTGCGGGCCTTCCTTAAACAACCAGGTGAGCGTTTTCAAGGCTAGCTCAACCAGCAGGAACGGTTTCGCGATGAAATCATTTCCTCCACTTAAAGTCGATTGCGCCCGACTTCCGAAATCAGAATGCGAAGTGACAAAAACGATCGGAGTCGTCCGATTAGGCTCCATCCCGCGGATCTTCACGCACAGCTCGAGACCGGTTTGCCTCGGCATCTCGACATCGAGAAAAATGAGGTCGAAATGTTCCCGCTCCAGGAGGCTTTGCGCGGCGAGCGGATCATCCAGGCTTTTGGCCTGAAGGGTGGCCCTTCCCAAGGCGGAGCAGATCGTTTCGCGCGAAATGACTTCGTCGTCCACTACTAGGATCTTTGGCGACGTTATTGCTTCGTCTTGAGAATTCGCGGCGCGATCGACTAAGGAAGCCAGTGTCTCAATAGAGTGCGCGACCGTTCGTACGACTGACGGCGTGATTTTTGCCGGCTCGGTGTACAATTCAACGAGCAAAGCCTCCAAAGCTGTGCTCATCCGCGCAATCTTGGGGAAAGCAAGCGCGCTGGCACCCCCCGCCAGCAAACGAAGCTGACGGTGCATCTGGAGAAGTGCAGTACGACGCAAATCTTCCCGCTCCGTCCTGGTGAAATTTTGATAACTGGCGCGCAGCTTCGCGAGTGTCTCGGGCCGGTTAATCGAAAGCTTCGACGCTAGCTTTTCCTGATTCGCCTCCGGTGTTCCAATCATGCCGCTAACGCCGACCCTGGAAGTCGCGCTCGCGCTCACTCCGAGCTCACGCAAAAGTTCGATCATTTGTTCCGGTGTGCTGTCGATTTTTGCGACGAATTTCGTTGCCCCCTCTTCCACAGCGGCACGCGTCAAGTTGCCGAGATAAGAATTTGAAAAAACGATGATTGGTAAGGACTGCGTGGCGGATTCCGAACGAATATTCTTGATCAGCTCGACCACGTTTATTCCGGGCAGGCACAGGTCGAGGATCAGAAGGTCAAAAACCTCTTTCTTCAGGATCTGCAATGTACTGTCAAAGTCGCGAGTGACCTCAACCTTGAATCCCTGCGCCTCGAGTTTTTCCCGGTAGATCTGAGTGGCAAAGGGATCGTCATCCAGGATCAGGATCGATTTCTTTTTGGAAGGCGTGAAAATTCTTTTCATCGGTTGAGAATTGGAGGTCGGCAATGTTTGGACAGGTTGCGTGAAGGCGCTCCGGACGCGCGGAACTTTCTGGCGAATATCGGTAAGCAACGCGTGTGCCCCGGGAGGTCGCCTGCGTGGGCGAGTCGTTCCAATTCGCACAACGGTAGGGTAAATGCTTCAGCTCCCCAACAGAGACTACAGCCAACTGATTCGTGAGTGATACGCGCCACTTCGCCGCTTGAACTGGTCTGAATCGCTTCACCGAGGCCATCCAACATCGGCGCGGTTTCAATCAAATAGAGATCGATCAAATGCTGCATTTGATCTTTCTCGTCATAAGTAATCTCGCGCGTGCGATCAGCCCGCCGATAAATTCTTTGCCCGCTCGCGCAGAAACCGTCCGCCGCGCGAGCTAGAAGATTATCGGCTAGCCTCCGCGACTCCGAGTTTGTCTCGGGCGTTTGATCGATCGTGATCATGAGGCTGTTTATATTGCCTCCAAGAGCCGACTGGGAAAGCTGCGAATCACAATTTGTTACCCTCGCCATTGATTTTTGCCTAAGGCGAGCATTTACGGGGCCACCGGGAACAACTGACTGCGGCATCGACCTGCTGCCGCACCGAGAGGACGGGCTTCGCTAAAAGCCGCACCGAAATATTTCTCTCGGGCACATTCAGTTACGCAGAAGACAGCCTCTTTCCACCCAACGGAGATTTCCCGACAAAGTGAACAAGAGGAAGTTACCGCAACGGTACACTTTGTGCATTGTGAGTCGGCTTCCAAGGGCTCGAAATGGATATCCTCGTCGCAGATGACGACCGTACTGCCAGATTTTTGCTCAGCTCTACCCTGATCGAATTGGGACACAGCGTCACCGAAGCCACAAATGGGTGTGAAGCGTGGGAGGCTTGGAAACGCGAGCACCACCAGCTCGTTATCTCCGATTGGATGATGCCGGGTGTCGATGGGTTGGAGCTTTGCCGAAGAATTCGCGCAGAAGAAGAATCGGGCTTCGCCTACATCATCCTGATTACGGCGCGCGCGGGAAAGGCCAATTATCTGGACGCGATGGATTCAGGCGTTGACGATTTCTTGGGCAAACCATTCGAACGAGACCGGCTCCTCGCGCGCGTCCGTGTGGCAATGCGCATCCTTGATCTGCATCAACGCTTGCGCCTCGCCAACAGCGATTTGGAGCGTCGGGTTGAAGAGCGTACTGCTGAACTGGAAAAGGCGCTTCAGGTGAAGCGTGAATTTCTTTCCCGCGCCAGTCACGAGCTACGTACCCCAATGAATCACATCCTGGGGTTTGCTCAACTTCTCTCGTTGAAGAAGGGGCTAACCGAGAAACAAGAAGCCAGTGTCCGACAAATTTTAGAAAGTGGCCGGAGGCTCTTGACGCTGATCGATCACATCCTCGGAATTTCAAAAACGGATCCAAACGAGCTAACTTTTGAGGGGAGCGGCGCCCCACCACTTGGCAATAGCTAAGTCTTTTAAGATTTTTGTCGAGGCAAGGCCGATTAACTCGCGGCCGCAGGTGCGGGATGAGTCGGTTTGCCGCCAAACTCGTGCTCGTGAAAGTGGGCGCTGCGCAGGAAGGGCACGCGATCGAGGACGTGTTCCTGGAACCATTCTAACCAGAGATAGATTACCGGCGTGATGTAGAGCGTGAGAAGTTGCGAAACGATAAGGCCGCCGACAATAACGAGACCGAGTGGGCGCCGTGATGATCCGTCCGCGCCGACGCCAAATGCGATCGGCAATGCGCCCATGAGCGCGGCAAGCGTTGTCATAATGATCGGACGGAAACGTTCGATGCTCGCTTCGTGAATCGCTTCGCGCAATTCGTAACCTTCATCGAGACGATGGAGCGCAAAGTCCACGATCATAATCCCGTTCTTCTTCACGATACCCATCAAGAGGAACAGTCCGATGACTGAGTAGAGCGACAACGTGCTGTTGAACAGCCAGAGTGTCATGAGGCCACCCACAACAGCTGGGAACAGAGTCGAAAGCACAGTAACGGGATGCACATAGCTCTCGTAAAGAATGCCGAGGATGACGTACATGACAAAGACGGCAGCAAGAATAAGGAACGGCAACGCCTGAAAAAGTTGCTGGAGCACGAGCCCCTCGCCCTGTAGGTCGCCTTTGACGCTGGGCGGCAATACTTCGGCGGCAGATTTCTGGATGTAGTTAATCGCATCACCGAGCGGCACATTCGGTTTGGTGTCGAAGCCAAAGGTTACGCTCGTGAATTGATTGAGGTGATTGACCGACTGCAGTCCGACGTTCTCCTGCGCTTTCGTAACAGCGCGAATCGGAATCATTGTGTTGCCGTTGTCGGGTCTCACGTAGACTTCGCGAAGATCCTGCGGGCCAGTGCGCGCCTGATCGTCGGCTTCCACAATGACCTGATATTGGTCATCGGGTTCCTTAATTAAATAAACATAGTTTTGCGAGTAGGCGGCGCGCAGCAAGCTCTCCACCTTCGTGGTTGAAACGCCGTAGGTGCCAGCACGATCGCGATCGATCTGGATGTCCAGGCCGGGGGTGGCGCGAAAGAGATCGGAGCGTGGAGGACCGGCGAAGCCGGGGTAATCGCGCAATTTTTCTCCAAGTTTGTCGGCTGCGTCGTAAACCTCGTTAGGATCAATGCCGCTGATGACGTAGGAATACCGACCGAACTGACTTCCAGCCGCCCCGATGTTGATCTGCAACACCGGCTGCGGATTCATCGTCGGCAGAACGCCGGGAATACTGCTGCACGCTTGTCGTACTTGAGCCGCTACCGTATCGATGTCGGCGCGCTCGCTTTTGTCCCTCAAAAACAACACCGTAAAAACACCGGCGCCCAACCCAGAACGGCCCGCAACGGTGAAGTATTTATCCACGGCGGGATTCGCCTGAAGAATAGGATCGAGCTGCGCTTGAAGCTGCCGTTGCTGGTCGGGCGACGCACCCTCCTGGACCAGAAAGAACCCGCGGATGACACCGCTGTCGCCAGTGGGCAGCAAACTAAATGAAAGTTGTTTGAAGGAGAACCAAACACCGACGACGCAGGCGACCAGGATCGGCACCGCGATCCAGCCATGATCCAGGAACCAATGCAGGGTTCGACCGTAAGCATCGCGAATAGGATTGAAGAAGCGGGCGACGAAGCGCTCCGTCCATGTCTTGCGATGTCCGGGGCCGCGCTCTTTCAGAATGCGCGAGCACATCAGTGGTGTGAGCGTGAGTGAGACCAAACCTGACGCGAGAATCGCGACGATGATGGTGATGGCGAATTCGCGGAAGATACGGCCGAGCAATCCAGGCATGAAGGCAAGCGGAATGAAAACTGCCGCCAAGGAGAGCGTCATCGACAGGATCGTGAAAGAAATTTCGCCGGCGCTATTCATTGTCGCCTTAAGAATCGATTCGCCGTGCTCGGCGCGGCGGACAACGTTTTCCAAAAACACGATCGCATCATCGACCAGGAAGCCGATGGCGAGGGTCAGCGCCATGAGGGTGAGGTTGTTGATTGAGTAACCGAGCCACCACATCGCCACGAACGTGATCAGGAAGGACATCGGCAGCGCGACCATCGGGATGAGCGTGTCGCTCGCCCGGCCGAGAAAGACGAAAATGACAAAGATGACGAGCGCGAACGCGACCATGAGCGTGAACTGAACGTCGTGCAATGAATTCACGATTGATTGCGATCGATCAAAGGTCGGGAGCATGCGGATCGATCCGGGGAGTTGCCGTTGCAGTTCCGGTAGTAACTCGCGCACGGAACGGGCGACCTGCACGGCGTTTGCGCCTGCCTGCCGTGAGACGGCGAATACGATGACAGATGCAGGCGGATTAAAGCCGCGCGCAAAAAAGTGACGCGACAGCCGCTCGTTCTCCACGCCCTCCACGACGCGCGCCACATCGCGCAGATAGACGGGTGTGCCGTTGGGCCCACGTTTCACGATCAGATCGCGATACCCTTCTGCGGTATCGAGTTGGCCCTGCGGCCGCAGCGTAAAGGATTTGTTCTTGCCATCGAACTGGCCCGCCCCGGAGTAGGCAGTTCCCGCCTTAACCGCAGCGGCGAGATCGTCGAATGTCATGTTACGCGTGGCTAGCTTGCCCGGATCCACCTTGATGCGGATCGCGCCTTTCACGCCGTAGATGTTCACCTGGGAAACGCCCGGCAGGATGTTGATGCGTTGCGCAACTTCGGTCGTGCCGTAGCGATATAGTTCGCCATCGGTGAGAGTGTCGCTCGTGAGCGCGACGTACATTACCGGCTGATCGTTGGGATTTGCTTTGGTAAATGTCGGCGGGCTGGGCAAATCAGCCGGCAGTTGTCCGCCGGCGCGCTGGATCGCGGATTGCACATCGCCCGCCGCCGCATCGATGCTCTTACTAAGATCAAATTGAATCGTGATGCTTGTGTTCCCCTGCGAGCTTGCGCTGGTGATCAGACTGATGCCCGGGATTTGCGTAAACTGTTTCTCGAGCGGCGTCGCGATCGTGTTGGCCATCGTCACCGGATCTGCCCCGGGATACGACGCGGTCACGGAAAGGACCGGGTAATCGACAGCCGGCAAATCATTTACCGCGAGCTGATTGTAAGTGAGGATGCCGAAGACGAGAACCGAAGCAGTCAGCAACATCGTCATCACCGGCCGCTGAATGAACGGACGGGAAAGGCCGGAGGAAAACTGAGTCAGTTTTTGCGCAGCGCCGCCGCGTCTCTGATGTTGCGATTGAGGTTCGCCGCCGTCACGGCCGTCGGTTTTCATCACTGAACTGCGGCATTATCGCGAGCACCACCAGTGGATGATTGCGATGATTTATCTTCCTGCGCCGCGACCTTCATTCCGGGAGCGAGCTGGAGCTGACCGCGCGTAACAACAATTTCGCCGGGTTTAACGCCATTGATAATCACCGTCGTATCGCCGTCCTGCCTTTGACCGGGCTTCACCTGGCGCAGGTCGAGCGTTGAATCGGCCTTCACCACAAATATGTACGGGCCGTTTTGCCCGATTTGCACGGCGTTGCCAGGCACGAGCATCGCATTCTTCAGCGTCTCCAAAATCAGCCGCACTCGCACGAACTGCGCCGGCCACAACGCGCGATCATGATTTTCAGTGGTGGCCCGTGCTCTGACCGTGCCCGCGCCAGGCTGCACCGTGTTGTCGATGAACGTCAGCTCACCAACACGCGGCGGCACTTTGTCATTCTCGCCCTCTGTTAACACCTGCAACGGTGGCCCGTTCAGATACTGGCGCACCAGAGGAATGTCCGGCTCCGCAATCGTGAAGTCGGTATAAATTGGATCGAGTCGCTGCACCATGACGAGTGGTGGGCTACTCGGCCCAACGAGATTGCCCACATCCACATTGCGAATGCTTGTCCTGCCATCGATCGGCGACCGGATCGTGCAGTAATCGAGATTTACCTGCGCAACCGCGACGGCGGCATCGGCTTTCATCGCGTTCGCCATGGCCACGTCATAATCCTGACCGGCAACTACCGCCTTCGACCGTAACTCCTTTTGTCGCTCAAAGGTAGCATGCGCGAGAGCCGAATCAGCTTGCGCGGAAGCGAGCGCCGCTGCGAATGGACGCGGATCGATTCGGAACAACACATCGCCCTTCTTGACATCGGCGCCGTCCACGAAATCACGCGAAATAATTTGTCCGCTTACCTGTGCTTGCAGCTGAACCATTTCCGCCGCGGTGCATGTACCGATTTCATCCAGGTAAAGCGGAACATCTTTGGTGATAACTTTTGCCACTGCCACGGCCCGAGGCGCGGGCGGCGGGGCTGCTTTCTGCCGGCTTGTAATGGCGCGAATTGCCAAAAGCACGAAGAGAAGCGCGACAAACCCGGTTACGAGATAAACGCGCTTGCGACCATAACGTCGTTCAAGGTGTGTGACACGCTCACGCATGGCGGTATTTACGTCAGCCAGCGAGCTCACTTGTGTCTCCCTCTGTCTCCATTGGTGCCGGGCGCGCGATCAATCCGTTCGCGCACATGATTCAGTACACGCATGCACACTTCCATGTCGCGTGTTGGAATGTCGTTAATCAACTCGTGACGGAGCTTGAGCGCGGTCGCATTAATCCGATTGATCACGCGCTCGGTCCGAGGTTGCAGATGCACGGTTTTACAACGCCGATCGCGTGCTGAATTCTTGCGCACGACCCACCCTTCTTTTTCCAGGCGGTGAAGCAAACTCACCAGGGTTGGCTCTTCGATGCCGGTGCGTTCCGCGATCTGTGATTGGGTTAGCGGTTCGGGCGCCCGGGAAAGATGAATTAACGTGCGCCACTTTGCCTGGCTCAGGCCCATGGGCTTGAGCCGTTGATCGAGTTTCATCCGCCAGGCCCTGGCGGTACCGCCGAGAAGGGGCCCAAAGGTCTCGGGATCAAATTTCTTCATGAGATGCGGAAGATCGTTAGCAGGCTAACGATTTAACCTTTTAAGCAAGACCTTTGCCAGCCATTGTCAACCAGGATCAGCGCGAGGATGGAACAGAAAAAATAATCGCCTCGTGCTCGCGATAATCAATGATGCGTAAGACCAGCTGGGGCCGGCCGGGCGACCAATGCTTTGTCGTCTCTGCTTCTGTTTCATTCTCGCCCTGCACCAGGAAAAATTTTGTATCGGCGGGTAGTTGCTCAATCGTGCTGACATAGCGAATGGGCGCGTGGACATAGAACAAATAGGGCTGGTACTTAGGATTGACAGCGTAGAGCGGAACGCTCGTGGGAATGATGGCATCGATTTGCCTGGCATGTTGGCGAACCTTTTCGTGTTTACGCAAAAACGGGACTGCAATCAGGCCATAAACCAACAGCGCAATGCAGGCGATTCCGACGACGATGGCGACAACCCTGTTACGCAAGCGCGAAGGAAACGTCTTGCCAGAGAGCCAAGGCGGCCAATGCAGGTTCTCCTGGGTCAGCAATTCGCCGAACCACCAGGCCGCTGGACCGAGCGCAGGCATGACATAACGGGGCAAGGCACCGGGGATCACGTTGACCAGCACGAATGGGACAGCGACGCCGAGCAAAAGGGCAAAATGGCGGCGGCGTAATTCCGCTGGCCCACCGAATTGAAGAAGTGCCAGCGGCAACCACGGCAGGAAATAAACGAGACCGCGTGGAATGTTCATGATCCAGGAAGAAAATTGGAATCCGCTCCCAGAAACGCGGCCGGTATATTGCCGCGACCAGATAGACGCCACGCGCGCTGAATCTGACAGCAGAAAGGCAGGTAGCGCCCAGGCGGCAAACATTCCGAACATGACGACGAGGGCGATGAAATGGTCGCGGGTTGCGAGCAGCGCCAGCTTCCGATCATTCCAGAGCAACGCGACCACCGGCCCGTAAAAGAAGAGTAGATGTGGAAGCGGACCTTTCGCCAGCATGGCCAGTCCGAGGAAAATTGCGGGCAGCAACCACAGTTTTTTTCCTGTTTCTTCCGCGCGATAAGCCGCGATCCAGAAAAGAAAGGCAAGCGCAGTTAACGAGACGTAGATGGCTTCGATTTCGATCAAACGACCTTTTTCAATATTCCCGGCGTTAACCAACCAGACCATCGCCGCCAGCAAAGATCCCGTCGTTCCCAGCGCGCGCCGCCCGCGCGTGACGAAAGTGAGCGCGACCGCCAAAATCGCCAGGGCGGAGGGAAGACGCGCCGTCCATTCGCTGCGAACTCCGGTCAGCTTGAAAGAAGCGGCCACGATCCAGTTGACCAACGGCGGTTTGCGAAAGTAGGGCTCGCTTCCAACACGCGGCACAAGGTAATTGCCGGTTTGCAACATGGTAACAGCGGGCAAAATTCGCCGGCCTTCTTCCCCACGAATTTCGAGCGACCCAAGACCGGGCAGATAAATGGCCGCCCAAACCAAAAGTACGAGATGGGTCCGGCGGCGTTGCCACCATTTGGCGATAAAAATCTTTCGCCAGGTCCGGCGTCCGGGTCTGGGTTGATGCATGGCTGCGATTTTCACGGCGGGAGCGGCGGTTGCCAACCGATTTTCACAATCACCTCGTCATCCCGAGCGAAGGCGAGGGATCCCGCTGTGTAAGCTTTAAGGTAACTTTACGGGATCCCTCGACTTACGCTTGGGATGACGGGCTTCGTGGACGGACCCGCGCCAACCCCATCACCTTGACGAAAAGCTAGAGTAAATTAAATTAGCTGACTCTAGACCGCGCGACGTTGGAGTGGGAGCTGGTGTCCCACTCTTTTTTGTCTGGCGGTCTCGAGCTGTTTTTATGAACGCTGAATTTATAGCAATGCTGGATTATCTCGAGCGTGAGCGCGGAATTAAGCGCGAGATTTTGCTCGAAGCCGTCTCGAACGCATTGCTGTCCGCCTCTAAGAAAAGCGTGAGCGCTTCGCGGGAACTTCGCATCGATATTAACCCGAAAACCGGTGAGATTCGCGCCCTCGCTAATTTGATCGTGGCGGACAAGGTAACGAATCCGCAGGACGAAATCTCGGAAACAGCCGCCCGTCGAATCAAGCCAGACGCAAAAGTGGGCGACGTCGTGGAAGTGGAAGTGACGCCCAAAAATTTCGGACGCATCGCCGCACAGACGGCCAAGCAGGCGATGATGCAGCGCATTCGCCAGGTCGAGAAGGAGATGATTTACGAGGAGTTCAAGGACCGCGCCGGCGAAATCGTGAGCGGAACGGTGCGCCGTTTCGATCGCTCGGATGTGATTCTCGATCTGGGAAAATTCGAAGCGATTATGCCGCAACGGGAGCGCGTAGTGGTGGAAGATTACAATGTTGGAGACAGATTGCGCGCTTACGTGGTGGCGGTGGACAATGGAATTCGCGGGCCGGAAATTATCGTGTCTCGCAGTCATCCGAATTTTGTGCGGCGTCTGTTCGAACTCGAGGTGAGCGAAATTGCCGATGGCACAGTCGAGATCCGTGGGATTGCGCGGGAAGCGGGTTATCGAACAAAGATCGCGGTCTGGAGCGCCAACCAAAAAGTTGATCCGGTGGGAGCGTGCGTGGGGATGCGTGGATCGCGCGTGAAAAACATCGTGCGCGAGCTCAATAACGAAAAGGTGGACATCATTCGCTGGAGCTCGGACCCGAAGGAATTTGTGCTCGAGGCCTTGAAGCCGGCGAAGGTGAAAAATTTGACCTTCGATACGGAGAAAAAAAGTGTGACGATTGCGGTCGATGAAGATCAGCTTTCTCTCGCGATTGGGAAAAAGGGACAGAATGCGCGCTTGACTTCGCGATTGACCGGCTGGGAAATCAATATTCAAAAGGACACTTCAGCTACCACGGCGGTCGAACAAAAGGTGGCGCAAGCGGCCCAGGCTTTGTCGGCCGCATTACCGATTAGCGAAGAACAGGCGACGACGTTGGTGAAGTCGGGATTTACCAATCTCGAGGGATTGCGTGACGCCGACGTGCAGGATTTGGTAGATATTTTGGGGATCGACGAAGCGAAAGCTCGCGAAATCCACGAAGCGGTGAAGGAACCCGAACCCGCTCAGTAGTTATGGCTCTCCGCTGAGGAGCTCAGGGCCATGAGCAGAAATTTTGAGGAACAAGATGGCAACGAAAAGCACGACGAAATCGCCGGCGCGCAAAGC
>Ga0137403_10002302_pt1 | contig 23459 bp, 34 predicted proteins | sample CZOMad2_1_16fung_FD_122057 | JGI IMG/M metagenome (GOLD analysis project Ga0137403, IMG submission 122057) | Vadose zone soil fungal communities from Angelo Coast Range Reserve, California, USA - CZOMad2_1_16fungal (Hybrid Assembly) | ecosystem: Environmental > Terrestrial > Soil > Vadose zone...
CGCAGCATGCGCCGCACATGGATGCGCTCCATGTGGGCGATCGCCGTCGCGTAAAATTCGGGGGTGAAATAGCCGTGTGCGCGGCAGAGGTTGACGTACTCCTGGATCGTGCCCCAGCGCCGCAACGTGGTCAGCTGGAGGAAATGCTCCCGCGTCCCCGGCGTGGGCTCGTGGGTGGGTGTCATCATGACGGATTCCTCGTGGCACGGGGCTCGACGTCGATCAGCGGGGGCCGTACGTCTGGCCGTACGCGAGCCCTCTGCGAGGGAGCGTGGCGCTCCGCGTACGCTCCCTCGCCCTCATCATCCCATAGCGCATCCTGCAGATCGGCTCCCGCTCGCGGCTCGGCGGCCACGTGCGTGAGCCCCGGCGTCTGGCGGAGCTGCTGCTCGGTGGCGGTGGCGACCTCGGGATGCGGTGCAGCGCGATGGTTGTCTGGCCCGAGGCCTCCGGGTCGAAGATCTCAGTGACCCGGCCCTGCGGGATCCCGCCGACCTCCAGGGCTACATCGAGCGAAATCGCGCCCGTCGGAATCACAGCGATCTCGAGCGCCGCAGGCTGAGCGCCGAGGCGCATGATGGCGCCTTTGCCGAATTGCCGTTCGATCTGGGCGATCGCCAGACCAATGGCCTTCTCCTTCCCGTCCTTCTCGCCGTTCACACTCGGTATCACCGTGTCCAAACCTCGTCACGATTTTGTTTACCTCTGTGCGAATTGAAGCCGACTGTATTGGATGGCCGTAAGTCCTTGGATATTCATGCTCGGCCTGTCACGCGTTCAGAGTCTCATGAGGCCGCGGCGCCGCCAGCGAGGAACGTGCCCGCTATCATAACCACAGCAAGGAAACCTACCGTCAGTATATCCCATTTCGGCCACCATGCGACAAGCAGTGGATGACTCATGTGCGATCCCCCCTGTTCCAGTGGTGTGGCATTGGGTAAACGCGAGAACTGTCTCAGTCCCCAGCTGCCTTGTGGCAGCAGGAACTTAGTATTCATGGGACAAAAGGGTACAGGAGAACAAATCTAGCAAGCAAGCATTTCTTCGGTGCTCCATGCAAACGGTTATCGTTACGGACGCTTTACCCATTCCCGCCCCGCACCTGCACGATGGGAATCGCCGCCTCGCTGCACGGGCTGCGCGTGTTGACCGACACGACCTGATATGTCTTGTCCCCGATCACGACCTGGTCGTTCGGCCTGGGCGTAAAGCTCAGATCAGCCGCGGCGATCCGCACTTCCCGGTCATCCTGCTGGACCAGGCCCGTGATCTCCCTGGCCCGGTACTGCCGCACACCGGCCTTGATCGTATAGCTCTGCACCGAGGGCGTGCTTTGCAGCGTGGCTGTGTTGAAACTGCCGTGCGTGACCCGCTTGTAGGTAATCGTCTCACCCGCCACGCCGATCAACGCCTGGACCCGAGCCGCCATCATAGCTTGAACTCCTTGTAGGGCAGTAGCAGCTCCTGCACGTTCGGCGGGATCGCGCCAATAGGCGTGCCGTTCTTGCCCTGCTCACCGTACTGCACGGTATACACGTCTGGCACGGATTCCATCGTTACGCTGGGGTCGCGCTGCCGGGCGAGCCACATGCCTTTGCAGAGTTCCAGCGCGGCCTGCTGAATGTCCTGCGGCAAGGTATCGGCCCCAGACATGTCCGGCAGGTTATAGCCATGCGCATAGGTGACGGTGTCACTGTGTTTATGGCCGGTGTAGGCCCAGTACGACTCGCAGAACACGATCCCGGCATCCGGTTCGGTGAGCGTATAGGTGTCCGGGTCGACCGTTTCGCCGTTGAGCGCAATCGAAGTAAGGGCGATGATTGGGGAGAGCTTCAGCTTGAGCAGCTCCCCCCCCGGTCCGGGCAAGGTCTCGATGACGGTGCGCTGGGCGAAGACGCGGTTGCAGAACCGGGCGATGGCATCGCTGCCGCGCTGGATGATATTACCGAGCAGCGTGTCGTTGGCGCCGTCGGTGATGCCGAGGATCGCCTTGAGGTCCGCCAGAGCGATGAGCTTGGTGGTGCTGGGAGGGACGGTGACGGTGACTGCCATTCTCCTACTGCTTCACGTGAAACTATATATCGACCAAGTCCTTCCACGCCCCCTCGATATGGTGGCGCTGAGCCATGGACAGCCCTATCCTTAAAGCTAACAATTCCTCCTGTAAGATCAAGTTATTTCAGGCATAGGGGCAACTCTATCCGGCATACGATATAATTTCTCCCTGATCACAAATCGTTGACTGCAAGTCAAATTTGCCAGATACGCAAAGGAGTGAAAGACTCTTGCAATATTTGGCGAAGTTTCGGGCCGTCGCTGCGGGGTATTTTGCCGTTCTGTCACAGGTCTTTCATTCATCACGAACACGCCTCAAGCTGGGAGGGAAGCGTAGAGCAAGGTCAGCACGACGCGGCTATGGGCGGTGTTATCGTCGTGCTGTGCTGATGCGCTACAGTTTGCTGCGCTGGCGTGTGAGGCATGGCCGCATTGTCGCGGCAGTGATACTTATTCTCCTCATAGCCACCACTCTGCTCATAATACCGGTACTTCAACCTGGCCTAGAGTCTTATTTCACAGGCGAACGCTTTACCGTCCTACGTAACCTGCTTGCAACGATCGGAGGAGCGCTTGTCGGTGCGACAGCTATCGGCTTCTCCGTGGTCATGATTGCGGTACAGCTCAATTTTGCACGCATACCCCACGGGGTTTTTCGGAAGCTCAGCGCGGATATTCGGCTACTCGGCGCGTTTGCCGTGACGTTTATTCTAGCCGCTGTCGTGGCGGCGCTCTCCCTGATTCCCGACACGTCGTGGGCCACAACAGCCATCACAGCGGCCGTATGGGGCAACACACTAATCCTTCTTCTGTTTTTCTACGGATACCGACGCGCGCTCGACTTGGTCAACCCCCTCGAGCAGCTTCGTCTGGTCGTCGCTGAGGCCGAAAACGATATGCGCGCGTGGGTTCGCCGCGCCAATCGGGTTGCGCCGCTGTTGGATCGCGCGGAGGACGCGCAGCCGCCAGACCCCTTGCGTTCAAATCACGACATGCCGCGCATGGTATTTTTCCAGGCGAATCCAAGCTGGACCGTAGTATCACAGCAGGCCGTCGCACACGCCGTTTCATTTGCGCGGCGCTACGCCGAACAGGGTGACTACGAAGTGGCCAATAACCCCCTACTGGCCGTGGCCGTCATTAACACCAAGTATGTCGAGGCCAAGGGGAAGACCTTCTTTGCGCGCCACCTCCTCTTTGAGAACCCGCAGGTGACGGACGCCTTTATCAATGACACCTTAGAGCACCTGCGCCAGTTGGCCCAATTCGCCACCACGCGGGGTGACGAGGAGCAGATCAGGCAGATTTTTGCTGCGATGGCCAGTCTCGTGCAGGTCTATGCGCGCATTGATTATGCGAACCAGTACATCGCGACAAAGCACCACGCACAGCTTGCGGCAAGCTATTTGATGGGCGCTGTCGAAGCCGTTCTTCCGCATAACATGGCCGATGTGCTCATGGAAGGCGTGCGCAAGATGGGCCAGTCGGCGCAGATCTTTCTTACCCTAGGAAATCCTAACGACATTGTGACGCTTGCCGAAAAAATTGCCCTCGTCTCCTGTGCGGGAGTTATGCATCAGAATTTCCGCCCGGTCACATGGGTCGGCATGGAGCAGTTGGCCGAGCTCACCTTTAATCTCATCCGAAGCAAAACGCCCAACATCCGTTTTGCAGTCGAGAAAGTCAGGGCGAATGTCGCGCTGATCGTGCGGATGTTTCTCAATGTGCCAGATACGCCGCTCGCCAGTATGCACAGCGCTTACCTTGCCCCGTATGATTCTCTCACGACAACGCAGTCACTTGGCGCCTGGCTTGCTGACTTTGCCAATGCGCTTACCAAGGCGGAGGCGAACAATCAGGATGCCTCTACGGTCATCCGCAACATTGAACAATGGGCTGAGCACCTCTACCGCACAGAGAAAGAAGCGCTTCTCATAGCCATCGAGGAGAGATCACACTTTACATTCGATGTCATCCACTGGATCGCCCACGTGACCGAGCTCCTGGTGTTCTTGTCTCGCGCGCCCGCAGCAAACGACCGTGTCAAGCAAGAGCTTCCGCGCCACGCACTATGGCTCATTGGAGTGCTCTCATGGATCCCTAACGACAAGGATACGACCGCGTTTGTCGAGACCTTCGGCGTCACAGAGCTCTTGTTTGAGGTCGCGCTCGATACGATGGTGCAGGGGGACGATGAGGTATCCAAGGCCGCAGGAGACATCCTTTTCTCTTGGGCATTCAAGGGGTTCTGTCGCAAAGTTCGATTTTGGGGCAAAATCCAAAAATCGGGTGTCAGGAATTCAATGGCTTACAGATGCCAACACTCTCGAAAAAGCAACTTTGCGACAGAACCCGCGTGCGTGCTCGGGCGGTCTTATCCATCGCATCATTCGTGTCCCACCCGAGCTGTGCCATGGCCGCCATGACCCGCGCTGCCCCCGGTGCCATGCTCGGGGCCAACTCCGCCGCCTTGGCCGTGGCTGTCAGCTCGACCATCTCCTCGGCCCGTATGGCTGCATACTCTGGCCAGGTCGTCACGTGGGCGGTGAACAGATGCAGCGCCTCCGGATGGCTGTTCGCGTACTTCGCGAGGATGGCGTCCAGGAAGCCCCACGCATGGGCCACCAGGGTGAGTTCGAGCAGAAGCGCCGTCGTCCCCTTGGTAAAGTCCGCATAGCCCATCTTCAAGGCCGATGCCTGCCCGGCCCGGCCCCTTAGCACCTCGGCCTGCACCACGCCCGCTCGCAGGGCCGCCGCGGTCACCTCGGCGTCGGGACCGGAGAGATAGAACATGGTACGACGTCCGACATCTCGGGCGCCGCCGATGATGCAGCCATCGATATAGCGTCCTCCCACCCGGATAATGGTCTGCTCGATCGCTGGGCTCGTCATGGGTGAGATGGCATTGGCCTCGATGAAGGCGATCGGCTTGCGCGTCTGTGTGATCGCCTGGGCGATCTCCGGCTCTGTCGCAAAGTTGCTTTTTCAAGAGTGTTGGCATTTGTAAGCCATTGAATTCCTGCTACCCGATTTGAGGATCTTGCCCCAACATCCAACTTTGCGACAGAACCAACCGTGAGACAAAACTTGCGGTGGCACCAGCTTTTGCAGTGCCGTGGTCTTTGTTACGACGGACCGTGCCAGAAAGCACCGTTCGTTGTGGCGGGACTGAGAAATCCCACGTTGGCGCTACCGTACAGTCGTACTCATACTCGTAGTCAGCGATTTCGGTGTTAGGCCGTCCTTTCCCAAGAAAGCGTAGCCTGAACGGATCCCAAGAAAGCACTTTGCCAGTCAGGTCCATTATGCCTTTCTCGGTAAGTGCGGGCTCCGCAGGAAAGGCAAGCAGTCCGCTCACAACACCGTCATCCCCAACATGGAAGAACAGTTCTGCCTCAGCAAACTTAATCTTGTTATACTCCACACGAGCGTAGCTGAGACTTTTTTTGAGTGCCTTTGGCTAGACTAGACCTTGTGAGGTTGACGTCCACCCGAGCAGGAGGCCCTTGACCATGCTCCCGATCAATGTGAGCGCAGCGGACATCGACGCGTGGCGGTATTGGCGGTTTCAGCCTCCTGACCCACGGGTGCACGGACGCCTGGAGGCTCTCTACTGGCGCAGGCAACGGATGGCCCCTGAGGACATGCGGCGGCGGTGTGGCCTGTCGAAGGCGAGCTTCCATCGCGACCGCAAGGCCTACGTGACTGGCGGGCTTGCGCCGGTGACGCCGAGCGACCAGGATCGGCCTCAACGCGCGCTGACCCCCGAGCGCTCCACCCGCGAAGCGTATGGTCGGGAGCATCCCGCCGCGACGGTGGGGGAAGCTGCCGCCCAGATCACGGAGCGGACCGGGATGGCTCGCCGGCCGACACCGGTGCGGCCGTGTTGGAAAGCGCTCGGCCTGACGCCGCGCCCAGTCGGGATGCTCCCCGCCCAAGCGGACGGGGCCGCCCACGCAGCGGGTAAAAAACCGGTCTGGAGCCCCGGCGAGCGGAGGCCCAGGCGGGCCCACGCGCCGTCTTGTGTATGGAGGCCGCGCCGGTGGGCTTGGCGCCCTGGTGGGGGCTGGTCTGGTGCGTTCAACGCCTGGGGGTCCACGCGCCATCGGGACGGCAACGCTTGCCTGTCCTGACAGCCTTCAAGGCCATCAGCCACGCGCTCTTCACGGTCGCGCATCTGACGTCTATGACGGCGGAGACCGTCTGTGCGTAATGACGCCTCTTGGCTGGCGCCCACCCGGGCATCCCGATCACGGTGTGCCTGGATAAGGCGCGCGATCAACGGTGTGCACTGCTACAAGCCGTGGCGCAGGAGTGCGGGATGGCGTGGGGCTTTTTGCCAGCCGATTCACCCCTGTGGTCCGCAAAATTGTCGCTACCCCATCCTCGCCTCAGGTTACTTGAGGCTCTGTAGCTCTGTGTTGACCTCGTCCAGATCAAAGGCGTCCGGATCGAACTCGCCACCGACCCACTCCAGCATCTCCTCGTGCTCGGGGTGCTTCGGATCGTGAATCGCTTCCAGGAATCCAGCATATCCCCAGATGCCCCCACAATCCTCAGGGGGACAGGCGCGTTTGCCCGCGAGGCACATAGGGTAGCGCTTCCCCTCTTCCGGCGGCAGTATCTTTTCAATGAGCAGCTCGTGCTCCCAGCTATCGCCGAAGTCATACTCATAGAGGAACTTGTCCTTTTCGTCCCACACCAGGGTGGCGAGAGTTACCCTCCGGGCGTCTTCGCCCTCCATCTCCTCCAGTATGCTCGGGTCGCCGTACTCCAGACCGCCGACCACAAATTGGTACAGATGGTAGCCCTCCCACCCCATCACGCGTTGCAGAATACGATGCAACCGCGCCAACGTCGTCTCACTGGTGACCTGCATTCGGCGCCAGATCGGTGGCTTGCTCCCCTTTAGGGTGACTTTGATTTGATAGACGGCACGCGTCGTGGACCGTTTCGTCCGAGCCATGTCTTCTCCTCCCCCTGTGCTGACAGAACAACGGTGTCACGGTCACGAGGCCTTCTCTTCCAGCCGGTAGTCATGATGCAACCCACCCAGGATTCGACAGACCACCACCTGCAGATGCTCTGGAAGCCGATGCCGGTATCGTTGTACCAGTACCGGCAGAGACGCGAGCGGTTGCGGAATGCCTGGTCTCAGGGACATATGCGGACGGCCTGCGTTGTCATGCCGGACCCATTCCCTTACCATGTGGCGTAGATGGGTCTCTGTCAGCGGAATCATCAAGTCCAGGCATTCCTGACGTAGTGTCCCCAGGACGCGTTCGCAGATCGCGTTGGCCTGAGGAGCCCGCGGTGGCGTTTTCAGCACCCGCAGGCCCAGACGGCGCATATGCTGATCGAGCTGCTGAGAGAAGATATGGTCCCGGTCATGGATGAGGAAACGATAACAATGGTCCGAGGGAATCGCTTCCCGCAGTTGCTGGAGCGTCCACTCCGCTATCGGATGCGCGGTCACATTGACGTGCAGCAGTCGGCGGCTGGCATGGTCAATGACCACAAACACGTAGAGCATGCGGAAGGTCGCCGTAATCGCGACACAGAAGTCACACGCCACAATGGCCTGGGCATGGTTGTGCACAAACGTCCGCCAGCGTTGGACCTGTACGCGTGTGCCTGGACTCCGGCCCACGTGTTGCGGCATATACTTCCGGACGGTGCGCGGCGAGACCCGCAGGCCGAGCTTCAGCAGCAGCTCATTCGCGATACGCTCCTCGCCCCACGTCAAGTTCTCACGGGCCATCCGGCAAATAAGCGCTTGCAGCTCAGGAGGAATCGGTGGTCGACCCGGTCTCGATTTCAAGCGCCAGAATAACCGGAATCCCTGACGATGCCAGCGGATCAAGGTCTGTGGCTGCACGATAACCAACGCCTGGCGCCAGTTGCACCAACGCGCGAGCCAGACTAGAGCGATACGGGTGGCGTTGGTCACGCGCCGGGGCTGGATCTGGCGTTCTTGATACAGCGCCAATTGTTTGCGCAGAAAGAGGTTTTCGGCGGCCAAGGCAGCGGATGGACGGAGACAGAGCCTCAGGAAGCGCACAATATCGCCCAAGAGTGTCAGCAGGATACAGGGGAACTGCACGCGGTGACGGAACAGGTGCGGAGATCTCATCATCGCCAAGGCATCCTTCTGCAGAACAGGTGAGCGTCTCCGCCTATTCTCGCAGGTGGGAAGGATGGTGTCCAGAGGCGTGATGCAGTTTTTGCGGACCACAGGAGATCGGCCATCGTGCGGACATCGCGACTATGGATACGCCGCGTCGGAAACCGGCAGACCGGACAGTGGCCCAGTGCCTGTGTCGAGGTCACCTGCAACGTCAGCTGTGTGGCGGTGTCATCCATCTGCCAGGCATCAAGATGTAGCAAGGATACATCGGGAAGCAAGCGAGTCAAGCGTGTCACGTCTAACCATAGCCTCCAGACATGAGAAACCACTGGTCTTCAATAAATATACGCCCTGGAGAGCGATGGAACCATCGTCACCCAAAGGGGCCAAGAGCCTGAGTGTGAGCTCATTCTCAAGTATTGTGGGGTCTTGCGTACTTTTGGTGACGATGGAGCGGAGTGGGGGAGTATCACGGTATCAGATGAGAGTATGAGCCATCAACTCCCAATACTCCACACATTGGTCACGCATCTACTCCCACCCACCCGCTCGGGGCGCCTCACCACGCTCACCATCGAGCCAGCAAACATACTCCTTCAGCTGACCACCACGGCTGCGGCCGCGTGCTGCCCGCGCGGTGCGGTGCCGTCATGCTCGGTCCCTAGCCGTGATCAGCGCCGCCTGATGGACATGCCCTGGGGCACGCGCCCGATCCGCCTCCAGCTCACGGGGCGCAACTGTGTGTGCCGGCATCCAAGCGGCCTGCGCCGCCGCTTCACGGAGCGGTTGCCCGAGCTCGTCGCCGCCTACGCCCGCACGACCCATCGGCGGGTCACCGCGCGGCAGGCGATCGGCGTGGCCCGCGGCGGGCAGGTGGGCGCCTGCCTCACGCATCGCGTGGGAGTGCCCGTCGGTCGGGATACGCTGGTGCGGCTGGTCCGCTGCCTGCCCCTGCCGGCCATTTCGCCGCTGCGGACTGTCGGGGTCGATGCTCGGGCCCATCGGCAGCGCCAGCGCGACGGCACGATCCGGGTGGACTTGGCACAGCGGCGGCCGGTGGCACTGCTCCACGACCGGGAGGTGGACACGCTGGCCCACTGGTGACGTGAGCATACGGGTGTCACCCTCAGCACCAGAGAGCGGTTGCAGGCCTCTCGCGACGGTGCTCGCGCGGGCGCGCCGCCAGCCACCCAGGTGGCCGACCGTGTTCCTCTCCTGCAGAACCTCGCCGCGGGGCTCGCTCAGGTGTGCAGCGCCCATGGGACCGCACGCAAGGCGGTCAGTGAAGCCCTGCGTCGCACACCCGTCGTCCAGCCCGATGGAGGGACCGCCGTCCCGGTGCCGCCGCCCACGCCGACACCGCCGGCACGGACGCGGGCCGCGCCGGGCACGGCGGCACGCGACCGAGGCACAGGTCTGGACGCTGCACCGCCAGGGCTGGTCGCATCGCGCGATGGCCCGGCACCTGGGCAGCGGTTGGATGACCGTCGTGCGCCATCTCCAGGCCCCGACGTTTCCCGAGCGCCAAGGCCGCCACGAGACCGGGAAGAGTCTCCTGACCCCTGCTCAAGAGCGCCTCCTCCCGCAGTGGAACGCGGGGGGTCGGGCGGTCCGACGGCTGTGTCGGGACCTCCAACCCCACGGGTCCACCGGGAGCGACGCCACGGTGGCGCGCGAGGCGCCGCGTCTGCGCCACGCGCAGGGGTTGCCGCCACGCGAGTAGCGCCCAGGCCATGCACGCCCGCTGCTCATGGCGGGGCCGCCGCCGCCGCTGACCACGCGTCGCGCGACCCGGTTGGTGCGCAACGGTCGCTCCAACGAACCGATGAGGACACGCCGCTCATGGCGCCACTCCAGGCCCAGCCCCGTGACTTGGCGGTGGCGATCGACCGCGCCCCGGACGTTTGCGCGCTCGTGCGCGAGCGCCAGGCCGACTGGTTCGATCCCTGGCGAGCGTGCGCCGGAGGTGAGGCACGCCGCGACGGCGTTCAGCCGCGTGCGGGCGGTGGCAGGGCCACTGGTGGCCACGGCAGCGTCCAGGTCCCTCTCGACGGACGGCCCCACTTGCCGGGCCTTCTCGACATTGCCATGCCACAGAACCCATGGCAGGCGCTCCAACTCCCGCACGACCGGGTCACGCCACGCCGAGGTCGCCTCCTCCGCACGGGTCGTCTCGGACACGCCTGTGGCGGTCTGCGGCAGCCCGGTCCGGCGCATGGTGCGGTGCAACCAATCGCGGCGAGGCTCGGCGGGTGGGGTGAGGTCACGCTGGAGCGCGCGCCCCGGGTCCCCACCAGCGGACCAACACGTCATCTGGTGGGTCATGGGATGGCCTTGCGAGGGGGTCCCTCGAACAGGCGCCGTTGGGGCGTCGTCTCCCAGGTCTGGACCACTCCCCAGCACCGGCGCGAGGGCCTCTCCGCCGCCGCCACTCGGCGAAGGGCCCGGAGGCGCTGGCCGACGCTGACGTCGCAGTGACCCTGCGGCTCGGCCCCATCGCGCCCAGACCTCCCCGCGTTGCCCACCGTGCTCGGCCCCTCGGGCATCGGTACCCGGCCCCCGTCGGCCGGACAGCCCTCGACCAAGGCCCCCGGTGCCTCCCCCCGCTCGTCGTCACCGCGGTGGGCCACGGGGAGGGGATGGGGCTGGACGGTGGTCGCGGTGAGCGTGGCGTCGACCGGCCGACAGTCCGTGAGCGCCGGCGCGGTCAGGCCATAGGAGACGCGTGCGGCCCCCGTCGTTGCCCTGCAGCGCCGCGCGGGGGCGACCACGTCCGTCAGCAGAACGTGCGGCGGGCGGAAGGTGGGCGTCTGGCGGCGCGGGCAGCGACCGTGAGACCGGCGTGGAGTGGTCAGGGGCATGGGGCCAACCCGCGGGCGGAAGGTGCGCGGGTGAGACCCGTGGACCCCGCGCGCCTGCCCCCAGCGGTCACCCTGGGCAGGGGCCGCGACAACGGCCACCGTCGGCGGTGCCACGAGGCGTGGCTGCAGCGCGGTGCGGGTCGGCTTCGCGTCCGCGAGGGGCACGCCGCGGGGCTCAAGGCGCGGGCAGGCCGGCGCGATGACCAGCCTATCGGTGACGGTTGCTGCGGGGCCAGTCTCGGCGCCCCCCACGCAGGGACCGGTCATCGTCAGGGGAGCTGTCCTCCAGTCGAGGGCACACCGGGTGGGGCGCTCATTCTCCTCCAGACTGCTGGGCCACCCCCAGGTTTTTGATGCTCTCGGTAGGGTATGCACGGGTGAGTTCGGTCGGGCAAAGTCTGGACGTCCAACGCGAGAAGCTGCAGCACTGTGACAAACTCTTTCAGGAGACCCACGGCGGTACGGCGGGCCCACGCCCCCAACTGCGTGCCTGCCTGGACTATGTCCGGAAGGGGGATACACTCGTGGTGACGCGCCTCGACCGGCTCGCTCGCTCCACCTTCCATCTGTGCCAGATTGCCGAGACCCTAGCCCGGAAGCAAGTCCACCTGCACGTCCTCGACCAGCACATCGACACGAGCGATGCCACAGGCCGCTTGCTGTTCCATATGTTAGGGGCCATCGCCCAATTTGAGACGGAGCTGCGCGCCGAGCAGCAGCGGGAGGGGATACGGAAAGCGAAAGAACAGGGGATCCAATGCGGTCGGACAAAGCACTTGGCCCCACGACAGGTCGCCGAGCTACAGCACAGACGCGCGCAAGGTGCCCTCATTAAAACCTTGATGCACGACTACCACCTCTCCAAAGCCAGTGTCTATCGCTATCTCAGCGCCACTGGTTGATCCCCGTCAGCCTAAGACCCTACATTTCTGTCATGCACCGTGCGAGGGGTTGTGCAAAAACTCCCTCATTCAGCCCGTCTGCTTCGTGTCGCGCTGGTGGTTCTGGCGGTACTGCCCCGGCGAAACACCGAGGACCCGCCGAAACACCTTCCCGAACGCGCTCTCCGATTCGTACCCGACGGCGGAGGCAATCGCCGCCAACGTGAAGGGGCGCTGCTCGCGCAGCATGCTCGCGGCACGGACCATGCGCCATTGCGTGAGATGATCGAGCGGCGTGTCTCCCACCAGGGCACGGAAGCGGGCGGCGAACGCCGACCGCGACATGGACACCTGTCGGGCCAGGTCTGGTACCGTCCAGGCTCGCTCCGGCTCGGCATGCATCAGCCGCAATGCCGCCCCAATGTGCGGGTCGGCTAATCCGCGGAGCCAACTCGGGTTCCCCTCCGGATACGGTGAGTGGATCCGCGTCCGCATGGCCTGCACGAACAGCACTTCGGCGAGCCTGTCTACGACCGCGGAAGACCCTGGCAGATCCTGAGCGATTTCGGTGGCGATGAACTGGAGCGTCGACTGAAACCAGGGTGGCGAGTATGCATCGGACGCCGAGACATGGATGATCGGCGGAAGGTACTTGACCAACCACTCGCTTTCGGGCGTCGCGAACGTGAAGCATCCGGCAATCAACGAGGTGGGCATCCCGCCGCCGCCCTCCGTGATCACGCGCGACTGCCGAAAGGTCTCTGGCGAGATCACGTCAAGCACGGAACGCACAGCAATCTCTGGACTGCTCCGTAGGGAGTAGCTGTGCGGTGCCGGCAGGAAGACGAAATCGCCCCCGACCAAAGGCACCAGGGCCTGTTGGTCCACCCCCAGGAAGCAGGAACCACGGGTCACCATCAGGCAGATGCCTTTGTCGCCGGGAAACTCAAAGCCCCACGGGGCCGTGAATGCCAACCGACCATAGAGGCGCCCCTTGGTTCGCAGCAGGCTCATCACTTCTGTGAGAACATCCATAACGGCTCCATACTTTGGCGTTTTAGACGATAAATACGGCGTATTAGGTCTTAGAAATCCTGATAGATTGGAGCATTATACCACTCATAACCAATACGTCCCCACTGGAACAAACCAGGAGGAACATATGGCCGCTTACGTCATCTTCATGCGCGAAAGAACGCAGAACCCATCGGAGCTTACGATCTACTCCGCAAAGGCCCCTGCCGCCATGGAGGGCTACACGGTTATACCGCTCGCCGTCTACGGCCGCCATGAGGTTATCGAGGGTCCGGAGGTCGAGGGCGCGGCTATTCTGCAGTTCCCGACCTTTGACCAGGCGAAGGCGTGGTACGACAGCCCAGCTTACCGAGAGGCACGGGAACATCGTTTGAAAGGCGCGGACTATCGCGCCGTCATCGTGGAGGGCATGTGATGGCTGCAACCGCGAACGAACTCCAAGGCAAGCGGGCCGTGGTCACTGGCGGGACCCAGGGCATCGGGAAGGCCATCGTCAAGCGCCTGACCGGCGCTGGGGCGACGGTGGTCACCGCCGCGCGCTCCGTACCCGCCGACGCAGAGGCGCCGGACCTGTTTGTCCAGGCCGACGTCAGCACGGCCGAGGGCGTCGCGACGCTCGCCAGAGAGGCGCTCGACCGGCTCGGCAGCGTGGACATCCTGGTCAACACCGTCGGCGGCTCGTCCGCCCCGTCCGGGGGAGTGTTCGCCGTGAGCGACGAGGATTGGCAGAACGTCCTCGATGTGAACCTGTTCTCCGCCGTGCGCCTGGATCGGGCGTTGCTGCCGTCGATGCTGGAGCGTGGCTCCGGCGTCATCGTCCACGTCTCGTCGATCCAGAGCCGCCTCCCCTTGCACGCGACCATCCCCTATGCGGCCGCGAAGGCGGCATTGACGAACTACAGCAAGGGACTCGCCAACGAAGTTGCACCGCGTGGCGTGCGCGTCTCCGCGGTCGCCCCCGGCTTCATCGAGACCGTGGCGGCGGAGAGGCTGATCGACCGCTTAGCGAGCAGCGCCGGCACCGACCGCGCCGCCGCGCGGCAGGGACTGATGGAGGCGCTCGGCGGCATCCCGCTTGGCCGTCCCGGCCGCCCCGAGGAGGTCGCCGAACTGGTCGCCTTCCTGGCGTCCGACCGCGCATCGTACATCACGGGCACCGAGTACACCATTGACGGTGGGACTGTCCGGACGGTCTGAAGCCCAACGACACAACGATTGCACAGTCAAAGCCATAGCAACCAGGGAGCAACGATGTCTACGACACTATCCCAGCCCATCGCAGCCTATATTCAAGCCGCCAACGCTCACGACACCTCGGCGTTGCTCGGCACCCTCACCACCGATGCCGTCGTGACTGACGAAGGACGCGAGTACCGCGGTCACGAAGAGATTAAGCAATGGAGCCACCGGAGCATCCAGGAATACCAGGCCACCCTCGACGTCACGGAGGTCATTCAGACGCGCGATGAGACCGTCGTCACGGCCCAGGTCGCCGGCACCTTCGACGGCAGTCCGCTGCCACTCCGCTTCCACTTCACCATCAGCAGCGACAAGATCGCCGCATTGACGATACGAGGATGAGGGACGCATTGCGACACCGATGCACCTAGGCGAAGAGTGACCCACTCATGCGCGCCTATCACGACGAGGAGTGGGGCGTGCCAGAGCGCGATAGCCGGGCGCTCTGGGAAAAGCTCATGCTCGACGGATTGCAGGCTGGTTTGTCGTGGATAACGATCCTACGGACGCGTGAAGCCTTCCGCCAAGCGTTTCAGAGCTTCGATCCGGAGGTCGTGGCGCGGTTCGGTGACGTGGACGTCACGCGACTGCTCGTCAATTCCGGCATTGTCCGCAATGAGCGGCGTGTCTGGACTATGTGCGGAAAGGGGACACGCTCGTGGTGACGCGCCTCGACCGGCTCGCCCGCTCCACCCTGCATCTCTGCCAAATCGCTGCGGAACTCCACCGCAAGCAGGTCCATCTCCAGGTCCTCGATCAGCAGCTCGACATCGGCGATGTGATGGGACGCTTGCTGTTTTAGATGTTGGGGGCCATTGCGCAGTTCGAAACCGCACTGCGGGCCGAGCGCCAGATGGAGGGGATGCAGAAGGCCCGCGAATGCGGGGTGCATTTGGGCCGGAATAAGCGTTTGATCAGACAGCAAAGTGCAGCGCTGCGGCATCAACGCGCGCAAGGCGTGCTGATCAAAACGCTGATGCGTGGGTAGTGTTGCAAAAACTGAGTGGAGTGTAAGGAAGGGGTGGGCGAACACTCGTTAGGCAGCCAACCCGAACATCCGGTTGATGCCCTAGTTCTGTGCGAGTACATCCCCCTTGGCAATCCCCTCGATTTGGCCTTTGCGGAGCCCGTGCATGGCCTCATAGCCCTGGATGGTCCGCTGCGCCGTGACAAATGCCCCAAACCCCAATCCAGAGTTCACACGGCGTTTCACAAACCGATGATCCTGTTCAATAATATTATTCAAATACTGACATTGTCTGAGCTGACAACTCTCCGGAAGTGTGCCGTCGTGTTGAAGGGCGTCGAAGGCCAGTGGATATGCCGCGTGCTTGTCGACGGTCATGACGCGTGGGAGCGTCGTATGGGGTCCAGTGAGAGCGACGCTGTCACCAGCGGCAATGTAATGGTGAAAACCCTGCTATAACAAGCACTTCTCCGGTGTATCGGTTTGCAGAGAACCCCTGAAAATGACAAAAAGTGTGCTAATCATAACTCATTGTTTTTATGTATATTGTGTTATCACTTTGCCGTCTATAGTAGCTTCGCTCTCACTGGGCCTACTGGAAGGGAGATTTACCACCCCTGGATCCAGCTCGGCAATTATCGGTTCGTTGCAGGTACACGACCGACTGGGACATCCCAAAGAGTTGCCCTTGCACTTCTTGGATAGGGATCTGTTTCACAATACGAGCGCAACGCACCCGCCTGGTAAGCGCCGCCTGGCGTTCCGGCCGAGATCACCATCGCCCGCACCAACATCCCGAGGTGCATCTTGCGCTGCCGCTTGATCACGCCGAACGGCTCGCAGAGGCGGTCGATCTCCTCCTGGGGCAGCATCGCCTCGAATACCTGACGCACCTCGTCACCTGTCATGACCTCGCCTCCCATCTGTTCCGTCATGTCTTGTGCTATCGATGCCCTTCCGGAGGACGAGTAGAGCATGCGGGAGGTCCAGAGTCAAGGTGTGCAACATCGCGATTACCGAGGACTTTGGCTTCAGTGGACACGTATGGGAACGTGTGATACGCGGCTATAAGGGCCTTCCGCCGTACTCAACCATCATGTTCTACCTTATCCCTCATATTTGATGTTTTTTCTTGTCTTTTTCACTCGTGACTCGTCATAATTGGTGCCGCCCTCCAAGAGGGTTTTCCCATACGATGAGGCTCACCGCCCAGTGACTGAAGACGCCACTCGCCTCATGGCAGCGGAGGAGATGACCCTACCAGTGACCAGGCAGCATGGTAAGGCGATACGTCACTACGAGAAAGGCCAGGCGACGGCGCACCGATGGGCATGGCGGCTCAACGAGCATCTCTCATGTTGGCCGTTACTCCCCCCCAGGGTGCTCTCCTGGCGTGTGATCTGGGTAGGGCTGAGCGTGACCATCTGTGGTCTCGATGTCCTGACGCCCCCAGCCCTTCAGCTCCCGCTGCTGTATCTGGTGCCGGTGTTGCTTGCCGCCTGGGCCGGCGACTTGCCCTGGAGCCTCGGTCTGGCGCTGGTGTGTCCGTGGACGGGGCTCATGCTGAGCGGGGTCGTGGCGTTCCCCTGGCCGGTGTGGATGGAGGTGCTGAACGCGTTGGGGCGTACCCTGATGATGGGCGGAGCCGCCTTCCTGATGACCGCGCTGCAACGGCAAGCGGTGCGCCTAGCCCTCGAACGTGATCCGCGCCTGCCGCGGCGACAGTAATGCGGTCGCATTTTTCTTGCGGCGTATCACACGTTCCCAACCCTGCATCGCACACTCGCCGCCAACAAAAAATCCCGCCGCAGCGGGATATATTCATTTGATACCCAAGTAGTGAATATGAAAAGAGACGGTACCGCTAGGCGGGATAGAGGCCTAATGGTTGCCGTTGTCTTACCGGCTTTGTCCCCTGCTTCTCGGGTGCCCATGGTTCGCACGCCGTTCTCACCCGCGCCCTGCACCTCCGGTAATACTTCAGCTTCCCACTCCAGTAACGCTTTCTCCACAATCCAATTGAGCAACTTCGTCATCGGGACACACCGCCGTTTCCTCTCCCTATACAACCTCGCCATTAACTCCGACCTGATCGCTGGACTGTACTTTTTGTTCTTCTTCGACTTCCACGCTTCCATACACTCCTCCGTGTATCTCCACCATCGCCATGATTGTCCGCTCTACCGTCTCAGTATCTCGCAGTGGCTTGAACAATTGCGCGAATGCGAACGCCGTCGCATGTGCCATGAGTTCTAGCAGCCATCATTCCCGCTCCGTTAATTCTCCCCTCGTTGCTCCAATCTGTATGCTGTGTTCCGCTATCAGTGCGGTTTTTACCTCACCCGCCCCATTGCTGGAACTTTCCACCTGTACGCTTTCCTGTACCTCGCTTGCTGCCGGCTGGCCGCCGGCGGCCGCCTGCTCTCCATTCGTCTGTACCTCTCCCTTATCAACGAGCGACATCAACCACACCGCCGCCTCTTTCGCTCCGATCCCCTTGAACTGCATGGAAAAATCCAACACTTTGCCATGCTTCTTGCGGGCAAAACAATTAAACGTTTGTTTGCCTATATGCACGCCGAAGCTCTCTTTGTCGCCGGACGCCTTGTGCAGCGGACACAAGCCCTGCAACTGCTCCCCATCGCGGCGCAGTGATCCCATGAGACCCAACGCCTCAAGCGCGACCTCGAAGCGCACCGCCTTTGCCTTTGCAAAGTCCACCCAATCTTTCGGCTTATCATCCATGAACGCTCCTCCTCTCGCCATGTCCAGATCAATGCCCACACTGCGAAGACCTTCCTGATAGCTCCATATGATGCATATCTCTTTATAGATATACACTCATGTTATATAGATGTTCACAACGACCGTGAGTCTGTAGGATGGTCTGCGTATGTCATACATCTCAGGAGGAACACACGATGGCACTCGTCCGGTGGAATCCAATGCAGAATGTTCTCTCCTTACAACAGGAGATGAACCGCATGTTTCATGAATTCGCCCGGGGCGGCAACAGCGAGGAGACCAGTTGGGGGATCAGTACCTGGGTCCCTCCGGTGGATGTCTATGAGACCGATGAGGGCTTTGTCCTGAAGGCGGAACTCCCAGGTGTACAGAAAGATCATCTCCACATAGAAGTCCATGACCGCACCCTGACCATTCGTGGGGAACGGAAGCCGGAGACTGAGATCCCTGAGGACCGCTACCATCGCCGGGAACGGAGCTATGGGAGCTTCCAGCGCGTCTTTACCCTGCCGACTCCTGTTGATGCGGAAAAGGTCCAGGCGAATGTCCATGACGGCGTCCTGGAGCTGCGGCTCCCCAAACATGAAACCGCGAAACCGAAACGGCTTACCATTCAGAGCTAAACCGGTCTGACCGACGCGGGTCATCTGCGTCGGTCTGTGTGCCGAGGCGAGAGGCTGTGCACACGCCTCCCGCCTCGGCTGTTATGGTCGGGAGCCGCCCTGGCTGCCGTTCTTCCCAAACCGCGTCAGAACATTGTTTACGTCAGTGGGGAATGAAGTCGACCCTGTTGAATCAGCGTAACTTCGTGAATTTTAATACCTTGACTCTGACGCATCGAGGGCCTCCTACTCCGCGCTGTGCAGCCCTGGCTGCTTGACGCCTGCACCGAGAGCACGGTTGCGCCACAGACCAATCTGACCGCGGACGCAATCGACCTCCTGGCCACCAAGCTCCGCACCTGTTTGCAGATTCAGCTGCACCTGACGCTCGCTCTGGACGTCGGCTACCAGGCTGGCGAGTAGCCCATCTCCGCCGATCTGGTGGAAAGCGTCCTGTCGAAACAGCTCAATGACCTAGAACCGACGCCCGACATGGCTATCGGGTCAAAGACCTGTGGGATGGCCATTAGACCGGATATTGCCCAAGCCCGACCCAGCCATAATAGCGACAGGTGCTCGCAGGGCAAAAATGGTGCTGCGTGGGGACTGTCCGCCGACGCCCATGCGTCGCTGCCATGAGGGGTGGGAGAGGAAGATGGACAGGCTCGGCATGCTCCTGGGCGTGTTCACAGGCTAGACACCAGGGCTTTTGGGTGAGTCCCCCAAACGGCTTGGGCTCCTTTGAACGCCTCTTTGCCCGCCTGGCAGGTTGACAAAAGGCTTGGCCTGTTGCTGCTTGGCGTTGTCGCCACAGTCCGTATCCGACGACCAACAACCACAGCAGCCCCAGTAGCAGCAGCTCGTTGAAAACCAGGTGGTCTAGCATGTTGGGCCCTCCTCGCAGGTCGGCTCAACATGCCCGATCATACCTGTTTTTCATACCGCGCCATTATCCGCAGGATAGAGGTACACGACCGCCATTTACGTCTTGATTTTATTAACTAGTCATGTAGACTGGTCACATGAGAGAAATTAATGCCTCAGAATTCAAAGCCAAATGCCTGGCGATCCTCGATGAGGTCGCCCAGACCGGCCAGCCGGTGACCATTCTCAAACGGGGTAGACCCATTGCGCAGCTTATCCCGTCCGTCCCTCGGCTTGGACGGTATCCCCAAGAGGCCTTAGTGGGAACGGTGCAGATTCACGGCGACATCGTTGCGCCCGTTCTGCCCCCTGAGGCGTGGGACGTCGAGAGGCACGGCGAGGCGTGACCGTGCTCCTCGATACCCATGTCCTGTTATACTAGCTCAGCGCTGATCCACGCCTCTCGGTGGCACAGGCGGAGGTGATTCGGCAGGCCGGCCCTGCCGCACCGCTCTGGGTCTCGGATATCAGTCTCTGGGAAATTGCCACGCTGTATGCCCTCGGTCGAATCACCTTGCAGCTCCCCCTGCGGGAGTGGTTGGAAGCGGCCACGGCTCCCCCGCTGGTTCAGCGTCTTGGCATCACTCCAGCGGTGGCGGTAGCTGTGGCGGCGCTTCCCGTCTGGTTCCATCGCGACCCGGCTGACCGGATCATCATCGCGTCGGCACAGGTGCTCGGGGGGACCCTGCTCACGCGCGATCAGCGTATCATTGATGCCGCGCTTGTCCCCACTCTGGCCTAATCCGACATGATCAGCCATGCTCCTCATGCGCATCAGGTGGTACGTGGCCTCTACACGTCATCGCCCGTCCGATTCTGGGTGGTCTGCATCATGAATATCACCTTAAGAAGAAGCCCGCCTGGTTATGGCATCACAGTTTTTGCGGACCACAGGCAGCCAACAGGTGTTTCTGACGGGGCTTGCGCACCTGTATAACCTCGTGCCGTATCAGCGTCGGGCCAGGCACGCCGGCCAATGTGGCGTGGAAGCCGAAGGAGGAAACGTTCCAACACGCGACTGGTGGCTCAATCTCCAAATCCTCACCTCTGGAGGCTTTCGATGAGCGGTAACACTCCCTACCACTCAATCCGGGGGAATGTGGTTTCTGTGTTACCTATAACTCGCAACCAGTTAAGAGGGAAATCGAGAAATGATAGCAACGGGGGCGCACGCCTATACGCCCCCATCGTGGATCCACCGCTCAGCCTGGGATCCCGCGAGACTACCGCAAGACCCGGGCGGCGATGTCGGCCAACCCGGCCAGGGCCTGTGGTTCGGGAGCGCTGGGCAGCATGATGATCGCCCGGTCAGCCCCTGCCTCCGCGAACCGCTTGACGAGGTCCGGGTTGTTCGGCAGGCCAAACACCGAGATCTCGATCGACTGCGGATCACGTCCCGCCTGAGTTGCTAGCGTATCGATCTCCTCGCGACTGGCCTTGATCTGCTCTGGCGAGACGCGATTGGGGAGCCAGCCATTTCCATACGCCACTACGCGCTTCAGGACATTCTTCGCCCCGCCACCCAGGATGATCGGCGGATGGGGCTTCTGCGCCGGTTTCGGGGAGCATCGCACCGGGGGAAAGTGGATGAATTCCCCGTGAAACTCCGCTTCGTCCTTCGTCCACAGCTCTTTCATGGCGAGGATGCACTCCCGCGCCCAGCTCCAGCGGCGCTCGAAGTTCGCTCCGAACACCTCAGTTTCCTCGCGCAACCACCCCGCCCCGATACCAAACAGGAAACGGCCCCGCGAGTAATGGTCAAGGGTCGCGATCTCCTTGGCGGTGATGAGCGGATTCCGTTCAGGGACCAGACAGATCCCCGTCCCGAGCTTGATGATCGTGGTGACAGAGGCGGCCGTCGCGAGGCCGATGAACGGATCGACGAGCTCAGCATAGACCGCGGGGATGAGGCCGTCCGGGCTGCCCGGGAACGGGGTCTTGGGGTTCACGGGCAGGACGGGGTGTTCAGGGATCCAAAGGGATTCGAACCCCGCCGCCTCAGCATGCTTTGCCAGCGTGGCGACATCGATGGACGTTGCGGTCGGGAAGATGAACACGCCTATCTTCATGGATCATCTCCTGGCATATCCGGTCGTCGGCCGTTGAGTTTACCGGGTTCGCTTAATGTGTCAGCGTTTGCAGCAGGGTAAACGCGTGACAAAAGACGCGCCTCTCCGCCTCCGTTCCAGCGCGGATCGCGTGACTATAGGAGATGCTCAACGATGCCTGTGCCCTCCTATCGCCACCAGCTCTCCCATACCGAACCATGTCGAGCCTCCCTGCACACATCTCCTCAACGCATGTTGGATGCATAGGCGGAGTAAAGTCGACTCACCGAAGCGATGACTCCCCTCCAATACGGAGCGTTGAATGTCTTGGCGTTTCACCCCTGAGTCATGCCAGGCCTGTGTGGATTTGACGGTTTCGACCTGCGACACACGCCGATACATTGAACGTGTAGCTTGCCTACTCCTCCAAGCGCCTATGGGCAGGCCCGCGTGCGCCTATCCGGCTGCACATCCTCATTCTGCCTTTTCAGTAGCCTTCAGCAGCCCCTTGGCCGCTAAGAACCGGATCAGCTCGGGGAGCGGAAGCTTGCGTTCTAGGGCGGCCTTATCCATCGCATCATTCGTGTCCCACCCGAGCTGTGCCATTGCCGCCATGACCCGCTCGGCCCCCGGTGCCATGCTCGGGGCTAACCCCGCAGCCTTGGCCGTGGCTGTCAGCTCGACCATCTCCTCGGCCCGTATGGCCGCATACTCTGGCCAGGTTGTCACGTGGGCGGTGAACAGACGCAGCGCCTCCGGATGGCTGCTCGCGTACTTGGCGAGGATGGCGTCCAGGAAGCCCCACGCATGGGCCACCAGGGTGAGTTCGAGCAGGAGCGCCGTCGTCCCCTTGGTAAAGCCCGCATAGCCCATCTTAAAGGCCGATGCCTGCCCGGCCCGTCCCCCTAGCACCTCGGCCTGCACCCCGCCGGCTCGCAGGGCCGCCGCGGTTACCTCGGCGTCGGGACCGGAGAGATAGAACACGGTACTACGTCCGACATCTCGGGCGCCGCCGATGATGCAGCCATCGATATAGCGTCCCCCCGCCCGGAGAATGGTCTGCTCAATCGCTGTGCTCGTCATGGGTGAGATGGCATTGGCCTCGATGAAGGAGATCGGCTTACTCGTCTGGGTAATCGCTTGGGCGATCTCCTCCCCCACTGCGGGAGCGCTCATCGTCGGCACGATCGAGAGCACCGCCTCCACCGTGCGCACGAGCTGCGCGAGGGTCGACACCACCTCGAGGCGTGCGATCTCCGATCGCTGTCGCGTCCGCGCAGAACGCCCCTCCAGGCAGGTCACCACCCTGAGGCCATGTGTGCGCAATACCGTTGCCACGGCCGCTCCCATCTCGCCAGGGCTCAGGACCCCGACGCTTCGCCAGGTCATCGTGTGCCCCCCTCCCAGCTCTCACGCCCCTTGGGAGCTAATGTAACATCGCAGCTCAATCTTGTGCCCGTCGGGCTCCAAGAGTTTGAACGGCTGACCATAGCCCGGTGTACCCCACGCTGGACGCACGGTGTCCTCCACCTTGATGCCTTTGGCCTTCAGCTCCGCATGCCGTTGATGCATGTCGGTCGCGCCCACCACTAGGCAGTCATGATCCCTGTTTGGGGGCACGCGTTCCCCGGTGGCCATGGGCCGGATATCGATGATGGTCTCGGGGGAGACCCGGGCCGAGGGAAAGCTCACTATTCCGGCTCGGACCTCCTCTAGCCACAAGATCTCCAGGCGGAGCACGTCGCGATACAAGTGGATCGCTTGTTCAACGTCCTGGGTGTTCACCACCCCATGGTCCAATCCCACCACGTGCATTCACCGGATAGCCGGGCGTCAACCACATACTACGCCGCCTGCCGAGGGGGGTCAACCTGGAACACAATGTGAGGCATTGTCAAGAACTGGTTGCAAGTTTTGCCATTTTTCTAGAATATTGTAATATATGAGTAAATCTGACCATACAAATTGAATCCAT